>Ga0207416_1001653_pt1 | contig 27950 bp, 23 predicted proteins | sample PaiPotPPM11metaG_FD_184107 | JGI IMG/M metagenome (GOLD analysis project Ga0207416, IMG submission 184107) | Iron sulfur acid spring bacterial and archeal communities from Banff, Canada, to study Microbial Dark Matter (Phase II) - Paint Pots PPM... ... | reverse complement strand
ACTTCTGGTTCGAGCGGCGCCATCTTCATTCAGCGGAACGGCGGAGCGCTGGTGCGCGTTCCGGTGCAGGTTACACTCGCGACCAACACGCAGGCTGCGGTGGCTCCGGTCGCACAGGCGCAACTCGGCGCCGGCGACCGCGTCGTCGTTGCGTCGGCGGGCAAAGCGCGCACATCGCACGCCTCGGCGAATGCGCCGGCCATTGGCGCTACATCGGTGGGCGGTGCGATGCGAGGGCTGCACTGATGACTCCGGTCGTCCGGGTCCGAGGACTTCAAAAAATTTACGAACTCGGCGGTGGCCAAGTCGTCGCTTTGGGCGGCATCGACCTTTCCTTTACGCCGGGCGAGTTCGTCGCCGTGATGGGTCCATCGGGTTCGGGAAAATCGACGTTCATGCAAATCGTCGGAATGCTCGACCGTTGCACGGCGGGGACGTATCACTTCGAGGGGACCGACGTTTCCGCGTTGTCCGCGGACGCGCGCGCCGACATTCGCAGCCGGCGTCTCGGCTTCATTTTTCAGTCGTACAATTTGTTGTCGCGGACCAACGCGTTGGAAAATGTCGAATTGCCGATGGTATACGCCGGAGTTCCCGAGAGCCGGCGTCGTCGCATCGCCGTCGACAAAATGGAGCTGGTCGGAGTCGCGCAGCTTCAGCGGAACAATCCCAGTCAAATGTCGGGAGGCCAACAGCAACGTGTCGCAATCGCTCGGTCGCTGGTCAATGACCCCGGCTTGATTCTTGCCGACGAACCGACCGGAGCGCTCGATACCAAGTCATCGGCCGACGTCATGCAGATTCTAATGCGGCTCAATCGGGATCAAGGTATTACGATCATGCTGGTTACGCACGACGCTGCCATTGCCGCCTACGCTCGCCGGATCGTCACGTTCCGGGACGGGCGCGTCGTCGGCGATACGCAAAATGCTGAGCGTGCCGCATGACCCTGACGGCCACGCTACGGCTGGCACTGCTAGCGCTGGTTCGTAACAAAATTCGATCGCTGCTCACGATGCTGGGAATCGTCATCGGCGTGGCCGCCGTCATCGTGACCGTTGCAATCGGTGCCGGTGCGCGCATCTCCGTGCAGAGCAGCATCGATAGCCTCGGTTCGAATCTCATCGTCGTGCAGCCCGGAAGCGTAACGCAGACGGGCGCACGCAGCGGTTTTGGAGGCGCATCGACGCTCACTCCCGACGACGGTCTTGCTATCGCGAAGCTTCCCGGCGTGGCGAGTGTTTCTCCGCAAGTAACGATTCGTACGCAAGTCGTGGCCGGAGAAAACAACTGGCAGACGACGGTGACCGGCGTCGCGCCCACCTACACGTTCATTCGCTCCTGGCCGCTTGCGGCGGGTCGTTTCTTCGGCCAGAGCGACGTCGCCGACAGCGCGAAGGTTGCGGTGCTCGGCGCGACGGTCGCGCAGCAACTCTTCCCGGGCGCAGGGTCGTCGATCGGCGCAACGGTCATCATCAAGGGCGCCCCGTTTACGGTGATCGGCACACTGACGCCGCTGGGGCAAAGCGGCATGGGGCAGGATCAAGACGATACCGTCCTCATTCCATACACGTCGGCAATGGAACGCCTGACAGGCCTTACGACGGTCAATGCGTTGCTCGTGTCGGCTTCCGACGCGAACAGCATCGACGCCGTGCAACAGGGCGTCACGCGACTGATCGAACAGCGTCATCGGATCACGAACGGTCAACCCGACGATTTTCAGGTGCGAAATTTGCAGTCGATCGCGCAAGCAGCCTCGCAGACCGGCGCGGTGATGGAGTTCTTGCTCGCCGGCGTGGCCGCCGTCTCACTCGTAGTCGGCGGCATCGGAATCATGAATATCATGATGGTTTCGGTGACCGAGCGCACGCGCGAGATCGGCCTTCGCATGGCCGTAGGTGCACGCGGCCGCTCGATCCTCAATCAGTTCCTGACGGAGGCGATCGCCTTGTCGACGATCGGCGGCGTGATCGGCGTGATCGCCGGAACCATCGGCACCGTGTTGGTCTCTTCTATCGCGCACTGGCCGACGTCGATTCCGCTGCAGTGGGTCGCCGCCTCGGTGCTGTTCGCAGCGCTCGTCGGCATTTTCTTCGGATACTATCCGGCGCAGAAAGCCGCCCAGCTCAATCCAATCGACGCGTTGCGATTCGAGTAGCAAGCAACGCGAACATATATCGGCGCAGCAACGTGACTTCTGGAGGAGAGGGGGAGATTCGAACTCCCGAAACGCTCATCGCGTTCTGCGGTTTTCAAGACCGCCGCATTCAACCGCTCTGCCACCTCTCCGCGCTAGATTTCATGCGGCTTTTCGCCTCACCGGCCCTCTAACGGCCAGCGTCACGGTGCAATTTCGGTGCGCGCGGTACGCACGCGCTCATTTCCCGCTAGCCGCGTGAGCTGCTTGTGCGCGCCGCAGGGTATCGCTTACGGCGGAGACTGCCTTCTCCCGCCCGCCTGCAACTACGTGCGAATAGAGGTTTAGCGTCGTGCTCGGGACGGAGCGTCCAAGGCAACGTTGCACAGCCACAATATCGCCGCCGCTCGCAATCGACCATGACGCGAACGAGTGACGCAGCGAGTGCAGTGATACGCCAGGAGGCAGGTTGGCCGCATCGGCGATCTCTCGAAAAGCCTTCGTAGGTGCATCGAGCTTGAGTGGTCGCCCATGTTTATCGGAAAAGACAAAGCCGAAATCGAAATACTCTTCCGGCTTGGCCACGAGCTCCTGGGCCGCCTGAGTGGCCTTCACGCGCCGAAGGACCGCAACGGCATCACGATCGAGGGGCACTTGGCGGGTCTTTCCTGACTTCGTCCCTTTGAGGACGGCGGCCGCCCCGGCCGCGCGTTCTGCCTTCTTTGCCCTGGTGGACGCGAGCGACGTGCGTACGGTCAACGCGCCGGCATCGAGGTCGACCGCATCCCACTTCAAGCCGACAAGCTCACCGCGCCGCGCACCGGTCAATGCGGCGACGCGGAAGAAGGCTTCGAAAGCCGAACCTCGAGCGGCGTCAAAGAATGCACCCGCTTCCTCAAGGGACAGCGCTCGGGTGTCCGCATCCTTGACCCGCGGGGCTCAAAGGGAGGCGTCTCAACTAAGCGGATGCGCAGACGCCATCGTTGTCCTTCACGCGGAGGCACTAGCACCCGACATCTTCAACGACGCTGAGCGACTCACGCAAATTATCGCGCAATTCGGAAAGCGGCATACTAGTACGACAAGTATTGCGATCGTGGCTCAACCCGAGAAAGAACACGGCACGCGCGGTATGAGCGGCCGCTTTTTTGCACTACGGCAAAGTGCGCTGTCCCCCGATTTTTGGCAGCGTATTATCGACGTTGATAGACGATCGAATGTCTTGGATGAACTCAGTTTTCTTACGAGTGCTTAACAGCAATAGCAGAGCAAAACGCATGAGCAATGCCAACGAACCCTGTACCCCGGAGGGAAGTCCCGACCTAGCGAAGCTTATGGATGACGCTGGGATACTCGACCATTTCGATATCGAGCGGACCCTGCACGCGCTCCAAACAGCGGCTACAGCTGAGGAGAATGTTGGCCTCGCGAGCGCAGTGCGGTGTGAGGCGAACGTCTACAGCATTTTTCGTGACGAGGGGACGTTCAAGCGTCACGCAGACGGTATCGCCTCGTATCTATATGCAACGGACCTACCCTATCTTCGCGAGCGAGCGGCGGCAACGCCAAACCCGCTTGCTCGTGCTCGCTATCTACATGCGACTGTCTCGTTAACTAAGCGCCAGGATGACGGGCGTGCCGCCGTTGACGCGATGATAGCCGCGTTACGTACGGCCCGTTCTGTCACCGATCCGGCGTTTCAGGCTGAGGCATTTCACGAACTCATCGGCCTCTATCCGCTCGCATTTGCCCTCGGCTCACGCTACCGCTACACGGACCCAATACTCGATGAGGCGATTGAGTTTCTCGATGGACCGGACTCCCCGTACATAAATGCGAAGACGCGACTCTTCATACTCATCGTCCGAAAGGTCCGGTTCTCAGATACGTACGCACGCCGCCTGCGCTCAGCGTCGCTGCGACTGCCGGCGGAAGCGTACGGCGATGGCGCTGTGTCGACCGTTGCCGCCGCGGCGCGTAGTCTTGCCGATCGGCTTGGCGAACCGCACACTGCGTGGCTTGAGGCCGAGGCGGCTGGACATGAAGCAAAGCTTAGATACAACCAGCACCCCATGCTCGTGCAGATGGTCGCGCAGCGTCTGGTGCGGATATACCAGCTTCTCGGTGATGAGACTCGGGCGCTTTCTGCTATCGAGCGCGGGCGCTCAGCCGGCGCCGCGATAGAGTACACGACGGTCACGGTGGAGATTGACGACGCCGAAGAAAGCGAGCGTATCTACCGGGATAACGCGAAGAAGATTTATGCGAAACTCGGTCCTCTTGGGTCGCTTGCGTGGTTGGCGACGAACAAAATATTCCCCAAAGTCGATGCCGTCCGGACATCGATGACCGCCATGGAAGCGAAGGGTATCGTCTCCTTCCGGAAGATCGCGACGACCTATGTGTCCGCCGACGAACGTGTCCTCGCCGAAGATCCGCCGAGCCACGCCTTCGACGAGCAATACGACATCGCGTGGACGCTCGCGGTGAACGCGAATGCGTTGTTCTTGGACGAGTTTCTCGCCGCGGGCCTTACCCTCAATGACGTAAACGAGTTCTTGTGCGGTTCGTGGTTCGCTTCAGAAATCGGTGACGGTTTGGCCGGCAACGATCTCCTGGCGCTTCTCATCCCACCGCTTCGCCTGCTATTCGCGGTATTCGAGAGGGACGATGAGCTGCGTATCCCCGCGCTCGATTCACTAGTCATGCGAGTCGAGACTATGCTCCGCAAGCTGGCGCAGTTGTTGCGTATTCCGCATGTGCGCGCGACGGACCGCGGCAGGCGGCCCCTATTAGAGTATGCGGACCTCAAGCTTCTGGAGCACGCGCGCATGCAAGCGGTCGCGGGCAACGACCTTGTCGCATTCGCGAAGCACACTCTGCTGCGAGCTCCCGAGGGTCTGCGACCACGAATCGCCCACGGGCTACTCAAACGCGCAGATTATCGAATGATCGATTTGTACGCGATGCTTCTGCTCTACTTGCGGTTTGCCGTCGTTTCTATTCCGGACGACGTCTCCTCGGAGCGCGAATGAGAGGGTACCGGCCCTTTCCATTCCAATCATGAAAAAATGCCACGCTTTCTTACTCGAACCAAGTTCTCGCGCGCCCAAGCCAGCCCCGGCTACCATCGCGGACTCCCGCTTTAGACGTTCAACATGAGAGACAGCGTCTTCTCATAATCCTATGGCTCAACATAGCTACGATAGGCAAGAACCCTAGCCAATGGATCAATCTCAAGAGCGGCGTAGACCCGATGATCAACTCTACGAAGGGTCAAAGCAAAAATAGAAAAAGAGACGGATGCCGGTCGCGTGAATCGCCTTTCAAGGTATAGGCCTCCGATTTCACGATCGCCCAGAGGCCTATCATCGCTAAAAGCAGATTGGCTTATCCACGCCCGCAACGTGGTTGCCTGTCCCGAAAAACATCGGAAACTCTGTGAACGAGTCGGCGGTGCATGCGCAGCAAAAGGTGTTGATCCCGATCTCCGCAGGCCGGGAATGCTTGGACCGAACTACGAGGAAGCTGACCACAAGATTCTATGCATTGGACAGATTCATTTGGCGACAGAATGGGTGGAAGCACGCGATAATCTTGGTTCGCTTCAGCCGTTGATGAAGAGATGGCTGGACGGGGCAGAATCTGATGAAGAGTTTTGCGACAAATATAACGATGCCTATTCCACGCTTCTTCCTCAGTGGGGGACGTGGACAAAGGCATTCGGCCCCGTGCTTCGGCGCTTTGGCATCGGCCCACGAGGTGTTACACATGTAAATTTTGCCCGATGTTGGCAGACGTCAGGCACACGCGTCTATGATGCAACGGGCGCCTGCGCCGAGGAGTTTCCGACAAGAGAGATCTACGATCTAGTCGAGCCAGATGCTGTCCTTGTGTTATCTGGCGCATCGGTCTTTCAGGCGTACCCATCCCTCATGCGAGGGCTTCCGAATAGCGAGTGGGCGCATTTCCCCGGCCGTCGTTCGTTCGCATTTTCAGCCGAGGATATTGCCAAAACAGTAGAGCGGCTGAGTGAGAAGCTAGTTGCCTCCCGATAGCTGAACAACCTAACCTGCTCGCGGGCCCCGCGCCAGGCAGAGGGCTTTTGTTTTGCAGGTATGCCCGGTTTGCAGAAGGGGCTACCGAGCACCCCTCGATGAACCTACATTACATGAACCCATCAGATCGTAACAATAAGAATCTGCAATCGGCAAAGAGAGTCACGAAATCACTCGCCACGCTACTCGCATCGAGAATCTGTGAAATGATGCCCCACGCGGGCCCCGATCTAGAAGCGTTGACCGATGTAGTTAAAAGCTCTCTTGGTGATTTATTCCTGCATCGGACGACGCTTCTTACACGCGGCGAAGTCTTTGCACTTTTTGATGTCCTTGGGAACATCGTTGGCGAATCTGAGCCGGCAATCTCTGGCCCGTTTCTTGGAACTCGAAAGACTCTACGCGATGAGTTCGAATTTGAAGCATTTAAGCCTCGAGGTACGGCGGCGTTTCGTCAACGCAAGACAAATCGAGTTCTCTACCTTGCCATCGAAGGAGATGAGTTCCTCATTGGCATGTATGATTCTCGAATCGATAATTCAGCTGCATTCGTTAGCGCAAGTGAAGCGCTTGCGTGGATTAGAGGCGCGGATGCGGGGAGGCGCAAGACGAACATTCTATGGCAGCTACCATAGCCGTAGGCACGCCGAATATGATAGGCCACGGCAATTGCCCGTACGGTGACAATAATTCCCTATTCGCCGTAGTCATAACGCGACGAAACACCGTGGGCTTATTCTAGCGATGGCAGGAGTAGCTGAGAGCGTTTTTCAGTTCTTATATCTTCGCGAAATTATGTCCGGCATTACGAAGGACTTCGATATCATCATCCCTACGCCGACGCAAGAGCACTACCTGGGCTTCGACGCTGGACTTAGAACGCTCGTAAAACCCGTATATTATCAATTCAAGGCGATGGTCCCGAGAGTTGCTCGCTCCCCCAAAGATGCGCGGCAACACAGATGGAAGCCACCGTGGCTCGAATTTAAGATTCGTAGTCGCAACCAACATAATCTAATGTACGAGCTTTCGCAGCGTTTCGTTTCCGTATACGCCGCCCCATTACTTGTCGACACTCGCGAAATGCTTACTTGCGCTTTGCATGGCAAATTGAAGGCCAACTCGATTGAGATCGACCCCTCTTTTGCCGGCCCGATCGTAGATGACGATGAACATAGATACTTAATCAAGGGTAAGTCGGTACTCTTTTGTTCTGATCCACGGGAGGGTACGGTTAGGAGCCAAACTGGCATTGAATACGCAGCTTCAGATGCGCAAGCGGTTACCATTGCGGATGTCATAGAGACCACACTAGATGTCCTAGAGGTTATTCAAAGCAATAGGCTTGCGCCGTCTGACTCGAATTTTGAAAATAGCCTAAGGCTAATTTTGACTAGTCTGCATCGCTGTAATATAGAGTTATACATTTTGGTGCCGTAGTCGAATGAAGGCGGTACGTTAACTAGACACGGCTGTTGGCGCAAGTGCATTTCCGTGCCCCGCTGAGAGACTGGATCCTTTCATGGGTAGCGCCGGACCCAGGTCCACAAAGAAGTGGAGAGACCTCGGAGAGGGAACGATAGGAGGTGTGACCGGCGATAAGAACAGGCCCGAGATTTTTGATGTCTTCCATCGCGTGAGCCCATGAGGCGATTTGGAAGTGCGTCAAGTAGTGCAGTGCGCGCCGCCGAGGCATACGCCCGCATTCAGAGACTCCAGCAGATCAAGAGCTTCCAGATCGAGACTGAGGGGAACGTTTCGCGCTCGAACGCCGCGATAGAAAAACTGATCTATGGCTACCGTACGCTTCTAGAAACCTCAGCGGCGAAGCCGCGCGACGCCGATTACCTTGCAATCGATTTTCGTAGTCCGCTACCGGAGTTCCATCCGGGCGAGCTCGGAGCACCGAAGACGCCGCAACCGACAGCAGCCGAGTACATTCGCCCGCCATCATTCTTCGAGAAGCTCATACCATCGCTTCGGGATCGATATGCGGAGTATGAGCGTGAAGGTCAACAAAACTTCGACGACGCGACCAAGATGTGGAACGCGACAGAAACTAAGCGCCTTAAACTCTTGAACGCTGCCCGCCGCATATTCGATGAGCAACTCAACTCACGTCGGACGGAAAACACGCATCTGATCGACGGCTACCACAACGCCGATCCGTGGTTTGTTGAAGAGTATGTAAAACGCGTATTTTCTAAGGAGTCACTTCCCGGCGGCATCCCAGTGCTCGTACGCTGCACATATGTGCCGGAATCCAGGCAGTTAATAATCGAGCAAGAGCTTCCAACTGTCGATGTCGTGCCCACGGTTAAATCGCACAAATATATCGCGAGCCGGAACGAAGTCAAGGAAGTGCAGCGTCCAAAGACCGAAATCAAGCAGATCTACGCGAGTCTCATTGCACAGATTGCTCTATCAACGCTTTGCATCTTGCGGCGAACTGACCAAGCCAGAGTAATTGATGCGATCGCCTACAACGGCATGGTAGACATGATCAACACCGCGACAGGGCAGGAGGAGCACAGATGTCTCATCAGCATTAATACGACGTCTGATGTCCTGAACGGCATAGACTTTTCTAGGGTTGATGCAATCGATTGCCTTCGTGGTTTGCGCGCCCACGTTTCCGAGTCACCGCATGAGATGACAGCCGTTCGACCAATCGTCGCTTTTAATTTTGACGATCCTCGGTTTGTAGAAAAGCACGACATCTTGTCGGAACTGGATACTCGCTCCAATCTGGCGGATTTGTCTCCATCCGAATTCGAGCAACTTATTACGGGGCTATTCGAAAAGATGGGACTCGAAACGCGACAGACACGCCCTTCACGCGATGGTGGTGTCGATTGTGTAGCTTGGGATATGCGACCTGTGATCGGCGGCAAGGTCGTCATACAAGCCAAGCGCTATCGCCGCACCGTTGGTGTAAGCGCAGTTCGCGATCTCTTTGGAACTGTTATGAACGAAGGCGCCACCAAAGGCATTCTTGTGACTACATCGGGCTACGGGAAGTCGGCGTTCGAGTTTGCTAACAACAAGCCGCTGGAATTGCTGAACGGAAGCAACCTGCTCGCCCTACTCAAAGAGCATTGCAACGTCGACGCAAAGATCGATTTTCCGGAAAACTGGGAGGACCCGATCGAAAACGGCGACGCGAATGCATAGCCACAGTAGCGGCCGAGCTTCAGCCGGGTAAACCCGAATAGCGAATTCGAAGCATTTGACGGGCTCGCTCTGCTGGTGACGAATGCGAATCCGGAGTAGGCGGGCGATGACGATGCTTCGCGAGATCGCCGTCGATGTCGTCGAAATCAGAAAAAATGGCCACGTAGCCGAAGGAAGTGCGGGTTCGGATCTAGCGGCGGCGCAGCCGTAGTGAGCGGTCGACGTTCAGCATCGGATGCGGAATGCGCCGCATGGGAAGCTCCCAGGGAGCATGGAGCTGGAATCGGCCAGTCGGCCGCTGACGATCTTACCGTGGGCGGCCGCTCCGTATATTTTCGGTGTACAACCGAAAACCAGGCCGCAATAAAGCGCGCGAACTATATTGACAAAAGCCTCGCGAAGTGCGAGTATAGTAGCACGGGCTGGGGTTCGGTAGCCAGGTTGGCCTTAGAATCCTTCCGAGCGGGTTCGACTCCCGTCCAGTCCACAGCCGGTGGACCCCGGTGACATAGGCGCCTCGGCATGGTATCCTAGGTGGGATTCTAAGGCCAACCGATACCGAAACCCGAGGCGCTCGCTACATGCGAGCGCTTTAATTTATGACCGAAGAAGAACGTAGACGGCCGGGTCGGCCATCCTTGCCGGATGATCAACGCCGACGGACAGTGGGAATTTCGTTGTCCCCGCGCGCGATCAATCGGCTGCAGACGGCGGCCGCAATGAACAAGCTATCCCAGGGCGAGTACATCGAAAGACTCTTCGATGGCGATGATTCGCTGCTGCGTCCGTCGATGTACCCCCAGTGGAAGTGGATTCAGGTCCAGCCTAACAAGCAGGGAGATCTCGAGAGTGTTGGGCGCGCGTTCGCCGGCGTCGAGCTGGCCCAGCTCGTCGGAGCTGGCTGGAGGGTCGAGTCGATTACGCCAACTGGACAAAACGACGCATTCGACGTCGTAATCTCGATCGATGCGGATCCCGAGCAGCGCCGCGATCGAAACCGTGATGATCTGCACAAGGACCTTCGCCACACGACCTCGCGACGTGGGTTCAGCTGTACCCATGAACAAGCGATGTCGCTGCTCGGACCATCGTATATGCAAAAGGGCTCGATCGCGATGATGGCGAGACGTGACGGTCGTCCAGATGTCGCGTATCACAACGAGGAGTGGCGGTGCGGGTGCATCGGTGAGCGCTATCAGCCTGGGGAGATCCTTTTTATGAAGCCCTGCAGCGAAGAGCACCAGCGGTTATTCGAGTCGATGGGTTTCACTGCGTCGCGGCCTTTCGGGTCATAGCGTTCGATGGCAGACGGATTCACGTCGATGGAGTTTCAGCGTGTGCGTGAGCCGCTGTTGGCGTGTAGCAACGCCGATCGCGCGTATCTGTTCCGGTGGATTCGGAGCGGGATCGATTCCTACGGGCGCATCGATCCAGATGCGGAAGGGAAAGGGGTGCTGAGCTAGATGGAACGCCTCATTAAGCTTCTCGATGACGCCTTCGAACAGCGACGCTTGGCTTTTATCGAAGCAGACAAGCGACTCAACGACTTGAGAGAGCGTGTTCGAAACCAGCAAAACACCGAAACGAGCCGGTTATGCGCCGATGCTTGGGAAGAGTGGACGGGTGCCTATGATGCGATGAGACAAGCAAGACGCGAGCTGTTTCACGCCGTCATGGATGCCGAGCATCTTCCGCCGGACGATCCTTGGCGACAGCTTGCTGAGAGCTAACAGCGCGGCAGTCGATGGAATTTAGCGATGAGGACGAGTGGATCCCGACGTGGATCTGCGCTAAGGCTCACACTTGGCTGGCGCGCGCTACCCCAGAAGGCCCCGAGCTGTGCGATCGTCCGAAGTGTCCAATCTGCGGTGGACCCGTGCTTGATCTTTTCGATGAGGTCTGGCCGTTCATGAAGCATCAGGTCCAAGCAGAGAAAGCGACCGAGCACGAGATTGAGCCGGTACGCGTAAGGGCGCGCATCTCGCGAATGGTTGCCCGAGCGAGCAAACGAATCAACGCCGTCGGCGACGGTCCAATTGGGCAGTTGCATCTGCGCTGCGAGAACGGCCATCCCTGGGTCGCTATTCCGAATCTTGAACTGAAGTGGGGATGCGAGCCGGCGCAATGCCCGCGCTGCGGTCTGATTTTTAGCACAAAACGCATCGTGCTGGGCGAATACGGTGATGGTCGACCGTGTTCAGCGAACTGTCGTCGCGCGACGGATGACGTGTGTCTCTGCGAATGCGGCGGTGCCAATCACGGCACTGAGCTTGGGGCGCCCGAAAGCAACGACTGACTGGTGGGGCGACGGCTCTCTCGGTACAGTCGGAGCAGTACGAAAAAATCTTGAAAGTCAAGATCAAGTCTCGACGGCAATCCTCCGGATCGCCGTCGAGAGATAGGGGTATGCCACGTGCCGGCGTCCCATGCCGGGGTGGTCGATCCGGAGCCGTTAAGCCTCCGTTCCAAGGGGGTAACGCGCCAAACCGGGGGATCCTATCTCACAGACCACGGCCCGTCTTTGCTGGCGGGCCCTGTCGCACTTAACGACGTGCGGTCGGAACCGTCGCCATCGCAGCTGCCACTTCGACAAGTTGAGTTTGGCGGCCGGTTTCGCCTGCGGGCTCACAACCCCGCATCCGTGAAGTACGCCGTTCGTGTTTTTTCGTCGTTCGTAGCCAGCGCAGTGCGTAAACACACTACCGAAAAGTCGCGCCCTGCGGTCGCCTGGAGGGTCCCGCCGGCGGGCGCGGCAAGAGACCCTCGACATTCTGCCATTGGCGCCGCTTGCGCCGGCACAACGATGCGCTGCGCAGTGACTAACCGAGGTCTTCGCGCTCGAAAAAGGGCGTGCAGCGCGTAAACACCCCCTGTCGCCCATCAGACGCCAATGCGATCAAATCATTGCATCTGTGCGTCAGCAATTAGAGTGCGTTCCATCCTTATCTGCGCGAAAAAAGAGGTTGCGTGTCCAAGAGATACTGAGTTGGCGGATCCCCGATACTGAGGAGCGGTTCGCGTCGCTCACGCTAGCCCCGTCTCACCATGCCAGCAGCGACCGAAGATGCGCCAAGACTCGGTGGAGTCGGATACCCTCACAGGTAAAGGAGCGCGTGCAGATGAATTTTCGACGCGGTGCAATTCCGGTGCAGCCAGTGAAACCTGCTGCCGTCCGTTAGAGTCTCAGTGCGACTCAGTGTCCTCGACGCTTCGCTTATAGCGACCCAGCGCAAAGCGCAAAAACCGTTACTGATGGCATTTCAAGACCGCCGCATTCAACCACTCTGCCACCTCTCCAAATCCCCGCAAGTCTTTATTTCATGCGGGGTTTCGCCTCATTGGCTTTCTCACAGACTTATGCCGCTAAGGCTCCTTTCTCACAACACCGTTGTCTGCCTGTGGTGGCAGTAGCGACTCAGCAAGTCGATTTACAGCATCCCTCGCCACACCTTCCATCGTGTAAGCATAGTAGGACATCGTGATGGCAGGCTGAGAGTGCCCTAGTAGCTCAGAGACCTCCTTGATGGGTGTTCCTTGGCTTAGACTTATTGATGCAAACGCATGTCTAAATCAAATCACTCACGGTTCTTTCAACACGTTCAAATCATCGAGTACCGCCTCGCTTAGCGCAACGTCTACTGCGTGATACGTGAAGCGTCTTTCATAGCGCCTCATTATTGCGCTAACGTCCGGGTCTGCAATCCTTGCCTCAGCATCCTTGAGCGCCGCGAAGGCCTCCTCGAATACCGTCGCATCGTTATTAAGCCTGAGCACAGCCAAACCCACTTCGCAGTACGCTGCAAACACTCGCACCGTATATGGGAAGCGATCAATCGCCGCTACGGCTTGTTGCCTTGCCTCCTCCAGGATTGCGAGCCTATCCTCTTCCATTAGACCAGGACTGTTTACCGCGCGAGCGGTAATAAGTTCAATCCCATAGCGAGCCACTGGTCCGTCCCGTCCGAAGTCTTTATCAAATATTCGGATTTCGGTCTCCGCCTGATCGTAGTTACCCTGACTAATAAGGTTGCGGATTAAGCGGTGCCGAGGAACTCGCTCACCCGGTGCCACGGAGATCATCTTCCGAAGCAGTCTATTTTGCACATCCTTGTCTGGTATGGACGCCAGCCCACTTTCAATATTGCACAACTCCCGAATTGAGCGGATTTCAATATCATACGTTGGGTAGGTATGATCGATTACATCTTCGAGCAGCACAACCAAATCTTGCCACCTAGAAAACTCGTACTTCGTGACTATGGCGTTGATGACGCTGTGCCGGCCACGCCAGCCGAAGATGCCCTCCTTAGCACTGATCGTATACTCTGTTACGATATCAGCCAATGCTTGCAAAACCGCCGTAATCTCGTCCGCATCGATACCTAGCAAACGTAAGACGAGCTGCCGGTGCACTTTTACTCCGGCGGTTTCCAATGCAGCCACAACGCGATAGATTTTCTGATTATCAATATCAAGGTCCGCGTACTCTCGCAAAATGATATCGTCAAATTTCTCGGAAGCAAAAATGTTCTTCATGCACACGAACATATCTGCCTCGCAACGCTCGGTAAGGCGACGCCGCTTCTCCTGCGTTGAGAATCCGGCGAAGCTTACCTCAACGAGCTGCCGAATCTCTTCTTTTAGGTCAACTAGCGCGATCAGCCGATCGATTTCGGTTGCATTCAAGCGCGATAGGAGGAACTGTTTTCCATGTTTATAAATATTCGGCGACTTCGATCGAGGAAGCCAGTTGTTACGGCTTGACGCGAGCAAAATGCGAAGACTGGTTAGCGTGCCGATTGCTAACGTATCGACTAGTTCATTTACTTCGTGCAAGTGGGTGTGGGCATCATCGATTACCAGAACCGCCTTCTTACCATCGGCAGCGAGCTCTTTTGCTACGCTACTCCAAGCCTTGTAATCAAGTTCGAGATCACCCTTGTGCTCGTAGCACAGGTATCCACCGCGAAGGAGCTGCGTGACGACTTGCCTTAGGGCAGTCGTTTTGCCAACGCCGCTAGCGCCTAAGAGGATCGCCGCACTTACCTCGGGCTGCTGTATGAAAGAGGCGATCTCTTGTGCAATCGTTCTGTCAAATGTAAAGCCAGCGAGAATGTCGCTGTAACTTGCAGGCCAGCCGTTGAACATTCTGCTTACGTCGGGCTCGGCCAAGGATTCATGCGCAACGTCAACGGTAGCCGCACCAAGCGATGGATGCCTCTCCAGCGGATTGGCAGATGTGGTAGCGACTAGCACCAAATCCGGGGCCGACCGTGACAGCGTGGAGAAAAATTCATCTATACCTCCGAACGCCACTCGTAGACCCTTCGCCTCGAAAAGCAAGGCGCGATCAGGATCAGACTCGTAGGAGAGCATTGTGATTCGTCCAGGAGCTCCAAAACATTCACTATTCAGCGTAATCGCACGGTCGATAATCGCTCGAACGTCTGGATCTGCGAGAGAATGACCAACGATCAGAAGATTTGAGTGCGACAAATCTGCCCTGAGGCTGTCGAAAAGATAGGCGCGATACTCCTCGGTATTTGCGTAATCGCTCTCGGCAATGACTAGGCGGGAGTTACTCCCATCTGAGATGTCCTTGCTTATGGTGCCATGGAGCTTGTACAGCCTCGTTGCGGATTCGTTGCCTCTTACGCCGAAGTCGAAATTGGAATCAAACGTTATGAGTGGTCGGGTCCGAACTTTGTAGGCTTCCTCTACTAGCTCATCATAATTCGTGGTATAAATTGCCTTCCAGTCGTACAGGGGCACGTTAAGAAGACCAGCGGTGGGTGAAATGTTTGTGAAAAGTGATCGTACCGCTGCTATTATGCTCTTACGATCGCGTGTCTTGTGCAGCAATAGCTCCACAAGTTCAGCCAAGGAAAAGCCGTCGGATGGCTGACTAAACGTTTTTGAAAGATGGGCGACAATCTTCTCGCTGCTAGGCGCGCGTGACGTAATCGAGGAGCCTGCTCCGAGGAAAAGGAGGGTACTAGTCGGATCGACTGATGCCGCCAGCGTCGCCACATCACGCGTTGACATTTCTACCCGCCCTTTACATTAAGAGATTCACTGGTTCCCAAGTCCTAAAGACCGCCCTTACTTAGGCTGACTTTCTTTTCTGCCTGCCCCTTGAAAGACTTTCTAGCTCCTGAGCTTGTGCAATTTTGGACTGTATTGTTGAGCCAAGCGTACGTGGCCGTGAGAAGCCTTGTGAGAAAGTCGATTCTTCTCACGGATTTTCTCACTGAATAGGTAACGCCAAGGATCGTCAGGTCCCGATAGGTCGCCTAATCATGAAGAAAAGGCACTTGCGAGGACTTATCGAGGCTAGCTGCAAACATTTCAAGACCGCCGCATTCAACCGCTCTGCCACCTCTCCAAGTCCTCGGCAAATCCTTTTGGCTATTGAGTTTTTCGCGTAATCTGTATCGGCCTAGTGGGACCTCGGACACAGGCGGTTAGCCTTCAAAGGCGCCTCAGCAAATTGGAAACCGCGTCTCACGGTAAGCAACGGTGATCCCCTTGGTGACAAGATTGAAGTGGTGAAGTTCAAGCGCGCAATTCTCTCGTCAGATTATCTGCCACGAGTTGATGTTTGCGTTCTCGACATATTCGTGCGGAGGATCGATAAGTGCGTGCCAGCACGAAGGGATGTCCAGATGATCCCAATAGACTTAAGGACTCGCCAATAGTTCTGACAGCCGCTGAATGATCACCTAGGCCTTCCTGAGCTTCAGCCTCAACTCGGTATGCAGAGGCGAGGAATCTCTCCATGCTAAGCCGTTTAAATGTGTGTGCGCTCGAACGCGCAGCAACAAGGGCTGCGCGATGTTTTCGTTCGGCCAGGTAAATATCGCCTTCGAACAGGGCTGCCAAAGCGGACACGTAATCGTTCCCCGCTGAGATATGAGCGTGAGCCTTGGACAAGAGCGCTCGCGCCGGCCGTACCTCAGATCGGAACAGGTGAATAGCCGCGACAGCGAGGCAGTTTCTCGCAAACTCTTCGTCGGGACAGACCGATCTGGCGATGTTGAGTGCGGCGTAACCAAAGTCCAGAGCTTGTTCCATCCGTCCGCGTCTCATATAGACACCGGACAGGTTCACAGCGATATTTACAGCGGCCCGGGGTATTCCCTTGGTCTGCGCCATCACGTACGCGTCGCTAAGATCATTGACGCCGACGTCCAGTCCATAGCCTGTGTAGGTTCGAAGGTCGGCAATAGTATTTATGCATCGCAATCGGAGCGCATCGTTTGCGAAACTAAGTCGATCGAGGAGGGCCATTGCTTCCAATGCTACGACCAAGCCCTCTCCAAAAGCGCCTTTAAAGCCCTTAAAATCGGCTAGCACGAGAAGAAATGAAGCGAAGGCTTCTACCGCAACCGGGCTTCCCATAGACGAATGCGCTACTGGCCTGAGCTGATGCGCAATTCGATCGCCAAAGTTGCGAATATACTCCAGGTCTCCACAGCACCAAGCCAGATTAATTTTCGCCGCTTCGAGCTCGGCTTCAAGGGTATCGGGAGTCGGTTCGTCTACTATCGGGGCAAGAGTCGCAAGTCCTTGCGCTCTCTCGATGTGGGATCGAGCTTCCACTAGTCGCCCCGCGGCGCAACAGGCGTCAGCAAGGCGACAAGCGATATGGGCAAGCTCAGTTGTGTCAAGAATCGAAGCCTGTACCTCCAATAGAGCTGCAACCGCACCGTCGAAACGACCAGCATTCTGTTGTGCGATTGCATAGCTCAATCGAACTTGGATGGGGCTGGGTTCCGTGACGCGCAAACGCTTGCTAACCCGTCGTTGAACAGAAAGGACTGCCCATAGGCGAAGCAGAGCTTGACGGCGGTGTCGATAAAAATGACGCTCGCTGATCCCCAGGTCCGCTGCGACCGTGGCATGTAACTCTTTGGCAAGGTCGCAGCGTGCGATGATAGATCTCAGCGGTTCGGGAAGGCCCAAGATGGCTTGAAGGACACATTCCCTCACGTCAATACCGACAGCGCGGCAACGTTTCGAAATGGCGTTTCGTTGCAAGCCATCTGGATCGTCAAGATGACGCAGTAATTGACGGATGTGAGCTTGGTGCGCTTCGCCCATGATTATGTTCGCTGGGTCCTTGGTCGTGCGAAGCGAAGGGACCTCTCGACATCGCATGGCCGAGGGGCGACCGCCTCGCTTGAGAAAAAGGGTAATGCTTAAGCGAAGCGCGCGATGTTAGACCCTCACTCCTAAACTAAACTCGCAGTCGCGATTCCAGTTCTTGAGACCGCTCAGCGCGTTGCGGATTCAGCTTCACTCACGTTGGAACATCCCTTCGCGAGACAGCGTCCTATGGCCACGCTGGCGGTTCGAGCGCTATACCGCTCGGGACTCCGATCCCCTGGGAGAATGACTGGAATAGGTGCTGCATCAGGAACGGCTTTTTGTAGGACGTGATATGTCCGGGGTAATGGTAGCTGTTGCCAACGTATAGGGTATTCCGAGCGTCGAAACCAAGTGCATAGGGACCATCGAGGCCCCCGCAGCCGCTAACTTCACTACAAGAGTTCTCAACTGTAGCGAATGGAGTCGTTTGGCCAAGCTTATAACCGGTGACGGTGAAGACGTTCAGGGATCCGTGGATCTGTGGCGCGTCATTAGAGACCCAAAGCTCGTCCTTCTTGTCAAACGCAAGCCCGGTGGGATCCGCCAAGTCATTGAGTTGCAAGTCCACCGGTGTCGTCGTACCTTTCGCGACCTCATAAACCTTGTTCGGGTTGGTGTCCCCGACGTAGAGATTATCACTGGCGTCGATCGCGAGTCCTACGGGAAGATCAAACCCGTTTATCTGGATGGCTGGCTTCGACTTGCCTCTCTCGAATTCCAACACGTAATACTGGCCCGCACTGGAGCCGCTTGTTACGTACACCGTGCCTTTCGAGTCGACAGCTACGCTGTTTGGATTCACGATTTGGTTCGTAAGCGTGACGCTAGGGGACGTCGATCCGAGTGGGTATTCTGTGACTGTATTCCCAAAGGCGTTCGCGACGTACAAAGTGCCAGACCTATCGATCCCGATGTTGACTGGGAAATTGATGCCTTGTGTGATCTCACCAACCTGTACCGGATCCTGGGTGTAGGTTGAATAGAGTTCAATGGCGTTATTTTGAGCATCGGACACGTAAAGGGTCACGGCCCTCTTCGCATCTGGCTTGTAGAAACCCGGACCTCTGATTTGCCGTATTTGCGAGGGCTGCACAGGAAAGCCAACGTCACCTCGGATGGACTGGACCCGACTGAGCGATTGTGACGACTGTTGGTCCAAGCCCACCGTTGGCGGCGTTCCGGAACATGCCGTGATGCTCATGGCAACAATCAGCGATGTGACGATGAATGAGGGATGATGCTTCATGTAAGATCTCCGATGGAGTATGCCGAACGCGGTATGCGAAGTTTTGCTGCCCCGCGAGTCCCGACGATTCGTTAGATATCTTGTAAAGCAGCCTTACTTCCGCGCTAGTCGTTGCACCCACTTGATGTCATGTTCTTGTCAGGTAGGCACCCGGCTGTCGGCAAGGCGCACGATTGCCTCCTGAAGAGGCTTTCGCGGCTTGGCCCGAGCTTTGAGCACATCTCGCAAGCAGCGCTCTGACAAATCTAGTTCGCGTGCAACTTTCGCCCGAGGGAACGCAGCTAATGCACCCAGGCATTTTCGCAAACGCGAGTTGCCATCACTCAAGTCAACGGGATCGCTCTCCAGGCCAGCTCCCTCTCATCAGTCTCGAGCCGGTCCACTTCCTTGCGGATGAATTGGCCGCCGGCATAGCCGTTGAGGGTGCAACCGCAGGCAATAAGGTCACGATTTCTGGATTTTATTCGGAGGTTAGCAATTCCGCATCATAGGCTTACGACGACGACTTACGCCACCTTCACACCGAGGGCGGCCGCTAACACCCTGGCGGCCGCTCTCGCTTCTTTGTCGATCGCCCGTATGCGCGTGGGCCTCGGCAACTAGCCGGGTTCCTAGGGCTGCTGGGAACCGCTCTTGTAACCAGCTCTATCCCAGCACGGCGAAATCAGAAGCTCCAGCAAAATGCCCTTGACTGGAGGAGAAACGATCCATTTCGTAGCTCAACGGTTAGCAGATGCGTACCAGGGCGCAAAGGGGGAGTCGCAATTGAAAGGTCGTTGCTGCCGTGTAGCGTGAGATAAAGTGGTTGGCGGTCATCGAGTTTGTATGAAAGGTAAATGCCCCTGATCGGTATAGCCGATTCACTTCCCCATGGGTTCCCGATTAGAGACGCGTGAATAGCCGCGTGAATGGACTGAGCTACCGCTTCGTATCTGACATTGATAGTGGGCGAATCGCTGCCATAGCGGCTAACTGCCTCACATTGAGCCGCTCTGGCGCAGCTGCCCGCTGCCACAAGCGACGCTATAAAGAATGAGAATGCTTTTGCCCAATGTAACGCCGGGCGGGCTCCGCTCGATGCTCGCCCGGATATCGATGATAGCAGAATCTTATTCCTCATTCTAGTACGCCCAATCCTCACCTTGAAGTCCAGCATCTACGCTACGCTCTCTCATAGGTAACCAGTTATTGCCGAGATCTGGAACCGCTCAGCGACGGACTCGGAACCGACAACCATAATCGACAAGTTGGCGTACAAAAATGTGGATTATCTTCCACAATCACCGCCCAGGACTAACCGTGCGAGACTTTCGCATCGGTTGAGGGCGATGTTCCCAAGTCCGTCGGTTGGGAACGAGATAGGGCAGGGCACGTACTCTCGAGTCCCATCCGCTCGGCGAATCGTAATTAATCGACGCTAGCGGAGGCGTACAGGTGCGGCATTAGTCCTTTTCAAAACCGCCGCATTCAACCACTCTGCCACTTCTCCAAATCCACGCAAATCCGATGATTATTGACGTTTCTGCGTTACCACGTTTCTCACAAAGCACATCGTCACGCTCCTTTTCTCACATTCATCGCGACTAGAGGTCGTCGGTTTAGCGAATCGCGATCTGCAGCACGTCCGTCCGCCTCGACGATCGCCCGGTGGTTCAAACGCAACATCTCGATCGTGATAACATTCAACGTTGAAGCGATCGAGGAGGCTGGGGTCACGGTTGCGATACGGTACCACAGCCCGAGGATGCCAGAGCCGCCACGAGACCCAATGTTGCGCGCAGCGGCTTCAGAACTGCATTGGAGTTCTTGTTTCTCTCACCAGAGCGAAACCTGGTCGAGCGTGATTTCGAGGGAACTGTAGGCGGGACTTGCATTTACCGAGGCAAAGTAAATCGCATCGTTCGGGGTACGCTGCACTTCGGTCGGATAGCCGGCCTCGATCGGAACCTTTGTATATGCAACGCTGCCGTAGAGAGCAACCGAGTCAAACTCGCCGGCTTTTACGAGAAAGATGCCCGAGAATGGCACTTCCTCGCCGGGCGATAGTCCGAAGCTGCTACCATAATCCTTTTTAACGAATTTCGTGAGTTCGACGATGCGGTAGACGACCGTACGCGACGCTACTCGCGCGTCGCGTTCGTACGTTGAAAGGCCTCCGTGGGGACGGTCCACGTGCGGGACGCCCCTGCTGGTGTACGTCAAGCCTTCGGCGACGAAGCCCTCGGCAATGAGATGCACCTCGGAGTGTCCGATGTTCCGTGCTGCGCCAGTGTATTCGAGTTGGATCAAGCTGTTGTGCTCGCCCAGCTTATGCACGGACCCGGTCATGAGCAGCGCCGGTGGCTCACTCGCGGGTTTAATCCGCTGTTCGTACGCGAAGACGTAGAGTGCCCAGAACCCGGCCGCGAGAATTGCGACGATCTCGATGACATCGCGCACCGTCGCAACGGCGTGGTTGCCTTCGTGCCGCCCCAACATAAAGCGCATTTCGCCCGGCTACGTCCGGTGTCATCCCGAGCCGTTCGAAGAAGAACCACGAGCGTTCCGACGATCTATCGAGGCACGCTCGTTACCTCATTACTTCGGGGTGCGCTGTGCAACAAGCCGTGCAAAAGAGAGGTCCGAAGTATCGGGCTAATCAGTAGCCAGGCGGAACGGCCAAGACCGCTGACGGAGTACAAGGGCAACTCGTGGGGACCTCGGCTTTTTAGCCGGGGCCCCTGTTCCATGAATGAGATAGAGTCGCCGCTTCTACGTGCGCAGAATCACTCGGTTGACGATGAACGTGCCGTTACTGTAATAACCCAAGAGCGCTACACGTTCGCCCGGCGAAGGCGTCGCGCCGTTGGGCAGAATCAGCGTTCCGTTCTTCAGGTCAACGGTTTGAGTTACACCGTTACGCCGTTGAACCGTCAAGCGGTAGGGCGCGAAGTCGGTGACGACGCCAAGCATCACATGCTGACGGTCGTACCGATAGGCGTCCCATCCGGGCTGCCACGTCGTATATGCGGGATAATTGTAAACCTGTGCAAACGCCGGTGCCGACAGCGATACCGAGGCTAACAGGATTGCGAGCGCTAGGCCCGCCATTGTGAGGTGTTTGCGATGTTTCATTTGGGTTGGTTACCCGGGACGCTTTGGACGCTAACGAAGAAAATGCTTAGAAAAGCGCGGCCCTCGACTTTTGGGCCGCGGTCACGGCGATGCCTTGATTTCGAAGATCGTTCCGCAGCCGTGCGAAGCCTGGCAGTTACCACTGCGATAACTTCCACCGCTCTCAGTTGTACCGTACAAGTTGTGCGCTTGGTCAAAGATCATGCCCGAAAAGGGGTTGATCCCGTCTGTTCCGCTGCCGAAACTGTGCAGTATTGTTTCCGTCCATCTGCTGCCAGCCGGGGTCAATCGGAATGCATTGCCGCCGCCGTAGCCGCGACCGTAAGGACCACCTTCGACCGTCGTGCCATCCAGCGCCCCGCTATTATCAAGGATAAGATCTCCTCTGGGTAAGTTTCCATCGTTCCCACTACCAAAATAATGTATTATTTGCTCTTCCCATGTATCGGATTTCCCGCGAATCAGTTCGAAGACCGTCCCACACCCGTAGGCGAAGCACTCTCGCGGTCCGGTCGCGTTCTTCTTACCACCTTGCGCGGTCACGCCGAAAAGGTTTCCGGTCGAATCGAGGGTGAGAGCCGATACAGGAAACGCGCCGTCAAGCCCTTTCCCAAAACTATGTAAGATTTTCAGCGTCCAATGGCCGTTTGCGTGAGGCTTCAGTTGAAACGCCGTGCCGCACCCGTAGCCGCCACAGCCGGACGGGTACGCCCCACCAAAGCTCGTCGTGCCGTAAAGGTTTCCGGCTTTATCGAAAGTGAGCTTACTGTCCGGACTGGAGCCCTCGCTGTTCGTAAACGAATGCAGGATCGCATACTTCCAAGAACCACCGATTTGGGCGGTTAACTCAAAGATAACACCATCGTAGTTGTAATGTGCTCCACCTTCGACCGTTGTGCCGTAGAGATTTCCAGCGGCGTCGAACGTAAGGGGTGCCTGTGGACTTAGGCCGCCGGCTGCGACCTGGAATGGGTGGAGCACTTTCTGCTTCCACTGACCGTTGCTGGGTAGCAACTCAAAAACGGTACCGCCGCACACACTGCAAAATGGGCCACCCTCGTCGGTCGTACCATACAAGTCTCCGGCCGCGTCGATAATCAAGCTGGAACGGGGCGACCACCCAAGCGGGTCGTTCGAAGAGAAATTGTGTAACACTTTCTCCGTCCAGTTGCCGTTTTCGACGGGCGTCAACTCAAAAACGACACCGCACGTCTTAACAAGGTTACATGTCGACGTCCCACCGTATATGGTCGTGCCATAAAGATTGCCCGCGGCGTCGAAGACCAGCCCCGCGTAAGAATTGTAAGCTCCGTCGGTAAAGTCGAAGCTGTGCAGTGTAACTTCTTTCCAATCCGTCGCAGCGCGACTCGCGTTGCGTTCTGAAATGGAACCTGTAGTTACGGGAAGGCTGCCGCATCCGGCAAGCGATGCTCCAACGGCGCTGATGCATACGGCGGCGACGATTCTGAATTGACAGAGTCGAACGATATGCGTGGTCATGTTCGCTGCTCCAGCTTTTAGAAAGGCTGCACGCAACGATTTTTCGCTACGCCAAAGCAGACTCCTCCCATGTTCTTCTATGCTTTGGGCCGACCGAAACGCTCGCGGCCAGAGCCGTAGGCTGAGACAGCTTTCGCGATCGCAGCGTAGGCCCCGCGATTCTCGCGAATCGCGGCGTGCGGGGATGGCCAAGTGCCGAGCGAACGATCGACACAAGGAGAGAGCCGATGAACAGACTGATGATCGCCGCCTTGACCTTTTTTGGCTTGTTTACGTTTGGCAGGCCGTTGGCATCCGAGTTAGTCGCCAGCGCTCCGGTCGTGGAGCATCCGCTAATTCTTGCGCAAGATCAGGGCGAGATTCGCGTTTGGCGACCCCTTGTTTCGGAATCACCGACCGAACAGAAATTCGATGAGTCGACACCCTTCACTATCAAAATTGACAGCAAACACGGCGACTCGGCAGACTTTTGGTTCGGAACGGAGACCCTTCCAGCCGGAGCCGGAATTCCTTATCATCGACATTTACACGAAGACGAAGTATTGTACATCCTTTCTGGAAGCGCGCACGTCCATGTGGGGTCTCTCGAGGGCGATGCGCGTCCCGGGACACTCGTCTTCATTCCCAGAGATACGTGGGTGTCGGTGCAGCCCACCGTAAAGAAACCGCTATCGCTTCTTTTCGCCTTCAACGCGCCTGGCTTTGATCGCTACATGCGTTGCGAATCAGTGCTCTTAGGGGAACGTTCACGGCCTGTTACCCCCGAAGAGGATCAACGTTGCCAGAAAATTGGTGACGTTCAATATCGGTGATGGCCGCGCGAGGGACGCTTGTGAGAACTTCTCGACGCGAGCTGCAAGCATCTACAAGCGTCTTTGGAGAACCGGCTTAGTCAGTGGGGCGCGTAACTGTCCATGATCGCTTGAATTCGCTGCGTTAGGGCCAGCCGATATTGGTACCGATTCGGCGCGTTAGGTGGCAGAGCCGCATCGGCGGCCGCGACCTGATCGTAAATCGTTTTCCAAGTCTCTCTCGTTTTGGTATCACACTCATGCTATAGGAGCGTTCGGATCAACGCTCGACGTGCTCGGGCGTGTTTGAAGGGTGGAAATCATTCTCACGAGGGTATCGAGACGCTCCAATACGTCGTCTCTGTGCGAACCAGTGTTCATCAAATCGAGCGACGCAGCCACGCTGCTCGCGACGTCTGCGATCGCTGCGGATTCGTCGGGCGCATACGCGTCTCCGGACGCTTTCGGCCCAAGAGCGAGCGCACCCAGCAAACGGCCGCGGGCGACCATCGGAAAGGCAAGTTCACCCGGCAGCTTCGTCTGAAGGCCGTGCAGTTCGAGCACTTTCTGCCAAGCGCGAAGTGATACGATCGCCGGGTCGTTTTCGCTAATCTCGCCATAGTGGCCGTTTCCATTGCTCAACAAAACGTGCACCGCCGATGCGTCCGCATGCCGTTCGAGCGTCTCGATCGTGCGCTGCACGAGGACGGTTGCGTCCGTAACGTACGGCGCTTCGCCGGCGAAACGCTCGAGGGCAGCCTCGTCCTCGTGGCGCTTACGGAAGAGGGTCCTATCCACGAAAAGGTCCACCCACCCGTGAATGAATCGCATAGAAAATCCGAGCACGAGAACGAGCGCGACGTTGATCAGCACGTTCGTCTCATGGCTCACGTTTTCGAACCACTTTCCAAGCAGCCATTCGAGTAGCACGAAACAGCCGACCACGAGCGCGGAAATAATGCCGAAGACGGCGGCACGGTTTAAGACAAAGCCAACGTCGAACAATCGGCGACGTATTGCCGCATAGCCGATTCCCAACGGAAGCAAGATTAGAGTGGCGTTGCCTGCGTTTAGAACTGCGATCTGGGCGCTCGCTGATAACCCCTTACCAAACGCAAGGATTGAGGCGTTAAGGAACCAGATCGCCCAAAAGATGCCGAACGTCGCAAAGACCCACGCAATGCGCTGACGATCGGCTCCCGTCGCCGCACGCGCTGCCTGCGCGCCACCTACCATCAGTGGGAGCACCGGAACTGCATACAGCACCAATGTCCACGCTGGAAATAAAAACTGTGGGTCGAACCACATGCCGGCGACGGTCGAGAATCGCAACACGTCGGGCACGTCGCACAGCACCGCCAGGGCGCACGTTAATAGTCCCCATATCCGGCGCCATGCGTAGACGGCCAACACGACATAGACGGCGTTCCACAGCACAACCGCTGTAACTAAACTCGCGGCCGCGACCCAAGGTACCGGCCAGAAAGCCTGACCGGTAGCGGTCTCCAACGCTTGCAGCACCAGCGCCAGCGACAACAACCACGTTGCTCGCGTTTGCGGTCCGCGCGCCGCAATCAGAAGGGCGAACAACACCACCCACAAGACGGCGACGTAGCGAACGACATCGGTCCACTCGAACGAGGCTCGCTGCGGCACGAGTGTGACCGGAATCGTCCGGCCGTTGCGCACGACGCGAAAACTTACCGGCGCATTCTTAACACCGAGGTAGCTCTGTTGCGCGTACTCACGGGCATCGAATATGTCGCCTGGCCGGATTCCCGCGCGCGCAGCAGGCCCCTCGACGGTGGTAACGCGGCGTTCGAAAGGATGGCTCGTCGTGGTCAACTGCAATCCGGACTCGCCTCGCCACGGTAATACTGCCAGCGTGGCGAGACCGACGACATCCATCAATCCGGTGAAGATGCAGAGCGCCACGATCCATCGACGCGCCATGGAGTTTCCTACGACTCGCACGACGAGGCACCTTGTCGCGAGGCTTCAGTAGTTTGCGCCTCTGCAGGAAGAGCTAATTCGCCTCAGGCTCGGGGCTGGCGCGACATATTTTCTTGTATGAGCGCCAGCCCGTGTTGTACGTGGCGGTTAACCGGGCCCGAGCGCGAGACCGCTCACCTGCGCCTGCGGAATGAAGCTCTCATTCGACTTTACCCTTCCCGGCGCGTATACGGTAATTCCGCCGGAATACGTTTGGACGTAGAGCGTTCCATCCGAAGCAGCGGAAAGAGCAATGACTTGGGCTTTCGTATGTATGACGCGTGACGGACTGGTTGCGCCCGGCGCGTAGACCGATATCGTATCAACGCCGCCAACATAAAGATTCCCAGCGCCGTCGGTTGCGATCACGCCGCCATAGGCGTTCTTGAGGTTGAGATTAGTGAATGTTGACGAACCAGCGTTGAGACGGAATACCGCCCCGACTTGACCCCGCTTGTTATTGGCGAGTGCAGCGACACCGACGAGCAGTGCCCCGGTTGAATCGAACGTCATGCCTTGCGGTCCGGAGCACGAACCGATCGATGGAACAACGTACTCGTTGGCAATGTTCTGACTACCCGGCGGATATTTGTCGATCACTTGTTGGCCTTGACCGTTCTCTGCCTGGGCATAGACGTTCTGTGCTGCGTCGGCGACCGCTATTAAACCGTAATGCTGCACGACGAGTGAGAAAAACGGGCTCGTGGCGCCCGGTTGGAACTCCTCGATGGTCTCATACGGACTCTGGCGATTATCCGTATAGGCGTACAAAACGCCCTTCTTATCCACCCACACGCTAGTGACGCGCGGGAGTTGATCCGTGATGTCGCCGACCTTTTGCGGGTTTTTTCCGGTGGAATAGAGCGGCACGCCGCCTAGAATGTTTGCGATGTAGAGATCCTGTGAACTGTTCGCAGGCCGGTTGCCAAAGGTTCTCCCAACGTGCGCCTGCGGGCCGCCCAACGCGTTCAACGCCCCCGTCGCCGGCGCTTGCGGCGTCGATCCTCCCGCAAGCGAGGAGCATCCAGCGAATGCGAACGCGATGGCGACCAGACCGTAAGTCGAGCGCAAAGAAATACCATTGCTACAGGACATGTGCAGCCTCCGGCGGACGTCGCTCAAATCGAGCGAGTGGGAGTCAGTTTGAAGCAGTGATATGAGGAATCTCTGAAGGTCCGGCCCGTTCTTATCGCTCCGGCCAGGCGGTTCCGTCGGCGAACTCGACGCGCTCGAGTCGATAGCCGACGAAGTGCGCGCTCAGCAGCGACATTGCAGCAATCCGAGCATCTTGCGTTACGCAATTATCGCCGTAACCGCGATGGCCGACGCCGGCCTGCCACTCGCCCAGCGATGGCCAACCGCGGATGTCGATACCGCTCGAGAAGGTGCCGCGGCGGTCGAGCCGCAGCGTCTCGAGCATTTCGCCGCTGCGAGAGGTTAGCGGAAAATCCACGACGACGTGCGTTGCTGCGACCGGATGTTCGTTCTTGAACGATACGCAAACGACGACGGCCTTTCCGTCGCGTTTTACGGCGCCCCATCCGTCGAGCAATACGACGGGCTCGCGCGCCGGCGCCAGCCCGGCCGTCGCAAACTGCAGCGCCCGATACGGATTCGGTGTCGGGGTTGGCTGCGGCGACGATTCGCGCGTCCAGTACGTCCCATTGCTCCAGTCGATGCGCCGAAGATCGTTCGAAATCGTGCCGCGAATGGCGCGTCCGCCGAAGTAGCCCCAATCGCTCTCGATCGTTCCCGGATTCGCGAAACGTCCGCTGGCAGTTCTG
>Ga0207416_1001651_pt1 | contig 27958 bp, 24 predicted proteins | sample PaiPotPPM11metaG_FD_184107 | JGI IMG/M metagenome (GOLD analysis project Ga0207416, IMG submission 184107) | Iron sulfur acid spring bacterial and archeal communities from Banff, Canada, to study Microbial Dark Matter (Phase II) - Paint Pots PPM... ... | reverse complement strand
ACCCGATTCTATCGAACACCCTGCCGGCACACCCGGAAACACGTAATCCCAGGTCAACGAATTCTGCAACAGCCCCCATTCGATGAAAATCCTTCGCGAAAGGAAAATCCTTCGCGATCATGGTGCCGGCCGGCCGGCAGGCGCGCGGTGGCATCAGACCCCACGCGGCCATGCGCTGCCGAGCGAGCCGGGTTGAGTGCCTGGACACTCACCTCATGTCCGGCCGGAGCCGTGCATTTCAGCGTTAGTTCGCGGCGAGGTAACGGACTCTCGCGTGCAGCAGGGTGCGGTGGGCGGTCAGGTCGTCGGCCTCGTCCGGCTTGCTCGGGCACTCGCCGGCGGCGACCGCGTTCGTCAGGCGGGCACTCGCGTCCGCGGGCTCGATCGGCTCGAAGACGATGAGGGGGTCGTTCTCGGCGGCCAGCCAGGTCTTGTCGAGCAGCCCTTCGGCGTCGGCGACCCACGCGTCCTTGATCTTGCCGCCCTTGCCGTGATCGATCAGCACCGAGAGCGCGTGTTCGGCCGCGCCGTAGCCGAAGCTCACCGTGACCGATTCCTGCCGGCCGCCGACGTCGCCGTAGTGCCAGCACTTGCCGATCGTCGGCGAGCCGATCACGGCCGCCCACGCCGGGTCCCGCACGCCGTCCGCGGTCATCCGCTCCGCCGCTTCGGTCGCCGCCGTCTTAAGCCCGGAAGAACCGATCGCCCCGAGGACGCGCAGCAGGCCGAGCGCCTCCGGCGTCGCCTGCTTCTCGGCCGCGGGCACGAGCGAGCCGGTGAGCTCCTTCATCACGTCCGTGCCGTCGAGCCCGTCGCCGGACAGCGCGCCGATCATGTCCGAGCCCCACAGCTCAGCGTCGATCGGACGCTGGACGTGAGAGAGGACATCGCGCGCTTCGCTCAGCACGACGTCCGAGGCCTGCGCCGGCCGCAACGGCGCGAAAAGCTCGGCGATATCGGGTTCCGTATCACCCATGCCGCGTATTGTTACACGCCGACGACGCGGCTAGCGCCTAAAAGTGCACAGGTGACGACAAATTCGAGAACATGGTGTTTTCACCATGAACTACCGGTTGCGGGCGAAACACCCTTCCAGGTGGTCATTGACCAGCCCGCAGGCCTGCATGGTGGCGTAGACGGTGACGGGGCCGGTGAAGACGAAGCCCCGCTTGCGCAGTTCCTTGGCGAGCGCCTTGGAGCCCGGCGTCTGCGGCGGGACGTCGGCGAGCGTGCGCGGTGCCTTGTGCGGCTCGCTCTCGGCGTAGCTCCAGACCAGGTCGCTGAGTCCCTCGGGGACTTCGAGGGCGGCGCGCGCGTTGGCGATCACGGCGTTGATCTTGGCCCGGTTGCGGACGATGCCGGCGTCGGCGAGCAGCCGGGCCACGTCCGCTTCGTTGAACGCGGCGACGGCTTGGATGTCGAAGCCAGCGAACGCCTTCCTGAAGTTCTCCCGCTTGCGCAGGATGGTCAGCCAGGACAGGCCGGACTGGAACGCTTCGAGACAGAGGCGCTCGAAGATCGCCTGGTCTCCGTGGACGGGACGGCCCCACTCTTCGTCGTGGTACGCCACGTAATCGGGAGTGCTCAGCCCCCACGGGCAGCGCAGCTTCCCGTCGGGCCCGGGCACGGGGCCGGTCGGCCGCGCGTTCTCCGCGATCTCGGTGGTCTCGGCTGGCTCGGCGTTCTGCTCAGTCATGGGACCGCTCCGGCGGGCCGAAGTCACCGCTCGGCTTCGGTCGCTCGAACGGCGGCCTGGTCGTCTCGAACGGGGGCCACGCCGGCTCGGTCGCGGGCGGCCAGGCCAGCTCGGTCGGCACGGGCTCCGCCGCCGGCGTCTCCTCGGCCGCCGTCTCCTCAGCCGCCGGCGCCTCGTACGCGGGCGCCTCATACGCGGGCGCCTCGTACGCGGGCATCTCGGTCGCCGACGTCTGGGTCGCGGACACCTCGTACGGCGCCTGGACGGCTTCCGTCTCCGCGGTTTCCGCCTGCGTCCGACGGTGGCGCGCACCCACGTAGGGGCTGGCGAGCAGCGGCATGGGCGCGTGATCCCGGCTCAGGTCGGTGACGAGCTGCTCAAGCGCGACGATCCGCACGTCGCGCTCCCTGATCGACTCGGCGACCCGATCCATCGCTTCGTCGGTCGCCTGCATGTTGTAGCCCCACAGCCCCATGGGCGGGCGCAGCAGGGCGACATCCGTGGCCGACACCGGGCCGAGATCAAGCGGAACGTAATCGCTGCGCTCAACGGACATCTCACCGCCGCGACCCACGGCGAGGAAGACCACGACAGCGACGATGGCGATGATCGCGAGCACCATGACAACAACCACAGAAGAATCGTGCCATGAACCGCGGGGTGAGTCGTACCGTCGGCGGCGAGTTGCCGCCGTTTTGAGCCCTGGGCCGGTGCGGTTGGGGCCTGTGGGCCACACTGGCAAAACCGTCTTGCGCCAAAGGGCCACCGAGCCAAAACCGTCTTGCGCCTTGGGGCCAGCCGCCGGGGCGCGGTTCCTAGGTTGCTCACGGAACCGCGTCCCGAGCCTCTCACCGACCCCGTCGTGCCTACCGGCGCAACGGCGCCTTCGTTGATTTCACGAACTTGTCCTGGCGGCCGGCCCGCAGAGGGCGGTCGCCGCGAGTCAGGACCGGTGGACCCCCGCCGATGGTATGGGTTTCAGGGTCGCTGAAGACCTCGTGAAGCTCGGCCGCGTCATCGGGACGGAACGGCCGCAACTCCAGCCTGCTGGTCACGATCAAAGGCGTCACGCCGGCCCCCGGAAGACATCTGAAGTCAACCTCCACCAGACCCTACGCCCACCGCCACCCCGCCGTAGGACACGGGTGCGGTCGAAACATGAGCAGCACGGTTGGCCATTTGGTCCAGCGGCGTCGTATATGGCCGGGAACGTGTGGTTAGCCGGTTGCTCCGGCGACGGTCCGGGATGCCTTACCCGGCTTCGTCCCGGTCTGTGCCGCCGGGGCACCGCCGCGGGCAGTGAATGGACTTAGCATGGGTTGATGGACGGCTCCCGGCAGTGCGCGCAGTGCGGCGCGGTGTTCGAGCCCCGGCGGGAGCATGCCCGGTTCTGCTCGGCCGCGTGCCGGATCACGTGGAGCCGGGGGCACACGGGCGGCGGGCCGTGGCCCGGGGACACGGCGCTGGGCTGGTCGGCGTCCGCGATGGGGGATGCGGCGCGGCGGCTGGGCGAGGCGCGGGGGCTGGACCTGCCGCAGGCACTGGCGCTGGTCAGCGAGGCGGTCTGGTGGGTCACGATGGTGGACGCCACCGTGGTCCGCTACCACCCCGACGCTTACGACCGCATCCTTGCAAGCCTGGACCCGGCCGGGCGCAGCAAGGCCGAGGGGACGCTCGGCGGGCTGCGGTTCGTGCGGAACTGGATGGGTTACCGCGCCGACCCGGCCGACTTCGTCCGGCCCCGCCAGGCTGCCAGCGACGGGGACCTGCCCGTCGCGGAGTGGACCTGGGAGCCAGTGCCGGCCCCGGCCGCCGGCCCGGCCCCAAAGGCCAGGGAATGGGAGATGAGCCGCTACCGGCAGTACCGGGCGCGGCTGGCCGGGCAGCCGGTCGGCCGGCCGGTCGGGGCGGCGGTCGCGTTCCTGTCCCGGCTCCCGGTAGTCGGCGACCAGGCCGGGAAGAACAGCCTTCCCACCTGACCGGCACAGACCCGCCCGTACCCGGACCTTCTGGCCAGGGGCGGCTGTAGTCTCTGGCCATGCCCGGTTCCAGGGGAGAGTTCGACCGGTCGCTGGAGGCGATCGAGGCGAAGGTCATCGAGCTGTTCGCCATGATCGTCGAGGACCTGCCCCGGGCGGTGCAGGCCCTGCTGGGCGCACCCCGCGAGACCGACCAGGTGCTCGCCGGGCGCGAGCAGGTGATTGACGCGCTTTACCTGGAGGTCGAGCACCTGGCCAGCCGGGAGGTCCTGCTCCAGGCGCCCGTCGCCGCCGACTTGCGGTTCCTGCTGTCGGTGCTGCGGGTTACCCCGGAGCTGGAACGCTCCCACGACCTGGTGATGCAGATCGCCGACCGGGCCGGCCTCGCTGCACCCGGCGGCGGCCTCACGCCCCGCGCCCGCGCCCTGGCTGCGCAGATGGGCGACTTTGCCAGCGGGATGTGGCGCCAGGCAGCCGACTCCTGGTACCAGCGTGACCGCGCCGCCGCAGCCGCCCTGGCCGGGTGCGGCCAGGAGATGAACGAACTGCACGCCAGCCTGGCCGCCGAGCTCGCCGCCGGGCAGACGACGGCGCCGGCGGCGATGGAGATGACCCTCGTCGCGCGCTGCTACCAGCGCCTGGGTGCGCACGCCGTCAACATCGCCCGCCGGTCCGCCTACCTTGCCGGGTCCGCAGGGGGATAACCCGGTCACGCCGTTCCGGCTAGCCGCCAGCCGCGGCTGCGTCTTGCCTGACAGGCTCATCAGTTACGTAGCGGCCGTCTGGACACCTACGCCGACCACCTCGCCGCAAGCATTGACAGCAACCCCAGCCGGACCATCTCATGCGCACCAGGCGCAAAAAAAGCGCACAAACAAATTCAGCAGATTAAGTCACGACGTGGCTTTGCCATATTTCCCGCCGCTGGCCAGATGCAATGCTCAATGGCCAGATACCGTGCTCGGTCACGCTCGCGGCGGGTGGTTTCGTTTTCCGCCATTCGGCGGCTTCCGGATCGTAACCCATGGGTTCGGCCGACGGCGGCTGGCGCCTTTGCCGTTCATCCCGGTGCCTTGCGGCCCACCGCGCCCCACAAGGCGGAGTTGCCCTCACGGTCCGTGCCGGGTTCTGGCCGCCATTCCTGGACCGGTACCAGTCCTGGCTCGACCAGGTCCGTGCCGGTGAAGAAGCGCACCACCTGCTCGCGAGTGCGGGGTGTCCACTGCTGCTGCATGTTCTGGTTAACGACGCTCTTGAAGGTGCCTCCCGTCTCCTGGTCGAACAGATCCACGGCCGCGTGGGAGACCGCGAGGTAGCTGCCTTGCGGGACGGCGTCCATTACCTTGGCCACGATCGCGTGCGGGACGTCATCGTCGGGAATCACGTGCAGGATCGCGAGCAGGGTGACCGCCACGGGCCGGGTGAAGTCCAGCAGCCGACCAGCCTGCTCGAGGATCGCGGAAGTGTCGCGCAGGTCGGCGTGGATGTACTCGGTGGCGCCTGCCTCGCTGCTGTCGAGCAGTGCGCGGGCGTGGGCGAGGACGACCGGATCGTAGTCCACGTACACGACCCGGGACCCCGGCGCGATCGCCTGGGCGACCTGGTGGGTGTTCCCCGAGGTTGGGATACCGGTGCCGATGTCGAGGAACTGCCGTATCCCCGCCTGCTCAGCGAGGTAGCGGACCACGCGGCCGAGGAACGCCCGGTTGGCTCGCATGGCGAAGGCCATGTCCGGCCACACCTTGAGCCCTGCCTCGGCCGCCGCCCGGTCAGCGGCGTAGTTGTCCTTGCCGCCCAAAACGTAGTCGTACATCCGGGCCTGGTGCGCCACGCTCGTGTCGAACGGCAGCGACCCGATCTGGCTGGCGGCACTGCCTTCTACCGCTGCCTCATCCGTGGCCATCTCCCTGCCTCTCCTGGTCATGCTCCCTCGGCAACCCGCCTGTCCAGGCGCCACGACGGCCGGGATCAGCCATTCGAAGTTTCCCGCCGGCACGCCTGCACTACGCACTACTAACTTAACTATCCGGTCCGCGAAACTTGGAACTGATTACGAGAATCCCGGACGTCACTGTCCTGTGGCAACGAAGATTGCTCGACCCGTTTGCCTGAACTGCGATGAGGAATCTTCGTTGGCAATCCATGACCCTCGCTGATGTCCGCTTTGCGTGGTTCCGGTGGCCGCCAGGGCTGCTCTTGTCAATGAAGATTCCCCTGGGCGGGCTTTTGCGGGCGGACTTGGCCCGCGGATACGGGTTCGCGGTTGGCTCATTGCGCTGGCCTGCGGGTTCTCGGGGAGGCCATGGAATTCCAGGTGCGCCTGCTGGGCGAGGCGTAGCCTCGTCGGCATGCCAGGCCTGATCCCGGATGCCGGTCCCGGCTGGGAAACCATCCTGCTGCTGCCCGTGCCCGCCGCCGAGCCGGCCGTCGGCCGGCACCGTGCCCGGCTCGTCGAGTCCGCCAAGGGCGGGGTCCCTGCGCATATCACGGTGCTGTACCCGTTCCTTCCGCCCGCGGGGATCGGCGAGCCGCTGCTCGCGTCGCTGGGCAGGCTGTTCGCCGGGTTCGCGGCGTTCGAGTTCACACTGGACCGGGTCGGCTGGTTCGGCGAGGAGGTCGTCTGGCTCGGCCCGCGCGATCCCGTGCCGTTCAGGGCCCTGACCAGCGCTGCGTTCACCGCGTTTCCGGCCTGCCCGCCTTATGGCGGACAGTATGCCGAGCCGCTCTACCCGCACCTGACCGTCGGCAAGGCCGGCGGGCGGCAGGCGCTGCGCGCCGCCGCCGAGTCGGTCCGTCCGTTCCTCCCCATCGAGGCGACCGCCACGGAGGTCGTCTTGATGGCCGGGCCTCACCCGGGCACTCCGGGCACCCCGCCGGGCCAGTGGCGCACCGTCGCCACCTTCCCCCTCGGCTAGCGCCTGCCCAGCCCGGCCGGGCCGACCAGGTGACGGCGGGCGGGCGGACCCGGGCGCGGGCTCCGTCTCTAGCATTTGTTCTAGCATTTGCTAGCTCCGGGAAGAACCGGCGCATAGAGTCACGCGCCTCGGGCAGCCTGGCCCCTACGCACCGAAGTCCATGCCCGCGTGGGCTTTCTTGATGATCTTGACTACCTCGTCCGGGTCGTCCACCAAGTGGATGAGGGAGAGTTCGTCCTGGCCGATCTTGCCCTCGGCCAGCATGGTCGTCTTCAGCCAGTCCAGGAGGCCCGACCAGTACGCGCTGCCGACCAGGACGATCGGGAACCGGGTGATCTTGCCGGTGGCGACGAGAGTGACCGCTTCGAAGAGCTCGTCCATCGTGCCGAAGCCGCCGGGGAGAACCACGAACGCCTGGCTGTACTTGACGAAGCACGTCTTCCTGACGAAGAAGTAGCGGAACTCGACGCCCACGTTCACGTAGTCGTTGAGTCCGGTCTCCAGCGGCAGCTCGATGCCGAGGCCCACCGAGACGCCGCCCGCCTCGTTGGCGCCCTTGTTGGCCGCCTCCATGACGCCCGGGCCGCCGCCGGTGATGATCGCGTAGTCGGCCTTGACGAGGCCCTTGGCGATGTGGACGGCGGTTTGGTATTCGGCCTCGCCCGGCTTGCTGCGCGCCGAGCCGAAGATCGAGACCGCCGCGCCCAGCTCGGCCAGCAGGCCGAACCCTTCGACGAACTCCGCCTGGATACGCATGACCCGCCACGGGTCGGTGTGCACCCAGTCCGACGGACCGCGGCGGTCGAGCAGCCGCTGGTCGGTCGTGGTCGCCGGAATCTGCTTGTCGCGCAACGTCACGGGTCCCTGGCGACGGACCCTGCGCGTGTTTGCTCCACCCATAGTCCTATCCAAGGTAGCCATTCAGAGCGAGTGCTCCGGCGAAAACACGCGGCAGATAGATAAACGCAGGATGAAACCCGCGTTTGCCAGCGCCAGCGGCCGTGTCATAAAACTCTTTCGTGACAATCGGGTGCGTCAGCCCGGGCCTCGCCAGCGACCAAGATCAAAATCTCTTCCCCGAACGGGGGCGTGGTGCCTACTTCCGGTACGCGAGCACGGCTACCGCGAGCGGGGCCAGCGTGACCGGACCGGTGACCTGGCTTCCGGTGATCAGGTCGGTGCCGCCGGGCGCGACGGGAACGGTGGCCGCCTCGATGCCTGAATGGTTGAGCAGGAACAGGTACTCGACGCTGTCCGTCGACCGGCGGGCCGCCTCGACGAACTCGGGCGCACCGGCGACCACCGGGGAGACCCCCGCCCCGGCCGCCGCACCGAGCAGCGTGCGGGCCAGGCCCGGCCGGTCAAGCCGGGTCCCGACGTAGACGACCCGGCCCGCGCCCCGTTTGTTGGCGAGGACGGCGGGGCGGCCCGCGAGGTCACCGGACGTGAAGCGGGCCGTGACCTGGGCGGTTTCGGGGTGGATGCTTTCCTGCCACCAGTCGGCCGTGCACGCCGTGCCGTCCGCGAAGCGGACCGCGAATTCCTCGTCGGCCCGGCCGGGCCAGTACTCGTCGATGTACGCGCCGATGAGCTCGCGGAACGCGCCCGGGTAGGCGGGCTGTCGCACCTGGTTGTTCTCATCGACGACGCCGGAGAAGAACGAGCACACCACGGTGCCGCCGCCGGTCACGAACTCGTCGAGCGCCCGGGTGAACTGGTCGCCGACCAGGTAGGCGTTCGGTATGACCACCAGCCGGTAGCGGCTGAGGTCGGATTCCGCGCCGACCATGTCGACCGCGTGCTGCGCCAGCAGCAGCGGACGGTAGTGCTCGGTGACCAGCGCCGGGTAGTCGAAGTCGTTGCGCGGCAGGCCATGGGACTCGGCCAGCCCCCACCAGGCGTCCCAGTCGAAGTAAAGCGCGATCTGCGCCCGCGACCGCGATCCGGCCGACGCGGCGATGCGCGGCAGTTCGCGGCCGAGTTCCGCGACCTCGTTCCAGGTGCGCGCCGCCGTCCCCGAGTGCGGCAGCATCGCGGAGTGAAACCGCTCGTGCCCGCCGCGGCTGGCCCGCCACTGGAAGAACAGCACGCTGTCGGCGCCGTGCGCGATCGCCTGGTAGGAGCCGAGGCGCATTCGGCCGGGGCGCTTCGGGTGGTTGACCCGCCACTGCGAGACGGCGCTCGCCGCCTGTTCCATGAGCAGCCACGGCTCGCCGCGAAGCGACCGCATCAGGTCGAAGTTCAGCGAGGCGGCGACGCGCGAGTCTTCCTGCCCGGGGTCAGGGTAGATGTCAAGCGCCACGGCGTCCTGCTCGCGCGCCCAGCGCCAGTAGTCGGCCCGCTGGTAGAAACGCATGTAGTTGGTGACGACGGGAATGTCGTCGCGGTAACCGCGGACGATGTCGCGCTCGGCGGTATAGCACTCGAGCAGCGCATCGGAGGTGAACCGCGTGAAGTCCAGGCGGCGGGCCGGGTTGGACCACGACCGCGGCATCTCCGGCGGGCAGACCTGGTCCCATGCGCTGTAGCGCTGGCTCCAGAAGCGCGTGTACCAGGCGTCGTTCAGCGTGTCGAGGTCGCCGTACTTGCGCTGCAGCCAGGCCCGGAAGGCCGCCGCGCTGCTCGGCGTGTACGCGACCGGGCCGTATTCGTTGCTGATGTGCCACATCGCCAGCGCCGGGTGCCCTGAGTACCGTTCCGCCAGGGCGCGGGTGATCCTGGCGGCGCGGTCCCGGTAGACCGCGGAGGTCGGGTCGAACTGCAGCCGGTTGCCGAAGCCGAACACGTGGCCGTCCTCGGCGACCGGCAGGGTCTCCGGGTGCTCGCGCGCCAGCCAGGCGGGCGGTGCCGCCGTGGGCGTGGCGAGGTCCACGGCGATGCCGTTGGCGTGCAGCAGGTCCATGACCTCGTCGAGCCAGCCGAAGGTGAACTTGTCCGGCTCGGGCTCGAGCGACGCCCAGGCGAACACGCCGAGGGTCACCAGGTTGACCCCGGCCTCCCGCATCAGCCTTACGTCTTCGTCCCAGACGGGACGGTCCCACTGCTCCGGGTTGTAGTCGCCGCCGAACGCGTAGCCGCCGATGCGGGCCCGGAGCGCGGCTAGCCGTGACGTCATGCCGTGAAGTCTCTCCTGACGTGTTCGATCATCGCCCGGCTGCTGTTCAGCAGCAGCAGGCCGAACGCCGAGACGAGCAGCGCGGTCAGCGCCTCGGTGCCGTACGCCGTTATGAGGGCGGCGCCGAGCAGGACGCCCGCGTTGCCGAGCGTGACCAGCGGCGTGCGGCCGAGGAAGTACGCGGCCAGCCGCGCTATGTCCACCGTGCGGAACGCGAAGAGCGAGGCAATCACCAGCGCGTTGACCAGCCACAGGGTGGCGGCCACCGCGATGACCACGAGCAGTACCAGCCACCACCCGGGTACGCCGTCGGCGTGGCGGTGGGCCAGCGTCATGGCGATCATGGTGGTCGCGACCAGCCACGGGACGAAGACCCGCAGCGAAGCCGCCGCGTTGAGCCGGTACCCCCGCCAGAACGTGGCCGCCGGGTGCAGGTCGGTCGCGTCCGACTGCCTTCGGTGCAGCGCGAACAGCGCCGCGGAGACAGCCGGACCGACCGGTACCAGGCAGAGCGCGTCCAGCGGCAGATTGCTGGCGTCGCGATCGAGCAGCAGCAGCGGCACCAGCCCGGGCACCGCGGTGACCAGGAACAGGCCTTCCGTCACCAGCAGCGTGTACACCAGCGCCGAGACCTGGGACAGCGGCCCCGTGCCGAAATCCGCGCCGAACTCGCGGCTTGCCGCTTTCTCGCTCATCGCATTTCCCCTGCCGTCAGCCGAACTTCTTGTTGTAGCTCTGGTACGCGTTGTTGTAGGTGGCCACGAACTGGCTGGCGTTCTTGCCTGCCAGCTCGGTCTGGAACTGGCTCCACTGCGACAGCGGGCGCTTGCCGAGGATGAAGTTCAGCGTCTGCGCCTGGACGTCGTCCATGAGCGACGTGCCGGTCAGGGTCGCCTGCTGGTTCTGCACCGTGGTCAGCGGCGCGGGTGGCGGCACCGGCAGGGGCGTGCGGGTGTCCATCACCTTCTGGAACGCCAGCTCCGGGGGCGGGAACTGGGTGTCGAGCAGCTGGGTGGACCCGCCGTAGGAGAACACGCCGTTGTAGAAGCCGTAGCTGACGTTGATCTTGGTTGTGGCGTTCGGGTGCAGGCCGCTCCAGTCGACGTTCGGCTCCAGCTGGAAGGTGCCGTCGGCGACGCTGCCGGTGTAGGTGAGTCCCTGGACGCCCCAGCGGGCGAAGACCTGGCCGGCGTCGGAGTACCACAGCCAGTCGATGAACTGCATCATGGCCTCGAAGTTGGGGCTGTTCACGGCCTTGGACGAGATCATCATGCCGTTCTCGAGGCGGCTGCCGACCACGGTGGCCCCCGACGGGCCGAGCGGCACCGGGATCTTGCCGACGGTCTGGCCGGCCGGCAGCGCCTTCTGGTCGGTGGCGACGTACTGCGCGTTCTCGCTGATCGCGAACGACTTGCCCGAGGTGAACTTCGACAGGGCCTGGGCGTCGGCCTGAGTGAAGCTCTCCGGGTCGATGAGGCCCTTGTTGTACCAGCCGTTCAGGACCGTGACCATCTGCTGGTAGGCCGGCGTCGAGGCGGCGAACACGAACTGGCTCGTGCTCGTGTCCCAGTAGGCACCCTGGTTGAAGCTCTGGTAGTTCCAGCCGGCGTTGGTGCCGTACGCGTTGCCCATCATCTGGAGGAAGGCGCCGCCGGGGGTGGGCTGGTTCCACCGGTCGGAGAACGGGTAGTGGCCGGGGTTCTCGCTCTTGAGCGTCGTCAGCATGGCCTCGACCTGGGCCACGGTCCCCGGGGTGGGAATCTTGTACTTGTCGAGCAGGTCGGTGCGGACGCCCATCGTGTAGTCCACCCAGACCTGCTGGTGCAGTCCGGGCAGCAGGTAGTACTTGCCGTCCGCCTGCCGCAGCGTGTCGACGTCGCCCTGGAGGTTCCACTTGGACACCTTGTCCTGGAAGTTCGGCATCAGGTGGACGTAGTCGCTGACCGGGAGGATCGCGCCGCCCGCCACGAACTGGTCCTCCTGGCCCGGGTACGTCTTGGGGATGATGGTCGGCGCCTGGCCGGCGTTGATCAGCGTGGCCATCTTGGTGGTGTAGTCGGCGTACGGCACCACCGTCGGGTTAAAGCTGACGTTGGTCATCTTCTTGACGTCCTGGAAGAAGAGCCAGTTCGCGTTGTACGGGTAGGCCGGGTTGCTGAGCATTAGGATCGAGAACGTCAGCGGCTGGGTGGCCTTGAACTGGGTGCCGACGCCGAAGTTCTTCATGGCGCCCGACTGGTTCGCGTTAGTGCTGCCGCCGCCGGGGGCGGGCGGGTTGCTGCTGCAAGCGGCGAGGGCGAGCGCGGCGGCGGTTGTAGCAGCACTGGCGCCGGCGACCGCGAGGAACTGCCGTCTTGATGGCTGATTCATGGGGGACTCCTTCTATCCCTTAACGGCGCCGAGCGTGACGCCGGAGACGAAATAGCGCTGGACAAAGGGGTAGATCGACAGGATCGGCGCGGCCACGAGCACCGTGGTGACCGCCTGGATGTTGGCCGCGATCTGTAGCTGGGTGTCGCCCGACTGCTGGATGTTGGCCACGCTGGTGGCGGAGGCGATGACGTTGCGGAGGTAGACGGTGACCGTGAAGAGTCCCTGGTTGTCCAGGTAGAGGAACGCGGAGAACCAGGAGTTCCAGAACGTCACCGCGTAGAAGAGCGTCATGGTCGCGAGCACCGCCTTGGACAGCGGCAGCACGATGCGCCACAGGATGCGGTAGGTGCCCATCCCGTCGACGGCCGCGGCCTCTTCGAGTTCCCGCGGCAGGTTCTCGAAGAACGTCTTCATCACCAAGAGGTTGAAGACGCTGATCGCGTTGGGCAGCGCGATGGCCCAGACCGTGTCCCGCAGGTGCAGGTGGCTGACCAGGATGTAGTTGGGGATGATGCCGCCGTTGAAGAACATGGTGACGACCGCGATCCCGATCAGGACCGTGCGGCCGCGCAGCTGTTTCCTCGACAGTACGTACGCGTAGCAGGTGGTCAGGGCCATCGCCACCGCGGTGGCCACCGCCGTGTAGACGACCGTGTTGCGGTAGTTGGTCCAGAACAGCGGGTCGCTCATCACGTGCTCGTACGTGGTGACGTTCCACCCGCGCGGCCAGATGCTGATCTGCCCCGCGTCGATGTACTTTTCGCCGCTGAACGACTGGGCCAGGACGTTCAGGAACGGGAACAGCACCGCGGCCACGACCAGGGCCAGGATGATCACGTTGACGACGCGGAACACCCGGTAGGCGCGGGTCGGCGGCGGCCACGTCCCGGTCCGGCCCACCTTCTTGTCCCGGTCCGGCTTGTCCCGGTCCGGCGCGCGGACGTCGGCCGCTACCACAGGCTCGTCCCCACGAGGCGGCGGGAGAAGGCGTTGGTCGATACCACCAGGAACAGCCCGATCACGGATTCGAACAGCCCGATCGCGGCCGCGTAGCTGAAGCTGCCCGACACGATGCCGACCCGGTACAGGTAGGTGGAGATGACGTCGGCGGTGGGGTACGTCAGCGGGTTGTAGATCAGCAGGATCTTCTCGAACCCGACCGACATGAACGTGCCGATGTTGAGTATCAGCACGACCATCATCATCGGCCGCAGGCCGGGCAGCGTCACGTGCCACGTCTGCTTCCACCGGCCGGCGCCGTCGATCATGGCCGCCTCGTACAGCTGGGCGTCGATCGTGGTGAGCGCGGCGAGGTACAGGATGGTGCCCCAGCCGGCGTACTGCCAGATCTCCGAGGACACGTAGATCGTCCGGAACCAGCCGGGATCCTGGAGGAACAAGATCGGCGAGTGCCCGAACCAGCCGATCACCTGGTTCACCACGCCGCTGGCCTGCAGGCCGTTCATCATGAGGGCGGCGACCACGACGGTGGACAGGAAGTGCGGCAGGTAGGAGACGCTCTGCACGAATCGCTTCATCCCGCCGCGCATGACCTCGTTCAGCAGCAGCGCGAGGATAATCGGCGCGGGGAAGCCGAACACGAGGGCCAGGCCGCCGAGTATCACCGTGTTCTCGAACACCGACCAGAAGTTCGGGTCGTGGATCACCTGGTCGAAGTAGTAGAAGCCGACCCACTGGGTGCCGAAGATCGGCCCGCCGGGCTCGTAGAACCGGAACGCGATGACGTTCCCGATCATCGGCACGTAACGGAAGATCACGAAGAACGTCAGCGGCGCGATCGCCAGCGAGTAGACCTGCCAGTCGCGGCGGAGCGCGCTGCGCCAGCTGCGCCGGGGCGGCCGCTTGCGCCTGGTGGCGCGGGCCTTGGCCTGCCCGGCCGGCTTCGCCGCGGGCCGGCCGGGCGTCGTGGTCGTCATAAGCTCCTCCCTGGAACGCCCGATGGGGACAGCGACCCCGTGCTGAGAGGCCCCGTGCTGAGAGGCCCCGTGCTTAGAAACAGCGCGTCGACCCTGACCTCGGACAGCAGCCGGCGAGCCGGCCCGACCTCGCGGACGGCGCCGGTCAGGCGCAGCGGCACCGCCGCCGCGATGTCCACGGCGCTGCGGCCGAAGCGGAGCTCTACGTCACCCGGCTCGACGATGCGCTGGCCGGCCAGCCCGGTGAACGAAGCCAGGTCGGCGGGGACCGTGAACGTCACGCGCGCCGCTTCGCCGGGCTCGAGCGGCACCCGCTGATAGCCGATCAGCCGAACGACCGGCTGGGTGGTCTGCGCCACCGGGTCGTGGAGGTACAACTGCACGACCTCGGTGCCCGCCCGGTCGCCGGTGTTGCGGACCGTCACGCCGACGACGGCCTCGCCGTCCACCGGCCAGGCCGTGTTCTCGACGGTTTCTCCAACCACGGTTTCTCCAACCACGGTTTCTCCAACCACGGGGTCTCCGGCTGGGCCGGCGTCGGTCCAGTCGAACGTCGTGTAGCTCAGCCCGTGGCCGAAGGGGAAGGCGGGGGTTGTGTCCACCGTCGACACGCGCGACCGGTGCCCGAGCGGCGGCGAGAGGTAGGTGGCGGGCAGGCCGCCTGAGTGCCTTGGCAGGCCCACCGGCAGCCGCCCGGACGGGTTCACCGCGCCGGTGAGCACCTCCGCGACCGCCTGGGCGCCGCGCTGGCCGGCGAGGAAGGCGTAGACAACGGCCGCCGCTTCGTCCGCCGCTCCTCCGAGCGCGTAGGGCTTGCCGGCCAGCGCGACCACGACGACGGGGGTGCCGGTCGCGAGCACCGCCTCGACAAGCTCCTGTTGCACGCCGGGCAGGCGCAGGTCGTCGGCGTCGCTGCCCTCGCCCGTGGTGCCCCGGCCGAACATGCCCGGCCGGTCGCCGACGGCGAGCACGCACACGTCGCTGTCCGCGGCCAGCGACACGGCCTCGGCGAAGCCGTCCCTGTCCTCGCCGGTGATCGCGCAGCCGGGCGCGTAAGCCAGATCGGCGACCAGCCCGCCGAGCGCCTCGCGCAGGGTCGGCACCTCCACGCCGAGCCCGAACTCCTGGTGGTGGTGGCCCACCTGCGAGGGGAACGAGTAGCAGCCGAGTAGCGCCATTGGATCGTCGGCGACCGGGCCGATCAGGGTGACCTTCTGACCAGCGGCGAGCGGCAGGATCCCGGCGTTGCGGACCACCACCACCGCTTCTCGGGCCAGGCGCAACGAGAGGTCCCGGCTCTCCTCGTCGTCAAAGCGCAGCTCGTCGAGGCCGTCAGGCTCGGGCCGCCACGCCGCGTCGAGCAGGCCGAGCTCGGCCTTCTGCGCCAGCACCCGGCCGAGCGCCCGATCGACGAGCGCCTCGTCGACGGCGCCGGAGCGCACCGCGGCGACCAGCGTCTCGCCGAACGTCTCGATGGTGGGCAGCTCGACATCGATGCCCGCGCGGAGCGCCATCGCCGCCGCCTCGGCCGGCCCCGCCGCGACGCCGTGCAGGGCGAAGAGGAAGCGGATCGCGAAGTAGTCGGCGACCACCGTGCCGGTGAAGTCCCACTGCTCGCGCAGCAAGCCGGTCAGCAGGCCCTCGTCGGCGGCCGCCGGCACTCCGTCGATCTCCGCGTAGGAATTCATCACCGACCGGGGGCGGCCCAGCCGCAGCGCCATCTCGAACGGTGGCAGCACGACGTCGGCCAGCTGGCGGCGCCCCATGGTGACCGGGGCGAGGTTGCGGCCGCCGCGGGACGCCGAATACCCGGCGAAGTGCTTCAGGGTCGCGACGATGCCCGCTCCCTCGAGCCCGCGCACGTACGCGGCGCCCACGGTGCCGACCAGGTAAGGGTCCTCGCCGATCGTCTCCTCGGTGCGGCCCCACCGGTAGTCGAAGGTCACGTCCATGACCGGGGCCAGGCCCTGGTGCACCCCGGCCGCCCGCATGGACCGGCCGATCCGTCCCGCCATCTCCTCGACGAGCTCGGGGTCAAACGCCGCGCCCCAGCTCAACGGCGCCGGGTACACGGTGGCCCGCCAGGCGCAGAATCCGGTCAGGCACTCCTCGTGGACCAGGGCGGGGATCCCGAACCGGTTGCTCGTCACGATCTGCGCCTGGGCCGCGGCCAGCGAGCGGGCGCCGGCCACCGGTTCGACGGGCGCCGTACCGAACGGCCGGGTAAGCTGCCCGAGCCCGTGCCTGATGACCTCCTTAAAGGGCTGGCCGTCCACCATGTCCGCCTGATGCGGCGCGACCCCGGTACCCGTGGCGTCGGCTCCCACCCAGATGCCGGCCAGCTGTGCGACCTTCTCTTCCAGCGTCATGAGCGGAATCAGCGCCGCTGCCCGCTCGGCCGGAGACAGCCGGGTATCTCGCCAGCGCGCGCCCTCGCCGGGTGTCTTGGGCGCGCCCGCCTGGGAGTGACTCTCCAATGCCGTCTCCCTTGGTAAACTAACAAGCATTAATTTCCGATAGTTTCGGAAATGTTGAATTGATTGCCGTTAGCGTAGGGTGACCCAATGGAGTCGTCAAGGATCAGTCGACCACTTTTGTGACGATTTTCGGCCTCTACAGGAACACATCGCGACCACCATCACAAATTCACCGCGACTTAGGTAACGAAAGTTTCAGAAACTTAAGATGACACTTCCCGATACGAGCGACTCCCCTCGCGCGACGATCGCGGCCATCGCCGAGGACGTCGGCGTGTCCATGGCGACGGTCTCCAAGGTGCTCAACGGACGCGGCGACGTGGCGCCGGAGACCAGGACCCGCGTCGAGGCCAGCCTCACGCGGCACAGCTACCGTCGCCGCGGCAGGCGGCGGCCGACCGCGACCGGACACATGGAACTGGTCTTCCACACGCTCGGCGCCGACTGGGCGATGGAGATCATCCAGGGGGTCGAGGCCGTCACGGAACCAGCCAAGGTCGCCATGGTGCTGTCCCACCTGAACGGCCTGCACCGCCCCTCCGACGAATGGCTGGAGGAAGTGATGGCCCGCCGGCCGCTCGGCCTGGTGCTCGTGATGTGCAACCTGACCGAGTCACAGCAGGATCTTCTCCGGCGGGAAGGCATCCCGTTCGTGGTCGTGGACACCGACAGCGCGACCACCGCGTCGGTGCCCACGGTCGGCTCCAATAACTGGAACGGCGGACTGCTCGCCGCCCAGCACCTCATAGCGCTCGGGCACCGCCGGATGGGCGTCATCGGCGGGCCTCGTGACGTGCTGTGCAGCCAGGCCCGGCTGGCCGGTTTCCGGCACGGGCACGACGAGGCCGGCCTGGAGCTCGACCCCGACCTGGTGCGGTACGGCAACTTCGCCCGCGGCGCCGGCTACGAGCACGGCATGGTGCTGCTCGACCGGCCCGACCGGCCGACGGCGATCTTCGCCGGGTCGGACATGCAGGCGATGGGCGTGCTGCGGGCCGCGAACCGGCTCGGCATCGAGGTCCCCCGCGCGCTCTCGCTCGTCGGCTACGACAACCTGCCGGTTGCCGCCTGGATCGAGCCCGCGCTGACCACGGTCAACCAGCCGCTCCGGGACATGGCCGGCATCGCGACCAGGATGCTCCTCGACCTGGTCCGCGGGATCGAGCCGGCCTCGCCGCGGATCGACCTGGTGACCGAGCTGGTGGTGCGGGAGAGCACGGTCCCGCCGCCTCAGTGAGCCTGCTTTCACGCCGACAGAAGAAAGACCCCCTTATGGCCGCGGACACAAGTTTCACGAGCATGTACGACTGCTGGCTCGGCGGCGGGGCGCTCGGTGCGGACGCCCTGACGGCGGACGAGCGCGGCCTGCTGTCCCGGGTGGCCGTGGCCGGCGTCTCGCCGGTGCTGCGGACCGCCCGGGAGGAACTCGTCCGGGGCCTGACGGCGCTGACCGGAAGCGAGCCGCTTCCGGTATCCGGGGGGTCGGAACAGCAGCCGCACGTGCTGATCGCCGCCCCGGACTCCGCCGCGGCCGCCGCGGCCTACGCGGCGGCCGGCCGGCCGTCGGCGCCTCAGCCGGGCGAGGCCGAGGTCATCGCGCTCGCCGAGGTTGCCGAGGCCGCCAGGCCGTGCCGGCTCGTGATCACCGGCAGCACCGAGGCCGCCTGCCTGCACGCGGTCTTCGCCTTCCTGCGCCGCCTGCGGACCGGCCCGGCGGTAAATGAGCCGCGCGTGACCAGGATGCGGGTGGCCGAAGCGACCGCCAACAAGCTGCGGATGATCAACCACTGGGACAACATCGACGGGACCGTCGAGCGCGGCTACGCGGGCCGGTCGATCTTCTTCGCCGACGGCCGGGTGACCGGGGACCTGCGCCGGGTCGCCGACTACGCGCGGGTGCTCGCGTCCGTCGGCGTGAACGCCGTCAGCCTCAACAACGTCAACGTCACCCGGCCCGCGGCGCGGCTGCTCACCACGGAGCACCTGCCCGCGCTCGCCCGGCTCGCCGAGGTCTTCCGCCGCTACGGCATCAAGTTGTTCATCAGCGTCAGCTTCGACTCCCCCATGGTGCTTTCCGGCGTGCGCACCGCCGACCCGCACGACGACGAGGTTGCCGCCTGGTGGCGGCGGCAGGTGGCGGCGGTCTATGAGCACATCCCCGACCTGGGCGGGTTCGTGGTCAAGGCGGACAGCGAATCCAGGCCGGGACCCCACGTCTATGGCCGCACGCAGGCAGAGGGCGCCAACATGCTCGCGGCCGCGCTCGCGCCGTACGGCGCGATCGTGGTGTGGCGGGCCTTCGTGTACGACTGCTTCCAGGACTGGCGGGACCGCTCGACCGACCGGGCGCGCGCCGCCTACGACACGTTCATGCCGCTCGACGGCGCCTTTGCCGACAACGTGATCGTGGCAATCAAGTTCGGCCCGATGGACTTCCAGGTCAGGGAGCCGACGTCGCCGCTGCTGACCGCGCTCCGCCAGACGAGCCAGGCCATCGAGGTGCAGATCACCCAGGAGTACACCGGCCAGCAGAAGGACCTGTGCTTCCTGCAACCGCAGTGGCACGAGGTCATGAACCTGCCGACGGACGGGGCGGACGGGGCGGGCACTGGCGCGACGCTGGCCGGCATCGTCAGCGGGCACCCGACCGGCCGGCCCCACGGCGGGGTTGTCGGCGTCGCCAACGTCGGTGACGACCCTTCCTGGACGGGGCACGTCCTTGCCCAGGCGAACCTCTACGCCTTCGGCCGGCTGGCGTGGGATCCGGCGATCGAGCCGCGGGCCGTGGCCGCCGAATGGGTCACCCAGACGTTCGGCCCCGCCGAGCCGGCGTTCTCCGCGGTCACGGGCATGCTGCTCGATTCGTGGCCCGTCTACGAGAGCTACACGGCACCGCTCGGCGTGGGCTGGATGGTCACCCCGCACACGCACTACGGCCCGAGCATCGACGGCTACGAGTACTCGCGCTGGGGGACGTACCACTTCGCGGACCGCGAGGGCATCGGCGTGGACCGCACGGCGGCGACGGGGACCGGCTACACCGCGCAGTACGAGGCGACCCTGGCCGCGCGTTACGAGGACATCGCCAGTTGCCCGGACGAACTGCTGCTCTTCTTCCACCACGTGCCGTACACACACCGGCTGAAGTCGGGGAAGACCGTCATCCAGCACATCTACGACTCGCACTTCGACGGGGCGGCGGGCGCGCGGCGACTGCGCGAGACGTGGCTGTCCCTGGCGGGACAGGTCGACCAGGCGCGCTTCGAGAACGTGCGCCACCGGCTCGAACTGCAGGTCGCCAACGCGGCAGAGTGGCGCGACGTGGTCAACACCTACTTCGCGCGGAAGTCGGGCATCCCCGACGAACGGGGCCGGCGGATCTACTGAAGGCGTTCCGGCCAGCCGATGGGCACGGCGCCCGCGAGCGCGCGGTAGCCCGCCGGATTGAGGTGCAGGTGATCTCCGCTGTCGAACGCCGGCTTAACTCTGCACTCCTGCAGTGGGTCGCGCACCGCCTGGTCGAAGTCGAGGACGGCGTCGAACCCGTGGCCTGCGCGGATCCAGGCGTTGACGGACTGGCGGGCGGCCTCGCGGTGCCCGGCGGGGTCGTCGTACGGCTCGTTGCCGCCGAAGGGGGTCAGCGTCGCGCCGTAGACCCCGATGCCCGCCGCGCGTGCCTCGCCGGCGATCCGCTCGTACGCGGCGCACAGGTCCGCGGCGACCTGCCGCTGCGCGGCGTTCGTCGGGTCGACCGCGCCGATGTCGTTCACCCCGGCGAAGACCACCAGCCACCTGACGCCGGCGACCGCGAGCGCGTCGCGGTTCAGGCGGGCCAGGACGGCGGGACCGAGGCCGTCGCCGAGCACCCGGTTGCCGCCGATGCCCTGGTTTAGCAGGGAGATACGGGCGTCGTCACCGCGAGACCGCATCAGGTCGAGCAGTTGGTCGGGCCAGCGATCGTTCCCGTTGGTGGTCGACCCGCGCCCGTCGGTCAGCGAATCGCCGAGGATGACGGCCGCCGCAACTCGCTGACCGACGGGCGCGCAGGCCTCGAGGGCGCCGAGGAGGTACCAGTGGTCAACGGGGACCGCACGGGGAAGCAACGGGTCGGCGACGTGGTCGCCGGCGGTCAGGTACGACGTCGTCCGCGATCCGGGATGCGCGGTCACGCCTTCGGCCGCCGGCTGCCCGGCGGCCAGGTACATCGTTACCGCGACGCTGTCCGCGGCCCGCACGGGGAAGTCAACGGGGTCGGAAACCGCGTCCGCGCCCGGCGCTACGGCCACGCCCGGCCGCCCCGCGAACGTGACCGCGCGGGACGTGCCGGCTTCGATGGCGCTCACTCCGGTCCGTCCGCCGGCGGGCTGCGCCACGCAGACCCGCGCGACGCCAAGCTCCGAGCCTCCGAACGCGTTGCTGATCCGCAGCCGAATCCATCGTGCACTCAGCGAGACCCGGATCGTCTGCCGCAGCGTGCTGTCCGGCAGCACGCGGCCTTCTCTCGTGAAGAGCGGGGGTGGCAGGTCGGCGAGCGCTGCCCGCTGCGGCGCAGCCGTCCAGGCGGCGACCCAGGGTCCCGTCAACCAGCCCGCATCGATCGTCAGCCGTCTACGCCGTGGTCGCGGAGGATCTGGTTCAGTTCGGCCTTGCTGTGCCGCTCGCCCTCCGGCAGGCGCTTCAGTATGAGGACGGCCGGCATGCCGAACGTGCCGCCGGGGAACTCGCGGAACCGGGTGCCGTTGATGGCCACCGACCAGGCCGGCACCTCGCCGCGCGGCAGTTCCGCGCCGGTTTCGACGTCGATCACGTGCGTCGAGGCCGAGATGTTCGTGCCGGGGGCAAGGACCGAGCCGGCCCGGATCCTGGCGCCCTCGGTCACCATCGAACGGGAGCCGATCATGCACTCGTCCTCGACGATGACCGGGACGGCGTTCGGCGGTTCGAGCACGCCGCCGATGCCCACGCCGCCCGACAGGTGCACGTTCTTGCCGATCTGGGCGCACGAGCCGACCGTCGCCCAGGTATCGACCATCGTCCCCGCGTCGACGTAGGCGCCGACGTTGGTGAACGAGGGCATCAGGACCGTGCCGGGCGCGATGTACGCGCCCCAGCGGGCGATCGCGCCCGGGACCACGCGCACGCCGTCGAGGCGGGTCTTCAGCGGCACGCGGTCGTGGTAGCGGAAGTCACCCACCTGCGACTGAGCCATCGGGAGGACCTTGAAGGCGAGCAGGATCGCCCGCTTCGCGCGCTCGTCGACCAGGACCTCGTCGGTCTCCGCGTCCACGAACGCGACCCTGGCCTCGCCGGCGTCGATCTGGTCCACGGCCGCCACGACCTCGGCGCGGGCGGCGGAATCTTCTGGGCTCAGTTCGGCGCGACGCTCCCACAGCTCGTCGATGGCCGCGGGCAGCGGTGACTTCAGCTCACTCATGGCCAGCGAGTTTATCGCTAAAGGGCGTCCGGTTTACGGACGCCCGGCCAACAGCGACCACCTCTCCCAGATTCATGGAAGATGGCGCCGGGTCGCGCCGGTTGCCAGCGGGATGCGCAGGACAAAGGTACCTTCGTGGGTGTGCGGACGTCTCCTCAATGGCAGCCGGAGTGGCAGCCGGCTGGTCAATGGCAGCCCGGCGACTACCGGTACCGGCGTCCGTCGTGGCGACGTCCACTGATCGTGCTTGCCGTGATCGCTGTGCTGCTCGCCCTGCTTGCCTACGGCGGCTACACGCTCTACCAGCGGTTCGTTGTTCAACTGGCGGTTCCCGGCTGCCAGGCGGGCACCGGCAACAACGCCATACCGCTCGACTTCGGCCAGGCGGCCGACGCGGCTACCGTCGCCGGGGTCTCCGTCCGCGACCACCTGCCGAGCGAGGCGCTGACCATCGCTTACGCGACCGCGTTCCAGGAATCCAAGCTGGAGAACCTGACCTACGGCGACCGGGACTCCGTCGGCATCTTCCAGCAGCGGCCGTCGGAAGGCTGGGGCACCACCGCGCAGCTTGAGGATCCGGCGTACGCGTCGCAGGCGTTCTTCGGTGCGCTCGTCAAGGTGCCCAACTACGCGACGATCCCGGTCTACGAGGCCGCGCAGGCCGTGCAGAAGAGCGCCGACGGCTCCGCCTACGAGCAGTACGCGCAGCCGGGGGCGCAGCTCGCCGCCGACTACACCAGCGCGCCGCACGCGGTCACCTGCTGGTACAACCCGGTACAGCAGGCGTCGAGCCAGGGCGTCTCCAGCCACCTCAACCTGCACGGGGCGGCGGAGGAACTCGACCACGTGTTCGGCACGCCGGGGCAAGGCAGTGCACTTTCCGGGGTCAGCCGCATCCGTTCTGGATCGGCGGATTTGATCACCACCGCCCACGGGGCAGGCTGGCCGGTGGCCAACTGGCTGGTCGCGAACGCGAGCTCGTACGGGATCACGCAGATCAGCTACTCCGGGTACCAGTGGACGGCCGGGCTGAACGAAACAACCTGGCAGGCGAACTCGACCGCGACGGCGCAGGGTATTGTCGCCAGCTAGCGGGGCGAACCACCATACTGTGTGGTAGCTGAAGTGGGTTAAGACGTTAAAGAGGAGCTCACGTGACCTACGTCATCGCGCAGACATGCGTCGATGTGCTCGACAAGGCATGCATCGAAGAGTGCCCGGTGGACTGCATCTACGAGGGCGAGCGCATGCTGTACATCCACCCGGACGAGTGCGTGGACTGCGGCGCTTGCGAGCCGGTCTGCCCGGTTGAGGCGATCTACTACGAGGACGACACGCCGGAGCAGTGGCGGGAGTACCAGAAGATCAACGCGGACTTCTTCGAGGAGCTCGGCTCGCCGGGCGGTGCCTCCAAGGTCGGCAAGGTCGGCAAGGACCACCCGATCGTCGCGGCGCTGCCGCCGCAGGCCGAGCACGAGTGACCCTCGCCTCACGGCTACCCGAATACCCCTGGGACGAACTCGCGCCCATCGCGAAGAAGGCGCATGCGTTCCCAGGGGGCGCGGTTGACCTGTCCATCGGCACCCCGGTCGATCCGGTGCCCGCGGTCATCCAGGACGCGCTCGTCGCGGCCGCCAACGCGCCCGGCTACCCGCTGACCGCGGGGACGCCCGAGCTGCGTTCGGCGGCCGCCGGGTGGCTCGCGCGTTCGCTGGACGTGCACGTGGACCCGGTGACCGTGCTGCCGGTGATCGGCACCAAGGAGTTCATCGCCTGGCTGCCGACCATGCTCGGGCTCGGGCCCGCGGACACGGTGCTTTACCCGTCGCTGGCGTACCCCACGTACGACATCGGCGCGAGGCTCTGCGGCGCCGCCTCGGCCACGGTCAGTGACGTGGCCGACGGTATTCTTGACCACAGGGCCCTCGCCGACGCGCCGATCACGGCGCGGCTGCTGTGGGTGAACTCGCCGTCCAACCCGACGGGGCGCGTGCTGCCCGCCGCCTCGCTGCGCGACGCCGTGGGCTGGGCGCGGGCGCGCGGCGCGGTCCTCGCGTCCGACGAGTGCTACATCACGCTCGGCTGGGACAGCTCACCCGTGTCGGTGCTGCACGAGTCGGTGCGCGGCGACTCGCTCGACGGGGTGCTCGCGGTGTTCTCGCTGTCCAAGCGGTCCAACCTCGCCGGCTACCGCGCGGGCTTCGTGACCGGCGACCCGGCGCTGATGAAAGACCTGCTGCTGGTGGGCAGGCAGGCGGGCATGATCGTGCCGGGACCGGTGCAGGCGGCCATGATCGCCGCGCTGAACGACGACGCGCACGCGGTCGAGCAGAAGGCCAGGTACGCGGCGCGGCGCGCGATTCTCGCGGAGGGGCTCACCGCGGCGGGCTTCCGGATCGAGCACTCGGAGGCGGGGCTTTACCTGTGGGCCACCCGTCCCGGTCTTGACTGCTGGGCCGCCTGCGAGCTGCTCGCCACCGAGTGCGGGCTGCTCGTCGGGCCCGGTTCGATGTACGGGTCCGAGGGCAACGGCTTCATCCGGGTCGCGCTGTCCGCGACGGACGAGCGGGTCGCGGCCGCGGGCGACCGGCTCCACGCCTTCGCGGCCCGCTGATCTATTCGCGGCCCGCTGATCTAGAGGATTGATTAGGGGCGGGACGGCCGCCGTGCCCGCCCCTTATGCGGTCGCCGGGGGCTGCCGGGTGGCGTGATTGCGGGTCATCTGAGGGAAACGGCCGCACAGTCTGCCGACTTGCCCCGTTTTAGCGCTATTTGTCGGCTGATTCTACCGGCCGGTAACACGATTGCGTGACGGAGGGGGCGATATCCGCCCCGCATGACCCTCGATCTTTTTCCGCAAGCCTGGGCCCGGCAGGCCGCGTGTGGCGGGCGGAGCCTCCGCCCGTCCTCGGCCAGGGTGCGGGTAGTGGCAGGAGCGGACGCGCCCCTAGTCAGTGGTGACCGTAGTAGAAAAAGCTCGAAGAGGCGGTTGCGGTTCGCGGTTGGCTGAGGGTCGTGGCTGGGGTTCGCGACCTCGGTGCGGCGGCGCGGCGGTGCCCGCCGTGGTTGCCGTTACAGCTGGGATGGATTGGTTGCCGTTACAGCCGGGATGCATGAGGTATCGGCGCCGCTCGCAACCCTTGGGATTGCTCATTTAGTGGTGCCTGGCGTGGGGCATGCCTACGTTCGGGATAATCCTCTGCGGGGGCGGCGCGGTGCCGTGGGGGGCGGGGAGCGGTGGCGGCGCAATGAATTGACTGTGCCGGGGTGCAAAACGCAACGGATTGCCGGGAGCGCGCATCATTACGCTCTGTTAGGCACATGAGGCCCGTCCGTACGCTCACCTTATGCAGAGCGACGCGACGCACCGGGTGGCTACGCCCCGGTCTTACCTGATGTGCCCGCCGGAATACTTCGCCGTGACCTACGCGATCAACCCGTGGATGCGGCCCGACTCCCCCGTCGACCCCGGGCTCGCGATGCGGCAGTGGGCCGCGCTGCGGGCGACCTATGAGTCACTGGGGCATTTGGTTTCCGTGATCGAGCCGGTGCCGGGGCTGCCGGACATGGTGTTCGCGGCCAACGGCGCGACGGTGATCGACGGCGCCGTGCTCGGCGTGCGGTTCAGGCACCCCGAGCGGGCCGGAGAGGCCGCGGCGTACCAGTCGTGGTTCAGGTCGCAGGGGTACCCGGCGGTGCACGAGCCCGTCTTCGTGAACGAGGGCGAGGGCGACATCCTGGTCGCTGGGGATCCCGTGGTTGGAAATACCGTGCTCGCCGGGTACGGGTTCCGTTCCGACGAGGCGGCCGCGGGCGAGCTGGCGTCGCTGTTCGGGCGGCGGGTCGTGTCGCTGCGGCTCGTCGACCCGCGCTATTACCACCTCGACACCGCGCTCTGCGTGCTCGACGCGTCGACGGCGATGTACTACCCGGCGGCGTTCGACGACGCGGGGCGGGCGGCGCTCGCCTCACTGTTCGACGAGCTGATCGAGGCGAAGGACGAAGACGCGGAGGTGCTTGGCCTCAACGCGGTATCCGACGGGCGGCACGTGGTGCTGGCCGCGCAGGCCGGGGAGCTGGCCCGCTCGCTTTCCGCCCGCGGTTTCGAGCCGGTACCCGTGAACATGTCGGAACTGCTAAAGGCCGGCGGCGGCGCGAAGTGCTGCACGCTTGAATTGAGGGAGCGGTCATGACCGATACAGTGCACGAGCTGGATTCTCAGGCGGACCTGTCCGCGCTGACGAGCGAGTACAGCGCGCACAACTACCACCCGCTGCCCGTCGTCGTGGCGTCGGCGTCCGGCTCCTGGGTGACCGGCGTCGACGGGCGGCGGTACCTGGACATGCTCGCCGGGTACTCGGCGCTGAACTTCGGCCACCTGCACCCGCGGCTCGTGGCCGCGGCGACGCGCCAGCTTGGGCGGGTCACGCTGGTGTCGCGGGCGTTCGACCACGACCAGTTCGGGCCGTTCTGCGCGGAGCTCGCCGAGCTGTGCTCGATGGAGATGGTGCTCCCGATGAACACGGGGGCCGAGGCGGTCGAGACGGCGGTCAAGGTGGCGCGCAAATGGGGGTACGTCACCCGGAGAGTGCCGCACGACGAGGCGGTCATCGTCGTGTTCGACGGTAACTTCCACGGGCGGACGACCACGATCGTGTCGTTCTCCTCGGACCCGGACGCGCGCGCCGACTTCGGGCCGTACACGCCGGGGTTCGTCTCCGCGCCTTATGGCGATATGTCGGCCTTGTCGGGAATTTTCGAGGAATATGGCGATCGCATCGTCGCGGTGCTCATCGAGCCCATCCAGGGCGAGGCGGGCGTGGTCGTGCCGCCGCCCGGCTTCCTCGCCGGGGTGCGCTCGCTGTGCACGTCCCGGGGTGCGCTGCTCATCGCCGACGAGATCCAGGCCGGGCTCGGCCGGGTGGGCACGACGTTCGCCTGCGAGGCGGAAGGCGTCGGGCCGGACGCCTACCTGCTCGGCAAGGCGCTCGGCGGCGGGATAGTCCCCGTGTCCGCGATGGTGTCGTCGCGGTCGGTGCTCGGCGTGCTCAAGCCCGGGCAGCACGGGTCGACCTTCGGCGGGAACCCGCTCGCCTGCGCGGTGGGGCGCGAGGTCATCGCGATGCTGCGGACCGGGGAGTACCAGGAGCGTTCCGCCTCGCTCGGCGCCGCGCTGCACGCCGGGCTCGGTGCGCTGCCTTCGTCGGTCGTGTCGGGCGTCAGCGGGCGCGGCCTCTGGGCCGGCGTGACGTTCGCCAGCCTGGACGGGCGCGCCGTGTGCGAGCGGCTCGCCACGCTCGGCGTGCTCGCCAAGGAGACGCACGGGTCGACCATCAGGCTCGCTCCCCCGCTGGTCATCACCCCCGACGAGCTGTCCTGGGGGCTTGAGCGCTTCAGCGCGGCGGTAGCGGGCGCCTGACCCTGGCGATGAACCCGGCCACGCAGCCGATCGCGCAGGCGGCCGCGCCGCCGTACAGGTACCACTCGCCCGCGGTGCTGGCCGTGATGATCACGCTGCCGTTCGGCCGCGACATCGCCAGGATGAACGTCGCGAGTATCCAGCCGGCGGCCGGCAGCAGCGCGCCGCCGAACGAGCCGAGGCCCCAGCCGCAGCCGGCGCAGGTAGCGAAGATGATCACCGCGAGGAGTATCGCGATCAGCGGGGATGGCGACTGGCTGTACTGGAAGCTGCCGATCATGCCCTGGAAGGCGCCGAGCACGAACAGCATGACGTAACCGAGTGCCGCGACCGTCCGTTGCCCGCCGGCCTTCCCGTCGGCCGGCAGCGGGCCTTGCGATGTCCCCATGGTCAAGCAGGCTACCGATTTAAGACTGCGAACAGGTCACGCTCGTAGCGCTGTTCCTGGTCGCGCCGGTCGCTCTGATCGCTCTGATCCCTGGCCCGTACTGGGCGCGGGCCGGCGAGCTGCGTGTAGAACTCGGTCCCCAGTATCCGCGCGCCGAGCTCGTTGGAGAGCGCGTAGTAGTCGCCGTCCACGGTGATCTGCGTCTCGTGGGCGCGCATCGCCTGC
>Ga0207416_1001650_pt1 | contig 27969 bp, 25 predicted proteins | sample PaiPotPPM11metaG_FD_184107 | JGI IMG/M metagenome (GOLD analysis project Ga0207416, IMG submission 184107) | Iron sulfur acid spring bacterial and archeal communities from Banff, Canada, to study Microbial Dark Matter (Phase II) - Paint Pots PPM... ... | reverse complement strand
GGCCTGGGTCCCGGCGCCGCGGCCGCGTTCGGGCTCAAGGCCGTCTGCATCCTGCCGGGCAATCCCGCCCGCGGGCTGGACGCCCACCAGGGGCTGGTCACGCTGTTCGACGGCCAGACCGGCCAGCCGACCGCGATCCTGGACGCCTCCGCGGTCACCGAGGTCCGCACCGCCGCGGTCACCGCGGTCGCCACCCGCCTGCTGGCCCGCGACGACGCGCGGACGCTGGCCGTCCTCGGCGCCGGGACCCAGGCCCGCGCGCACCTCGCGGCGCTCGCGCCGGTCCGCGCCTTCGAGCAGGTGCGCGTGTACGCGCCGACCGAGGCGCACGCGCGGGCGCTGGCCGACCGGGCCGAGGTCACGGAGGCCGAGATCACCGTCGCGCCGAGCGCGCAGGACGCGGTCCGCGGCGCCGACGTGGTCGTCACCGCGACCAGCGCGCGCGAGCCGGTGCTGCGCCGCGACTGGCTCAAGGCCGGGGCCCACGTCAACGCGGTGGGCGCCAGCCAGCCGCAGGCCCGCGAGCTGGACACGGCCACGGTCGCGGCCAGCGCGCTGTTCTGCGACAGCCGCGAGTCGCTGCGCCACGAGGCGGGGGAGTTCCGGCTCGCGGTGGCCGAGGGCCTGATCCCCGGTGCGGAGCATGTCCGCGCCGAACTGGGGGAGGTGCTCGCGGGAACGGCGCCCGGGCGCCGCGACGCCGGCGAGCTGACGTTGTTCCGCTCGCTGGGCCTGGCCATCGAGGACCTGGCCGCGGCCGAGACCGCGGTCGCGGCGGCCCGGGCCGCCGGCCTGGGCACCGAGGTTGAACTGTGACGGAGGAACCATTGATCGAGCTGGCCGAGATCGAGGCGGCCCGGGAGCGGATCGCGGGCGCGGCCATCCGCACGCCGCTGATCCGCCTGCACGTCGAGGACGCCCCGGCGGAGATCTACCTCAAGCTCGAGAACCTGCAGCCCATCAACTCGTTCAAAATCCGTGGCGCGACCAACGCGATCATGATGGCATCGGCCAGCCAGCGTGCGAAGGGCCTGGTCACCGCCAGCGCGGGGAACATGGCCCAGGGCGTCGCCTGGGCCGCGCGGGCGCTGGGCGTGCCCGCCACGATCGTCGTGCCCGAGCATGCGCCCGAGGCCAAGCTGGCCGCGATCACCCGGCTCGGCGGCCAGGTACGCAAGGTGCCCTACGACGCCTGGTGGAACGTGATCGTCACCGGCCGGGTCGAGGGGACCGACGGGCTGTTCGTGCACCCCGTCCAGGACCCGGGGGTGATGGCCGGCAACGGGACGATCGGGCTCGAGATCCTGGAGGACCTGCCCGACCCGGACGCCGTCGTGATCCCGTACGGCGGCGGCGGGCTGACCGTCGGCGTGGCCAGCGCGATCAAGGCCCGGAGCCCGCAGACCCGGATCATCACCGCCGAGCCGGAGACGGCCGCGGCGCTGGCCGCCGCGTTCACCGCCGGGGAGCCGGCCGACGTCGACTACCACGCCTCGTTCGTGGACGGCTCGGGCAGCCGCCGCGTGCTGGACAGCATGTGGCCGCTGGTCGCGCCGCTGGTCGACGCCGCCCTGGCCGTGCCGGTCGCGGAGGTCGCGGGCGCGGTGCGCACGCTGGCCGAGCGCGCCCGGGTGATCGCCGAGGGCGCGGGCGCGCTGGCCCCCGCCGCGGCGCTCACCGGCCGGGCCGGGACCGGCAAGGTCGTGTGCGTGGTCTCCGGCGGCAACATCGACCTCACCAAGCTGGCCGCCATCCTCACCGGCGCCCCCGGCTAACCCGCTCCGGGCCGGTGCGCGGCGGCGGGCTCAAGCGGGCGTGCCGGGACCGGCGGGCCGCTGCGCCTCGAACTCGTCGGCGAACAGGTACATGGTGGCGAGGCTGCGGTACGGGCGCCAGCGCTCGGCGATCTCCAGGAACTGCTGCTCGCTGGGAAGACCGTCGAGACCGTAGAGGCGCCGGACGGCCCGGCGCAGCGCGAGGTCACCGGTGGGGATGACGTCGTCCCGGTCAAGGGCGATGATCAGGAAGCCGTGCACCGTCCAGGGGCCGATGCCCGGGATCGCGGTCAGCGCGGCCTGGATCTCCGCGTCCGAGCTGCGCCGGAACATCTCGTCGCTGAACTCCCCGGCCGCGAACCGCTGCGCGAGGACGCGCAGCGTCTCGACCTTGCGCCGGGACAGGCCCGCGTCGCGCAGCCGCTGCGGGTCCGCGTCCACGATGTCCTGCGGCTCGGGCAGCCGCCCGCCGAACTGCGCCTCGATCCGGCCCAGGATCGCCCGCGTGGCCCGCACCGAAAGCTGCTGCCCGATGACCTGGAACAGCAGCGCCCCGTAGGCGTCCATCGTCGGAAGCTGCTTCATCCAGCCCCGCGGGTCGAAGTCCGGGTGGGCGTCGATGAGCCGCGCGAGTACCGGGTCCGCGTTCCGCAGGTACGCGCGCCCCGCGGCGAACCGGTCAGCCATCAGCCTTCTGCGGGCGCGTGCTCGGGCCCGGCATGCCGGACGCCGGTCACGTCGTAGAGATGGTGCACGGGATCGTGCACGAAATAGCGGGCGAAGGACTCCACGGTGAACCGGGCGCCGTCGCTGCGGGTGCCGGTCCGCCGCCACTGATCCCCGGACACGCCCTCGAACCGGGCCGCGATCACCTCCGCGGCCTCGCGCAGCCCGGCGGCCACCACGGCCGGGTCCTGCTCGGCGTACCGGTCGGCGACGGCCGTGGCGTCCTGGTCCCAGTTGGCGTAGTGCGGCGCGTCGACCGTGAGCATCAGCACCAGCCGCCCGTCGTACAGCCGGTACACGTCGCGGACGTGGCAGCCGTACTCCAGGGGCGACCAGACGTCCTCGGCCGGGCGGCGGCGCACGTCGCCGGCTCCGTCGCCGGCCAGCGTGTCCTGCCAGGCCTGCGCGTTGGCCCGGACCATCGCGGCGACCGCCTCGCGGGCCACGCCGCGCGTGTCCAGGCCACACTCCGGGCAGGGCCGTTCGAGCACCCAGGTCCAGTCTTTGGTGTCCGGCACGATCGTCACGGCTCGTAACCCTACCGCTGTAGCCGGCTAGGCGGCTGACGGTACATTCGGTGCGTGCTGCTGCGGAACCTGGCTTACGCCCTGTACGCCCGGCGGCTGCGGTCCCGGCTCGCGGGCGGGCCCGTGCCCCGGCACGTCGCGCTGATCATGGACGGCAACCGGCGCTGGGCGCGTCAGGTGGGCCTGGCCAGCCCGAGCCTCGGGCACAAGTACGGCGCCGAGCACGTCGAGGACCTGCTGCGCTGGTGCGAGGCGGCCGGCATCAGGCACGTGACGGTGTTCGTGTGCTCCACCGAGAATCTGCTGCGCCGCGACGACGGCGAGGTCGCGTTCCTCATGCAGGTCGTGGAGCAGGTCGTGGCCAGGAAGCTCGCGGCCACGCCGACCTGGCAGGTGCACATCGCCGGGTTGCTCGACGTCATCCCGGCCAGCACCGCGCTTGCGCTGAAGGACGCGGTCGCCGCGACCCGGGACTGCGCGACGGGCGCGCACGTCACCCTGGCCATCGGCTACGGGGGCCGGCAGGAAGTCGTCGACGCGATCGTTAGCCTGCTGCACGAGCACGCCGCGGCGGGGGGCACGCTGGCCGGGCTGGCCCGGACGCTGACCACCGAGGACATCGCCCGGCACCTCTACACGGCCGGGCAGCCCGACCCCGACCTGGTCATCCGGACCAGCGGCGAGCAGCGCCTGTCGAATTTCCTGCTCTGGCAGAGCGTGCGATCCGAACTGTATTTCTGCGACGCGTACTGGCCGGGGTTCCGCGAGGTCGATTTCCTGCGTGCCCTGCGCAGCTACGCCGCCCGCCAGCGCCGGCACGGAGCCTGACCGCGTGGCCCAGCCCTCGCGCCAGCCTCCGGCATTCGTCCTGACCACCCGGCCCGCGGCCCGGGACCGCGACGGCACCCTGGACACTTACCGCCCCGCGGGCGACCGGCCGCACCCGGCGATCCTGTTCGTCGTAGCCCACCTCACCGCCTCCGGCTGAGCACGATCGGCGCGGCGTGTCACAGCGGGTGACCGCGGCCGCGGCCTATAGGGTGACAGGCGCCGACGGGGGAATCGGCTGGCGCCCTTGACCGGGTCAGCGGCGCAATAAGCGGTCAATAGCCGCTTCACAGCGAGTCAATCGCTTGTCTGTACGGTCAATCAGTAAGTACTAGGACACCTTCAGCGGGCCATTCGACCTGATCGCCGGCTGGTCCTGGCGGCATGCTTGGGGGAGCAATGTCAGTGCTGGCCACACCCGCGCCGGAGACGTACCTATCCGAAGGCACGGGCCTATCCGAAGGCACGGGCCACGACCCGTCGCAGCTGTCCGCGTTCCGCGCGGCGTATCCCGGTTACCAGGAAACAACGGCCCTCGACGCGCTGCGGGCGTCGGACTACTCGTACCTGGACGGCGAACGACAGATCTACCTGGACTACACCGGGGCGGGATTGCCGGCCGAGGCCCAGCTCAGCGCGCACGCGGCGCGGCTGCGCGGGCGGTGCTTCGGTAACCCGCACTCGGAGAATCCCACCTCCACGGCGTCGACGGAGCTCATCGAGCGCACCCGGCGCGCGGTCCTCGACTACTTCCGGGCGTCGCCGGACGAGTACGCGGTGATCTTCACTCCGAACGCCAGCGCCGCGTGCCGGCTCGTCGGTGAGGCCTATCCGTTCGGAAGACAGAGCAGGTTCGTGCTCACCAGCGACAACCACAACTCGGTCAACGGGATCCGCGAGTTCGCCCGGGCGCGCGGCGCGGCGACCGGATACGTCGGGCTTACGTCCCCGGAGCTCCGGGTCGACGACGACGCGGTCCGCGCGGCGCTGGGCCGGGCCCGGCCCAGGCCGGCCGGAGCCGCGCGGCACCGGCGGGTGCCGGCCACCGCGCGGCCCGGGTCCGGACGCCGCGGGCTGTTCGCGTTCCCGGCGCAGAGCAACTTCAGCGGGGTCCAGCACCCTCTGCATCTGATCGACCTGGCCCACTCACGCGGCTACGACGTGCTCCTCGACGCGGCGGCCTACGTCCCGTCGAACCGGCTCGATCTGTCGGTGGTGCACCCGGACTTCGTGCCGGTGAGCTGGTACAAGATGTTCGGCTACCCGACCGGGGTCGGCTCGCTGATCGCGCGGCGCGAGGCGCTGGCCCGGCTGCGGCGGCCGTGGTTCGCCGGCGGGACGATCTCGGCGGTGAGCGTGCAGGCCGACTGGCACCAGGCCCTCGACGGCGAGGCCGGGTTCGAGGACGGCACGCCGAGCTTCCTGAACGTCCCGGACGTCGCGTTCGGGCTGTCTTGGATCGGCGGGATCGGGATCGACCGCATCCACCAGCGGGTGACCTGCCTGACCGGCTGGATGCTGAGTCGGCTCGCCGGGCTGCGGCACGGCAACGGCCAGCCGATGGCCCGGATCTACGGGCCGGCCGATACCCGCGACCGGGGCGGCACGGTCACGTTCAACCTGCTGGACTCCGGCGGCGTGTTCGTCGACGCCGGGGCCGTGGCGCGGGAGACCTCGGCGGCCGGGATCTCGGTCCGCACCGGATGTTTCTGCAACCCCGGGGCGTCCGAGGCCGCGTTCGGGCTGACCAAGTCGGACCTGGCCAAATCCCGCTGGCAGGGGGCCGGGTCGACGGATCTGTACCTGCAGTCCATCGGCCGGCCCGGCGGGGCCATCCGCGCCTCGGCCGGCCTCGCGTCGACCGTCGAGGACGTGGAACGGTTCCTGACCCTGCTAGAGAGCACGTACCGGGACCAGGCGCGAGACGGTATCGCGTTGCCCGCGGCCTAGGCACGCGGCGCCGAGGGCTCAGCCACGGCGCCTGGGTCCGGCTACATGCGTCCATCTGGATATTAGCCCGATTCCGCAGGTCCTCACCAGCGCGGACGATGACGCCGAAGGCGGCCGAGGGTTGCTGATCGTCCCAGGCCGCCAGCGCGGTGAGTGGGACTTCCCGCGCGGGAAGGGCGGAAAGGTCGCCGGGGCGCAGATCATCTGCGCGGAGTGAGGGTAGGAAAGGCCATGCGCATCAGCCGCGAGTCCGGGGCTCGGTGGCTGCCGGTTCGCATCGGCGACTTCGAGAAGTGGCAGTCGGGCCTACTGGAGGAGTCGGCAAGGCGGCTGGGCGCTGTCTTATCCCTGGCGGCCGTGTTCACCGGTGGAGCTTTGCCGCGTTGCCGGTTACATTCCGCGGCCAGCGCGCGTGGCTGCGGGTGAGTCCGTTTCTTGAGCACGAGATGAGTCGGCTGGCGTGGCGGGGCACCGCGGATGCCGCGGCAGTCTCGGGGGTCTGCAAGCCGTCGCTGCTGCACCGGATCGAGTGGCACGCCCACGGGCCATCGCCGGTCCTGGTCAGCGCGGAAGTCCTCAACCTGGTCACCGATCCCGTCGCCCGTGCCAGGTACGCCCAGCCAGGCCGGGCACGATTGCGCGGCGAGCTCAACGGCTATTGCGAGCCCGAAGCGTGGCGGGTCATGCGGCGCGTGCTTCGCGACTCCAGCCGCTGGCGACTTCTGATCCCTCAGCAAGCCTGGCGCTTGCTGGAAAAGACTGGGATATTGTACAGTCGGCGCGTGACGCAGTCGATGGAGGCGCTGGAGCGACAGATCGAGGCGCTGCGGGCCGAGGTGCGGCACGCGACCAGGAACGGTGATCGGGTACGTGCCCGGGCGATGCGTGCCGAGCTGCGCGACGCTGAGCACGCATGGGATGAGGCTCTAACACGCCTGGAGGAGCAGTCCCCGCCGGTACCAGGACTGCGGACCGCAACGCAGGAGGCCGGGCCCCTCCTTCCGGTCAGGGAACAGGTGCACCAGGCGCTGACCCTGCTCGGCGCGCCGGCTGCCCAGCGGCTGATCATCGCGGTGCACGACGCGTTCTCCGGCAGCTCACTCGTCCCTGCCCGGTTGACGAGCCTGCGCCGTGATGAGGAGCGTTCCTTCCGCTCAGCGCCCTACGCGCGGCCGTATTACCTGTGCGCCGCGCTGACAGCCGATCTGCTGGCTCCGGCCCGCGGGCTGCTGGCCGTGTCCACCTGGCCGGTGGAGCGGCGTGTCATCGGCCCGCTTTCCCCGCGCGTCAACTACTTGGAGGCGGCAATTCGGGTCGCGGAGAACCTTCTTCGCGTTCCTGAGCCCGGCACGGCCGCGACACGGCTGCTCCGGCGGTTCGCCGCGAACATCCCTGGAGCCAGCCGGAGATCGAAACCGGGCAGTCCACAGGTGGTCGCGGCAGCCGCGCGCGCCGAGCTCGACGTTCATGTCGGCGAGGATCTCGCCACCCGCCGGGCGGCGGCTGCGCGGGCCCGGGCCCAGCTCGACGACGTCGAGCAGCTGTTCGGTTCCAGGATGCGGGCGATGCCCGGCACCGGGACCGGCGGCTGACGACGGCAGCGCCGCCGGAGAGAAGGCTGTGATGGACACGGAGGCTCGCCTCGACCGGATCCGGGGCGCCGACCCGCCCCGCAACCACAACGCGCGCACCATCGCCGGGCTGACCAGTAACCCCGGCTGCGCTCGCCGGGCCGTCATGGACGCGGCGGGGATCGACAAGCAACGTCTGGCTTCCCACGCCGGCTTTCCCGCGCCGTTCGGGCAATCGCAGTTCGCTATCACCCGGGGCAACGCATTCGAGGCGCAGGTGAAGGCCAACGGGTGCGCCGAGCTGCTGCGGCTCCTCCGCGAGGAGCTCGGTCTGCCCGTTCCCGAGGTGTCTTACGACGACCTGGAGGAGGTCGGCGGCAACACCAACCGGGAGCTCCGGCATGCCAGGACCCGGATCCTGCTCGCGCGCGCCGCGGCGTCCGGGCCCAACGCTGGGACGCTGTTCGACCACCCGCTGCTGCGGCTGGCGGTCGCCGGCCGGCACGTCTACCTCGAGCCGGACCTGATCGCGTTCCGGCTGCTTGATCAGTTCTGGATCGTCGAGATGAAGTCGTTCGCGATGATCGACGGTCAGGCCGACGGAGACAAGGTCGGGGCGGCGGCCACTCAGTCTGCCGTGTACGTGCTGGCCCTACGGCAGTTGCTGGCCGACATCGGCTACGGGCCGGAGGCGGTGTCACATGACGCGGTGCTGGTCTGCCCGGAGAACTTCTCCAATGTGCCCGTCGCCACGCTTGTTGACGTCCGCAAGCAGCTCACGGTGCTGCGCCGCCAGCTATCCCGGCTGGAGCGCATCGACTCGCTCGTCGGGGTGCTCCCGCCGGGGCTGACGTTCGACCTGGAAACCGACGAGGCGGGAGTCGCGCGTCGTGCGGCCGGTGACTTGGCCGAGGCCGTCCGGGTCGTTCCGGCCAGGTACGCACCCGAGTGCCTGGCCAGCTGTGAGATGTGCTTCTTCTGCCGGGACGAGGCCCGGGGCACTACCGCGGCGCTGGGCCGCGACATCCGGGACGACCTCGGCGCGATCGATTCCGTTCGCGCCGTGCTCGGGCTGGCCGACGGCACACTGACGCCCGCCGTCGAGCAGGCCGAGGCGGCCGCGATGCTCCGGGCCGCTGCGCGGCTGCGCCGCGAGAGCCTGAGCGGTGCGGCGTGAGCACGCTCACCGCGCTGGCCCGGGCCCAGGCCGTGGCCCGGCGGGTCGCTCAACCGACCTGCACTGTGCGGCACCTGCACATCAGCGACCATCCGCTGGTGCTCGTGCCGCTCGCGCTGGCGGGCGAGGCTAACGCGCCGCTGGCGGCCATGGTCGGCGATGACCCGGACGCGCCGCAGTTGCTGGTAGTCACCCAGCCGCGCAACCGGGATCAGCGTTTCGCGTTCGCCGCCGCGCTGGCCCGGGTGGTCGTCGGGTACGTGGAAGCGTTCTGCTCGGCGGCGGAGACCGTGCCGTCAGGCCCGAGCCATGAGCCGAGGCAAAGCTATATCGACGCCCCCCAGGTCATGGTGCCAAACCCAGCCGGGATCGGCTTCGTCCGGCTGCTCGGCCGCTCTACCCGGCTGCGGTGCTCCTCGGGTGAGTACGCCGTCGACCCGGCCGTTCCGGTCCTCGGCCGCTGGCTGACGTTCCTCGCCGACCGGGCCGAGGTTCCCGGATCCAGCCTCCTGCTGGCGGCCACCGATGCGCTGGCGCTGCACTGGGCCAGCGGCCAGAGCACGATCGAGGACCGCAACCTCGCGGCACTGATCGGCTGGATCGACCCGCCGCACGGGATGACCGGGCCAGAGGCGGCGGCCGCGGCCGAGGATGCGGTGCGGTGGCCGCCGGCCGGCCCGTCCACCGACCCGACCTTCGACAACGAGGTGCTGGCGCCGCTGATCGCAGCGTGCGCCCGGGCGAACGGGCACGCCGGTTCTCTCCGGCGCGCCGAGTCAGCGCTCCGCAGTGCGCTATCCGCCCAGCTCAATCCCACCTGGGGACTGATGTGGCGTGCGGTCGAGCTACTGCGGGTCCTGCCGCCCGGCGTTCGGGTAGCAGCCCGGTGGGATGCGGACAAGGACACGTTCAGCAGGTATGTCGATTACCTCCGGGCCGGGGGGCCGCCGCAGCCGCGCCGCGACTCCGCGGTGGCGGCCGCGCGGCGGCTCGACTGGCTGGAGCGCTCTCTGGCCAGCTACGCGGTTCAGCGGGCCCTTGACGACCCTCTGGTGATGGCGGAGTACCGGATCACCGGCGAGGCATTCGCCGGCAGCGTGATCGCCGCCGAGCCGGGCCGGGTGGAGGCCACGGGCAGGCGGCGCAAGCTGCGCCCGCGGATCGCCTTGACTACTGAGGATCCGGTGCGTGTCGAGGTCGGGGACTCGCTGCGGTCGCCGGGCCGGCCCGGGCAGCGTGCGCTGGTCGTGTCGGTGTCCGCGGGTCGGCCAGCGGAGGTGGTTCTTGAGCTGTCCGGTGGGATGGGCCGGACACTGACGCCGGTCCCGGGGAGCGTTCCGGCCGTCGGTGACCGGGTCTGCTACACGAAGTTGTCCGACTCCTACCAGCCATTCGGGTCATTCCCGTCGCGCGAGGAGACGCCCTGGACGCACGGCGGGCCGCCGCCTGAGTACGTGCCGGACGGCGAGGACGCGAACGAGGTGTGGTCGTGACCGCCGAGGGTGCGGCTTTGCTGTCCGCCGAGGCTCTGGCGGAGCGGGCCGTCGCCGGCGTCCTGGCCGACCTGGCCGAATTGGACGGCCTGTCCGGTCATCGCCGCGGCGTCGTGGTGGACTCCCCGCCGGGGGCAGGCAAGTCATCGCTGGTGGTTCGCGCCACGGCCACCATCGCGGAAGCCGGCGAGCCGGTCATGGTGGTGGCGCAGACCAACGGACAGGTCGACGACTTGGTCGATCGTCTGGCCGTTGCCGCGCCCCGCCTCCTGATCGGCCGGCTCTCGGCGCATGACTACCTGCCAACCGCGCGCGTCACCCGGCACGTCACGGTGAGCGTGGCCCAGAGGGCCGACGACCTGGCCGACTGCGCTGTGATCGTGGCCACCGCCGCGAAGTGGGCCATGGTTCCGAGCGGAACGTGGCCCTGGGCCGTCGTCGACGAGGCCTACCAGATGCGGTCGGACACCCTGCTGCGCATCGCCGGGCGGTTCGACCGGGCGCTGTTCGTTGGCGACCCCGGCCAACTCGACCCGTTCTCCACCGTCGCGATCGACCGCTGGCTCGGCCTGACCTGGGACCCGATGCAGAGCGCGGTAGCAGTGTTGTTGCGCAACAACCCCGGCATCCCCGTGCGCCGGCTCCCGGTGTCTTGGCGGCTGCCCGCGACCGCCGCCCCATTGGTCGCCGAGGCGTTCTACCCGTTCACGGGGTTCCGTCCGGGCACCGGGCCCGGCCAGCGAAGGCTGGAGTTCGCCACTCGCGGCCTGGGTGCCGACCCGGCAGACGAGCCGATTGAGCTCGCCGCCGCCACCGGCTGGGCGCTCTACGAGCTGCCGGGTCGCCACACGGTGCGCACCGATGCCGAGGGCGTTCTCGCCTGCGCGGCCCTGGCCGAGCGGATCCTGCAGCGCGGCGCGCTCAGCTACTCCGAACATGCGCCGGACGGCGAGCCTGTCACCGCCACGCGGATCGCGATCGGGACCGCGCACCGGGACCAGGCGCAGGCGATCCGCTCGCGACTCGGCCCGCTGTCGTCAGCGGGGGTCGTCGTCGACACCGCCAACCGGCTGCAGGGTCGGGAGTTCGACGTGCTGATCGTCCTGCATCCGCTGTCCGGCCGCGTGGACGCCACGGCATTCCACCTAGAGGCGGGCCGCCTTTGCGTACTGACCTCCCGCCACCGGCACGCGTGCATCGTCGTGGCACGCGCCGGGATCCCCGAGCTCCTCGACGCCCACCCGCACACCGAGCCAGTGCACTTGGGCGTCCCGGCCAAGTTCCCCGACGGCTGGGAGGCCAACCAGGCCGTCATGGCTCACCTGGCCGACTTTCGGGTGAGGTCGTCGTGAATGCACGCGCGGACGGACCCGGGGCCAGCACATGGCTGGCCCCGGGCGGCAGCGGGAGTGCGGCCGCAGCCGCAAGTGATTCGGTCTACTTCGTGCCGGGCACGGGCTGTGCCTCAGCCGCAATGGAGCCGCTGCCTGCACCGACGCTAGCGGTCGGATCTCGCGATCCTCGTTGGACCGATCGCCTAGCCAGACTTCCCGCGCTGCCTGACCAACCAGATGAAGGCGGTCACCCGGAGCCACCTAGGCCACGGCAATCGGCTGAGCCAGTCCAGGAAGGACATGCGGGGGTCGGGCACGGCCGGAGGTCCGGAGCCGTGTCCCGTCGGTGGGTCGCCGGGTGGTTCGGCATCGTGCGTCATGTTGCGCCACCTTACGCTCGCCTGAAAGGCGTTGCAACCGAGGGACAGCGCAAGCGCTGTCCCTCACAATCTATCCTAGGCAATATGATGCCCGTCATCCACAAGAGGAGAAAGCAGTGACCGAACTGGCAGACCGCCTGATGGCGGCCACCTCAAGTGATCGCGCACACACGGCGATCGTAGTCCAGGCCGACTATCAGCCCGTCGGCGGAAGCGGCAGGACGGTCATGCCGCCGACGTATCCGGTTGTTGACGGTGAGCGGAGCCCGAACGCCAAGTACCTCATAGCCAAGCGGCTCGTGGACGGGCAGCCGCGAGACGCGGTCGTCATCGACCAGGAGCCCTCTCAGGCCAACCGAGTCGAGGAGGCAATCCGCGACGCGCACTTCCAGGGTCGGCTAGAGCTACCACTCTTCGAAATGCGCGTTTCGACGCCGCTCGGTGAGATACGGCTCACCTCCTTCGACTTCCCGCACCGGTATGCCGACGCTTACCTGCGCGACAGTCTCGTCGAGGGCGTCCGCTTCGACGAGAGCCCAGTGGGGAAGCGCCTGCGAAGCGCCACGGTCGCGGACGTGCGACCTCTCTATGAGAGGGAGCCAGCGTCGCTGATCTTCGGCGCGTGGGATTCACACCGAAAGGGCAGGTGGCCGAAGTTCGCCCGGCTGTACTCGTCCTCCATGTACGGCCTGGACCCGGTGACCTACGCCCGGATGGGTGGCCGCATGGATCCTCAGAACCTGACCGGAGCCGTCGACGATGCGGCCAAGGCCGAGGCGCAGTGGCAGTTCATACCCGAAGGTGAAAGGAAGAAGGGGACCAAGCTCAGCGAGATCGGTCACGGCAACATCGCCCCGAATCCGGTTCATGGGGGCGTTACGGTATCCCAGATCCGGAGGGTAGCCAGCATCTCGCTGGCTGGGCTTGAGCGCCTCCGCTTCGGAGAGGCGACGGCGGAAGCCGGCAACCTCGCGCGTGCCACGCTGGCCGCTCTCGCATTGGTCGGCGACCGCCTCACGTTTGGCGGCCCCTCGGTGTGGCTGAGGTCCGGGTGTGATCTCGCGAAGGTACGCGAGGAGATCGGACTGGAGCAGCCGGGCGGCCGACTGGACCAACTCCCAGTGACCACCCGCGAGACACTGGACGCGTTCGGCGAACTACGTGCCCGCGCGTCGGCGACTGGCATCGCGATGCACACGGACACGATCAGCGTCCAGCCAATGCCATCGCTCAGCCAGGCGATCCAGTCCGCCGTTATGACTGGCTCGCAGAACGGCGGATGACATGCCACTCAGCATCCTGGTAAGCCTTCGCAACGGGCGATATGACGCAGGCGGCGAACGACCAAGCGAGAGCGAATGGCCGCCACACCCGGCCCGAGTGTTCTGCGCGATGGCAGCCTCGGCGGAAAACGATACCGACTGGTCCGCTCTCCAATGGCTGGAGCAGCAGGGCCCGCCTCAGGTGTGGGCAGATCCCGAAAGCCGGGTAGACAGGTCACGGACACGTTCCTGGGTCGTCGAGAACGCTATCCGGCCTGATGGTGGGAACTTGAGCTGGCCAGCACGCAATAACGGGTTCCGGGCACGCGCCTTCGCCGTGCCGTCCCGTGAGTCGTTCGCGATTGTGTGGCCGCTGGCTGACCCGGAGGCGGCCACCCTGAGCCGGCTCAATCTCCTAGCCTGGAAGGTGCCCTACGTGGGTCGATCCACGGGCACCGCCCAGGTTAGCGCCGTTGGCGTGCTGCCCGCAGGCATGCCGGGGACGGTGATCTACAAGCCGACGGTGCTCGGCCAGCGCGGCCATTTCTCGGACCTGCGGGTTCCGTATGTCGGCTACACCGAAGCCCTGCGTTGTGCATACGCGGATGGCCGTCGGTCCTGGGAAGTGGCCCGGAGTCTTCCATATACGACGGCTCCGAGCGGGCATCAGGCGGAGGATGCGGCTGAGGGGCCGCAGGCAACGGGCGGGCCATTCGGCGACATCCTAGTCTGGGGTATGGAACGGCCCGTGATCCGAATTGGCGGCGATCTCGTGGTCAGCCTCGCCAGCGCGTTCCGCCGGGCCGTGCTATCACTGGTAGGCACACAGGTAGCCGACGTGCCGGGCCAGATCAGCGGTCATACCCAGCCCGGGCGGACGCACCTGGCTTTCCTGGCCCTCCCTGATGTCGGTCATGAGCATGCGGATGGTCACGTGCTAGGGCTCGCGCTTGCGGTTCCGCGTGACATGCCCGATCAGGATCTCACCACCCTGCTCAGGTCTGTCCTGCTTGGAGATGCACTGAAGGCGATCCGGTTCTCCACCGGTCGGCCGTTGGCGGTCCGCTATGGGCCCGATAGGTCCGGGCTACAGCCTTCACGCTGGACCGCGGGCCGAGGCGAGCGTGCGTGGGTGTCGGTAACGCCGTTGATGCTCGACGGGCATACACGCCGCAGACGCGACGAGGCCAGCGAGGTTGTGCGGTCGCTCGTGATCGCGGGATACCCGGAGCCAGCAGATGTCGAGATCTCAGCAACGCCTATGGTGACCGGAGGCATCTGGCGGCCGCGGCACGGAAGCCTGCCGCCCAGCCGGCCACGGCGCCAGATGGTCCATGCGCGTATCCGCTTCCGTCAGCCAGTAATCGGCCCGGTACTGGTCGGCTCAATGCGCTATCTCGGCCTCGGTCTCTTCTTGCCGGCGGATCGTGCCTTCGGGCAGCCCGGGCTCGCGCATGTCGCTCGGCACGCGGTTCCGACCGGACCCGGCCGGAGCGGGGCTAACCAGCCTGCGGGGGTGTCGGGCTGATGTCCGAGGCGACGAAGCTGCCGGAAAGCCTGAGCCCATCCGACTTCGGTCGGTTTTTCGAGGAGATCCACGAGTACCGGCCGTTCCCGTGGCAGGAGGCACTCGTCACCCGGGTACTCGATCTCGGCTGGCCCGCGCTGATTGACGTGCCTACCGGCCTGGGGAAGACGGCGGTCCTCGACGTGGCCGTGTTCCTGAGCGCGCTGCAGAGCGAGCATTCCCGGCGGCGAGTGTTCCTGGTCGTGGACCGACGGATCATCGTCGACCAAGCGCACGACGAGGCCGAGAGGATCCGTCAGGCGCTGAAGAACCCGTCGGCAGGCAGCATCTGCGCGCGTGTCCGGGCAAGCCTGGCAGTCCCTAGTGACGAGGCGGGGCCGGTGCTCGATGTTACCCGGATGAGGGGGGGCGTGAACTGGTCATGGCTCTGGATCGAACGCCCAGACCGGCATGCCATCGTGACTGGCACGGTGGACCAGGTCGGGAGTCGGCTGCTGTTCCGTGGCTATGGGGTGGGGGAACGGCTCCGGCCGATCGATGCCGCGATGGTCGGAACGGACAGCCTCATCGTCATCGACGAGGCGCACCTGTCGGAGCCATTTTTCACCACACTCCGGGACGTGCTGGCGATGGACAGCGGGAGCGTCGGCCGGCCACCGATCGTGGTCGCTATGTCCGCGAGCCCGGAGGGTGGCGATGGCGAGATTCACCGCATCACGCACGCGGACGTAGAGCATCCGGTGGCCGGCCGGCGGCTCCGGGCGCCCAAGTCGCTGCACCCGGTGGCGGTCACTGCTACCGGCGCAACCGCCAGGTCCGCGGTCGGGGATGCCCTCGCCTACTGGGCGACGCAGCTAGGCGGGCCGGGGAAGGTCATCGGAGTGGTCGCGAACACGGTCCACATGGCGCGGACCGTCTTCGAGCACTTGCGCGCGGGGGCCAGCGACCCTGAGAAGTGCGTGCTGCTCACCGGCCGGATCCGGCCGGTAGACCGCGAGTACCTGCTTCCCTCCTGGTACCCGAGGATCAGGTCCGGTGCGGATCGCGACGCCGATGCCGAGGTGTACGTCGTGGCCACGCAGACAATCGAGGCAGGTGCCGACATCGATCTGGACGGCATGGTCACCCAGACCGCGTCGCTGTCCGCCCTGGTGCAGCGCCTAGGCCGGCTGAACAGGCTGGGCGATCGAGATAACGCCCGCGCTGTCGTCGTTCATGCCGACAGGCTGACCGATCCCGTGTACGGGTCGGCGGCCGAGCAGACCTGGGGCTGGCTAACGAGCCTGGCCAGTCCGCTCGCCCACAAGCCGGGGCGTACGGAGCATGATCTAGGCACGGGGGCCGCCGTCTCGCCTGCGGTGCTCCGCGATGTAGTCGGCAACGTGCCACGTGCGCAGCAGGCGCTCATGCACGGGGAGAAGCGATATGTGCCGATGATCTCCCAGTCGGCCCTGGACGCATGGGCGCGGACCTCGCCCGCGCCTCATCCGGATGTTCCGGTGGCCCCGTATCTACACGGGATAGACGCCGGTGAGCCGACCGTATCGGTCGTATGGCGCGCTGACCTGCGAGGCGACGACCCAAACGGCTGGACGCCGAGTGTCCAGCGGATACCACCCAGTGCTGACGAGGCGATCGAGCTGCCCGTCAGCGCTGCGCGCCGCTGGCTCAGCCAGCTCACCGCTGCTCCCCTCGCGGGGCTGCAGCCGGTCGCCGAGACGGGTACGAGTGACCTCGAGTCGCAAGCACTGGGTGAAGCAGGGGAAACGGCCAGAACTGGGAGGGCCGGGCCGCGCGTGCTCCGGTACCGGGGCGCCGAGGAATGCGAGATGGTCACCGGGCAGCAACTCCGCCCGGGCGACTTCGTGATCGTGCCCTCGAAGTGGGGCGGTTGCGACCGCTACGGCTGGCACCCCGGTTCGGCCGTGCCTGTCACGGACGTCGCCGACTTCGCCGGCTGGCGCGGTCGGCGCACCGCGGCGATCCGGATCAGCTCCGTCCTGTCGGACGCCCTGGGAGTTCTTGCTCCTGCCCTCGTCGAGCCGGTCGAGAACCTCCTCTCTGAGGTGAGGGACGATATCGCCAGCGAATCGGCGGACAGCGCCAGGTATCGGGAGCTGATCCGCGGCATGACCGCTGGCTGGCAGCAGCCGCTCCTCCCGCACGAGCGGGTGCTGAGCAGGCTGGCACGGGGCGGCCGATTCTCGGAGCTCGACGACGACCAGGGCGGCGGCAGCGCGCGGATATCTGGCTTGTTCGCGGCGGTGAGCGCGTCGTGGAACGAGGACGACAGCGCCGCAGGCTCCTGTGCCTCACCGGACAGGAAACGGCTGACCTTGGCCGAGCATCAGGCTGCAGCCGGTCGCCGGGCACGCGAGTTCGCCGAGAATTTGAACCTGCCCGAAAACATCCGACGGGCCGTGGAGCGAGCTGCTCTGTGCCATGACGAGGGCAAGCGAGATCGTCGTTTCCAGGTAATGCTGCACGGGGGCGATCGGCTGCATGCCCGGGTCATGATCGATCCGCTCGCGAAGTCGGGCATGGACCCAGCGGACCGGGATGCGTTCCGGCGTGCGGCTCGCCTTTCTGGTTATCCATCGAAGATGAGGCACGAAGCGCTCTCGGCGCGGATCACGGGAGCGATGCTCGAACAGGTACCCACTGTCGGCCTCGACCGCGATCTTGTCGTGCATCTCGTTGCGGCTCACCATGGCTTCGCCCGCCCACTGCTTCCGCCCGTCGCGGACGAACACCCAGAGCAGGTGCCTGTTCTGGTTGGGGCCGGTAAGACGGTCCTGTTCGACACAGCCGAAACGGTCGACTGGACCGGGCCTGCGCGCTTTGAGGCGCTCTGCGAGCGGTACGGGCGGTGGGGCGTGGCGCTGCTGGAGTCGATCGTCCGACTCGCGGACATCTGGTGCTCGGCTCGATCGGAGACATGCGATGGCCAGAATTGAAATGCCTGCGCTCGACGGGCGGAGCTCGCTGGGATTCCTCGCGGCATTGGGGCTCCTGCGGCTCCTGCAGGCGGCAAAGGTAAGCCCGCTCGGACTATCGTTTTCTCGCGAGAGTGGGACTGCAGAGCTTAATTCTCCGCTGTCTTCCGTCGATGAGGTGCTCGACAAGCTCCAGGGCTTGGTGTCAGAGAACCCTGATGCCGCTGTTGTAGGTGCCGATCCGCGATTCCCCATTCCTGCCGGCAGGGGGAGCGACCCGATGCGTCGGCCTCGCAATGCCTTCCGAGATCTGTTGGGTGAGATACGCGCTATCGACGACAGCGCCGTATCGGACTGGCTGCCGTGCCTCTTCACGGATCTGGCGGTCGACGCCCAGGAGCGCGCCGACCTGACTCCGTTCTGCGCTCCGAGCGGCAAGCAGAACCTGCGGACCTTCTTCGAGAAGCCGCTGTCGGCGGTCAGGAAGGACCCTGCTCTGCTGCGCGATGCGCTGACAATGTGGCGACGGGTGGACGGTTTCACCGGCGAGTACCTCGATCATCGGGTACTCAACTCCGCTGCTGACGATCCAAGGGGCCAGGCAGGCGCCGAGCGCGGTGTGCCAGGGGCTACCTGGCTGGCCACGATGGCTATTCCGCTGTTGCGCGTCGCCGGTGATGGTCAGCGGATCGAGGCGACGCTCTGGTACCGCGTCGGTCGGCGGCATGTAATGGTCTGGCCGCTCTGGTATGAGTCCCTGGATCCCTGGGCGGTCAAGGTCATGATCGAGCACCCGTGCCTTGCGCCGTTCGGTGATCGTCCCACGGTCCGCAGCGATGCCTGGGCTGCGCTAAAGATCTTCGGCGTGTACGGTGCCGAACGCCAGCGAATTCCGGGTCGGAACTTCGCGGGCGTGCTCGCGCCGTGCCCGGTTCATGTGAGGGCGAGTTGATGCTCACGGAACTACCGGAGCTGGTGCCGGCGCGGATGCTGAACGAGTATGCGTACTGCCCTCGGCTGTTCTTCCTGGAGTGGGTGGACTCGCTGTGGGCGTCGAACGCCGACGTCGCCGAGGGGGACCGGCGGCATCGGCGGGTTGACGCCGGGGGAGGGGCGGCGCCGCTGCCAGAGGACGGCGAGGTTAAGGCGGCGCGGTCCGTCGAGCTGGCCAGCGAGCGGCTCGGCATCGTGGCCAAGCTCGACCTGCTCGAAGGCGGTGACGGCGGGGTGGTCCCGGTCGACCTGAAGAAGGGCCACCCTGGCCGCGACGGGACGGCCTGGGAGGCGGACGCGGTGCAGGTGTGCGCGCAGGTGCTGCTGCTGCGCGAGCACGGGTACCGGTGCGAGCGGGGCGAGATCTTCTACGCGCAGACGCGGCAGCGGGTTCCGGTCGAGCCGACGGCCGAGCTGGTCGCCCGGACGTTGCAGATCGTTGACGAGGCGCGGTCGGCGGCGGCCCGGCTGGCGCCTCCTCCGCCGCTGCAGTCGAGCCCGAAGTGCCCGCGCTGCTCGCTGGTCGGTATCTGCCTGCCGGACGAGACAAACCTGCTGGCCAGGCGGAATGACGGTCGGCCGCGCAGGCTGATGGCGTCCGACCCGGATGCCGCGCCGCTCTACGTCACAGAGCCCGGCTCCATGGTGGGCATCGACGGAGGGCGGCTGACCGTCTCCAAGCACCGTGAGCCGCTCGCCAGTGTGCGGCTGATCGATGTACTGCATGTGGCCGCGTACGGCAACGTCCAGGTCACGGCGCAGGCGATGCGCAGCCTGTTCGAGCGGGACATCGACGTGTTCCACTTCTCCTACGGCGGCTGGCTGCTCGGCATGACCACCGGGCTGCCCAGCAAGAACGTTATGCTGCGGATCCGCCAGACCACCGCTGCGGCGCGGGGGCAGCTCGATGCGCCGCGGCGGATGATCGCGGGGAAGATCCGGAACTGCCGGGTGCTGCTGCGCCGCAACGGGACCGACTCTGTCACGCGCACTGTCGGCCAGCTCGCCGAGCTGGCCCGGCGCGCCGAGGACGCCGAAGGGGCGGCCGAGCTGCTGGGCCTCGAAGGCACCGCGGCCCGGCTGTACTTCGACGCGTTCCCCGAGCTGGTCAGCCGCGCGGCCGACCTGCCAGGTCCGGGTTTCACTGGGCTGCGTAACCGGCGGCCGCCGACGGACGCGGTCAACTGTCTGCTGTCGTTCTGCTACGGAATGCTGGCCAAGGAGATCCTGGCGGCCTGTCTCGCCGTCGGCTTTGATCCGTACGTAGGGCTGTTCCACAAGCCCCGCTTCGGTCGGCCCGCGCTGGTGTTGGACCTGGCGGAGGAGTTCCGGCCGCTACTGGCGGACTCCACTGTGCTGACTCTCATCAACAACCGCGAGATCGGCGCGTCCGATTTCCTCGTCCGGGCCGGGGCGGTCACCCTCACCGCCGGCGGTCGCAAAGCGGTGATCCGCGCCTGGGAGCGCCGGATGACCACCGAGGTGCGCCATCCGCTGTTCGGGTACACGGTCAGCTACCGCCGGGCCGTCGAACTGCAGGCCCGCATCTTGGCTGCGCACCTGATCGGCGAGCTGCCCCAGTATGAGCCCTTGGTGACCAGGTAGCGGCATGGCCCGCCGCCGTTACCTGGTCGCCTACGACATCCGCGAGGACCGGCGGCTGCGGAACATCGCCACCTGCATGGAGGGCTACGGCGAGCGGATCCAGTACTCCGTCTTCGTCTGCGACTTGTCCGATCAGGAGGCCGTGCTCATGCGCGGTGACGTCGAGGCGCGCATGAAACAGACCGAGGACAGCGTGATGATCATCGACCTCGGCCGGGCGGGCGACTCTTCCCGCTTCCTGTTCCTTGGCCGCCATGAAAGACTGCCAGCCTCAAGTGCGGTCATCGTCTGATCGCGAGCGCCCAGGTGGTCTGTCCAATGCCGGGCAGCTCTCGCATCCAGGTCAGTGGCCGTACGCGCACCTTGACAAGTCAATCGGGAAGAGAAATGGTGCTCTCTATCCGGCACCGCTCGCAGAATGCCGTATCCTTGCAGGTCAACGTGCTCGTTTTTCGCGAGCCGTCATCCCGCTCACCAGGAGCGGGCTCCATTGCGGCCCGGCCCGACTGGTACGACATGATCGTGACCACCGCAGGTCATCCCGCTCACCAGGAGCGGGCTCCATTGCGGCAATAGCTGACATGGGTGTCTCCCGACCGTCCCGGGTGTCATCCCGCTCACCAGGAGCGGGCTCCATTGCGGCATGAGTCGCAATCTGATAGTGATTCGTAAGCTCTGGCGTCATCCCGCTCACCAGGAGCGGGCTCCATTGCGGCGAGTGCGGCACCCACAGCCGTTCCAGCAGGTCATAGGTCATCCCGCTCACCAGGAGCGGGCTCCATTGCGGCAACACGGCCAGGGCGATTCCCTGCACCGCGGTCCGCGTCATCCCGCTCACCAGGAGCGGGCTCCATTGCGGCATCGAGCGCCAAGTGCTGTGCGGCGCGGAATTCCGATAGTCATCCCGCTCACCAGGAGCGGGCTCCATTGCGGCATCTCAGCGCCGATCGTGTCCGGTCCCCAGGCCAGGTCATCCCGCTCACCAGGAGCGGGCTCCATTGCGGCCAGCACGACACCAAGGGCACATCGGTGCTCGGTGTCGTCATCCCGCTCACCAGGAGCGGGCTCCATTGCGGCGTGTCGTGCTGGAACAGCTGCTCGCTGTTCATCTTGGTCATCCCGCTCACCAGGAGCGGGCTCCATTGCGGCAAAGAACTAACGGCTGGCGTTCGTGGCCACGAGGCCAGTCATCCCGCTCACCAGGAGCGGGCTCCATTGCGGCTACAAAGAGATCCAGAGGGGAGAAGTTCCCTCGCTGGGTCATCCCGCTCACCAGGAGCGGGCTCCATTGCGGCGGGTTAGCGGTCGTGTCCGCAGCGGGCGGGCTCACGGTCATCCCGCTCACCAGGAGCGGGCTCCATTGCGGCACCTTGTCCCAGGTAACGGCCTGGCTAGGGGATTCAGTCATCCCGCTCACCAGGAGCGGGCTCCATTGCGGCTTCTTGCCGCGCGTCTTGACCGTGCGCTTAGCCATGGTCATCCCGCTCACCAGGAGCGGGCTCCATTGCGGCGCCTTGCCGGTATTCTGGCCAGCCGCGGCCCGCCGGGTCGTCATCCCGCTCACCAGGAGCGGGCTCCATTGCGGCCGCCACTCCGCGCGGCCCATGCTACTGCGGCGGGCTGACGTCATCCCGCTCACCAGGAGCGGGCTCCATTGCGGCAGCGGCGACAGGCTGATAACCGTCTCCCTGCCCTGGGAGTCATCCCGCTCACCAGGAGCGGGCTCCATTGCGGCCGCTGTCACCGACGCGCGCCCGCCCTGTGACGGCAGGTCATCCCGCTCACCAGGAGCGGGCTCCATTGCGGCAATGGTGAAACTCGTGTCGCCAGCAGAAACCGGCGCGTCGTCATCCCGCTCACCAGGAGCGGGCTCCATTGCGGCCTACTTCACGTGGACGACCACGGGCGGGACAGCGGCCACGTCATCCCGCTCACCAGGAGCGGGCTCCATTGCGGCCCGGATCCCGGACGAGCTGGGTATCGGAATCCTCGTCATCCCGCTCACCAGGAGCGGGCTCCATTGCGGCTGTACGAAACGGCCAGTTTTACAACAATTTCTATACGGTCATCCCGCTCACCAGGAGCGGGCTCCATTGCGGCGATCGCGGCTTGTGCGGCGGCTTTGGACGGATAGGGAGTCATCCCGCTCACCAGGAGCGGGCTCCATTGCGGCAACCCATTCTGGCAAGACTCCGGCCTTGACCCCTCTGTCATCCCGCTCACCAGGAGCGGGCTCCATTGCGGCAGGTTGACGTTACATGCTCCATTAGTCGTGGTAGGGTCATCCCGCTCACCAGGAGCGGGCTCCATTGCGGCTGGCATTCCGCACTCCCATGAGGTATGGCCTGTGTGCGTCATCCCGCTCACCAGGAGCGGGCTCCATTGCGGCGTCAACGGCGGACGACGCGGCAGCGGGAGTGGCGGAGTCATCCCGCTCACCAGGAGCGGGCTCCATTGCGGCAACCCCGATGATCTGCTTGGAAGGCAGACGTCTTAGTCATCCCGCTCACCAGGAGCGGGCTCCATTGCGGCCGAGATGCCCGGGACAGGCAGCGGTAGTGCCCGGGTCATCCCGCTCACCAGGAGCGGGCTCCATTGCGGCCAGTTGGACTCGGACATGTTCTCTCGTTCAATCCTTCGTCATCCCGCTCACCAGGAGCGGGCTCCATTGCGGCTGGACTAGTGGCGAGACACGCGCCTCGCCGACGTGGTCATCCCGCTCACCAGGAGCGGGCTCCATTGCGGCACGGCCAGCAGGGCCACGCCAACCAGCAGGTAGAAGTCATCCCGCTCACCAGGAGCGGGCTCCATTGCGGCCACGACCGGTACGCGAACTGCCTGCCGCTGATCGTGACGTCATCCCGCTCACCAGGAGCGGGCTCCATTGCGGCCGTTCTTTACCAGGGGGACATGGTCATGGTCGTGTCCCGTCATCCCGCTCACCAGGAGCGGGCTCCATTGCGGCGCTAAGGGACTGCGCCCTGGGATTACCCAGTCGCCCGGTCATCCCGCTCACCAGGAGCGGGCTCCATTGCGGCCGACGATCGGCGTCGGTGCCGCCGCCCTCGCGGCGGGCGTCATCCCGCTCACCAGGAGCGGGCTCCATTGCGGCCTCATGGGGAGCGGTGTCCCCAGCTCGGGTCTCGGATACGTCATCCCGCTCACCAGGAGCGGGCTCCATTGCGGCCTGCCTTCAGCCGGACCTTGGCCCGGCGGGAAACTTGTCATCCCGCTCACCAGGAGCGGGCTCCATTGCGGCCATCACCTAGCTAATTTTCCGGAAGATCGTCCAGTCGGTCATCCCGCTCACCAGGAGCGGGCTCCATTGCGGCACCTGCGCCTGGTACGCCTGCGCCTGCCCGCACTGGTCATCCCGCTCACCAGGAGCGGGCTCCATTGCGGCGTCGCCGACTGCTATGAGCTGGGCGTTCTCCTGCCCGAGGTCATCCCGCTCACCAGGAGCGGGCTCCATTGCGGCTGGGGCGATCATGCCGGCGTCGAGGCACACCACGGCGAGTCATCCCGCTCACCAGGAGCGGGCTCCATTGCGGCAGGGTGAACCGGGTAGCTGCCCACGCCCAGTTCTCGCGCCGTCATCCCGCTCACCAGGAGCGGGCTCCATTGCGGCATTTTCACCCCGGTCACCCTGGCCATCCTCGTCGTGCGTCATCCCGCTCACCAGGAGCGGGCTCCATTGCGGCCTTCCGCGGCGTCTCACGCGGCGGCTTATCATCGGTCGTCATCCCGCTCACCAGGAGCGGGCTCCATTGCGGCCTGTCGCAGGCGCCCGGCGGCCGGCTGGTCACCGACCGGGTCATCCCGCTCACCAGGAGCGGGCTCCATTGCGGCGTCAAGATCATCCGCGGCGTTGCCGTAGCCGGTCGGGGTCATCCCGCTCACCAGGAGCGGGCTCCATTGCGGCACGTTGAGCGTGCCCTCGACCGAGGGAACCTGGTTGTGTCATCCCGCTCACCAGGAGCGGGCTCCATTGCGGCGAGATCAACGCAGCCGGTGCATTCTTCTACAACGGCACGCCCGGGCCGGGAAAGTCATCCCGCTCACCAGGAGCGGGCTCCATTGCGGCCATGGCATTCCTGGATTCAAGGTGCAAAAGCCATTCCGTCATCCCGCTCACCAGGAGCGGGCTCCATTGCGGCGGGCTGGTGACGCCGGCGCGGCCGGACGACTCGGCCAGTCATCCCGCTCACCAGGAGCGGGCTCCATTGCGGCGCCGACCAGGACGGGATGGATGATGAGGCCCGCGTGCGGGGTCATCCCGCTCACCAGGAGCGGGCTCCATTGCGGCCTGGACATCATGGACGTGGGCGCCGGCAAGACGCGGTCATCCCGCTCACCAGGAGCGGGCTCCATTGCGGCGTGGTAGCCGGTCGACCCGAGGCCGCCCGTCTCAGTGTCATCCCGCTCACCAGGAGCGGGCTCCATTGCGGCGCATGCAGGCCCACGAGGAAACGGATCTGATCGTGGGGTCATCCCGCTCACCAGGAGCGGGCTCTATTGCGGCTCCAGACGATCGATGAGTCCATTCTGGACCTCGAAGAGGTCATCCCGCTCACCAGGAGCGGGCTCCATTGCGGCTCAACCCGTCCGAGCTGTACCGGCAGACCAAGCCGGGGTCATCCCGCTCACCAGGAGCGGGCTCCATTGCGGCATCGCCGGCGGCGTGGTCTCCACCGCCGACCCGTCGTCATCCCGCTCACCAGGAGCGGGCTCCATTGCGGCGAGGGTGAGCGCGACCGCGCGGACGTTGGCCTGCCGTCATCCCGCTCACCAGGAGCGGGCTCCATTGCGGCACCGCGGCCACCCGACAGGCAGAGAACGGACCACGGGTCATCCCGCTCACCAGGAGCGGGCTCCATTGCGGCCGGCCGTGGCTCGGCTCCCCGGCGCAGGCCTACGACTGTCATCCCGCTCACCAGGAGCGGGCTCCATTGCGGCGAGGCCCCCGGTCCGTTGCGCCGGGCCGGGGGCCTGCGTCATCCCGCTCACCAGGAGCGGGCTCCATTGCGGCAACGGCCCGCAGTGCCGCCGCGACGGGTCGGTCGGGAGTCATCCCGCTCACCAGGAGCGGGCTCCATTGCGGCCGCCACAGCATGGTCAGCAGCTCGTAGATGGCCTGTCATCCCGCTCACCAGGAGCGGGCTCCATTGCGGCAGGCCCCACCGGGTCAGCGGCCCCTTGGGCCCGATCCAGTCATCCCGCTCACCAGGAGCGGGCTCCATTGCGGCAACACGTTGGGCGGGTTGTCCGCCGACGGGGTGCCCGTCATCCCGCTCACCAGGAGCGGGCTCCATTGCGGCGCCGGCGGCCGCTTCCGGTGCCGGGGTGGTGTCCGAGTCATCCCGCTCACCAGGAGCGGGCTCCATTGCGGCTGGACGGCCTCGAGCACATCTCGGCGCCGCTGGCCGCGTCATCCCGCTCACCAGGAGCGGGCTCTATTGCGGCCAGTTCCTGGGCACATTCAGCGCCCAGGCCACCATGGTCATCCCGCTCACCAGGAGCGGGCTCCATTGCGGCTGAACCCCTCCGGCACCTCGAAAAACACGCTCACTGGTCATCCCGCTCACCAGGAGCGGGCTCCATTGCGGCGAACGGTGCCTGATGGCCGCCTACGGCCGCGGCGACCAGTCATCCCGCTCACCAGGAGCGGGCTCCATTGCGGCAACAACCCCACGCACTTGTTCATCGGCTATGACCCGGGTCATCCCGCTCACCAGGAGCGGGCTCCATTGCGGCCTCGGCTTCGGCGGCCCGGATGCCGCCGGGGGGAAGTCATCCCGCTCACCAGGAGCGGGCTCCATTGCGGCAGACTTCCCCTCCCCCGTTCAGTTCATTTTCAAGGGTCATCCCGCTCACCAGGAGCGGGCTCCATTGCGGCTGCGTGACGGCCCGGGTGAACTGATCTTCCAGGTGGGCAGTCATCCCGCTCACCAGGAGCGGGCTCCATTGCGGCTGGTTTACGCGGGAATACGCGCGATGACCAGTGGCACGAGTCATCCCGCTCACCAGGAGCGGGCTCCATTGCGGCCCGGGGGTGACCAGCTGGGCGTAGGGGTACCCGCATTGTCATCCCGCTCACCAGGAGCGGGCTCCATTGCGGCAGGATGGCCAGCGGATATTCGGGGTGAATCTGCCGCCAGGTCATCCCGCTCACCAGGAGCGGGCTCCATTGCGGCCATCAGCCAGCGGTGCGCGGTCCGGCCCCCGTGGGGCAGGTCATCCCGCTCACCAGGAGCGGGCTCCATTGCGGCATCTGGCGGAACAGGTCGAGGGTGGTCTCGTCCTCGGCGTCATCCCGCTCACCAGGAGCGGGCTCCATTGCGGCCGGCAGCGCTCGAGGGCGGAGGCGCGGACTGCGATGGGTCATCCCGCTCACCAGGAGCGGGCTCCATTGCGGCAGGAAGACGCTGGCGACGCCCATGGACAGGAGCACGGTCATCCCGCTCACCAGGAGCGGGCTCCATTGCGGCACATAGACCAGGGATACGGTGACACGCGGTCGAAAGAGTCATCCCGCTCACCAGGAGCGGGCTCCATTGCGGCTAGATCTGACGGCACTGTCCTTGAAGGAAACGGCTGCGGTCATCCCGCTCACCAGGAGCGGGCTCCATTGCGGCAGAAGGCGGCGTAATGGGTTATCCTCCGGCCCGGCGTCATCCCGCTCACCAGGAGCGGGCTCCATTGCGGCAACACCAGCCGGTGGAAGCACCTGCGCGAGCCGGAAGTCATCCCGCTCACCAGGAGCGGGCTCCATTGCGGCGACGTCATGCCCAGCTTCCTCAGGTACGCCGTCGCGGTCATCCCGCTCACCAGGAGCGGGCTCCATTGCGGCCGATCAGCGAAAGCACGCGGACACTCGCGGGCGCGAGGTCATCCCGCTCACCAGGAGCGGGCTCCATTGCGGCCCCTCACTGGCTGGACAACCGGGGAAGCGCGGAGCATGTCATCCCGCTCACCAGGAGCGGGCTCCATTGCGGCGCATACGGCGCGCAACGCGTCATAATCCCGCTCTTGTCATCCCGCTCACCAGGAGCGGGCTCCATTGCGGCTTCTTCACCGGCTACCCCTTCAGCAGGTGGCGCGACAGGTCATCCCGCTCACCAGGAGCGGGCTCCATTGCGGCCAAAATGGGCACCTTCTTACTGGGGGTGTGCCAGAGACCGGTCATCCCGCTCACCAGGAGCGGGCTCCATTGCGGCCGAGGGTGGCCGTAAATTCCATATATCTGTTCCCGGTCATCCCGCTCACCAGGAGCGGGCTCCATTGCGGCCAAAATGGGCACCTTCTTACTGGGGGTGTGCCAGAGACCGGTCATCCCGCTCACCAGGAGCGGGCTCCATTGCGGCCCTCCTGCCAGGGACAGGTCATGGCGCAGCACCAGGTGGGTCATCCCGCTCACCAGGAGCGGGCTCCATTGCGGCTGCCCGAGATCCCGGCTGAAGCCCTTGACGCCGCCACGTCATCCCGCTCACCAGGAGCGGGCTCCATTGCGGCGGTTCCCGGGCGATGGCTTGCGGGGTGGGGTTGCCGGTCATCCCGCTCACCAGGAGCGGGCTCCATTGCGGCGGGATGCTGGTGTAGGCCGTCAGCTTCCGCGCCTCCAGGTCATCCCGCTCACCAGGAGCGGGCTCCATTGCGGCGGTGTCAGGAACAGGACGAAGAGCAGGCCGAGGCCTGGCGTCATCCCGCTCACCAGGAGCGGGCTCCATTGCGGCATCGGGTCGTTGAGGTGGCGGAACAGCGTGTCGTAGTCATCCCGCTCACCAGGAGCGGGCTCCATTGCGGCATCGGGTCGTTGAGGTGGCGGAACAGCGTGTCGTAGTCATCCCGCTCACCAGGAGCGGGCTCCATTGCGGCGGGTCAGGG
>Ga0207416_1001649_pt1 | contig 27987 bp, 24 predicted proteins | sample PaiPotPPM11metaG_FD_184107 | JGI IMG/M metagenome (GOLD analysis project Ga0207416, IMG submission 184107) | Iron sulfur acid spring bacterial and archeal communities from Banff, Canada, to study Microbial Dark Matter (Phase II) - Paint Pots PPM... ... | reverse complement strand
CCGAACGCCGACGGCTGGGATATCGTGCTGGTCGGAAAGGCGACCGATGCGAGCGGCTTCGGCGGAGCATCATTCTCATCCGTAGCGCTCGACGCGGCGGATGAAGATGCCAATAAGGGTGCGGTGCAAGTTCCGGATCCCTTCTTGAAAAACGTGCTGATGCGCGCGAGCTATCGCGTTTTCGAAATGCTCCGCGAGCGCGGCGCCACGGTTGGATTCAAAGATTTAGGCGCCGGAGGCATCATGGGCTGCTCGGCGGAGATTTGTTCGAGCGGCGGATTTGGCGCCGAGATTCAACTGCGCTCGGTGAACGTCGCCCTCGACGGGTTGCCGCCCGAGGTAATCGCCGTGGGCGAAACGCAGGAGCGATTGCTCTGGGTGCTACCGCCGGAGCTGACGCCCGAGGTGCTGCGCATCTATAACGACGAGTACACCTTACCGCAGATCGCGCGCAACGCGCGGGCTGCAGCCATCGGTACGGTGACCGCGCGGCAGCAGTACGTGTTGCGCGACGGCGAACGGACCGTTATGGACGTCCCGATCGATTTCTTGACGGGATCGATCCGCGATGAGTTGCCGTACGAACGGCTCGAAGCGGCCCCGCCGCCGCCCGGCCGCGCGTTCGAAACCGGCGTGCAACTGGACGAATTGCTCGAGCGGGTACTGGCGCACCACGACGTATGTTCGCGCGAGCCGCTCTACCGTCGCTACGATGGGGTGGTACGCGGCCGCACGGTTCTGGCTCGCGGCGAAGCCGATGCGGGCGTGATCGCGCCGGTGCCGGGCGCCCCGTTCGCGATGGCGCTTAGCGTTGACGGGAACCCGCGTATGAGCAAGCTTGATCCGTATCTCGCCGCGCAACATGCGGTGTATGAAGCCGTGCGCAACGTGGTCGCGGTCGGCGCACGCCCGATCGGGCTGACCGATTGCCTGAATTTCGGCAACCCCCGCAAGGTCGATCACTACAGCGAACTGGTCGCCGCGATCGACGGACTGGGCATTGCGTCGCGCGCGTTTGCAACGCCGTTCGTCTCGGGTAACGTCAGCCTGTATAACGAATCCAAGAGCGGCAACGCGATCCCGGCATCGCCGATCATCGCTTGCGTCGGCGCGATCGACGATATGGCGCAGATCGTCACGCTGCCGCTCAAACGCTCGGGTTCGGTACTGTATTTGCTGGGAACACCGCAACGCGCGCTCGGCGGTTCGGTCCTCATCGACGTTCTCGGCGAGAGCGAGCCCGGTCTGCCATCGATCGACTACGATGAGGCGCGCGCACATCACGAGTTGTTGTTGCGAGCGGCCAAGGCGGGGCTGCTGCGCAGCGCGCACGATATCTCCGACGGCGGCTTGGCGGTGACGCTGTGCGAAATGGCGTTTGGAGCGCTCGGCCGCGGCCGCGCGGCGATCGGCGTACAACTCGACGATCCGTTCCAATGGACGCACGGCGGCGTGGGCGACATCGAGGCCCTCTTCGGCGAAGCGGGCGGGCACGTGGTTGAAGTGGCGGCCGCCGACGTCGAAGCCTTTGAAGCGCTGGCGGACGGCGTGGCGGGCGTGCACGAAATCGGCGTGACGATCGATCGGCCGGTTGTCGCGATCGGTCCGCAGGCGTTCGATCTGCATTGGTTGCACGATATTTGGTCGCAGTCGCTTGCGCCGGTGTACGCCTAATGGGTCGCCGGATCGCCGTCTTGATCTTTCCCGGTACGAATTCGGAGACCGAAACGCTCGCGCTGCTGCGCGATTGCGGTGGCGAGGCGGAACTCGTCCATTGGAGCCGCGCTCGGAGCCTCGCCGGATACGATGCGTACGTGCTACCCGGCGGATTTGCATACGAGGACCGCATTCGAGCCGGGGCGATTCCGGCCCACGATCCGATGATGGATTACGTCATCGAGGGTGCACAACGTGGCAAGCTCGTGCTGGGTATCTGCAACGGCGCGCAGATCTTGCTGGAAGCCGGCCTCGTGCCTGGAACCGGTGCCGCTCGCCGGCCCACCGCAGCGTTTACGCATAACGCCTCGCGAAAATTCGTGTGCACGCACGTCTACGTGAAGCTCGTTACCGAGCCCTCACGCTCGCCGATTACTGCGGCGCTCGCGGAAGGAGCGCTGCTCCCCGCGTGGGCGGCGCACGGGCAAGGCCGCTTGGCAGCAAGCGAAATGCATTTGCGCGAAATCGAACGTGGGGCGCACCTGGCATTCCTCTACGCCCGCGCCGACGGCTCCGCCGATCCCGCGGCGACGCCGAACGGGGCGGCGCTTGGTTGCGCGGGCTTGTTGAACCGCGAAGGGAACGTTCTGGCGATCATGCCGCACCTCGAACGCGATGCCTGGAACTTCAATCATCCCGATCGTCGTGAGGGGCGTAATATGCTTACCGCTTCGGGCGGCGCTCCGCTCTTTGCCAGCTTCGTCGCGGGGGTGCAACGCTCGTGAGCAAACGCACCGTGGCGGTCGATTTGAAGATTCCCGACAACGAGGCGTATACCGCGCTAACCGCGCTCGAGCGCCTGGGCATACCGCTGGCTCGCGTCGAGCGCTCCGCGATCTACGTCTTTCAAGCCTCCGCGCCGGAGGACGAACTTGCAGCGCGCGTAACGCGTAACGAGAGCGTTTTCAATCCGAACAAACATCGGCTGCGCGTGCTCGACGCCAACGCGCCTCGCAGTGGTGAGGTGTGGATCGAGGAGACCGGCGCTCGCTGGGCGGATGCCGATCGTTACGTGGGCTGGCGCCTATTCGGCGCCGGCGATCGCCCCGTCGATCGAGCCACGCTCGAGGCCGCTGCCGATCGACTACTCTGCAATTCCGCGATCGAACGCGCGCATTTTCCGAAGAACGAAGAGGAACGATGAACCGACCCTACACGATTGCGACCCTGGGCTCTCATTCGGCGCTGCAGATCCTCAAGGGCGGGCACGACGAGGGGTTTCGTACGCTCGCGATTGCGAATCGCGACACCGAACGCCTCTATCGTTCCTTTACGTTTATCGACGAAGTGATCGGCGTCGACAACTACTCGGAGTTCCCGGGGCTGGTTGGCGAATTGGAGAAACGCAAGTCGATCATCGTCCCGCACGGATCGTTCGTCGCGTATCTCTCACTCGAAGATCACAAGCGGATGACGATCCCCTATTTCGGCAACAAAGCGGTGCTGGATTGGGAGTCGAGCCGCGAGTTGCAGCGCGAGTGGCTCACCCGCGCGAATATCACGATGCCGCGGCAATTCAAGAGCGGCGCGGAGATCGACCGCCCGGTGATCGTGAAACTGTACGGGGCCGGCGGCGGAATGGGCTATATGTTCATCCGCGATGCGCGCGATTTCGAGAAACGCGCCGGCGACCTCAAAAAAGCCTATACGATTCAAGAATACATCATCGGCGTGCCGCTCTACATCCACTATTTTTATTCGCCGCTCGAAAACAAGCTCGAGATCATGTCGATGGATCGGCGCTACGAAACCAACGTCGATTCACTCGGCCGCATTCCGGCCAACGCGCAAGAAGGCATGAACGTCAGCCCTTCGTACGTGGTCGTCGGCAATCAGCCGGTGAGCCTGCGCGAGTCGATGCTGGCCGAGGCGCTGCGCATGGGCGAGGACCTGGTGCGCGTATCGAAGGAAATCTGCGGCCCCAAGGGGCTGTTCGGCGCGTTCTGTATCGAGACGATCATCACGCCGGACATCCAGTTTTACGTGATGGAGATCTCGGCCCGCATCGTGGCCGGGACGAATCTCTTCATCGACGGTTCGCCGTATTCGTACCTCAACTACTCGGAGCCGATGTCGACCGGGCGGCGGATCGCGCGGGAACTTAAAAACGCACTTTTGACGAATAATCTGCGTTTAGTTCTCGATGATACAAGCGTCGTTTAACCCCATGCCTCGCTGGGTGCGAGCGGTCGCCTTCTGCGCGTTGGCGACCCTAGTCGCCTTCGGGGCCTTCGCGCCCGCGCGAGCGGCTCTGGAAGCCGATCCGCAGGTGCTCTACCAGACCATGAAGAGCGCCTACGATCGAGGTGCCGCCGACGGTTGGAATTTCGAATCCCAGGAACTATATTTTTCCACGATCGTGAATGCCGGGCGCGCGTACTCGTTGCAGCGGCCGAACGATCCGGCGTACGGCGAGCTCGCCGCGCTGACCGTTCAGGTAGGCAGCGGGGTCCACTACAATCCGCTCACCAACCACGACGCGGCAAACTGGTACGTGCGCGAGGCGGCGAACTGGGTGCTGAAAAACGAGAGCGACCCAACACTCCTTTCGCAGGCGCGGTCGCTCCTCGAACGCTCGAATGCGGTCGACGATCCGGAGCGGCTCGTGCAGTATGCGGATGAAGACGCGAGTGCGAACGTGGAGAGTTACCCCGGCGATACCACCGCCATGCTGCAGCAAGCGGAAGCCGATTGGCGCGGCTGGATCCTCACGCACGATCCGCAGTGGCGCTCGCTGGCCTTGGAACGCGCCGCGCAACCGAACTTTCCGCTCGCGCATCTGCCGACGACCTACGGAAACGATTTACTGACGGCGGCGCAATCCGCCGCGGCGGGCGTAGCCGGCTATACGGCGGGCGATACCGCGAACGGCAAGACGATTCAGTCACGTCTTGCGAACATCGGGACGCTGCGCGTGATCGGCAGCGTGACGGCGATGCCGCACGGCAAATATCTCACGACGCTCGCTCCGGCCGACGAATACTTCGGACGCATGGGTTTCTCGATTCTCGGCATGCGTAACCAGCTCAAACACATCAACTTCATGCTCGACTACAAGTACGGCAATCGCGAGAGCGACGAAGCGGTGCTGGTGGCCCACGCCATCGACGATATGCATAAAGTCTATCCGCGCGATCGCGCGATCCCGGAGATGCTGCTCGAAGGCTATACCACGCTCGAGCGCATGACCACGCCCCAGGCGCTGGCCGCCGCCGCGCACCTGCGCTCGATTCTCACCGTCGAATACCAAGACACCCCCCAAGCCCGCAAGCTCCTGGCACCGGCTCAATAACCGGGCTCCGTTTCCAGCGTGGAGAGCATCTTTGGGCAAGGGCGCCCGGTTTGCCGACGCCTTAATTGGGTATGCACGTAGCTCTGAGAATCCCGAAAATACGGCTTGGGAAAGGCGAATATCGTGACCCTATTAATCCACGTTGTAATCGTTCTGGTTGTGGTTGGCGTCCTGTTGTGGCTCGTTAATACATATCTACCCATGGCATCGGCGATCAAGTCGATACTGAATTTTGTGGTGATCGTGGCCGTGATTCTGTGGCTCCTAAAGGTCTATGGAATTTGGAATTACAGCTCCCTTCATGGCTAGTTTCGCCCCGGGCTTGCTCGGTCCGGCCTTCGCGACGCGGCAGATAGGCGCCATCTTGGATGGCGACGGTGGCATGCCGCTCCTTCCGAGCTTTGCCGGAGGACCTCGGGGGTTGCAGGCTTAGAATTAGCGTAGAACCATTCTGGAGGGCTCGCTAATGGACGTTGTCGTGGCGGATCGTTTGCAATTTGCGTTTACGATCATGTTCCACTACCTTTTCCCGATCGGAACGATGGGGCTGGCACCGTTCGTCGCCTGGTACACGATCGAGTCCCTACGCAATAACGACGAAGAGGCCGCTCGTGCGGCCCGTTTTTGGACGAAGATCTTCGCGGTGAATTTTGCCATCGGCGTCGTGAGCGGCATACCGATGGAGTTCCAGTTTGGAACCAATTGGGCCGCCTTCTCCCAACGCACGGGCGGCGTGATCGGGCAGCCGCTGGCGATGGAGGGCGTGTACGCGTTCTTCCTGGAGTCGGTGTTCCTGGGGATTTTGCTGTACGGCAAGCGCGTCGTATCCCCCAAGCTTTTCGCCGCTTCGTCGGTGTGCGTGTGGTTTGGCGCGTGGCTTTCCGGCTACTTCATCACGGCCACCGATGCGTGGATGCAGCACCCCGTCGGCTATGCGGTGGCTGCGAACGGGCGGATGGAGATGACGGACCTGTGGGCGGTGCTCTCCTCCGGATATGCGGTGTGGCAATTCTTACACGTGATGTGCGGCGCGATGGTCGCCGGCGGATTCATCGTCGCGGGGATCGGCGCGTACTATCTGCTGGCGCGACGTGACGAAAGCTATGGGCGTGAGTTTGTTCGCGCGGGCTCGATCGTCGCGTTGATTTTTGCCATGCTGACCGTTTTCCCGACCGGCGATCGCAATAGTGCCGACGTGACGCGTTACCAGCCGGTCAAACTGGCCGCGATGGAGGGCTTGTTTCAAACCGCGCACGGTGCGCCGCTCGCGATCATCGGGATGCCGGACGTGCAGCAACGGCGGCTGATCGATCCCATCATCGTCCCGGACGTGCTGAGTTTTCTCGCATATGGAAGCTTCACCGCGAACGTCGACGGCCTTACCGCGTATGCGACCGAGCTTTGGCCGCCCGTGGAACTCACGTACTACGCTTACCACATCATGGTAGGGCTCGGTACGATCTTCGTTGCGCTAGCCGGGATCGCGGTGTTGCTATTGTTGTGGCGCCAGCAGATCTTTCGAAGCCGGTGGCTGCTGTGGCTATTGATGCTGCTCATGCCATTTCCGTACATCGCGAACGAAGCGGGTTGGGTAACAGCCGAGGTCGGCCGGCAGCCTTGGATCGTCTACGGTATCATGAAAACCGCGCAAGCGAGTTCGCCCAACGTCAATGCCGGAGAGACGCTCTTTACGCTGATCGGGTTCGCCGGGATGTACTTTATTTTGGGAGTGCTGTTCCTCGTACTCGTGCTACGCGAGATCGGCTTAGGCCCCGCGCACGGGGACGATCGGCCCGTCCACAGCATCGCGGTGGCGTCATGAGCGTCGTTGCATTTGTAGTGATCGCATTCATGCTCACGGCGTACGTGATGCTGGATGGATACGATCTGGGCGTTGCGGCGATCGCGCCCTTCGTCGCGAAATCCGATGAAGAACGCGCGGCCGCGATGGCCTCGATCGGGCCGTTTTGGAACGGCAACGAGGTGTGGCTGGTCGCCGCAGGCGGGGCGCTCTTTGCGCTTTTCCCCGAGGCGTATGCCTCGTCGTTCTCGGGGTTCTATCTGCCGCTGATGGTGGTGCTGTGGCTCCTGATGTTTCGCGGTATCGCGATGGAACTGCGTGGGCATCTGCAAAGCGAACTTTGGCATTCGTTTTGGGACGCGGCATTCACCGCCTCGAGCGTGCTGCTGATCGTGGTGTTCGGCGTGGCGCTGGGGAATTTGGTGCGCGGCTTGCCGCTCGATGCGAACGGTTATTTCCAAGGCACCTTTGCGTATCTTCTCAATCCGTATGCGCTGCTGGTCGGCGTCTTTGCGATCGCGGCGCTAAGCATGCACGGAGCGACGTGGCTGGGTTGGGCGGCACGCGGGCCGATCGCGGCGCGCGGGCAGACCCTTGCGCATCGTTTGTGGTGGCCGGTGCTCGTGCTGTATGCGGGGGTCTCGGGCACGACGTTCCTCGTACGCGGGATGCCCGGCGGCGCTAGCGGGTTGATGCTCATGCCGATCGTGTCGCTTGCGGCGCTAGCGGCATGCTGGTTCTTCGCGCGCTCGAGGGCACCGCGCCGAGCCTTTGCGGCATCGTCGGTCTTCATTGCGAGTTTGGTCGCTACCGCGGCGTGGACGATATTTCCGTATCTGCTGCCGTCGTATCCGGCGGGCCACGGCGGCCTTTCGATTTACGCGACTGCCCCGTCCCCGGTGGCGCTGATCTCGGCGCTAATCGTCACCATCGTCGGGATAGCGATCGTGATCCTCTATGCGACGTTCGTGCTTGGGAAGATGCTGCCCAAAATGCGGGCCCGGGAGTAGCCGCGGGCGTTCGCGTCTAACCTGCGCGAGGTGAACGAAGACGTAACCCGCGTCCTATCCGCCTACGACCGCAACAACCTCACGCTCTGCTCGATCGGCAGCCATTCGGCGCTCGAGGTGGCGTACGGCGCGCGCGCTCAAGGCTTGCGGAACCTCGTACTCACCGCCAAGGGGCGCGAGCGAACCTATACCGAGCACTATCGCAGGCGCGAGACGCCCGTGCCGCGCGGTTGCGTGGATGCGACGATCGAGCTCGACGCCTTTACCGACGTCCTGAACGACGACGTGCAGGAGCGCCTGATCGCGCAAAACGCGATTTTTCTTGCGAATCGATCGTTCGAAGTCTATCTCCATCAAAAATTCGGATACGACGAAATCGAACGTCGCATGCGCGTGCCGTTCTTCGGCAATCGCTATCTGCTGCGCGCCGAAGAGCGCGACGAAGCGGGCAATCAGTATTCGTTGCTCGAGCGAGCCGGGATCCGTTATCCGTTACAGTTTCGCTCACCCGATGAGATCGACCGGCTCGTAATGGTGAAAGCGCCGCATGCGAAGGTGAGTTTCGAACGCGCGTTCTTTCTGGTGTCGTCCCCGCAAGAGTACCGCAAGGTTAGCGGCGAGTTGATCGCGAGCGGCATGCTCACCGAAGCGGGGCTCGCAAACGCGGTGATCGAGGAGTACGCGCTCGGCCCGTCCGTTAATTTGAATTTCTTCTACTCGCCGGTGCTGGGCGAATTGGAACTTTCCGGTACCGATACGCGCCGTCAGACGAATTTGGAAGGCTTTAAGAACGTACCGCCCGCGGTCTTCGATGCACTGCGTAACGTGCCGATGCGGCTGGAAGAGGCCGGCCACATCGCGGCGACGCTGACCGAATCGACGCTGGAGAAAGCCTACGACATGGGCGAGCGATTCGTAGCGGCCGCTCGCGAGGCGCTCGCGCCCGGCGTGATCGGGCCGTTCGCATTGCAGTGCATTATCGTGGCCGGACCGCCGAAGGACTTCGTCTGCTACGACGTCTCGCTGCGCATTCCGGGCTCGCCCGGCACGCGCTATACGCCCTACTCCGCCTACCGCTGGGGCCGCGACGTCTCCGTCGGCGAGCGCATAGCCATGGAACTCGTCATGGCCCGCGACGTAGGGCGCCTCGGCGAGGTGCTTACTTAAGCATAGATTCCGAGGATAGACTAAACTTCAGAAGTGCGCTATTCTTTCAGAATGGCATCGAACATCCAGAAAAAACCGAATGTTACGCTGGAAGCGGTTGTAAGGAAGCGCAACCAGGTTACGCTGCCCGGAGAAGCGATCGAGGCGCTTGGACTGAGCGAGGGTGACACGATCCTGTTGGAGATTATCGGGGATTCAGCGACCATGCGCCCGGTTCGGCGCTCGTATGCAGGCATCGCCCTCAATGTCTACGACAACGGTTACTTAGGCCGGGAACGCGACGAGTGGCAGTAGCTGCCGGGCGCTTGGCGGCCGCACTCCCAGCGGGCGAGAGCATCCTACTCGACACCTCAGTGCTGATTGCCTATCTCAGGGGAGATGAACGAGCAAGCGCCGTAGCGACCTTCCTCATCGATGGCTGGGTGCGTGCCGGCCGTAATGAGGCGTTTATTTCGACCATAAGCGTGATGGAGGTTTTGGTAGGTCCGATGAAATCGCGCGTCGACGAGACGGTCTACGTCGATTTTTTGCAGCGCTTTCCTCACCTGACGTGCGTTCCGCTTGGATTCGAATCCGCGTACTGTGCGGCGCAAGTACGTGCGAAACATGGGCACAAGCCGCCGGATGCACTGATTATCGGTACGGCGATGTCCGTTCGTGCAGCGAAGATCGTAACGAATGACGCGAGTTGGAAGGGGAAGTCGGAAATCCCGATCGTTACGCTTGCCGAGTTCTAATGTTGGGAGATGCGTCTCTTTAGGGCGACGCGCCGTTAAAGTACGGGTAGCGACGGCACGCTAGCCGTTAGCAATTGCGTCCGGTTTCGCGCTTAGTACGTAGTGGTTGGGTATTTGAGACGTGCCGGCGTCGTGCACGTCGGTGAAGCCTAAGCGTTCGAGGCGGGCGATGGCTTCGGCTTTGGTGTGGACGTGGTCGTTGGGCGGGCCCACGTCGCGCGTTACGCCGCCGTCCCAATCGACGAAGAGCGCGACGCCGCCGGGCTGCACGAGCGATGCGATACGCCGAACGTCGACATCGCCGATTTCGTGTAAGACGTTGACCACGAGCGCGCGACCGAACGAATGCGGGGCGAGTTCGGCTGCGTCGTGCGTCGCCTTCAAGGTTTGGACGCCGCGTTCGAGTGCACGGGTACGTACGGTCGCGACCATCTCGGGCTGAACGTCGTAGGCGACGACCTGTAGGTCGGGGCGTAGCTCTGCAAGCGGTATCGCATAGCGGCCCGTACCCGCGCCGAAGTCGAGAACGCGCGAACCTTGCGGTGCATCCAGAATATGTAGAAGCGCGGGCGTCGGCAACCACGCTTCCCGCGCGGGGTCGTCGAGCATTGCCGCACGTTCGTGCGAGAATATCTCCGGTTGCTTTGCTCCGTCGCGGTCGCCGTGGGGGTGGTGGTGATGGTGGTCGTGCATGCGTCCGCCGTTCGCGGGAATCGATGCGCCGCCTGCGAATGCGCACGCCCGGAGGTATTCACGTGGTTTCGACACTCAACGAACGGGCCGGTGCGGTGACGTTCAAAGGCAATCGCATGGCACTGCTCGGACCGGCGCTCAAAGCAGGCGATGCGGCACCGGAGTTCACGCTAACGGCCGGCGATCTCTCGGTCAAGAATCTTGAGGCCGTACTCGACGGTGGAGCGGCGATGCTGATCGTCGTGCCGTCGCTCGATACGAGCGTCTGCTCGCTCGAATCGAAGAAATTCAACGCGCGCATCGGTGAATTACCGGCCGGAGTGAAGGCGTACGTGGTGAGCATGGATTTGCCGTTCGCGCAGGGCCGCTGGTGCGGCGCGCAAGGCGATATCACGCTCGGCATGCTTTCGGATTATCGCGATCACAGCTTCGGGCAGAACTACGGGCTGCTCATCAAGGAGCTCGGCATCCTTGCCCGAGCGACCGTCGTCATCGGGCCGGATAAGAAAATCCGCTACTTCGAGGTGGTGAGCGAGGTCACCAACGAGCCGAACTACGACGCGGCCATCGCCGCAGCCCAAGCAACTGCTAAGTAAGCCAGGGGCGTTTTCGCCCAAACGACGTTTATCGCTTCCAGGGGTCGTTGGCTCAGGCGTTTGACGGACATATGGCCGCCGGGCCACCTTGCCGGGTGCTTCTGCGGTCAGGCGTGGGGCGGAGCCTAGAAGAAGCCGGGGGCGTGGGGTGGAATGGGGTTGCCCCGATGCCCCCTACGCTGTTTATTCTTGATTTTGGCGCGCAGTACAGCCAACTGATCGCCCGTCGCACCCGCGAACTCGGCGTGTATTGCGAAATCGTTCCGTTCGATACGCCGTGGGCGAAGCTCGCGGAGCGCAGTCCGGTCGCGTTCATCCTTTCGGGTGGGCCGGAGAGCACGCTGGTTGAAGGCGCCCCCGATATCGACGCCGAGATCCTGAGCAGCGGGCTTCCGATCTTCGGGATCTGCTACGGCATGCAATTGCTGGCGCGACACTTCGGTGCCGAACTCGTCAAACTCGACCACGCCGAATACGGACCGGCGATGCTGGACGTCGAGCGCGCCGATTCGCCGCTCTTTACCGGCGTTCCGGCGCAATCGCGCGTATGGATGTCGCATGGCGATTCCGTGGTCAAGCTTCCGGACGGGTTCGTGGAGTTGGCTCGCACGCCGCGCTGCAACGTGGCCGCGATGGGCGATGCCCGGCGCAAACTCTACGGCGTGCAATTCCACCCGGAAGTCGTCCACACGCAGTTCGGCACGCAGATGTTGCGGAATTTTCTGCACGACATCGCGGCGCTCTCCGCCGACTGGAAGATGGAGAATTTCGTCGATGGAGCGATCGCGCAGATACGCGAGCGCGTCGGCACCGATCGCGTGATCTGCGCGCTTTCGGGCGGCGTCGATTCTGCGGTAGCGGCTACGTTGGTGGCTCGCGCGATCGGCGAGCAGCTCACCTGCATCTTCGTCGATCACGGGCTCCTGCGCAAAAACGAAGCGCCCGAAGTGACGGCCGCGTTTCGCGACGTGCTGCATCTCAACGTGGTCGTCGTCGATGCGAAAGAACGCTTTCTGAGCAAACTCGCGGGCGTCGAAGATCCGGAGCAGAAGCGCATCATCATCGGCCACGAATTTATTCGCGTCTTCGAAGAAGAAGCGGCCAAGATTCCGGGCGTGAAGTATTTGGTACAGGGAACGCTCTATCCGGACGTGATCGAATCGAAAACGCCCGATAGCAAAGCCGGGCACAAGATCAAATCGCATCACAACGTCGGCGGTTTGCCCGAACGCATGGACTTCGCGCTTATCGAGCCGTTGCGCGCGTTGTTTAAGGACGAAGTGCGCGCGCTCGGGCGCGTGCTCGGTTTGCCCGAACATATCGTTGCGCGGCAGCCGTTCCCGGGGCCGGGCCTAGCCGTACGCATCATCGGCGATATCACGCCCGAACGGCTCGAAGTGGTGCGCGAAGCGGATGCGATCGTGCGGGCCGAAATCGACGGCGCGACGCTCGAGCCGCATCCATGGCAGTACTTCGCCGTGCTGACGCCGGTCAAGAGTGTCGGCGTGATGGGCGACGGCCGTACCTATGCCAATCTGGTCGCGGTGCGCGCGATCACCAGTGAAGACGGCATGACGGCCGACTGGGCGCGCTTGCCGCACGACTTGCTGGAACGCATCTCGACGCGCATCGTCAATGAGGTCCGCGGCGTCAATCGCGTCGCGTACGACATCACGTCCAAACCTCCATCCACGGTCGAGTGGGAATAACACCGGTCCAACCGGTAGAAAATTGAATAGCCATGCGAATACTCATTGTTGGTAACGGCGCGCGCGAGGATGCGCTATCGTGGCGTATCGCGCAATCGCCATCGTGCGAAGCGCTCTTTGCCGCGCCCGGAAATGCCGGGACGTCGACGCGCGGCGAGAATTGGAATATCGCTCCAACCGACGGCAAGGCGATCGTGGAGCGCTGCATCCGAGAGCGTATCGATCTGGTCGTGCTTGGCCCGGAGACGGCGATCGCCGCCGGCGTCGGCGACCGCTTGCGCGAAGCGAAGATCGCCGTTTTCGGGCCAAATCGTTCGGGCGGCCGGCTCGAATCGAGCAAGACGTTCGCCAAGCGTTTTATGGAACGGCACGGCGTGCCCACCGCTCGTGCCGCGATCGTTCACTCGCTCGACGGTGCGCTCAAAGCGCTTGAGAATTGGAAGGGCGGCGTCGTCATCAAAGCCGACGGGCTCGCCGCCGGAAAAGGCGTGGTCGTCTGCGACGACGTCGCGTCGGCACGCGCGGTGCTCGGCGATTGGTATGGCGGCAATAAGGTGCCGGGCGGCGGCAACGACGTGCTGCTGGAAGCCAAACTCGAAGGGCGCGAAGTCAGCGTCTTTGCGCTCGCCGACGGCCGCGCGATGCTGCCGATCGCCGCAGCCTGCGACTACAAGCGCGCGGGCGACGGTGACACCGGGCCCAACACCGGCGGCATGGGCGCGTATTCGCCGCCGCTCGGTTTTCCCGACGACATGTTCGACCAAGTGCGCGAGCGTATTCTCGCGCCGGTGCTGCGCGGGCTTCTCGCCGAGGGCGAAGAGTATGTCGGCGTCCTCTATTGCGGCATCATGTGGACGAAGAACGGGCCGTACGTCATCGAGTTCAACGCGCGCTTCGGCGACCCGGAGACGCAAGTCTTGATGCCGCGCATCTCGGGCGATTTCGCCGCGCTTTTGAAATCGGCCGCGGACGGTGCGATGGATCTCTCGCTGGCGAGCGTCGGCGGCCAGTCGTGCGTCGGCGTGGTGCTCGCGACCAGCGAATACCCGCGCATCAGCACGCCGATCGCGGGCCTCGACCCGGATATCTCGCTACCGGACGGAAGCCAGGCCTTTTGGGGTTCCACGCAGGCTGCCAACGGCCGCGTGATGGCGGCGGGCGGCCGCGTTCTGACGGTCACGGCGGTTGGGGACGACGTCCCCGAAGCGCGCGAGCGGGCATACGAAGCCGTCGGCGTCTTGGCCAAGCGCCTGGGATCCAAGGACCTGAGCTACCGAACCGACATCGGGCACTCGTAGCGAAGGGGAGGTTTAACCCCCTCCCCCGGGGTATGGATAGCGCATGCCCGAACATCGCACCGCCGTCGTTGCCCTGGATCCTGAGGTCAAAGCCGATCTCGTGCGCCGCCTAAAAACGGCACGGGGACACCTCGCTGCGATCGTCGGCATGATCGATCAGGACGCGTACTGCCTGGAGGTGCTGCGTCAGCTCTCCGCCGTTCGCTCCGCGCTCGATCGCGTCGGGCGGATCGAGCTGCGCCATCATCTGCAGCATTGCTTCGTCGAAGCCATGCGGGCCGGCGATGAGGAGCCCGCGGTTCTCGAATTGATGGAGACGCTCGAATACGATAAGAACGTCGTCTGAGCAAGCCCGACCGATGCTGATCACGTTCGAATCGCGCAACAACACCTACGCCATGAAGTTCGGGCGCTTTACCCTGTCGCAGAGTGCGTTCATGATCGCTGCGGCGACGCTGATCGGCTTGGGAGGCGGATTCGGCGCGATAGCCTTTCGCTGGATGATCGCGGCTGCCGGAGCCCTGGCTTTTGGAGAGATCGGGCCGTTTTTACACGCGCACATAGGGCCGGTCGGCATCGTCGTGCAGTTGGCGATCGGCGGGACGATCGCGGCATTCGTGGCCGCACGCTTCGCACCGGAGGCGCGCGGACACGGCGTCCCGGAAGTGATGGAAGCGGTGGCATTGCGCGGCGGCGTGATGCGCCCGCGCATCATCGCGATCAAATCGATCGCCTCGGCCGCCTCGATTGGATTTGGCGGCAGTTGCGGGCGCGAGGGACCGATCGTGCAGATCGGTTCGACGCTGGGATCGGTTCTAGGCCAATTCGTCCGCGCGCCCGCGCCGATCGTGCGCACCCTGGTTGCGTGCGGCGCCGCGGCCGGCATCTCCGCAACATTCAACGCGCCGATTGGCGGGGTGTTCTTCGCTTCCGAAGTGATTCTCGGCGAATTCGCGCCGCGTTCGTTTGCCGCGATCGTGGTCGCATCGGTCTTGTCGGCCGTCGTCGGGCGCGCGTTTTTGGGCAATCATCCATCGTTTAGCGCCGCTGCATTTGCGCTGGTGTCGCCGTGGGAGTTGGTGTTTTACGCAATTCTCGGTTTGATTGCCGCGATGTGGGCGACCGGATTCGTCAACGTACTGTACTTTGTCGAGGACGTGTTCGATCGCGTCCATCTGCCGCAGTGGAGCAAGGGTGCGATCGGGTTCGCCGGAGTCGGCGCGATCGGCATCTGGTTCCCGCAAATCTTCGGAGTGGGATACGATAGCATCCAACAAGTCTTCTACGAACATGTGCCTGCGCTCCACGCCTTTACGTTAGCCGCGCTCAAGCCGATCGCGACGTCGTTGACGCTGGGATCGGGCGGCTCCGGCGGAGTCTTCGCGCCCTCGCTCTTTACCGGCGCGTTTCTGGGCGACGGGTTCGGCCGGATCATCCATCAGGCATTTCCGTCGTGGACGGGCCCCGCGGCCGCATACGGCTTGGTCGGAATGGCGGCGGTCTTTTCCGCAGCTGCCGAGGCACCGATCACCGCGATTATGATCGTGTTCGAAATGTCGAGCGACTACACGATCATCCTGCCGTTGATGGTTGCGGTCGTGATCGCGACGCTGCTGGGCCGGCGGCTGCTCGGCTCGACGGTATACGAACGCAAACTGATTCGTCGCGGCATCAATTGGCAGCGGGTGCGCAATCCTCGGTTTTTTGCGAAGGTTCCGGTATCGAGCGTGGTGCGGGCGGCGCCCGTCGTCGGCCAGGTGGACGAACCGATTCGCGCGCTGCTCCATCGCGACGCCGATCCGGGCGAGCTCGCGATGCCGGTCTGCGACGGCGAGCGGTTTGTCGGGATCGTCACCACGACCGGCATCGCGCAGGCGATTGCGGCCGGGCAAGGCGACATGCCGGTGCGTTCGATCTTGCAGCGCGATGTCGAATCGTTGGTGGCGTCGGATACGCTCGAACGCGCGGCCACGTTGATGGCCGACATGGAGACGCCCCTGCTCCCGATTCTAGGCGAGGAGGGCGCCAAACTCATCGGCATCGTCACGCGTCGCGATCTGTTGTTGGCATATCGTAGTTTCGTTGACGCGTAACGGCTAGATCAGCGAGAGTTGCAACGGTGTTTGCGAAACGATGCGCGGTACGGTGCGCGCCGGGAAACGCGCTAGCAGCACGTTCACGCGTTCGCTGATTTCATCGGAGATCGCACGCGGGGCGTACTTGCCGCGATAGAGATCGGCGTATTCGGCGAGCAATTCGGGCCGATGCTCGCGCAGATAGCTGAAGAAGGCCTCGCGCGTGACTTCATGCAGGTAGAGCGTGTTGTGCCAGACGCGTTGCGCCCCGGCTTCTCGGGCTGCCGATATCACCGCTTCGAGCGATGCGGGGGCATCGGTGATCCGCGGTAAGACCGGCGCTAATGCGACGTTCACCGGGATGCCCGCATCGGCCAGCATACGTACCGCGCGCAAGCGCTGCTTCGGCGGAGCGACGGTGGGTTCGATCTCTCGCGAGAGGCGCTCGTCAAGCGTCGCGATGCTGATCGACACGCAGACGCCGGCACGCCCCGCCATCGACCGGAGCACGTCGATATCGCGCACGACCAGCGGCGAACGCGTGATGATGGCGGCGGAAGTCTCGTAATCGCGTAGCGCTTCGAGGACGCCGCGGGTTAGGCGATAGCGGCCTTCGAGCGGTTGGTAGGGGTCGGTCACCGTCCCAATCGCGACTTGCTCGTGCTTCCAACTGCGTTTAGCCAGTTCGTGCCGGGCGAGGGCCGGGGCATTGGTCTTCACGTAGAGCCGGCTGCCCCAGGAGCCCTCGCCGTCCTCTTGTAAATACGCGTGCGTGCGGCGGGCGTAGCAAAAACGGCACTGGTGGAAGCACCCGCGGTAGGGGTTGACCGACCAAGCGAACGGCATGCCCTTGACCGCATTCAGGATCGATTTGGCTTCCTGCTCGATAACGGTGACGCCGCGCATCTTGAGAGCATACATCGAACAGGTGTTCGGTGCAAGGGCTCGGCCGCCCCGGGTGTAACTTCGACCCGCACCGGAGGTTATCAAGAAACTACCATGGCTTATCAGATGCAACAACCCGCCGTTCGCACGGCTACCCAACCGCTTCTCGCTCAGGTCTTGGGCATCACGGCCGTCGGCCTGTGCGTTACGGCGCTCTCCGTGATGCTCTTCCCGGCCGTGCCGTTCGGCATCGGGCTGTTCGCGCTGATCGGCGGGTTCGTTCTGCTCTTCGTCATGTCGGCGGTGCAAGGCAACCCGGGGCTCGCCCTGCTGCTGTTTTACGTGTTTGCGTTTCTCGAAGGCGTCGGCATCTCGCCGACGATCGAGCACTACCTCAATCTCGCCGGCGGCCCGAGCATCGTGTTCAACGCGGCGCTCACGACGGGCCTCGGCATGTTCGCGTTGGCCGCGATCGTCTACGCGACCGGCCTGGATTTACGGCGCTTCCAGGGCATATTCACGATCGCGCTGCTCGGCCTCGTGCTGGTGGGCATCGTCGGCATCTTCCTACATTTCGTTTCCCCGACGGTGTACTCGTGGATTACGCTGGTGATTTTTACGGGCTTCGTGCTGATCGATTTTGCCCGGATTCGCGCCGGCGGAGACGGCGTTTCGCCCGTCATGATGGCCGTAAGCATCTACCTGGATATCATCAATATTTTTCTCGCGCTGCTCCAGATTTTCGGGGGGAGACGCTCGAACGACTAAAGGCAGGCCGGAAGAGGCTGCCACCTGTTAGAATCAGAGCTACAGCATGTGCGGGATATCGGGAGTCTATGCGCCGGGCCGTGAGGCCGCGCGTCTTGCCTACTTTGCGTTGTACGCGTTACAGCACCGCGGGCAAGAGTCGGCCGGCATCGCCGCCGCCGACGGCGGGACGATTCGCTCGCATAAGGAGATGGGCCTAATCGGCGCGATCTTCGACGAGGAGAGCCTCGGGGCGCTCTCGGGACATATCGCCGTCGGCCATACCCGCTACTCGACGACCGGTTCTTCGATGGTCGTCAACGCGCAGCCGTTGCTCGAGCGAACCGAGATCGGCGATTTCGCGTTCGTGCACAACGGCAACCTTACCAACACCGACGATTTGCGCGAGTCGCTCGCACCGACCACCACCTTGCTCGCCAGCTCCGACTCCGAAGTGATGGCCAAGGTCTTAGTCGAGGCGCCGGGATCGATGCTCGAGCGCATCCAACACGTTCTCGGCGTTGCGCAAGGCGCGTACTCGGTCGTCCTCATCACCAAAGATGAGTTGTATGCGTTTCGCGATCCGTGGGGCGTGCGTCCGCTCTGCTTGGGAACGTATGGAGACGGCGGCTACGTGGTCGCCTCGGAATCGTGCGCGCTTGCCACGGTCGGCGCGCAGTACGTGCGCGAGATCGAAGCGGGCGAAGTGATTCGCATCACCGCCGCCGGGATGGAATCGCATCGCGGCCCCAACCAGACGGCCAAACCGGCGCTGTGCATGTTCGAATACATCTACTTCGCGCGGCCGGACTCGACGCTGAACGGCCGCTCGATTTACATGGCGCGCTACGCGATGGGCCGGCAACTCGCCAAGGAGCATCCGGTAGAAGCGGATGTGGTGATGGCGGTCCCGGATTCGGCCATCCCCGGCGGCATCGGCTACGCGGCGGAAGCCGATCTGCCGTACGTTGAAGGCCTCATCAAAAACCGCTACATCGGGCGAACGTTCATCAGCCCGGATCAGAAGATGCGTTCGCGCGGCGTGCAGTTGAAGTTTAACCCCGTCGTGGAGAACTTGCGCGGGCGACGCGTGATCGTGGTGGACGATTCGATCGTGCGCGGCACGACAACGCCCCGCATCGTAGCGCTGCTGCGCGAATCGGGTGCGAAAGAAGTGCATCTGCGCATCACCTCGCCGCCAATCAAACACCCCTGCTATCTCGGCGTCGACATGGCGACGTACGACGAGCTAATCGCGGCGAATTATACGATCGAGCAGATTCGGGAGAAGACGGGCGCCGATTCGCTCGGGTACCTCAGCTTGTCCGGGCTCGTGGCTTCGACCGGACGCGAGCACGGCGAGATGTGCCTAGGCTGCTTAACCGGCACCTATCCGAATGCGCCGGCCGCGCATGAAACCCGCGAACTCGTTGGTTGATTACCCTCTATAGAGAGCCGCTGGTGCTCACCGACGGCGGCATCGAAACGCGCATCATGTACGAATCTCATCGCTCGTTGCGCGACTTTTGCTCGTTCGAGCTGCTCGACGACGCGGAAGGGCGCGCGATCCTCACGCAGATCTATCGCAGCTATGCGGAGGTCGCCGCGCGGTTCGATCTGCCGATCCAGCTCGGCACGCCGACGTGGCGCGCGAGCCAACACTGGACTACCGACGTTACGCGGTACAATCGCGAAGCCGTCGCGCTCGTTCGCGACGCGATCGCCCAAACCGGCGCACGCGCGGTCGTGGCGGGCGCGATCGGTCCGGCGACCGATGGTTACGACCCGACCCATGCGCTCGGAGCCGCCGAAGCGGAAGCATACCATCGGGAGCAAGCGGCGGCGCTGGCGGATGCCGGCGTCGATATTTTGTACGCGGCGACGTTTCCGAGTTGCGATGCGCTAGCGGGCGCCTGCGCGGCACTGGCGCAGACGCGGCTGCCGTTCGCGGTCGCGCCGATGATACGCCCGGATGGAATGATGATGGACGGTACGCCGTTGGCAACCGCGATCGAACGTCTCGATGCCGATCCAAGCCGGCGCCCCTGGCACTATATGCTGGGCTGCATCTATCCGACTCACGCGGCAACGGCGCTCGCCGCACTCTTTCGCGCCGCACCGGATCTCGCGCATCGCGTCGTCGGATTGAAAGCCAACGGCTCGCCGTTGCCGCCGGAGGAACTCGAAGAGGGCGCACGTTTGGAGCAAACCGAGCCGCAGATATTCGCACGCGATCTATGGGCGTGCGCGCACGAGTTTGGACTAACGGTGTTGGGCGGTTGTTGCGGGACGGATGCGCGCCATATCGAGCAGATCGCCGAGCAGGCTTCGCAGCGAGCGTAACGCCGGAGCGGCCGCGCGGCCGCTAGGGTGCCGGCGGAAATCCGGCCGAGCGCACGTCTTCCGCGTACGATTGCAGCGCGGCGACGGCGGCCTGGCCGAGTTCTGCGAAGCGCTTCGCGAAGCTCGGCGACTTCGGGTACATACCCAGGGCGTCGTGCAAGACGAGCACTTGCGAATCGCAATGCGGGCCGGCGCCGATGCCGATGGTGATGATGCGCAGCGTTTCCGTAATCTCGCGGGCGATTTCCGGATCGACGACCTCGAGCACGATCGCGTACGCGCCGGCATCTTGCACGGCAAGCGCATCTTCGAGCAGTCGTTCGCGATTGGTTCGCACCTTGTACCCCGGGCCTAAGCCCGCGGTTTGCGGCGTCACGCCGATGTGGCCGATGACCGGGATCCCCGCTGCGGTGATCGCGCGAATACGCTGCGATTCATGCTTGCCGCCCTCGAGTTTAACGGAGCACGCGCCGCCCTCTTTCACCAGACGAATGGCGCTACGAAGCGCGTCCTCATCGCTGACTTGATACGAACCGAAGGGCATGTCCCCGACGATATGCGCGCGAGAAGTTCCGCGAACCGCGGCCGCCGTGTGGTGCAGCATCTGTTCCAGCGTCACCGGGGTGGTTTCGTCGTACCCGAGGACGACGTTGCCGAGCGAATCGCCGACCAAGATGAAATCGATACCGGCCTCCTCGGCGAAGCGCGCAAAGGGCGCATCGTAGGCGGTGATCATCGGAAACGGCGCTTTGCCCTTGCGCCGCAGGAGCGCGCCCGCCGTAATCCGGCGCAGAGCGGGGCCCTTGGCGGGCTCGTATGGGCGGTCTTCGCCTTTGGCGGCATTCTGCTGTGACATGGCTCCATGGGGCTTCTGCGCGAGGGTGGCCGCGTCCGTTCGCCTAGAGACGGCTGCCGATTGATGTGGAAGGACTCGCCCTATCCCGACTGAACTGCGGGCAGCGTCGGGTGAGCTCCCTAGCAAAGGAGACGTTGATTCAGTTTACCCGGTTGCTGCGCTCGCGCATCAACGAGCGCCTTGCAAAGGCGGCCCAGTTTCCACTCGTTTTGCTCGTCGCGCCGGCGGGTTTTGGGAAGACCATTGCGCTCCGCGATTTTCTGGATACGACGCGCAGCGGTGCAGTTCGATATGACGTTCGGCGCGAGGACCGGACGTTTTTCGGATTTCTTCGCGGGCTGAGCGAAGCACTCGACACCGTGGCACCCGGTATGGGGGCGGCGTATCCTCGCCTGCGGGACCGCATCGGTCAGCGGGACGGGGAGATGCGCGAATACATCGACTGGTTTCTCGAGCACGTGAAACGATCGTCCTTCGTGCTTGCGATCGACGATCTGCATCATGCATCGAGCGATGCTCGCACCGTGGCGTTTGTTGTGGAGTGCGTCGAGCGCACGATCGGGCGGGTGCAATGGATTCTTGCGACGCGGTCGGCACAGGGGCTGCCCGTGGCATCGTGGATCGGTTACGGGCACTCGGACGTCCCGATCGGCGAGGACGACCTTCGCTTTACGCGCGCGGAGGCGTTGGCTATGGCGAGCGAGACGCAGGCAGAAGGCGATGTGCAAGAGGCGGCGGCTCTGCGCGATTTAACGCAGGGCTGGCCGGTTGCGCTCGCAATCGCCGTTCGAACGCGAATGCACGCCTCCGATCTGCGGGCTGCATCGGCCGGAACGCGCGACTTGATCTACCAATACCTTGCGGAACACGTCTACACATCGTTGACGGAACGCGAGCGCGCGACGCTGCTCCAGATGGCGATCTTCCCGAGCTTCAGTCAGTCCATGCTCGAAGCCGGAAGCGGCTCCGGCGCCTCGCTATCAACGATGCGTCAGAGCCTGGCGTTCGTCACCGAGGTCGAACCGGGAGAGTTCCGCTTTCACGATCTGTTCCGCGAGTTTCTTGAAACGGAGTTGCGACGCAACGATGCGGCGCTGGTGAGCCGGACGCACAGAGCGGGGGCCGAAATCGCTGAACGTCACGACCGTCCGGACATCGCATTGGCGCTGTTCGCCAGAGCCGGAGCGATTGAAGGCACTCTGCGCATTTTGCGAGGCCGCGGGATAGAGTTCTTTGAGCGCGGAGAGACCGACGCGCTGAAGGCCGCGCTGGACGCGCTGGGTGACCTCGGCGTTCGTAGCGAGCCGATCGCGCTCGCCCTGCAAGCGATGTTTCAGAGTAGCGCCGGGTTATTCGAGGTCGCTCAAAAGAATTTCGAACTGGCCATCGCGGGCTCGCAGGATCGGGATCAGCGCGCTAAATTCGTGCATCGCTACGCGATCGAGTTGGTTCGTCATCACCATCAGTGCATCGATCTGCTCGAGCCCTACGCGCGCGACGATACGCTGCCCCCTACCTTGCGCGTAGCGCTGCAGGGCACGCTGGCAACGGCTTATGCTCGCGCCGGACGTATCGACGATGCGTGCGCCACGATTTCGGCCGCGCTACGCCTATTGGACGGGACGATGGACGACGAATCCTTAGCGCGCTTCTATCAACAAGCCGCATTCGTGCATCAGGGGACGGCCGACCGGGGTGAAGCTTGGGCGTACGCACGCGCCGCGCTCGATCTGGCACTGCGTCGGAATTTGTTCGACGTAGCGGCTCGTGCCTATAGCGTGTTGTATGTGATCGTCTACGACGACCGCGACGACCCGATCGAGAGTTTGCGATTGTTGGACCGCTTGATCGAGTGCGCCAGGAAGAGCGCCAACTACCAGACGTTGGCGTTTGGCTTGGCCATGTCACTGGACGTTGCGGTCGATCGCGGAGACGAGGTCACCGCCGCGCATCTGGACAGGGAGCTGGAAGAACTGCCGACGGCGGCAACGGCAGCGCAAGGATTGGCAGAGGCGCTGCTGCCGGCACGCGCCATGCGCCTAGCATGGGAGGGCGACACTCGCTCGGCCTTTGGGTTGCTGCACGGGACCGCGCCGGAGCAGGCCACCGCGGACCGGCGCGCTCTGCGGGCAGCCGAGATCGCGCTCTACGGCTTTGCCGCGGGCGAAGCCGACGCCGCCGAAATCGCCGCTGCGTTCGCGCAAGAGTGCCTCGCTCAAAGCCCCGCGCGGGGGCGCCGGGTGACGCGCGCCCGCCTCGTGCTGGCCGCGGCCTTTTTGGTTCGTGGCCGAACGGGCCCCGCGCATCGATTGCTCAACGACGTTCGACGCTCTTTGGGCGCCGACCGACGGCGGCTGCGGACGTTTGCCGATGCTGTTTGGACCCGGTACCGTGCGGCCCTAGGCGAGACCGATGCCGGGAGTATTGAGGCGTTGGACGAACGGCTGCGCTCAGAACATCTAGGCGGCATCGCCCGGTTGTTTTCGGCGCTACGGTTTGCGGGAATAACGGATGCAGTTTCCTTGCAATCGCTGACCTTGGCCGAGCGCGAAATCTTACGCTCCCTCGGACGTGGGCTCAGTTCGAAAGAGATCGCGAAGCAATCCGGGCGGAGCCCGTTGACCGTAGATACGCACGTACGGTCGCTGTGCAGAAAACTCGGATGCCGGACGCGGGGCGAAGCGGTCGCTCGGGCGTTGGAAGGCGGATGGATCGATGCATTCGAAAAATTGTAGCGCTGCTTGTTTGCGGAGGCGTGTTGCTGTGAACTCCATCGTTCGGCTGACGACCCTGGGCTGGCTGGTTGCGTTGAGCGCCTGCGCGGCACCCTCGTCGCAGGCGGTACCGGTGATGCCGACGGCTGCGTTCACGCATCACGCGGGCACGATGGACGGCGGCTCGGCGTTGCCCGGGGATGGCGGTTCGGCATTACCGGGCGACGGCGGCAGCGCACTTCCCGGCGCACAGCTCGTCTGCGCGCTACCATCTTCGAGCGGATACGCAGGCTGCACCATCGCCATCAACATTAACGTGGCTCCCCTTGCGAGCCCGTCGACACCGGCGTCGCTGATCCCGGGCCTCCACCCAGGCGATCTCCAAGCGGCGTACGCCTTGCCGAGCGAAAACGCCGGCGAGACCGTGGCGATCGTCGACGCCTACGACGACCCATCGATCGAGAGCGATTTGTCGGTGTACCGAAACGCGTTCGGGCTGCCGCCGTGCACGTCCGATAATGGCTGTTTCCGCAAAGTCAACGAACGCGGCGTTGCGGGTTCCTACCCAGCCGCAAATGATCAATGGTCGCAGGAGATAGCCCTGGATGCCGAGATGGTCTCCGCGGTATGCCCGCACTGCTCGATCCTGCTCGTCGAAGCGAATTCAGCATCGATCGATGATTTGGGCACATCGGTCGATACGGCGGTGGGGCTGGGTGCACGCGTGATTAGCAACAGCTATTATGCTTCGGAGTGGTCCGGCGAGAGTGCGGAAGAAGTGCACTATCAACATCCCGGCGTTGCCGTGACGGTGAGTTCCGGCGATACGCCTGCGCCGTCGTACCCCGCGGCCTCGCAATACGTTACCGCCGTCGGAGGAACGACGCTGACATCATCGGGCGAGACGGCCTGGGCTGATGGCGGGCGCGGCTGCAGCGCATACATCGCACGGCCGCGCTGGCAGAGCGCCGGCACCTGCGCGACGCGCTCGGCCGTCGACGTGGCTGCGGTGGCCGATCCCCAGACGGGGGTTGCGATGTTCGACGCGGCGAGCGGCGGATGGCTTGTCGCAGGCGGAACCAGCGTGGGAGCGCCGATCGTTGGAGCGGCCTATGCGTTGACCGGCAGCCCCAAACCGACCGCGTATTCGTATGGGCACCCCGCGGATTTTCACGACATCGGCGGTGCCGGTTATGCGCTTGCTACGGGCTTGGGTTCCCCGAACGGGGTTGCTGGGCTCTAGAGGTTCCGGCTCCTACTCAAAATCCGGTATGGGCTCGGTGAGGACCGAGCGCGTACCGTGGGAAGCGAGGAGGAGTTTTCATGCATAAAAGGCTTGCTTCGTTGCTGGTACTCGGCGTATTCTTGGCGTCGTGCTCCGGCCATGCTTCCACCCCATTGATTCCACAAGGCGGGGCTGCTTCGGCGCCGTCGTCGTTGGGTACCCGGCAAACGCGCGCGGCCGCATTGGCCGCCGCACCAAGCGGCTGGGCGGCGACCGCGACCCAAGCGTTTAATCTGAGTAACGCAACGGATCTCGGCGCTCTGCCTGCGACCCAGACCTTGACCGTGCGATTGGGCCTGCAATTGCACAACGTCGACCAGTTGAAGGCGCTCGTTCAGTCCGGACAGACCATCACCGCAACCCAGTTTATTGCAACGTATGGGCCAACGCAGAGCGATGTCTCAAGCGTGACGAGCTATTTGCAGAGCATGGGGCTGACGAACATCTCCGTCGAGCCGAATAATCTGCTCGTCAGCGCTACCGGTACCGCAGCGCAGATCTCGAAAGCCTTCGACACGACGCTCCACGGGTTCTTGCAGAGCGGCGCGAACGTTTTTGCGAACGTCTCCGCGGCATACGTTCCACCGTCATTGTCCGGGATCGTGGTTGCGGTGCTCGGCCTCAACGACGCGCAGACGTTCAAGGCAGGACCGCACACGGGCGGCCCGGCACCACCGCCCACGCCTGCGCCCGCGCCGACACCGACGGTGCAGCCCGAAACACCATGTGATTTGTCGAGCCTTTCCCTGATCGGATTGCCTTCGCCGGAGCCGGAGCCGTCGCCGGTCGCCGGCGCGGTAGGTTGTCTGCGCGCGTATACGCCCTCGGATTTCTGGCGCGCGTACGATGTCGGGACGGTTCCAGCAGCGAGTAATGTTGCGGTGGCCGTCATGGCTGAAGGAAACGTGGCGCAGTCGATCTCGGACGTGCGTGTGAACGAGCAGGGTGACGGCCTCGTGCAAGTGCCGATCGTCGTCAAACAGGTCGGGGTTGCTAGCACGGACACGGCCGGCGACGATGAGTGGACGCTCGACATGGTGGCATCCAGCGGCATGGCACGCGCCGTGCAGACGATCTACCTGTACGACACGACATCGCTTACCGATTCAGATATCGCCCTGGAGTACAATCACTGGGTCACCGACGATCTGGCGAAGATTGGAAACTCATCGTTCGGAGGGTGTGAATTCGGACCATATTTAGATGGATCCATGCTCGTCGACGATGAGATCTTGCTGCAAGGCGCCGCGCAAGGGCAGACGATGTTCGCTTCCTCCGGCGACACGGGTTCGTTCTGCTCGGTCGGCACGCCGAACGGTGTACCGGCGGGCGTGCCGCTCGTGGAGTATCCTGCCGCATCGCCTTATACGGTGGCGGTCGGTGGCACGACGCTCGCATCGATGTCGGGCGGTTCGTATCAAGGTGAACTCGCCTGGTACTCCGGCGGCGGCGGGGTAAGCCAGTTCGAGTACTCTCCGTATTGGCAGAGCGGCGTGCAGCCTGCCACGACCGCATCGTCGGTACGCGGCGTCCCGGACATCGCGATGGACGCGGATTTGCAAACCGGCATGGATCTGTACATCACCGGATACGGATGGACGGAGATCGGTGGAACGAGCCTCGCCTCGCCGCTAGCCGCGGGGGTTTGGGCGCGGATGCTACAGTCGCATCCCTCGCTCGGATTCGCCCCGCCTCGTCTCTATGCAGAGTGGAATGCGACTACTGCCGGGGCGCAACTCGCCGGACCGCCGAGTACGCAAATGCACGGCGGATTCCACGACATCCTCACCGGAGGGAACGGAGCGTACACGGCGCTTCCTGGTTACGACTACACGACCGGGCTCGGTAGCTTCGATATCCAGGTAACGAACGCGCTTATCGGACAGTAAACCTCCTCGCCGATAAACGCAAAGGGGCGCCGTATTCAGAGACGGCGCCCCTTTTCCAGACCGGGACTGTTAGCCGCTACGGCTTTGCGCCGTCCGCGCCCGTTAGGGCGCGGTACATAGTGATGAATGGCGGGTGCTTTGACGACGTTCAGTTCGTCAGACACCTTTTCCCGCAAGCGCATAATCCCAGAACGAATAAGCGTTTTGACGGTTCCCAAAGGCAGGGCGGTAGTCTGAGCCAGCAAGACGTGCGAGACGCCACCAAAATAAGCCGCTGTGACGAGGGCTCGCTGGTCTTCGCGGAGCTGCAAGAGCTCTTTAAGAACCTCGTGCAGAATCAATCGCTGTGTCACTTGATCCGATACGTTGTCCGCCGAGACCCATGAAATGACGGCGTCGATCGGCGCCTGAAGCAGCTCGTGCTTGCGCTTCCGCAAAACGTCGATGGCGCAATTTCGAGATGCTCGGGTCAGCCATCCTTCAACATTCCCGCCGCGAAAGGCGTCGGGATTAGACCAAAGTTTCAAAAAAATCGTTTGTGTGACATCTTCGGCATCGAGCGCATTTCGCAGAATGCGATGCGCGACGCGATACACTAAAGCGTAGTGGTTTTGGTACATGCGAGCGAAGGTATCGGGAGTAGCCATCGGTGCTGATTACCCCGAAGATGCTCGGGCCAAGCGCCGTGATTTCATTCGCTCCGGAAATGCGACGTCGGCCGTAGCAGCCGAGCGCCTTATCGAGCGCTTTGCGATCTTGCAGGAGGGCGCGGAGTGGTAGCTACGAAGGTTCGCGAGGATGAGAACGATTCTAGCGGCCCTGGGAGCAACGCTCGCCCTGTGTTCGTGCGGCGGAGGTGGCGTCGCTGGCGGAAGTTCGACGCCGCCCTCAGTGACATCGGTGCTGATTATTACGACCAAGAGCGGCACGCCGATGGCGAATCAGTCGGTGGTGCTCTCGACGGGCGAGTCGGGAACCATTCCGAACGAGACGCCCACCGGTGTGATTGCGACGCAAACGACGAACGCGAGCGGAGAGACGACCTTTAGCAGCTTGACGCCGGGTGCAACGTATTGTTGGACCTGGACGTATCAACCGTCCCCCTCGCAACTCCAGCAACAGTCAACGTGCACGAGCGGTTGGGGTGGCGTCGGGAGCATTACGCTCGCGCTCT
>Ga0207416_1001648_pt1 | contig 28039 bp, 21 predicted proteins | sample PaiPotPPM11metaG_FD_184107 | JGI IMG/M metagenome (GOLD analysis project Ga0207416, IMG submission 184107) | Iron sulfur acid spring bacterial and archeal communities from Banff, Canada, to study Microbial Dark Matter (Phase II) - Paint Pots PPM... ... | reverse complement strand
GCCGGGAACCTCGCCCTCGCTATCGCTCTCGGTGATGAACGAGTCCTCGTAGAAGTCGGTGAAGTAGCGGTAGCGGGTCTCCTTGTGCCAGCGTTCGTTCGATTCGGCAAGGAAGAACTCCTCCGCCGTGCGTTTGGCTTCGGCAACCGGCAATCCGGCAAAGACGACCTTCAGCTTGGCGTTCGTGTCGATCGATCCCTGGAGCGGGATGTTGTCATAGAACTGACCGAGGTGGTGGTGGATGAGCGTCATCCGAAGTCCGCTTTTGAGCACCTGGTCGAGCATGTTGGCCGCGTCCGCGGTCAGATAGTTCTGGCATTCATCCAAGTACAGGTGGTACGGCTGGGGGTCTCCCATGTTCTCGATGGCGGCATCAAGGAACTCCGAGAGGAGCAACGCGGCAAAGACCTTGCCGGATTCCGGGTCGAGCTGCTGGGATGGTTTGAGGTTGACGAGTACGATCGCGTTCTCCCGGATGGCATCAGCTACGTTCAGGCCGGGGTTCGGGATTCCCATGAAGCGGAGGATGGAGCGGGAGGACAGGAACCTGCCAAGCCGGCGCTGGGTCGATCCCACATGCCGGTTCCACTCCGTGAGGGAGTGGACGTACTGGAGCTGCTTCCACTGCTGCCGGTTGTAGTCGTCCTCGATCTGGGCGATGGCGTACTCCCGCAGCTCCTTCTTGGGGAACTCCAGAAGCTTCGCCGAGTGGTGAAGCGGTTCGCCGGTTGCCGCCATGAAGGTAAGCACGAGCTTCACGATCCATTCATAGTTCGGCAGCTCGTTCGTATTCTGCGCTCCCCACGGCTTCACGAGAACGGAGGCCAGCCGGTTCACATGGCTCGACGGTTCCCTTCCCTCCGGCAGGGCGAAGGGGTTGAACGGAGTGACCTGACTCCCACGGGACGGGTCGAGTAGGACGATAGGCCGGTTCGGTTGGACGTAAGCCAGGTAGTTCACAAGCGAGTCGTACATGGTGCCGTGCCAGTCGATGAGGCATGCGCCGGGGCCGAAGGAGGAGATGATCTTTTCGCGGATGCAGTCCTCACAGAACTTCGACTTGCCGGACTGGCTGGTTCCGGTCAGGTGGCAATGGGTCGCGTACGCGTACCAGTTATCGAGCATCGCTCGCTCCAGTCTCGCGACCCCGCCGCACTAGCGACGGATCGGGTACCCTGACTGGTGCTGATAGGCAATCGAAGTGCGGTAGCGCGAGATAGGGAAGGGTACCCGAGGCGGAGCGAGGGCGGGGTCGCGTATCAGTACAGTGCGATAGCACATTGATATAACAGTGCTTCTGAATATCGCGGCGATCTGTCGCGGCGATTCTTTTCGGCGCATCGGCGATAGCTAGGCGATACGATTTCATCGGGGTCCTCTCTTCGTCAAAACGCTAGCTGCCAGGTCGTCAAACATGCTTCTGAGCATCCCGTGTCGCTTCGTGGGTTGGCCTGAAGTAGAGTTCATCCCAGTGGTCGTTCTTAGACCGCCGAGATCCGGGTCGTTCCACAGGTCTGGCTCCTCCTGCTGTACCTTCTTCTCCATCTCCTTGATCGCCTTGAATGCGGGAATAGCTTCCGCAATCGGAGCCGTCACCCTCTCGGCAAAGGTCGGCTTTGGTGGTTCGGGTTTGGGAGGGACAATGGGGGGCGTAAGCGGAATGATCTCTCTGACTATCACCTTGCGGATGACGAAATCCGTGGAAGCGATTGCCATGAGGCTGGCCGCTAGAGAATCGTAAGCCGTCAATTCGCGCGCCGCCTCAGCGGAAGCAAACTGTAATACCCACCTGTTGGCGACCGCCTGGGCTTCTGCGAATACCTCCTGCCTTACCCCCTCGTTGGTCTGCTTGGTGTTTGTAAAAGGCATGACGGCGAAGATCATGCGGTCGCCAACGCCGGTGACGTTGAACCGGACGATCGCTTGGACCTTCTCTCTACTCTTGAGGATTGGAGCGAATTTGAGGTCGAAGGCAGGGAGGTCGTTGTAGCTCACGCCGCACCTCCATTTGCCCACTCCGAGGGAGGCGGCAGTTGCCGACGAGGAGGGATCTTGGGAGGCGCCTGGGTCAGCCGCTCATAGACCCGTTGCGCGACTGACTCGGGAATGCGCAGCTGGCACCAGCCGCGCGGTTTGCGGTTGGCGTTTCCGCGTGAAGGTCTTGGATGTTGGGATGTGCCGCGGCTGATCTTGATGACGCCGGGTTCGTTCTTGAAGAGGTCCCGGATTAGACAAGGGGACACATTCCAGATTGTCGCGAGGTCTTGGACGGAATAGTGGCGCTCACGAGGATTAAACATAAGTCTGCCCTTTCAGCAAACGTATGTTTGGCCTCGCGTCCTCCGCTACGTGATATTGCCCAAAGAAAAGCGACATCCACTGCAATGTCCTACTCGGGTAACGGGTGCTATTTACGCCAAACTTCCCGTGTTTAGATGATGGGCAAGTGCCGCAAGGTCTACTCCCCATGGCATGACACGGAACTTTCAATTGGTTCTTAATTAGCAGATAAGAATGAAATTAGCAACGCCTATTTTCGATATAAGATCGCCGGTAAAATTCCGGGCAGAGAAAAGCCCCCGGTAGTCATCCGGAGGCTTGTTCTCTTTCGCGAGTGAATGGGTCACTCGCGGGTATTTCAGAAGGAGGAAATTAGTGAGATTCCCTGAAAAGAATATAGCAGACTTTCGCGCGTGTGTGATACGTGTGTAGATACGGCAATTCGAGCGAATTCCGCAAATGGAGCAACCTGCAAAATCTGTAAGTTACATGGAATCAGAACGGGTAGGTGTACCGAATCCCTCCCTCTCCGCCATTCCCTTCCGACATACTAACTGATAGCACCAGTCAATCAGTCAAGACCCAATTCGTCTTTGCTCGTCGAGCTGAGCATGAAGGCCCCCGGTTACCGATTGGCGGAGTTAACGAAGTGCCTGCACTTTTGCTCGCACGTCAGCGGCGTTGTTCGATTTCGGTGAGAGAGTAAGGAACTTCTCGTAGGCGTCTCTGGCCTCGTCCTTCCTCTGTAACTCGGCGTATGTATCTCCGAGATTCAGATAAGCCACGGCGCGTTTCGGGTCAATCGCAATGGAGTGCAGAAACCACTGCGCGGCGTCCTCGTATTGCTTCATGCGGTAGTAAGCAAAGCCAGCGTTGTTGGCGAAGAGTGCACTGGCAGGTTGCAAACTGGAAGCGCTGGCGAACCTCGCGGCTGCATCGGCATAGCGCTTCTCTTTGTAAAGCCGCATGCCTTCGTCATTCTCAGCGGCAGCTGAATCGGCGACCCGCGCACCATTCGGCGGGGTCCCCTGAACCCCGCCCACGCCGGCCGTTTGCGTCGCAGAACGCGCAGCGCCGGATTGCGAACCCTCTTTCAACTGCGCCTGCATTGCCGCCAGCTGCTTGCGCAGGTCTTCGTTTTTGCGTTCTTCCTCACGCATCTGACCGCGCAGCTGCTCGAGTTCGCCGTTCACTTTGATAGCCTCATCATCCAACTGCGGCGAATCGTTATTCAGGAACTCCGTTTCATGCTTCAGGTTGAAGATGAAGTCTCCGCCCTCGGTGCCCGGCAGATTACCGAATGTGGGCGTCTGATGCGAGAGAGCTGACACAGCCGGCGCGACATAGGCAGCCAGTTCCGTCGCCGTAATCACACCGTCGCCATTCAGGTCGGCGCGGCCGTCCAGTCCTTGCAACAGCGTCCAGGTGAATATCGAGTGTCCGTTGGGTCCGTTATCCGCTACCTGCTGGTCCGCTCCGCCAGCGGTAAACATCTGCCGCGCTTCGCGGCGCGAGATCTCGTTGAGGTAGTTCTGCGATTGCGGCATCGCGCCGCCCCTTGTCAGCGCGAGCCCGCTATAGCAGGAGTCCATGACAAAGAGCACGTGCTTGGCGGGGATTGCCTCCGAGATGTCCTGGAAGTTCGTCATGGAAATCGCGCTGCCTTCATAGTTGGTCAAGTCGGCATCTACCGGCACGATGTATCCGAGTTCTCGCCCGGAGGCAAGCTTGCGTGTCGCGCCGTGGCCCGCATAGAAGACAAAGACGCGGTCCTCTCGATGCACCATCTTCGGATCCGCGAGCTTGTCGCCCAGCAAGGAAAGGATATTCGCGCGCGTCGCCTGTTCATTCAGCAAGGTAAATATGTGGTCCGGCCTGAATTTGTAATTCTCAATCAGCAGTTGCTTCACTCCCTCGGCGTCGTGTACCGCATATTGCAGCTTCTGCCAGTTGGCGTAATTGTCGATGCCGACAATGGCGGCCCAGCTGTCCTGATAAGGTTGAGCAGGCGGCGGAGGCGGCGCGGCTACCTGGTCCCCACCGCGAGTCGCAGCGGGCCCAAAGGATGTCCCGTTCCACGAAACGAACGTGTAGCCATCGGCCTGCAGTGTCTCAATCACAGTCGGTAGCGAATCGATGCCCACCTTGTGAATGTCATGGAACAGAATGATTCCGCGTTGCTGCTGTTCCACCTCGGTGATGACTCTCTGTGCTACGGAATTCGGCACCGGGTCCGCCCAGTCCTCCGAATCTACATTCCAGATGACGGTCTTCATTTTGTCTGTCTGGATCTGCGACAAGATTGCAGCGTTCGCTGCCCCGTATGGCGGCCGGAAGAGCACCGGCTGCGCCTTCAATACTGAACTCAAGAGCGTGGTGGTCGTGTCAATCTCGCGCGACAAATCTGCCTGATCCAGCTTGGGAAGCACCGGATGACTGTATGTATGGTTGCCCAACGACGAGCCCGATTGCAGAATCCGATAGCTGGCTGCGACCGTTGGGCTGAGCGTTACTTCGTTCTTCTCGTTCACCGTTCCCAGGTTCTTACCTACCTCGAAGAACACGGCATGGATCCCATACTTCTTCAGAACGGCCAGCACCTGGTCTGTGTAGCGTGGGTGCGGGCCGTCATCGAAGGTCAACGCCACCGTCTTCGCGGGAAACTCCAGCCCTGATATTTCGAGCTTGCTCCGCGCCGCTGCCCCACCGCGCGTTTCCGTTGCAGGCAACTGCGATTCCAACTCCCTCAGAATCGTCTCTCGGGTGTACTTTGTCTTCAGGAAAGTAACGTAGTCTTCCCAGGCTTCGCGGTGCACTGCCATGCCGCGTGCCTGCAAGCCGGCAAAGATCTGGGAGATCTCTTTCTGATAGAGGGCCTGGATTTGCTCCATCGCAGCTGCATCATCCGATATACGCTTGCGGGTTGTGGCGTTCGGGACCTCTTCCGTGGAGAGATGCGCAAGGTCGTCCAGAACATCGCGAAAGGCTAGTTTGTCCGCATCGCGCAAAGCCGAATCGTTCTCCAACCGCGTAAGAAATGCCGTCAACAGTGGCGAGTCACTTCTCGCCGAATCCGCCCGCAGGCTCTCGTCCAAGACGTCGCCCCTGTCGCGGTTCTGTTCGAATAGAATCCACGCCGCAGTTCGCACTCGCTCGCGATTGCCTGCATCCATCCCCGCTGGGTTGTCCATCAGCACAATGATCTTGCGATACGCCGCGACGGTCTCGTCTACACTTGCCGCTATTCCGGCCGGAGTGCCCACCGATGTACCGGATTGCCGCGTCGGCGGGACTTGCGCCATCAAATGATTTTGGTTCGTCGAGCCAAAACCTAAACATAGACCGGCCATCACTGCTAACACCGGCAGCCATCGTATACGACTAGCAACAACCGGTAGGTGATACGTTTGCATGACCCGAGCATACCCCAAGACTCATGAGGCGTTCCCCTTTTCTTCGGCCCAGTTCTCGCAACGGAACCGCCCGCTTCGGGGTCTTGCGAATCGAGCGGCGGGTCGCATCAAACGCGTCCGTTACGGGTTGGGGATGGAATCGTTACTAAGCGTGGTTGTGGATGGTGATATGTAGGTGTAGTCGTTCCAGCCGGTGGTCGCAGGGTTGAGGTGTTGTTGGTCAGTTCGAGCCACCACGCGTCGTCTTCCGCGCCGTTCGTCTGGCTCATCGAGACGGTGATCTCGTTGCTCCGACCCGGGGTCTGGTTCGGGCAGCTCGCGGAGAACTCCATGACAAACCACTGCGTGTATCCCGAGAGTCCGGAACGGATCGCGCAATCGGAGTAATTGGTATAGTGCCATATCAACTGGTGACCGTCCAAGGTGACGACATAGCTTTCGTACGCACAGGCAGCAGAGATTGAAAGCTGTGCATAGCCCAACGCGTACGAACTTTTGTCCGTCGGCGTGGCGAAGTATACCTGCCATGGTGGCGCCGGTGTGGCGACCCCATTTGTTCTAGAGGCATTGGGAAAGCTGGCTACATACGACGGGATCGCGTAGTTGCAGCCGTGCCTAGTGTCGTCGGAGGCGTTGTAGATCCCGGCATACAGTCCCGGGTTGAGGCTGGTGCCCCAGTGGACGTAATTCCACTTGCTAAGGTCGTTGGTTGCGGGAATGGAGCCAACTGGAGTGGCGTAATAGACCACGGCGCCCTGGTTGGCGGCAAAATCGGCCCAGTAGTTCCAGTTGCCCCAATACTCGCGATCGTCGTTGTTGGTCGTCGTATTCCTCGAAGGGCGGCAATTGCTCGGTTGCTGCGTAAAAGGTAAGGGGAGGCGACCAGATGGATTGCTGTCGCCCAAGAGCGTGTCGGCAATTGCTGTACCCCCTGCTTCGCCGGGATACCAGGCTTCCAGAATCGCGGAAGCCTTCTGGGGCAGCGTCCTCAAGTGCCACGCGCTACCGTTCATAAGGACGATGACGAGTGGTCTTCCCCTGGCGGCGAGCGCGGTTACAAGCTGTTGCTGTACTTCCGGAAGCTCAATCCGGGTACGATCTCCGCCGTCGAAGCCGTCGACGCGAATGGGCATCTCTTCGCCTTCGAGTTCGGGGCTCAGGCCGAGGAAGGCAAGTGTGATGTCGGAGCTCTTTGCGTGGGCGAGATCGGGTGAGAATTTATGTCCTACCGCGACGTCGCTGATGGCCGCGCAGTCGGACATGTCAGCCGCATGCTGGTCTGCGTCTGCTGAGCAAATGCGGGGAGACCCGGTGCGAAACGCGAGAGAATCGCCATCGCTGCGGCCCGTGAGGCGTTGGCCAGAAGTACTCGACGTGTCGACATATTCGGTCCCAAAGAACGAGCCACAGTAATTCACAGAAACAGCGGGCTCAAGCTCAGAGAACGAGCTAGCGCCCTCCTGGCGGATGACAACCTTCTTACCGCGAGATTCTAAAGTACCCAGCACCCGGGCCATGGTGACCGCATCGGCAAAGGGCAACGTTGGGGAAGAGGTCTTGTGGACAATCGGGAGAGGCACTCCTTGCTCGCCAACAGCCATGGAGGGAGTTGGTGGACCGTCTGGGACATCGCCAGCAGCAAGTAGAACAAATTCCGGTGTTTCCAGCACAGGCTTCCACAAGAGATCCTGGGCGGTTGGTCGATGAAGCCAGCTGTACGCCGCTGAAGCAAGAAGGACGGCAATCGCCACTGCCCCACAAAAGGCAGGCCAGGCGGCGGATGCGACACCTCAGGTTCGACAACTCCGAAGCCTAGCTGGGCCGGATAGGTAAACCGCGGTATATACGATCCCGGGACGAGGCTGATGTGAAGTTCGGAGCGGTGCCGCTCGTCTCCGTAGTACACGGCAAGCCGCTTGCGCAGTTCGATCGCAGCAGTACGGACAACATGGTCGAGGCTCGTGTCGTAAGAAGGGTTTCGTCCAAAGACTTCGACGCCAATCGTCCGCTCCTTGATTTGATCGGCCGAACCTTCCAGCGTCTGCCCGACGACGAATTGTAGGAACTGTACCGAACGCTTGCTGGATGGAAATACCGGATCCTGAACCAGCAACTCCAGCTGCTCGCGCACAGCCGCGGGGCGGATTTCAGACTGCGCGACTTCCCGGGCTTCAACAGTCAATATAGGTCAAACCGGTGGCACACTATGTCCGGAGGCGAAATTCTAACACCCGGCAATACCGCAAGTTTCACATTACAAATGGGACACGACTCCCTTGTTGGGACCCGCTTCCACTCTGATGGGCTTTCGCGAATGATGTCCGAAACAGTTGGACGCATAGAATAGAGAATCCGGGAGCGACGAGGACGGCAAAGATGACAGATCGATTTGCGGGGAAATCTGTGGTGGTCGCCGGCGGCACGGGCGGATTGGGCCGAGCAGTCACTCTGGCATTTCTGGAAGAGTCCGCACGCGTGATGGTGACCTATCGCAACGAGGATGAGTTTGCAGCTCTAAACGAGGCAGCGGGCGACCATGCCGAGCGGTTGCTCGGCTCGCCAATCGACGTGACTGATGAACCCAAGGTCCGCAAACTGGCGGAGAACCTGGTGAAGGATATTGGTGTGGATGCGTTGGTGAACGCTATTGGGGCCTACGCAGGCGGAACACCTCTATGGCAGACCGAGGCCAAGGTGCTGGATCACATGCTGGACCTGAATCTGCGGAGTGGGTTCGTTCTGTCGCGGGTCTTCATCTCGATCATGTTGAGCCAGGCGCGGGGCGCGATGGTAAATGTCTCCGCGCGTGCTGCTGTTGATCACGCAGCCGGTGCGGCAGCATACGCGGCGTCGAAGGCTGCCGCAGTTGCCATGGCCGAATGTCTGGCCGCGGATCTGAAGGGGACCGGAGTGAGGGTCAATTCCGTACTGCCTAGCATCATCGACACGGATGCGAATCGCAGGGCGATGCCCGCGGCGGACTACACGAAGTGGCCGAAGCCAGCGGAGATCGCGGAGGGGATCCTGTTCCTGTGTAGCGAGGAGGCGCGGCTGATTCACGGTGCGTCCGTACCTGTCTACGGAAACTTTTAGCTTCGGAGTGTACGCAATTCCCTGCTCCGCTACCTGATAATGCAGATGTGCAATATCGCTCCAGCAGAACGGTACGTTCGATGGCATTGGTGTTGCTCGCAATGAGTTACTTCCGAGCCGATGCCGCGACCGTTGGAAGTGCGCTTTTGAAGGCGATGGAGCGGACACAGGCTACTGCCGTGGTGCTCGATCTGCGCACTGGAGCGGTGCTCGCATCGGCGGGGCAACAACGGGGTGGTGCTCCGGGGTCGGCAATCAAGCCGCTCTTGCTGGAGTATGCCTTGGAGCACGGTATCGTTCGAGCCGAAACTGAGGTTTATTGCCGCCGCGATCTGCATGTCGGTAGCCGAGCGTTGCCTTGTACTCACCCGGCAAACCAGCCTGTCTTCACCGCGGAGAGCGCACTGGCAGAGTCCTGCAATACGTGGTTTGCGGAGATGGGCCAACGGTTTTCCGGACCGCAACTGGAGGCAGCATTACTGTCGACCCATCTTCCGCATTCATCGGCCAGCGCGGACGCTGTAGAGCAGCGCCAACTTGCTGTACTGGGACTGGCCGGCGTCTCGGCTACTCCGCTGGAATTGGCGCGAGCGTATCGGGACCTGCTGGAGCATATGCCGGCAGACGGTCCGGTGGCGCGTGGATTGAAAGAGTCCGTGGATTATGGGATGGCGAACTCCGCGGCCATCCCCGGCGTGACAATTCTGGGCAAGACCGGCACTGCAAGCGATCGCGGAGAGGCGTGGACGCATGGCTGGTTCGCCGGGGCGATCCCTGGACGGTTCGTTGTTGTCGTCTTTGTGCCGCACGGCGACGGAGGCACCGCAGCCCAGCTTGGGCGAAAATTCTTTGCTGCTATGACAACCGAAGGACGGGCCCCTTGAAACTCCGCGCGTGGGCATTGTCTGTGGCGCTTTGCACCACGAGTCTGTACGGGGCGACGGTGAATGACGGCGGGGGCCGCGATGTGTCGATCGCGCTCTTCTCCACACACACCTTGCGGGCCGTCACGATGACGCCACTCGGCGAGCATTCCTGGATTGCCCGCTGCGCTCGCTGCAGCCATGAATCGTTGACCGCGCCGCTGCATGTGGCCACGGTGATAGATATCTTCGCAGGCGGGACCTTGCGTGTCACCGACGATGTAAGCGGCGAGGCGCGCACCGCCAGTGGGTTATGGCATCTGAGGGCGACCAAGCACGGAAACGATACGGAGATTGACGTGGTGGTGACTCTGCCCAGCGAACGCTACGTTGCTGCCGTGCTCAACGCTGAAGCGGCGAATGGCGAGCCCGGCCAGTCATTGCGTGCGCTGGCAATCCTCGCACGAACGTATGCGCTGAATGGCAGCCACTTTGCGGCCGCGCCGGGGCACCTCGCCGCAGAGCTATGCGACAGCACAGAGTGCCAGGCGATGCGGCTTGAACCTCCCCCCCATGTCGTGGATGATGCGACCCGAACTACCGCGGGCGAGACGCTGTGGTTCCGTGGACGCCGTGCAGAGGTCTTCTTCAGCCAGAATTGTGGAGGCCTAACAGAAGATGCTGGGGCAGTGTGGCCAAACCTGCGTGGAACACAGTACCTGCGGAGTCACGCTGATCCATACTGCCTCCTGCGTGACACCGCGGTCTGGCATGCGGAGGTACCGCTGACACGCATGGAGGAGATCGCACATGCGCAGGGCTGGCGCTTGCCGTCAAAAGTTGTGTCGGCGCGAGTTGTGGAACGAAGTGCATCGCATCGCGCACTGCGAGTTGCTTTCACCGGCGGTGACGGGACTAAAGCGATCGTCTCGGCGACTGCCCTACGTTTCGGAATCGGTCGTGCGCTGGGCTGGGATCGCGTGCGCAGTGATGCTTATGACCTTGGAATGCGCAATGACGCGCTGGTCTTCGACGGACGGGGTCATGGCCACGGAGTTGGTCTGTGCCAGGCTGGTTCGACGGAGATGGCGGCCAAGGGAAAAAGTACGCGAGAGATCCTCGCGTTCTACTTTCCCGGAACTGCGGTGCGCATCGCGGCGACGGATGAGGGCTGGCAAGAGTCACAGGTGGGACCGATTTTACTGCGCACGACACATCTCTTTTCGACGGAGCGGAAGGGGGCCCTGGCACAGGCGTGGATAGAGGCGCAGAGGCGTTTTTCACCACGGCACGCCATGATGCCCGAAATTACCTTTGCACCGACAACTGAGATTTTCCGTCAGCTAACAGCACAGCCGGGATGGGCGCTGGCGAGTACGCACGGTAATACGATCATTCTGCAGCCAGAGACTGTACTGCAGGCGTACGGTGGCGGCGCTTCCGGAGTACTGCTCCACGAGATGTTGCATGTTCTGGTGGAGGCTGAGGCCAGAGAACAGGCTCCGTTGTGGCTACGGGAAGGGCTTGTAGAAGTGCTCGCGGGAGAGTCTTCGAAGGAGATAAGAACCATGTCTGCAACTGCGATTGACGATGCGCTGCGCGGCACCGATTCTCTTCAAGCCAGCCAAATCGCGCACCATGCGGCGGCGACTCGCGTGCAAGAGTTGATTTCGCGCTATGGTGCGTCGGCGGTACGCGGCTGGCTGTCGTCAGGCATACCTGCTGGCGTCGAGTGAACTGCGTCTGGAGCATCACCTTGTCGCGCGAATGCCGCCAGCATCGTCAGCCCCAGACAAACCATGACAGCATCGACCAGCACCACTGTGGTAAGGCGAAGCACCAGGCTCATCATTTCGACCCGCAGCCCGTGACCTGGCGTCCAACCGAGAACCGTACCACTGAATAGGCTGGCTGCAGTGACGGCGAGGACGACGAAGCACCAATAGGCGATCGAGCGCAAAGGGCGCAGCGCCACGCGAATGGGCCGCGTACTCACGGTCCCAGCAAAGACGAAGGCAGCAACTATGCCTGCGCCTACCCAAAGCAGCGCTGTCCACATCCATCCGAGCCAGAGCAGAATGTGCTGGTACGTAAAGATATTGCGCAGGTGGTGGGGGAAGCGTGAGTTGAGATAGCCCGCCCAGAGATCGTCGTTCGAGTTGTAGTCGCCGCGGAAGTGCCCCAAAAGCGCGATCCAACCCAGCCAAAGCGCCGTGCCTGCGAGCAGCAAGATCGTTCCGCGCAACAGCCTCCCGGGAGTTCGCAGGCGATCCGCGAGTCGCAGTATGAGCGCCGATTCTCCTGCGCCCGCTACACAGATCACAAGCAGAGCAAGACAGACAGAACCAACGACGTCTAGCACGCTCGCGTCGGGCACCCGCAGCCAGAGGGCATAGAGCAGGAAGACAAGTATCGCGAGGCCGATTTGCTGGAGCAAAAGCCGAACACTCATCAGCGCGAAGGCGCTGCGCAGCACCGAGGAGTGCGGCTTCATTGCGTACCTCCTGCGGGAGCCGGTACCACCAACTGCAGCGCGTCGCTGGTCGCCTGCACCCCGGGCTGGTACATCGGCTCAACGCGCGCTGGGCTGATCTGGAATGTGCCGGGATTTACGACGCGGATCAGGTAGAAAATCTCCTGCCGCCCGGTAAAATCGCTAGCGAAGAATGCGGCGTGGTCGTCGTGGAACTCACGCCGCGTGTACCAGTCGTACCAACTGCCGGGCCGGTGATCGATGGGGTAGCTGTCCTCGCTGGTTACGAATTCCGTGCCGGCGGGGATGGGGTCCTCCAGCAGCAGGTAGCGCATGGATGAACCGTTGATCGCCTCATGGACAGCCAGTACGTCGCCCACCTGGGCAGTGCCGCTCAGCGGCTGCAAGGTGTAGACGATCTTCCCGTCCTTCTGCGCGGGCTGTAGCTTGTAATAGTCGCGCGTGAGGTTCAGGGAAAGCTTGCCCGACTGAAAATCCTTCTTATCGGTGGAGTAGTAGGTGCCGCGGGCTGACCAGTAAACGCGCCCGCTGCCACTGCGCCGGACCACCTGCACACTATTGCCTCCTGGTTGCAGGTGCGCGGCGTCAACATCGATTGTCAAGGACGCACCGCTCATCGCATCGCTAGATGTGAAGTGGTGCTGGCCCATGGACCGGCCGTTGACCAGCACATCGACGATGAAGTCGGACTCCAGTTCATGCGAAGCCGCGAGATATTCGTCGAGCCCAAAAAGCACCATCGCGGTCTGCTCCGTGGACTCCCACCATTCGCCGCCGTTGCGCGCGAGCATCAGCCACTGGGCCGCTCCTCCGAGCAACGGGTTATTCGGATCGACCCTGGCCAGGAGGCGCACGGCGTATGCAGTCGCCTCAGCATCATTCGCGTAGTCAGCGTCGAGGAGGGGAACGTAGGAACCCTTCCACGAGACGAGGTCGCCCTGACGAACAGCCTTAGCAGCAAGGAGCTTCGCCACGTCGGCCGCCCGGCCATCCTGCACCCGCTGCATCGCAAGCCCGGTCATCGCCAGCGCTTCTGGTTCAAGATCGTTGCGACGTGACCATTGCTGATCGAGCGCATTCGTCAGTCCCGTTTCCCCTGCCTCGGCCAGAGCGTAGACCACCGCCGCTCGCAGTTCTGGACGCATCCGCGGATGCTGTGCAAGCTGGCTGGTGAGATATTCCTTGCCCTTGTTCAGCATCTGCTGCTGTTCAAACGGGAGGGGTATGAACTTTGTTCCCATACCGATGCCGCTGACGACGTACGCGGTCATGTAGACGCGGCTCTCATCTTCCTTCCACCAGCCCCAGCCGCCATCTTCATGCTGATAGTCCTGAAGGCGCGCAAGGCCTGCCTGCATCTTCGCCCGCAGGTCCACTTCGTCCACTCGGCCGGGCACCTTGAACTGCTTCAATGTCTCGGCCACGATGACGTTGGGCAGATAGCTGGACATGGTCTGTTCGGTGCAACCGTAGGGATAGCTGGTGAGGTAGTCGAGCGCGGAGAAGAGAGAGCCCGCGATCGACGAACTTACCTCCACATGAAGCGCATGAGCCGCCACATCCGTGTTGGCGGGATACGCAATGTTCGACGTGGTCTTGTCAGTGTTCTGCGTGAGCACTCCGCTCTGCGCCAACGTCTTCGCCACGCCTGCCGGCTCAACCGGGAATGTCAGTTCAAGCGCGTCGGACCCGGCGTCGGTGATGGCGGAGGCCGTGAGATCCGCCGTACCTACCTGCGAGGCACGCAACCGCCATAGCACGGTAGCCTCTCCTTTACTGGCGATGGTGACACTCTGTTGCGAACCGGCCACGATATCCAGGCCCGCGACCTTCAGCGCAACGGTGGCCTGCTTCGCAGTGTCGAGGTAGTTGTGGACAATCACGGGAATCGTGATCTCGTCGCCCTTCAACAAAAAGCGCGGCGTGCCCATGCGTACCAGCACGTTCTTGCGCACCAGCACGCGACTGATGGCGGAGCCAGCCTTCGAGTCCGGAGTAACGGCGCGCACCGTCGCTCGCCATGTGGTCAACGAGTCGGGGAAGGTCAGCGTTACTTTCGCATGGCCGCTGGCGTCCGTATGCACGTGCGGCGCCCAGAATGCGGTGTCGGGGAATGCCTTGCGCACGCGCGGCTTCGCCTCATTGCCGGGCTTTACCTGCGCCAGGTTCGGACGATAGCGTGCATTGCGCGTCGCCAGCATCGGCGACTTGGTACCGGCCTCGCCGCTGAAGTAATAATCCAGCGAAGAGTCCACTTCAGCGTTGACATAGCGCTGCGGGTAGAGCGCGTTGACCATATCGCCGCTCGAGTCCGGATACAGCGAATAGATCGCTTCGTCGACCACGCCGAAGCTGAGATCCGCACTCACCGGCTTGCCCGCGAAATCGTTGGTCACGACATCGTAGGTCGCGCTCTGCTGCGGCTGGAAGAGGTCCTTCGCCGGGGTAATCTCGACCTGAAGCTGCTGTTGCACGGGCGGAACCTTCAGCGTTTTCGTCGCCTGGTACAGCGTATTGTCCTTCAGGAACAGCGCGTCCACCGTGACGTTCGGCTGCGAGTCGGTGGTGATAGGCAAGTCGAACGAGAGTGTCTTGCCGTCCGAGTGCATCACCTCAGTCTTCTGCGCCGTGTCTCCCTGCACAACGACCAGGGCATAGAAGCCGCTGTTCTCCGAGACGATGCTGAGGTGCGCAGTGTCGCCCGGCGCATAGTTCTTCTTGTCGGCCACAATCTGCGTGGTTTCCGCGCTATTGTCCCACCCGACCTCACCGGCGCCCATGATCCACAGGAAACTGCTATCCGTGGGGTTGCGGGTTCCTGGCTGAAAGGCGGACGCAGTAGCCACAAGTTCGGCGCTCGAGTACGGCGGTACACCGATGGGCAATTCGCCGGACGCATGGCCGGTCGCGTCGGTCGTGACATCAACGGCGGGGCCAAGTGTGGTCTGCGTGGAACCGTTCGTATTGTGGTGGAAGACAAGCTGCACGTGGACGCGAGTGCTCACCGGCTTGTTGTCGTAGTCCAGCGCGGTGACGTGGAACCTCGCATTATCGCCTGCATGCACCGCATAGCTCACCGGCTCAACGTTGACACGGAATGTACCGTACGTTGCCAAGAAGCGCCCGCGGCCAGTGATTTCGCGATTTGCGGTGTCGGTGACGCCTGCCTCCACCGTGTAGTCCAGGTCGTAGCGCGAGTCGCCCGCCGAGTCCGTGTGGGTCGGCACTTGGATTACCATCGTGCCGTTCGCGTCGAGCTTCCCGGTCTTTTCGGCCTCCTCGTCGCCTGCGTAGCCGGATGAGTCCGAGGAGTCACCCGAGTCGGAGTCGGCGCTTCCGGAGTCGCCGGAAGAGTCGCCATCCTCTTCGCCCCACCAGTAGTGGCGTTCGTTATAGATGCGATACTTCACCGTCGCGTTCGCCACCGGCTCGCCGAAGAAGTAGCGCGAATCGATGGTGACCGGCATGGTCGCGCCCTCAAGGACGCGCTTCTGCCCGGCCGTCACCTGCACGCGATATTCGGGCTTGCGATAGTCTTCGACGTGAAAGCCGCCACTGATCGCGTCATCCTGCGAATCGCCGACGCGCACAGCGTAATAGCCGAGCGTGGCGTCCTTGGGCAGGTCGAAATCGCCGGATACGTCGCCGGTCGCGGAGAGCGGCATCTGTTGTTCAAAAACGGCCTTATCGTTGCCGTCCGAGATAGTGACGTGGACGGTGCCCGGCTTAGGGAGCACCAGCAAGTTGTGGTCGTGCTCGCGCAGAATCGCCTTCCAGTGCACGGTGTGAGTCGGCCGGTAGACCGGTCGCTCGGTGTAAACGTAGCCTGTGTACTTCCCGCTTGCAGACGAGGTCAAACCCCAACTCATCGGCGTGGAAGCGGCAAACTCGTCGCCCTTGGCCGCGACTACCCAGAAGTTATCCGGGTTGGACTTGTCACCTGCGACAGCCAACTTCGCCGTGCCATCCGCGCCGGTGGTCGCTGTCGCTAGTTGCTTCTGCCCGAATCCGGCATCGACTTTCGCGCCCGCGACCGGCTGGCCTGTAACCCGGTCTACCACGTACGCGATCACATTTCCGGACGTGGTGCGCGTGACCAGGGCCATCTGGGTCACCATCAGCAGCGTGTATGCCTTAAAGTGTCCGTCGGTGGCCTCCAACAGGTAGAGTCCGGCACTGAGCTTCGGCACCGGCAGGTCGTTTTCGTCGGAGATGTAGGTGGCGGGCACCAGTTGCCGCCATCGTGCCACTAACTGGGACTGGTTGAGGATCGGAACCTGGGCAAACTCGGCCTCGCTGACGATGCGGCTGCTACGCTTGAGCGCGCTCTGATGGGCGCGCATCGAACTGCGGGCGGCGTGGGAGAATTGGTGGCGGAAGAAATCGCGAATGCGTTCCCAGAGGTTCGCCTTCCAGTCGTGGAACTTCTCCAGCCATGTGCGCTCGTCGATCTGCTCATGGTCCAGAAGCTCTGCCTCGGGACCAAACGAGTGCAGCTCGCGCAGGTTCTCCATGAACTTTACGGGATCGTTGACGCGGTAGACGCGAAACTCCAGTGCGTCCACGTTCTGCGTGTAGAGATGAATCTTCGGTTGTTCACCGGGGGCGAAGGATTTGCTCGTGCTCAGGTTGAATGAAACGGCCCTGGACTGTGCATGGGTGCCTGGTACGGTGAGCAACAGAACGAGCAGCGGGACGACGTACGCCCTCATCGAAGGTCCTCGCGAAGAATGTTCCAACGATACACCCCGAGGAAATTACTGTTCTCCGGGAGTGGACGCCACCGTGTATCGGGATGGTGCAGCAGATCGTCCAGGGCCACGCGCCTTACCTCTCCCCTCTTCAGGAGCAGGCCGGCACCGCCGGTGGGGCCGGTGTCGTAGACCGCCCAGTCGTGCTCGGCGCCGGTGAGAATCATTGAGTGGTAGGGGGAGTTCTGCTCCAGTTGCCGGTAGAAAAGTAGGTCGCCGAGACGCGCGGCGTGCACGTCACGCGTGACGAAGAAGGTGTTGTGTTGCAATAGCGTCTCGGCGTCGGCAAACTGCGAAAAGCCTCCGTCCACTGCGTCCGACATGGCGTATTGCCCGGAGCGCACGCGAAACAGGTTGGCCGAAAGCGGTGTTGCCGGGTATGCATACTGCACAATCGAGGGAAGCGGTGGCATGGTATCCAGCGGCATGTTCTGCAACCACAGCTGGTCGTGAACATGCAGCGCATTACGGTAACACCAGCGCAATAGAGCCGCGCAGTCTCCGATCTCACCCGGCAGACGCTGCGGAGTTAGACCCGCAGCGGTGTCGGCCAGCGTTGTGAACCACATGCGAAAGGCTGCTCGGTCCGACGCCGTGTGCAGGCGAAGAAAATCGGGGGTGCCGTCGCCAAAACTGTCGGTGGCATCGGGCACAAAATGCGCCACCACGGACGCACTCCTGCCGCGATACTTCACCGTGAGCTGCCGAGTTTCCGGGTTCACCGGAGACTGGATCACGATTGCAGACACATCCTGGCCATCGGCCAACACGTGCGCGGTGAGACCTGCCGTTGTGATTGCGGCAGCGTCCAGCGACCCGCCTCGCAGCAACCGTACCTCAAAGGCACGATGCACCGCTCCATCCGCGGATAGGGTGAGTTCGCGAGGCGACACCACAATCTGATTCCGGCTGATGAGTCGCCATGCGAATGGGGCTGCGCCGGCGATCAGGATGATGAAGACAACCAAGGGGACAACAAAGCGCTTCACCGATGATCCTCGCTATCGAATAGTCAGCGCGTGAGCTGAAGCAAATAGAGCATTGAGCAACAATTAAGCACTGCCGGCACTCTCGTCTATGACAAACCCGCGGCGTCCTGGAATTTGGCGATCATACTAACAGCAACGATAAACCTCGCAACGATATTCTCCCGGGAAAGGAAGTTCATGCAACTTCTTTGAGAATGCGGAATGAGATCCAAGAAGGGTTAAGGTTCATGTGACTGACAAAAGCACTATCGCCTGCTCGGGCATTGGGTCCGCTTGCCGTACAGGCGGATCCCCCATCAAGGTTGATGGGAAAGCTGCAAAGTTAACTGCAACGCATTGACACTACATGACATACGACCCACAAGCTCTTTCTCTAACCCAAGTCTCCGCTTACTTAGAAACCATGCCCTGACGCACGAAAGCGTCGCCCTCGATGAACAGCAGACCGATGAGGATGGCTGCTGCTGCGACACCAGGCGCTCTATTTTCTTGCAGACAAAATTCCTTCAGCCTGAACACAATCGATCTCTCTGCGGACCGGCTCGCAGGGAGAATTGGCTCGCGTCTTCTACGGCCAAGCTGTGGCTGAATCCGGTTATCATGGTAGCGTTCATTGGGGGTTGCGAAGCTCAACATCTGAGGCGGCGATGACTTACGGGCAATTCAAAGAATCGCTTGCAGGCGAGACACCGGTGGCAGGGTTGCCAACTCCATTGGCCGCTCTCTGGTGGGATGCAAAGGGAGACTGGGTGCGGGCTCACTCTCTTGTCGACTCGCTGGAAAATCGAGATGGCATGGCGGTACATGCCTACCTGCATCGGAAAGAAGGCGCTGCCTCGAACGCTGCTTATTGGTATCAGCGGGCAGGGAGTGACTTCCGCCGACCGACGCTCGAGGCGGAATGGACCACACTGGTGGAGGCGTTGCTGCCCACTGTATCAGGGCTGTGACCCGCCCTGGAATCGCAGCGCGCACGTCGCAAACGATGCGGTCCAGCAGGACGCGGCTCTGTTAGTCCGAAAAAGCCCAGGTCAAAAAGGGATCGGGCTCGATCAGTGCCAGGTCGCCCCTCGATCCGTAGTTGTCCAGGAGGTTCCATCGTCAACCCCGACACTTCCGACTTCTGCTGATGTGAATCGAATCTGTGTGATGACATGAAGAGTTCCGTCTCTTGTCGGAAGTGCGACGGGCGCCCACGTGGTGCCGTTGTCAGAAGAATGAAAGAGCCGCTGTTGTTCACCTCCAACCCAGACGTCATTGCCGAATGTGGACACGACGCGCATCCGAACAGTTTCGTTGGCGAGCACTGTGTGCCATGTTCCATCTCCAAAGGAGCGCTCCGCATGTCCCACTTCATCGATGCGCCATTGCGGGCGATCGACTGCCTTCGCCATCGGTTTGGGACTGGCCAAGGCACCGGCAACGCCGGCAGAGAAGGGAGACATGGATTTAGCGGGCCCTTGGCTCTTTTTCTCAAGGGCTGGCGCGTTGCCCACGACAACTACCTGGTCTGCAGTCTGCGTTTCCAATTGGGCCGAATCAGCGTTCACGCTTATCGTTTCGTTGGTGGCGCCATGGAACTTGTCCTCCTGATTCGCTGGGGCCGCCGACGGCGTCGCGGTAGTTGCCTCCGCGCGGCCCAGCATTAGGGGTGCAGGTACAACCGACGTGGGCGCCAGGGCTGAAATTGACCGCGCTCGTGTCGCCGGTGGGGCCTCGCGGCTAGCGACGGCGGCCGACGGCCAAGGTGCTCGACGCTCCGACCGAAATCGATCTGGTAGAGCGGTTGGTGGCGTGGCAGGAGTCGGTACCGAAGGCTTTTGCTCAACAATCGCGACCTGATTGCCACCTGGCTTTGGAGTCGCAGGCCTCCGATGAACCAATACTGCCGTGGAAACGATCGTGATCGCCGCGGCTATTCCCATCCAGGGCATCCAACTCCGAATAACCCGACCCGCACTGCGGGGCACGAGTTGAGGCCCCGCAGGCGCCGTCCCGGGCGCGGCAGAGACCGCAATGCTTACCGACTCGCGGCAGACCGCGCAACCAGCAAGATGCGTCATGACCTCGGTGCGTTCGCGGGCAAGAAGCGTCCCTTCGGCGAAGGCCGTCAGCAGGTCGGCGTCCGGGTGAACGCCGGACACCTGGCTCCGGGCCAGTTCCGACTGCAACGCATTGGGTTCGAACTGCTTCACGGTTCCGATCCGTCTCCCTTCATTCATGGAACGTCCCAGGTGACGTTTCTTGCCGCAGATTCGCGGCCACATCGACATTTAGGTCGCGCACGTCGAATTCCTGCAGCAGTTCCTCACAGCGCCCGCGATCCACCCCAGCCGCTTCGAGCCGCTTTCGCACCCGCTTGCGCAATTCACCGGTCAACCGCTCCAGCCGTCGGCTGATGGTGGACTCATGCACCCGCAACTGGCGGCCGATGTTTGCCAGCGTACGCTCGTCCAGATAATAAGATGCGAGCAGAAAACGCTCCTCATCCCCGAGCGCAGCCAGTTCCTGCGAGACTGCGGCGGCCATCCGGCGGTCAGGCTGCGCGGTCGGCGCCGGGGTACGATCCGCGAAGCTGACGCCTGCCTCAATCTGCTGCTCGAGGCTGACTTCCCTGCTTTGCGACCTGTGGCGATCGATGTACTGCTGACTCAACACGGTACGAAGCCAACCCTCCAACGAGCCGCGGCCCATGTAATAGTCGAGTTTGGAAACCCTCCGACCGTTCCGATCCGGCAGACCGTACAGCTCCGCATAGAGTCCGTCTGCCAGTTCGCGGCCAGTGGCATCGTTGCGAGTGATCCGATTGGCCGCCGCATACATCGAGGATCGGAACCGCGCCAGAAATGTCTCCCAGGCGGCCTCGTTCCCTGCCGAACATGCACGTGCCAGGGCCAGTTCCGCAATATGCAGCGATACCACCATTTGAACCTGTTCGGCCTCGTTCGCGTCCGCAGCATATCGCACGACGGCCGCCGCAACGATGTGCCGAAACTGCACCATCGGAATACCGTAACCCTCCGCGCCGGACTCGTCGTAACGCTGGTCGATGGCCTCGGTCAAGGCGCTCCCCAGGACGGGCTCATCGGTCGAGGCTGGCGATCGAGGAGACATTGGCACCGATGCTAGCAAACTTTCCTGCAAGAAACCTCTCCGCATCCGTTCTTACCTCGTGGCAGAGACCGAAAGGACTGCACACAGGGAGGAAAGTATGCCGGTCGTCCTGGGTTTTTCGCACCACGTCTTATATGGACTTCATTGGAAACGCATGGCGGTAGTTGCCGCTCTGTGCTCTCTGCTGCTGGCAGGTTCGGCATCGGCCGGTGGGCCGGACGAGATTGGCGTATATAAGGTTTTGCCCCCGATCGTACGCGGCAATCTGGCCATCTTTCCAGTCATCGGCGGCGAGTCGCATGACACATCGCAGTTCCTCACCCTGGATGAAGGCGTTCGCTCGGGGCAGGTCACGATCACGGAAGCAGGAGACCAGCGGGGACTCGTCCGCCCCGGTCAGCCCATCCTACGGCGACAGCAGGGTGCTGAGGTGAATCGGCTGGTCCTCAACAATAACTCCGACCGCCCGCTCCTTCTGCTCGCCGGAGAAATCGTGACCGGCGGAAAACAGGATCGAGTGATCGGCTCCGACCGAATCATCCCACCGGATTCCGGTCCCCTCGATCTTGGCGTGTTCTGCGTGGAGCCGGGGCGCTGGGTCGCCTCCAGTTCCAAGTTCGGCTCCATGGGTGCACAGATGGCGCAGCCGAGCGTTCGCACTCCGGCAATGGCAGAGCAGAACCAGGAACGCGTGTGGGACAACGTGCGCAGATCCAACGCGCAGATGGCAAGCAACCTCAGTACCAACGAAGCATCGGTCGTCGCAGGAACCAGTTCTTACGCCAAGGTCTTCGCGAGCCCGCCCGTACAGAAGATGGTCGCCGACTACGGGGGCGCCGAGAGCGAACAGGCCATCCTGCGCGAACTGCGCTCGGACCATGCCGTGGGGGTAGTGGTTGCCGTGAACGGGCGCGTGCTGTGGGCCGACGTCTTCGCCAGCACCGACCTGCTGGCGAAGTACTGGCCGAAACTGATGCCGAGTTACGTCGCCGAGGCGATCACCTCGGCAAGCAAAGGCTCCGCCCCAGATGTCCGCGACGCCGAATCGTACATCTTCAGCCTCAGCGGACTGCGCGAAGTTGCGGAGACGGAGCCGGAAGTCTACCGCCGCACAGAGCGCACTGGCGAGGGGTACCAGGTCTTTGAACTGGTCTCGCTGCTCCCCAAAACCAACTTCCTGGTTCACCTGGCGAAGGCGCAGGTAGAGAAACCTGAAGTGCGACGGGGTGTTCTGTATTAACTACCTCCGCCATCCTCCGCAGCGCACCCAATCACTGCGTCATTGATGAAACCAAAACCGCTTGATCGAAGGCGAAATTGCCGTTGGTACGGCTGGCGAGAGAACAACGGCTATCTGGGATGGGTCTGTAGGTAGGAAACTCCACCATTTGCAAGCGCATTGGCTGAGGCGGCCGTGAGCGGCCGGCCATACAAGAAGCCCTGTGCCTGATTGCAGCCGGCATCTCTCAGGACCTGGGCTTGCAGAGGGGTCTCGACGCCTTCCGCAGTAACGGTCAGGTCGAGTGCCTTTCCCAGCACAACCACTGTGTTTACGATGGCTGCGGCTTTGGGCTCCGACTCGATTCCGCTCACGAACGATCGATCGATCTTGATCGCGTCAAACGGAAACTTCCACAGGTAGGTCAAGCTTGAATACCCCGTTCCGAAGTCATCCAAAACAATGGACACATCGAGTCTCCGTAGGCGGCTTAGTTGATCGTGCACGGCGTCCGTGTTTTGGATCCATAGACTTTCGGTCACCTCCAGTTCCAGACGGTTCGGAACAAGCCCGGAATCTTTTATGGCCTTTTCTACGACTGAGACGATATCGCCTCGGCGGAATTGGATGGGAGACAGATTTACAGCAATCCTCAGTGGATTCGCCCAACCGGCGGCAGTTTTACATGCTGTCTCCAGAACCCAGGCACCAAGCTGGTGAATCAGGCCCGACTCTTCTGCAATCGGGATAAAGACTGACGGAGGCTGAGGATTCCAGCCTTGAGGCCAACGCAGGAGAGCCTCGAACCCAAGCAGGCTCCCATCGTGAAAGCTGTGGAAGGGCTGATAGGCGAGTTGAAACGAGTTTGTGGCAATGGCCCGGCGAATGTCGATTTCGAGCTGGCGCCGTTCACGGACTGCGGCGTCCATTCCCGGCTCGAAGAATGTAACGGAGTTGCGGCCCCGGGCCTTTGATTTGTAGAGGGCGATGTCGGCGCAGGCGAGCAATCCCTCGAAGTCCTGCGCATCCGGGGGCGAGATCGCAACTCCAATGGAAGCTCCGCATGCTAATTCGGCTCCGTCAACGTTGTATGGCTCCGACAGTGTCGCCATAAGGCGGTCTGCGAGCGTGCTCGCCCCGCCGGGTTGGGTCATCCCTCCCTGGAGAACGGCAAACTCATCCCCTCCGAATCGCGCAAGGCCATCCTCTTCGCGGATCGCAGACAAAAGACGGACGGCGACGATCTTCAGAACTTCATCGCCGGCTCGATGTCCGAAAGTGTCATTGATCTCTTTGAACCGGTCTAGATCGATCATGAGTGCGGCGACGTAGCTGCCATTGCGACGGCTTGCCGCGAGAGTTGCCTTGGCTGTCTCGGCGAGTTGTTTCCGGTTCGGGATGCCAGTGAGGCTGTCGTGAGCTGCCAGGAACAGGGCCTCTGCCTTTGCCGCTCGCTGCTGGAGCATCTGACGATAGTAGAGGATTCCGGGGATACAGCCCGCAAGCAGAACCAGGGCGGCGATGATGCCTTCGGTCAGCTGAATCGATCTCTCGTAGAGCAGCTTGTCGTCGCTCTGATCAAGGTAGACATCGAAGAAACCGACGACGGTCCCATTCCGCTCAACGGGGATAAACGACTCGACGAAGTAGGGAACATCGTGCGGCGGACTCCCCGCATGAACTACACTCCACATGGCTCCCGGACGTGCGAACCTGCCCTTGTACTGGATGGGAAAGGCCGGCACTTCCGCAGCGGGCAGTCGTTCGGAGTTGAAAAGCAGATGCCCGGTTGTACTCCAGAGGCAAAACCGGTAGATGTCGCCAACCTGGCTGGCCTCGTTGAGGAGGTGTGCAACGCGATCGGAAGGAGCGGCGCCTGAGAACAGAGGCAGAACGTCGGGATTTCGTGACAGGAACATCGAAACCCAGCAGCTCGAGGTAGCCTGAGCATCGTCGCACAGCATCTTCTCGAGCAGGGAATGGCCGAGCAACATTCCCCCTGCCACCGGAAGTAGGACACTGACCGCAAGGATGGCCAGTTTTGCGCGAACCGTAGATGGAACCCGGCTGATCCGACGACTCTTCATCGCTTTCCTTTCGCCCCCTTGCGTGATCCCGGAGACCCCGGCCTTCAATGTGGCGGAGACGAAGTCTGGTGGATCGGCTCAGGTTGTCGCGATGTTGCCATCGGCAGCGGATCGTGTCGCCAGAGGCGATGCGACTGAAGCATTTGCGCAAAGGATGTTGCATCGAGAGGCCGGCCAAAATAGTACCCCTGCACCTGGTCGCAACCAAGGGACCGCAGAACGTCGGCCTGCTCCTCCCTTTCAACACACTCCGCAATCACCTTCATTTCGAGAGCTTTTCCCATCGCAACGATCGCGGCGGTAACTGCGCTATCCCGCGCATCGTCTGAAATCGATTGCACAAAGGATTGGTCGATCTTAAGCTTCGAAAATGGGAAGCGCCGCAGATAGTTGAGGCTGCCGCATCCCGTACCAAAATTGTCGATCGCCAGACTCAATCCCATGCCGCTGATTTGCAGCAACAGGGGTTCGATCATCTCCGCGTTGGCTAATAGGCTGCTCTCGGTAAACTCCAGTTCCAGATACTTCGAAGCGAGTCCGCTCTCGTCTAACGATCTCTGGATTGAATCGGCCAGCGGCTCATAGCGGAACTGAACAGCCGACATGTTTACCGCCATGGTGAATGGGGCAACCCCCTCTTTCTGCCACTGCCTGGCCTGAGCGCAAGCCGTCTTCAATACCCACTCGCCGATGGGGATGATCTCGCCGAGAGACTCGGCGACCGGCAGAAACGTGGAGGGAGGAACCATACCTAACTCGGGATGCTGCCACCGCAGGAGGGCTTCCGCGCCCACGATTCTTCCGGTGGCGAGGTCCAATTGCGGCTGATACTCCAGGAATAGTTCGTTCTTCGGTAGAGCCTGCCGCACGCTGTTTTCCAGCTTCAGCCGCTCCAGGGCAAGGCCATTCATCTTTCTGGTGAAGAACTGCCACCTTCCCCGGCCGCTATTCTTTGCGCTGAACAAAGCAATGTCCGCATTCTTCAGAAGCGTCTCGCCGTCCTCGCCATCTTCCGGGAAGACTCCGATTCCGATGCTGCAGCTGATAGACAGGCGAATGCCCTGGACCAGAAACTCAGTCTCCACAACCCGCCGCAGCCGGTCCGCCGCAATCGCTGCATCCGTGCCGTCCCGTACGCCATTCAGAACGACGACGAACTCGTCGCCTCCCAAACGGGCTACTGTGTCGTTCTCCCTGGCGCACTCTTGCATGCGCTCCGCAACTTGCTTCAGCACGATATCGCCGACCGGATGTCCGAGCGAGTCGTTGATGGTTTTAAAGCGGTCGAGATCGACGTACAGGACTGCGAATCGACCCTTGTTCCGGTGAGCGCTCGCTAAAGCCTGCGCCACGCGATCCAGCAGCAGTGCGCGATTCGGCAGGTCGGTGAGGGCGTCGTGATACGCCAGGAAGCGAAGCTTATCCTCGCTCTTCCTCAATTCTCGTTCCGCTTTTTCGCGCCGGAGTTTCTCTTCTCTCTCTTTCAGGGCGCGACGTACTGACGTGGCCAGACGAGACATGCGCTGCTTCAGTACGTAATCCGTCGCCCCGATCTTCAGGCTTTCCACTGCGGTATCTTCGCCCAGTGTGCCGGTGACAAAAATGAACGGAGTATTGGGACACGCCTTCGCAGCCAACTCCAAGGCTTGCAGCCCATTGAAAGATGGCAGCGCGAAGTCGGACAGAATCAGGTCCCAATCGCTCTTCGCCAGGCTTTGCTCGAATTCGTTTCGCGTCTCGACCGCGGAAATATCGTTTTCGATACCGGCATCGTCCAGCAGCAGCTTAACCAGTTCCCGGTCGTTGGCATTGTCTTCCAGGTGGAGGATATGGGCCGGCCTGCTCGAGTTTTCAGCCCCGTCCGGTTGCAAGAAGCTCATCCCCAGCCTCCCCTACCTTACTTCCCTCCGGCCGCTCGTTCACGACTGCCCAGAACTTGCCTAGAGCCTTCACTGCTTCGAAGAACTCTTCGAAGCCCACCGGCTTGACCACATACGCATTCGCGCCGAATTCGTAGCACTGGTTGATGTCCGGCCCCTGGCGCGAGGACGTAAGCATCACAACTGGCAGACTCTTCAAGTTCGGATCGGACTTGATTTCGCGCAGGACTTCCACGCCGCTTACCTTCGGCATCTTGATGTCCAGCAGAATCGCCACCGGCCGCGCTTCACGGCCCAGCTTGTCCAAGGCCCGCAACCGTTCCAGCGCCTCGCTGCCATCCCGCAGGACGATGACACGGTTGGCCAGGTTGCTGTCCTCGAGAGCTGCCAGCGTGAGTTCGATATCTTTTGCGCTGTCCTCAACCAGCCAGATGGGATTCAGCGAGTTCATTCGTTTCCCCTTTGTGTGTGCCGTCCTGCAGCAGTGAAAATAAAATGTGGCGCCGGCTCCGACGGTTCCTTCCGCCCAGACCCGACCGCCGTAGCGCTCGATCAGGCGCCGGACATTTGCCAGACCGATCCCTGTTCCCTCAAACTCCCGCTCGTGGTGAGGCCTCTGAAAGATCTGGAACAGCTTCGCGTAGTACCGTATGTCGAATCCAGCCCCGTTGAAACGAGGAGGGCGCCTTCCGAATCCCTTGCCCCGGCGTTTGCTGATCCCTGCAATTGGACATGTTTTCCCCTTTGGGGGAGCCCCTGCCCATCTCCGGAGTTAGCAACGTTTACAGGGCCGGCGACGTCAGTGGCATTGATCCCTCTCTCGTCTCATCGGCTAGCACGTGGGAGACCATTAGATCGAGGTGCATTGTTAGAGCGGGCAAAGAATGGGGACAGCAAAGACGGCCCATTCTGGCGTTCGATCGCACTCCTGGACGAGAGATCGCCTGGTCGGCTGATTCTTGAGAGGCTACATCCAGCTCAATCGTGCGGAGGTCTACGCCGTTTTCTGTAGCGAACTGTTTCGCAGCCTCCACCTGTGGAGCGTTGCGGCCTGTCGTTTCGCGTATGCTGGCGTAAACGGTGTGGCCTGCAATGGCAAAAGCGCGCGCCGCGAGGGCGCCAAAACCGCTCGAAGCTCCAGTGATGACGATTAGGTTCTTTATATCGATTCTCCTGTTCTTCGGGTTATGGGAAATGAAGGGGCACCCGGGATCATCTCTGCTGTTTATGCGAAGCCACCGTTTGCGCGAAGCACCTGCGCGTTGACCCATCCGCCGTCGGGCCCGGCAAGAAAGGAGACGACGTTTGCGATATCGTCCGGTGACCGAGCCGCTCAAGTGGCGCCATGCTGCTGATCTGCTTGATCTGCTCGTCGGTCTTGCCGTCCAGGAAAAGCTCCGTCCCTACAGGCCCAGGTGCGATGGCGTTGACGGTAATCTTGTGTCCGCGAAGCTCGTTGGCGAGGACGTGGACGAGGCCTTCGACGCCTGCCTTGGAAGCAATGTAAGGGCCGTAGGAGGGGAAGTTCTTCGCGAGAACGCTACTGGAGAAGGCGATGATACGGCCTCCCTCAGCTACGTGCTGCGCGGCCTGCGAGAGGACGAGGAAGGCTCCGCGCAGGTTGGTGATCCAAACTGACATTGCAGGTCCACGATTAGCCCGGGAATCGGCGGTGTTTTTAGTACCTTGAAGTCTTAGTGCAAGTCGGCTTGTGGGAAGTAGCTGTATCCGCTCCAACCGAGCAGACGCCGGACGCAATTTGACCTCTTCCGTGTGGAGGCAGAGTCCTGGCAATCGGTTGGTCATCACAACGGCGTTTGATCGGCATAGGGGCAGCGGTTGCCCGCTGACCCCTG
>Ga0207416_1001647_pt1 | contig 28070 bp, 24 predicted proteins | sample PaiPotPPM11metaG_FD_184107 | JGI IMG/M metagenome (GOLD analysis project Ga0207416, IMG submission 184107) | Iron sulfur acid spring bacterial and archeal communities from Banff, Canada, to study Microbial Dark Matter (Phase II) - Paint Pots PPM... ... | reverse complement strand
TTCCACCATAAAACGGACACTACTATCCTCTACAATCATTATAGAGATTTGTACAAATTTCAAGCGCCTCTCGACTCTTTATAAGCAGTTTCGCAAGACCCAGTAATCATTGCCATCAATATCGAGGAAAAGCAGGTCAATTTCGCCAGCAAAACCATTGGCTGTAATAAGCTTGTTGATATTTTCGGCGGAGATCCAGGCTTGTACGAGCTTCGGTGGCCATATCCCCGTATCAGAACACCTCCCATAGAATCTTTGTCCTCGTTTGATATTTCTGCGCGAGCCATCGAATAAAAGACCAATCCACCCATGATTCACGATCAAGTTGGCAGTATTACATGAGTCGGTACATTTTCTTTCACCGGCGCTGCGGTCGTTGGTGGCGGGGTACGGCCCATGACTTCCTCGTACATCATGAACAACTGCGGGGCCACCACAGCCTGCCCAAAGCGTTCTACTGCCTGCCTGCGCCCTTCGGCGCTCATTCGCAGGCATAGCGCCGGATCAGCCAGCAATGAGAGAAGCGCTTCTGCATACGCCGGAATATCATGCACATCGACGATTTTGCCCGTGACTCCATCATCAATAATGCAGGGCAGGCCCGTACCACTATGCGCCACCACCGGAAGGCCGGCGGCCATCGCCTCCAGCAGCACAATACCGAAGCTCTCCACCTCCGATGGATGGGTCAAAATAGTTGCCAGGCGATATGCTTCTCGCATGAGTTCCCACCTATTGTTTTGCAAAATGTGAATATGATCGCGAACGCCAAGTTCTCCCGCCAGATGCATCAGTTGTCCGGGGAAATCCTCTTCTCCTGGAAGTAAGTGACCGAGGATAAGCAGCTTTGCCGCTGGGAAACGCTCAACAATGGCAGGCAGGCAGCGCACTGTATATTCCCAGCCCTTGCGTCTGATCAATCTTCCTACACCCAGGATAAGGGGATCGCCTATCGCACCCGCTTCATAGAGTATTTTCGCCGCCTCTATTCTACCGGCATTGTTGGCAGATACTTCGGGTCGTGAAACATGAGGAATAACGCATAGCCTGTCAGCATCTACTCCCAGGGCGAGCAATTCCTGGCGAGTATACTCTGTGGACACCTGAACGCGATGACTAAGATTGAAGAAGAAACGCCCCAGTGTCCTATCATACAGATCGCGGAGAGGCCGGCGGTACGGATAGATGTGCATATAGGGTGAAAAGATTACATGACGCCCGCGCAGCCGGGCAATCAGGATAGCCAGTTCGCTCTGCCCTTCTCCATAGCCATGACAATGGATGATATCGGCATCAGTCGTGAGCAATGCGTGAATAAAGGGCCAGGAAAAGACCCGCCGCCTACCCGCCCGCGCCGGGCAGCGGCGCACGCGAATCCCATCAATGATCTCTTCAGCAGGCTGTCCTGCTTCCACCTGGAAGGCCAGCACTTCGGCTTCCCACCCTCGTAATACGGCCTCCCGTACCGGCCAGTAGAAATAATACATGCCAAAGGGGCGTGTTACCGTATCCGGGAAATTCCAAACGATTTGCAGTAGTTTCATCACTGCCTCCCTATTACCTCCCTACTGCCTCTTCAAACAAGGTATCATGACTTTCACACACATACCCAGTTCGTTTTTTAATGCGCTATTGTTCCCAACCCTTGTAAACAATGAAAGATTTCGTCAAACCCAGGAACTTCTCGCGCCGGATCATGGCTCCTGGAAAGAGTTGCTTCAGCTCTTTTTCGGTCAGAAGCCTGATTTCTTTCACTGCCTCTACCGCTTCCCGTTTGTCCAGTATTTTCCCTCGCCACCCCAAATTAAAGTGCGCGACCAGGAATATCCTGAAATAGAGCGGGAGAAACTGAAAAAACGGAAAAAGGAAGTGAGGCTCTATGGGAAAGTAGCGATTAGGTGTCTGGACATAATACCTCTCTCCCACCCGCTGCACTTCTTCAGCCATTTGGCGCTGGTGACGGTATGTGCCTACATGCTCAATGACCGAGTTCGAGAACACCACCTGAAACTCTTTGTCTTTGAACTCCCGCATATTTCTTGCATCACCCACCATACTTATCAGTGTAGAGTGCTTTGATTCGGCAGGCGAGACATTGTACAGAACGATCTTCATATCGTCCCTGATAAGCCCCACCCATTGCCAGAATTCCTGTACTCCGCCAACATCTAGTATGGTTAATGGCCTGGTAAGCGAAGAGAGTAGAGATACAAAGAGGACAATTCTCTTTCTCCGCATTCTTATGGCGAGATCTGCCTGCAACTGAATGAACTTGCGTACTGGTGAACTGCTTGCTGACCTGCCTGGTAGAATGCTGGTCTGTTTATCTGTCGTCTCCATAACTTCTCTCCATACTAATTCTGACAAACCGGAGGTATCGCATCTCACCGGGCCAGAACCATCAGACTATAACCGCCTAAAGTACGGGCTGCTAAATCATTACTCATGGTAAAAAGCAGTTGTCCAATCACATGAGCTGCCTGCGAAATTCGTCTATACCAGCCTGACTGGGCAGATCAAGGGATGGAGCCGTATAGAAGTAGTCCAGGACTTCGTAGCCGACATCTTTTAAGATCTGTAAAGCAACATCCTTCGTAAAGTAGTGAATATGCCCGTGATCGCGGAGTACGTCGATTAGCCGACCCTGCATAAAGGATCCGGCTTCCAGGTACCCTATACAAGACAGTATAACTGCGAATCCAAACGCGAGAATTCTCCGGCAGGTTACTCCATTACTTATGACCCCGCGCGGCAACTTCTTCGTAGACTTGACCTTGCCCCACAAAAGCGGGTCAAGGTCAGTATTGATTTGCAACAGCAAGTATCATATAAGAAGATGCTGAGTTTCCTTTAAGGTTTGAGAGGAATGTGTGGAATGGAAGGGAGATCAAGTTGAATATTGCTTTGGTCCATTCTCACATCCACTCGTTTGGGGGAGGTGAACGATCTGTGCTTGAAGTGAGCCGGAGACTCGCAGCCAGGCATCAAGTAACTATCTACACGAGCGAATATGCTCCTGACACTACCTTTCCAGGTCTTGCTGAATTGCCTATAGTCACTATTCCTGCATGGCAATGGGCCACGACACGCCTCAAAGAGGATGTCATTTTTAATTTTACTTATAGATCTAACCCCCTTGTTTACCGTAACAAGCATGTTGCGTTTTATGTTCTGACATTCATGAACGATTCTGTAACCTTCCGGCCTGATATAAATCTCCGGCGACTTCTGGCTAGCGAGACGATGAAACGCAACCAACGCATCCTTGCTATGAGCAATTTTATCGCTGCCAGGTTTCAGGCTTTGTATCATCGCGCCGTAACCGATGTGGTCTATGGTGGTATCGTTCCAGATTTCTTCAACCTGCCCGCCACTACGGGAAATTATGCCCTTTATGTCGGCAGGTTTGAACCTGGCAAAGGACTTGATCGGCTCGTAGCTTGGTGGCAAAATATTGACTACGATCTGGTATTGGTTGGAGGTGGAGACCCCGCCTATGTTCGCTTGCTCAAGCAGTACAATAACCCACGCGTCACCTTTTTAGCACCGCAATCTGGGGAGGAGTTGGCGAAGACCTTTCAGAACTGCCGCTTTTTCGTCTTCCTGCCCTATGTTGAATTATTAGGCATCGTTGCCCTGGAGGCCATGGCAGCCGCCAAACCGATTATCGCGGCGAATGCAGGCGGTCTTGTTGAAACGATTATCCATGGCACCACGGGATTTCTCATCAATTCGGAAGAAGAATTCCGCCAGGCAGCCACTCTCCTCATCACCTCCGAGCACACCTGTCAAGTCATGGGGGCAGCCGGTAGGCAGCATGTTCAGCAATTTACCTGGGACAACGTCGCCACTCGGATAGAACAGATTGCTCAGGAAATGATTGAAAGCTAAGATTGGTAAAAGAGAAAAAAGTGTAATTGTTTTGTGGTTATTGTTTAGGCTGTGCATGAAAAAGTTGTCATGCATCGTCTATCTGAATTCATAGCTTCGTCATGATGACATGGTATAGTATGCCATGAGTACAAGTTCCGGTGGATGAAATGTCGCGAATGTACTCGGGAAGAGGTTTGTACATTGCAGTAATTACCAGGATTAAAAGGAAGGGTTAAAAAGATTTGAGGATTATTAACATCAGAGATAAGTTTGTTGACCAGCGTGGCCTGATTGCCAATATTTTTCCTTCGGGAGTCCATATCAGGTCTATTTTATACATTACTGGAATCGCCGGTGCTGAACGAGGCAATCACTACCATATCAAAGATGAGCATTATTGCTATGTCTCGGAAGGTTCAATCAAATACGGTTGGATTAACGAGAACGGAGCTGAGCAATCTACACTTTTAGAACCGGGAGATATGGTTTATACTCCTGCCGGAGAGAGGCACAAATTTATCTTCTTAACCACCGGCGCTTTTATTGCTTTGGCGACGGAATCACGAGAGCAGGCGCATTACGAGGAGGATACGGTTCGTGAGCCTTTCTAAAAATTCGTTATGCCGAGCATGTAAAAATAGCTTGTTACAACAATGGTTTTCTCTTGGGAACCAGCCTCCCGCGAATGCGTTACTTAAAGCTCCTCTGAGCGATGAGAATCTTTACCCTCTAACGTTATATCAATGCGAAAAATGCGGGCTGGTCCAACTCATTGATGTTGTAGACAAGCAGGAGCTTTTTAGCAATTATGTTTATTACTCTTCAACCTCCTCCTCCTTTAGGGAGCATTTCAGAAAATTTGCAAAACAAGCGTTCGATAAAAATTTGATTGTGGAAGGTCAGCTTGTTATTGATGTTGGCTCTAATGATGGCATTTTACTGAAACCATTTAAAGAGCTGGGTGCAAGGGTTTTAGGAATTGAGCCAGTTGAGAAAATTGCCAAACAGGCTATTCGTGAGGGTATTCCAACCATCGTTGAATGGTTATCTCCATCATCTGCGCGAAGTATTGTAGCTCAGTCCATAGCTGCAGATTATCCCTCAAGTAGAGATAAAAATAAGGCTACACTGGTCACAGCAACGAATGTGTTTGCTCACATTAATGATTCTGATATGGTTTTTAGTTGTGTTCAGGAATTGCTTGCTCCTGGGGGGACTTTTATTATTGAGGTTCCCTATTTCTGGCAGATGATCCAGGATAACACGTTTGATCTTATTTACCATGAACATTTGTCCTATTTCTCGTTAGGTGACATCATACTTTTGGCAGAGCGAAATGGTTTTTCTACGATAGATGTTGAAATGGTACCCGTGCATGGTGGATCTATCAGGGTTTATATGCGGCCGGGCCTTCATTTCGAACCATCATCTGCTGTCGGAACTATGATCCAAAAAGAAATCTGTCTTGCACAGACAGATAGTATGCAATCGTTTGTGGCAAACGTGGAGAAAAACAAACATGATCTTGTTACTCTATTGCAAGACCTTAAAAGAACAGGCAAGAGGATTGTTGGCTATGGTGCACCTGCAAAAATGTCAACTTTGACAAACTATTTCGGAATCGACAATAAAGTCGTCGATTACATCGTAGATGATTCTGTTGCCAAGCAAAATCTTTTTTCTCCAGGCATGCACATTCCCATAAGATCTCCCAGTATACTTTGTGATGATAATCCAGAGTATATTTTGATCTTTGCCTGGAATTTTAAAGAAGATATAATGAAAAGATGTCGAGGATTGGGATTTAGTGGACATTTTATCGTTCCACTACCAGGAGTAGAAATTACATGATTACTGAACAGCTCAAGTCGATAGTTGATGAGGTTGGCTCTGTAATGAGCAAATTCGAGGGAAAGACTATCCTTGTTTCCGGCGCTTGCGGGTTCCTCGGTTCATGGTTTGTGGGTATATTTCAGTACCTCAATCAAAACGTATTCATCCAGCCTTGTGTTGTGTACGCCATTGATTCATTTATTGCCGCCGATAAAGTGAATTATATTGTTGATATTGTGGATAAAAATATCCACTTTATACTCAACGATATTTCGAAGGTAGAAATTGACTCGAGATTTGATTTTATTATCCATGCCGCTGGCATTGCTTCTCCTATCCACTATCGGAAATATCCTCTCGAGACAATTGATGGTATGGTTTCGGGCTGTAAAAATCTGCTTGAAAGTGCTTCACGATATGGCACTGAGTCAATGCTTGTTTTTTCATCAAGTGAAATATATGGTAACCCATCTTCATATATGGTCCCAACCCCTGAAACCTACAATGGGAATGTTTCATGCACTGGACCACGTTCTTGCTACGATGAGAGTAAAAGAATGGAAGAGACATTATGCACATCGTATTATCGAGTACATAATACTCCGGTCAAGTGGGTCCGGCCATTCAACGTCTATGGCCCTGGTATGAGAATCGATGATGACCGCGTTGTGCCAAAGTTTATTTTTGCAGCTCTTGAGAAAAAGCCAATTACAGTCCACATTCCAGGATTACAAACCAGGACGTTTTGTTACATAACCGATGCTATGGTTGGCTTCTTTAAAACGCTTTTACGAGGCAAAAATGGTGAGGTGTACAACATTGGCTATCCTGGCGGAGAAATGTCAATGGTTGAATTGGCAGAAAAAGTGAAAAATCTTTTTAAAGGGGCTGTGGAAGTTATTGAAATCCCTATGCCACCTGAATATCCACAGGACCAAACACAGCGCCGTTGCCCGGATTTAACTAAAGCAAAAGTGCATTTGGATTATGATCCAAAGGTAGATATTGATAGGGGATTAGAATTGATATTATTCTGGTCTAGAGAATTAATTTTAGGCAGGGGTAGACGCGAACACATCAAGCTTGAAAGTTTGAGCCATCAAAGTACAATTTCTCTTCCTGTCAGAAGCCGTTCGAAATAGCAAATGAGCTATAGGCAACTGTGCGACTTGCAGATCACTCGACGTGACCAGGCTGCATGGGCAAAGAGCAGTGGAGGCGTTCACATGCCTGAATGCCTCCATCTCGTCGGTACTGGCCACACACGTCCCCGCAGCAGTGGCCTCATTCACCTCACCCCTTGCGGATCAATTCGACTAGTACAGCCCCGCCGAAATAACGCGTGAGTCTTACACAGGTAGGTTTTTGAGGGAGAGAGGCTTCCGCCTCTCTCCCTCAAAAACCTACCTGTGTAAGACCTGGGGTGGGGTCTGGGTCTGGCTTACGTAAAATGTATTGAACACAAGAGTTGCGCCGTCATCCAGCCCCAGGCCCGGAACCGAGGCGTTTGGCTTTCGAGGAGATGTCGGGAACTCGAGAATCTATGCTATATCATACCTCTGTCCGCAAATCAAGCACGGCGAATCTCGTACCTTCAATGTGACGAATGCCAGCAAAACGAGAATCAGTCGCTTGCAGGTAATTAATTCCCTTTAAAACTGAGTATATGTTGGGGTAATCGTGCCAGAGGATGATGCCCTTTTCATTCCGGAGCAAAGAAATTGCCTTGCGAGAATCGCTCAGGACATAGTCATAGGTATGAGAGCCATCAACGAAGACAAAATCAATTTTGCCCTGGTACGGCGTGTAATCGAAAGCAGCAGAATCCCCGTATAACTGCTGAATTTTGCACTCCCACTCCGTGCTATGATAACGAGCGCCCGACGTCTCTTTTTTTACCACATCTAGATCTAAAGGATCTAGCGGGAATATCGTGCTGTCAATCTGCTCACGAGGCAAATCCAGAGTATAGATCACCGCATCGTCAGATGTATTGGCCGCCATATTGAGCGCGGTACGTCCATCGTATGTTCCTATTTCAAAGCATGTGGTCGGTTGGCAAGTTTGAAGGAGTTCGACAAGAATAAACAGTTCCTCTAAACTTATATTTCCCACGGCATCATCCTCCTGTTCGTAAAGATGTAATGATGCCGCATTCGATACGAGAGAAGTGATTGCCACTGGCGGAACAAATCTCTTCGTAAAAATCTTGGGGAAAACCATCATCCAAATATCATAGATCAAAGCACGATACTTCTTCCGAAATATGCCGACTGAGAGCAGATACAGGCAAGCCACCTGCGTCGGAAGCAGATGCGCAAAGAGATACCGCACTTTTTTGTACAACACTTCCTTGTGATTCTTGCTGGATTTCTGTCTGATTGGTCGAATTTCTCTGGATATTTCTACAATGTTACGAATCATTTTTTACCTCCAAATTTTCTATTCTTCACAAACCCGAACATCGCGGGCTTACCTCGCTGCGAAACCTGATTTAACGGCGTATTGCTTGTCAGCAACTGTTGCTCGCCAGTAGTTCAATGTTTGTTCGAGAGCATATTTTATCTCGATAAGTGGCTCCCAACCGGTATGGGCCTGGATGCGAGCGATGCCGGCAACCAGCAGAGGAACATCGGCGGGGCGCTGGCGTGTGGGGTCCGCTCGCACCTGAATAGACGCCGTTGCGCGAGCCAGGAGCATATCCAGGATCTCTCCGATGGCATACGCTTGCCCTGATCCAATGTTATATGCCAGTCCGGGTTGTCCCTGCCGCGCAACGGCAAGATAGGCCCGCACGACATCTACTACCGGCAGAAAATCGCGCCGCGCCTGCAGATTACCAACCGTCAAGACCGGCTCGTTTTTCCCCGCTTCGATGCAGGCGATCTGCTGCGCGAAGTTCGCTACTACGAACGCCGCGTTTTGACGCGGCCCAAAGGAATTAAATTGGCGGACGCATAAAACCGGCAAACCATAGGCCGCGAAATATTGATAACCATACAACTCCTGAGCCGCTTTCGCGACTCCATAGGGGTTGATAGGCCGCAGTGGCGTCTCCTCGCGGATGGGATTCTCTTCTGGATCGACCAGGCCGTATTGTTCTCCTGAGCCTACCAGGACGATCCGCGGCGAGAGGCGTTCCGCTCGTACTGCTTCGAGCAGGTGGATCGCGCCACCGGCATTGACCTGAAGAGCAGAGGCAGGGTCGGCCCAGGATGCCGCTACCGATGACTGTGCTGCGAGGTGGAAGATGAGATCAGGTCGCGTTTCCGCCACGACATGGCGCATGTGTTCCGCGTTCGTGATGTCAGCTACAAATGGAGTAATATCCTTCATGGGAGCAGAGGCAGAAGCAAGTAGAGAATGCCTGCACACGCCAAATAGCCTTGCCTCGGGATACGCGATGCGACACTGTTCGACCAGGTAGCCACCTATAAAGCCTGAAAAACCTGTAATGAGGATACGCGATGGAGTGGAAATATCCATCCGCTTGTCTCCTATCTGTCTATCTTACTACAAAGAGCGGGACATGGCTGTGTTTGACTTCCAACGCTGCGTGCTGGATATCACTCTCAACCATCATAGCGACCAGTTGCTCAAAAGTAACTTTTGGATACCATCCCAGTTCATTGCGCGCTTTGGAAGCGTCGCCAATTAACTGCTCAACTTCCGCCGGTCGGAAGAGTTGGGGATCTATTTCCAGGTACTGCTGCCAATCGCTAATGCCCGCGTATGCAAACGCGGTTTGTACGAAATCACGCACGCTGTGCGTCTCACCGGTGGCAATTACGAAATCTTCGGGACGTTCTTGTTGCAAGATGAGCCACATGGCTTCGACGTAGTCACCTGCAAAGCCCCAATCGCGCTGTGCGTCGAGATTCCCCAGCGTCAGTTTGTCCTGCAAACCCAGTTTAATACGCGCAACGCCGGTAGAAATCTTGCGGGTGACAAACTCGTGACCGCGCCGGGGGGACTCATGATTGAAGAGGATGCCTGAACAGGCAAACATATGATAGCTTTCACGGAAGTTTACGGTACTCCAATGCCCATAGAGCTTCGCGGCCCCATAGGGGCTGCGTGGATAAAATGGGGTAGACTCATTCTGCGGAATAGCCTGCACTTTGCCGAACATTTCGCTGGTCGAAGCCTGGTAGAAGCGCATGGGCCAGTCACAGAGTCGAATCGCCTCTAACATGCGTATGACGCTGATCCCGCTATACTCACCGGTCGCGACCGGCTGCTGAAACGAATTCCCGACAAATGACATAGCCGCGAGATTATAGACCTCATCGGCATGTGAATAGCGGAGCGCGCGTATCAGCGATGCTTGATCGAGCAGGTCGGCGTCGATCAGTTCAATGTCATTCAGCAGGTGGCGGATGCGCTCGCCGGTAAACGTGCTGGTCCGACGTACCGTGCCATAGACACGATAGCCTTTTTCTAAGAGAAATTCTGCCAAAAAAGAGCCGTCTTGACCTGTGATTCCAGTTATTAGTGCGTGTTTAGCCACGATGTTTCTCCAAATATTCAGCTATACAAAGAAGTAAAGCACCGTCTTCACGGCTCATGCCAACAATGACGTTACAATTACTGTGAAGCAAGCCCCTGATTTTCCCGGTATCATGGCAGTGATCGACAACCAGGATTCTTCCCTCTTCAGGTGGAAGGTGACAAGCCGCGCAAACTCCACCCTGTTCTTCGAGCAACGCTTGATATTGCTCTAAAGTTAGACCATACTTTCTCAACTTATAGGCACGATTGACTTCAGGAGCTTCCCTTCGTCTCTGGCGAGCTTGCTCTCTCTCAAGCTCAGGATTCGACCAGTAGCGAGCTTTTTCTGCCTCACGCTTATAAGGCTTGCGCTTCTCGCTGCGCTTTGCATCGCTCCTGATGTAAGAAGCCTTTGCTTCCTCTGGATGGGTTGCTCTCCATTTAGCAGTAGCAATTCTAGCCGCTGCACGTCGTTTATCAGGGTCTTTATATGGCATACCACACCTCCTATAAGATGAGTATACTATATTCTGTCCTGTGATGCCATCCTGGCCGGTAATCCCAGTAATCAATGCTCGGGGCATTATGCTTCCTCTCCCTTCAACCGCTTCAGTTTGCTTGTAACAAACTCACTATCGACACCTACTTTGCTTGCGGTCGCACGCTCTCGTGCAAAATTCCGCGCGCGACACGCCCATCAAAAGGTTCATCCATTCCCATCTACCTTTTCCTCTTTAATCTGGCGCGCACCGTCTCAAATACCATCATATCTTCTTCGCTGAAGCGTAATGCTGCCAGCATGAGTACGTAGACGAGCGCGAACGGGATGAGCAGGCCCAGCACTTCAAATAGAGCGCGATATCCATATCCGACATGGATAACCTCCAGCAGCGCGAGCCCTGCTAAACTGGCGACTCCACCCGCCGCGACTGGCTTGAGCATGTCCCAACGGAATGGAATAATCTTCAGAATCCAATACGCTTCGCAGACGGTGAGTACGCTGGGAATAATGAACGACAGCGCCGCTGCTACTGCCGCACCAGTGACGTTGAATCGAGGCACTAACAGCAGCCCCAAACCGATATTGAGGAGAATATTCGCGACTGTATTTGCCAGTACCACGCGCGTTTGACCTGCCATCACTAACAGATTTCCCATGGGGCCTGCACACGCGTAGATAAAATTGCCAAAGGCGAGAATCACCAGCGCGTCGCCAGCCGCTGTATATTCCCTGGAAAAGATGCTGAGGATGGCGCCGCGAAAAATAAGGCAGCAGAGAAAGATGGGGAAACTGAGAGAGAGCGCCCATTTTGTGACGACGCTGCACAGGCTATTGAGCTGCTCGTATTTCTGGTGCGCGTAATACTCGGCGATCAGTGGTGAGAACATCGTACTGAGCGCGAGGAGCGGCATCACAGCAAACATGGCCGTGCGGTCGGCAGCCGCGTAGAGTCCGACCTGGGCAGCGGTAGCAAAGATGGTGAGAAACAGCACGTCCGTCGAATTCAAAACCGCCTGTATCAGCGAATACAAGGACATAGGGAGGGCAAAACGCAGCCATGCCCGCGGGTCGAAGCTGGGCGCGACACCGGAAACCAGTGGCCGGGAAGCCTTGCGCAAGAGAAGCTGCCCCGCGATGGTAGAGGCAACAAACCCGCATACTGCAGCCAGCGTCAAGGCTTCCAGGCGTAATCCTAGCAGATAGAATATGCCCATGAGAACCAGTGACAGGCTGGGCTGGATCAGCCGATCAGTCAGCGCTTTCGACTTGATGGCCTTTACTGCTTGCAGGCCGCTGGCAATGACGGTTTGTAGCGCAACGAGAGTAACAAGCAGCGCCACTTCTCGCAGCGGAAGCGTGTATGCATCATGATGATAGACCAGGTGCGCCAGGGCCGCGGCGGAGAGATAGAAGAGCGCGCCGCTCAGCAGGCCAGAGATAAGTGTCATCCATACGACAAAGCGGAGCAAGCCAGCGGCATGGCCGGGCTCATTTTTCGCCCGGTACGTGGCGAGGAAGCGTATCATGGTGAAGTCCAGCCCCAGCACCGCGATAGAGCCAACAACGGCAGCGGAAGTATAGGCCGTCATGTACATTCCATAGATGCTCTGCGAGACGATATTGGTCATGACAACGTTGCTTCCGTACTTGAGCGCCGCGAAAATAATATCGCCTGTTCCGGCAATAGCAGCGCCACTGGCGGTCCCGGCAAGATCTTGCTGCTGATCATCCAGCCCTACGTGGATGACCGGTATCTGAAAGGTGATCTGGCTTGTAATATCTTCGCTGGCAAAATCAAGGAACAGATCTTGCCGCCAGGCGTTCTTCGCTGGCCTTATCGCAGGCATGGCAACCGTATTAAGGCGTGAGATATCTTCTCGTGACATCTGTTCCCCTACCAGGTCGGGCCGCGGTGGTAAAGCGAGCAGACGCGCCCTATCACCAGGGTCTGAAAGATGCTCTTGCATATTGCCCATCCCAGACCCAGTATCGGCACGCGGTATATTCAACAAGGTTCTCCCGATTCATACATACTTTTAACAAGCTATTCTAAAGTCCATTGTACTTAGAAGGAAAAATCGTGACATTTTTTCTTCTGAGTACAATATACTTTAGAGTCACTCGTTAGAATGAGATGCTGTGAACGAGGAAAGGTGGACGTGTGATGAAGAGGCAGCGAGTTCAACTTCTTTCAGCCGACTCGTCTGGTACAGCAAGCGCCCTATGCAAGCTCCTTGCCGGTGTGGCCACCCCTTATGTACATCATTCAACCCCAGTATTTTAACCATAAGCAGCACAGATGCAAGATGAGTTTGCAGCAGGATGAGCAGCCATTCGTTCATCCTTACTTTCTTGTCCTGAATAGTTACAGGAGGAATGTTTAAGAACAATGATTGACCATTATCGAAAGGTATTGCTGAAACGATGGCAACTGATTGTCATCTGCTTCGTTGTCACCGGACTGGCTGTCTTTATTGGCAGTAAATTGGTAACGCCAATGTACCAATCGACATCCATTTTGCAAGTCACTGTGAGTTCAAACAGTAATCAGGCGGATATCAATAGTTTATTGGCAAGCGACCAACTTGTGCAGACGGAAGCCGAACTGGCTATCAGTGATCCTGTGCTGAGTGCAGTCGTTGCGCATTATCCCGGTCTTTCGCTCAATGAACTGGCGCTTAATGTGAGTACAGTGGTCAAGACCAATACGCAGCTATTTGAGGTCGATGTGCTTGATTCGAGTCCGACGCGGGCCGCTGCCCTCGCCAACGATATTGCCAGGACGTTGATCGCACAGCAAACCCAGGCATCTCAGCAAATCAATACCCAATCCCAGCAGCAAGTGCAGCAAGATATTAGCCAGACACGCCAACAAATCGAGAGTGTCTCAAGACAGATAGCCGATTTACAAAAAAATGGAGGAGATCAGGGACAGCTCAGCGCCTTGCAGGTCCAACTAAGCGGGCTCCAGCAACATTATACGCAGTGGCAAACACTTTTAGCGCAGCTTGAGCTAGCGCAAGCCCAGAACGGCAGTTTTCTGCAAATCGTCCAGGATGCGCAGCCATCAGTAAAACCCGCGCGCCCGAATGTCCCGCTGAATACTGGCATCGGGCTATCTGTGGGCCTGCTTACTGGTGTGTTACTGGCTATGCTGCTTGAGCAATTAGACACACGTATTCGCACCGTGGAGGAACTCAACGCATTGGTCGATTGGCCGGTGCTGGCAACAGTCTGGCGTCCTGCGCCCTCCAAGGATACTGCTGAAGATCTTGTGAATCCACCTCCGCACAGCACGAACATCGAAGCCTACCGCATTCTTAGAACTAATCTTGGCTTTTCGCTTATCGGCAAGCCGCTGCAATCGCTGCTCATAACGAGCGCAATGCCAGGGGAAGGGAAAACGACTACCGCCGCCAATCTCGCTATTTTCCTGGCGAAGGCCGGGAAGAAAACACTGCTTGTCGATGCTGACTTGCGCCGTCCCATGATCGGCGAGCGGTTACATATCTCTGCCGACAAAGGGGGCTTGAGCAATGCCGTTGTAGCATGCGCGCAATCGCCGTCAACCACCCCTAGATCATCACTACAGTCGGAGCCGTCTTTCTCTGTTGATGGGTTTTCGCTCGGCGCGTACACGCAGACGGTGGGTATTCCCAATTTGCTGGTCGTGCCATCAGGGCCGCTGCCCCCCAATCCGCCGGAGCTTCTTGATTCAAAAGCAATGGAAACGTTCCAGGCAGACCTTGCCAGTAGTGGGGCCGAAGTGGTGGTCTTCGACGCGCCTCCCTTGCTCGGTCTCTCGGATGCGAGCATCCTGGCCTCCAAGGTCGATGGCATTCTGATAGTGATTGATATTGAACACGCCAATAGGAAGAGCATTGAGCAAATGAAGACAGTCCTGGCCCAGTCGGGCGGGAAAGTCCTGGGCTGTGTTGTGAATAAGCAGCGCCGGAATCGCAAGGATTCTGGCTACTACTCCTACTATTACTACCGCACTGAAGAGAAAAGCAAGGGTACACCAAACGCAAAAAAGTCAAAGGTGGGCGCTGGTGCCACTAGGGGCAAGGAGCCGGCGGTAATAAATGGGAACAGGACATGATCGATACACATCTCCATATTTTACCCGGCGTTGATGATGGGCCGGAGACGATAGAGGAATCTCTGCTGCTGGCCCAGGTACTCGTGCGGGAAGGCGTTCATACAGCGATTGCGACGCCGCATTACAATGATGAGTTTCCTGCGCGCCCGGCGGCTGAGATACACGAGCGAGTCTATGACTTGCAGCGCGCGCTCAATCGTTACGGGATTCCTCTCCGGTTGCACGCCGGCCACGAGGTACTCATCAAAGTCGGCCTGATGGAAGATATCCAAACAGGCCGTTGCGCCACACTCAACGGCAGCCGCTACCTGTTGCTGGAATTATGGAACAGCGCCTGGCTTCCTGAAACAGAGCGAGTCATCTTTGAACTGCGCGCGCATGGTATCGTTCCAATCATCGCTCACCCGGAGCGTTATCATGCGATTCAGCAATCTCCCGACCGTCTTGCCGCCTTATTCCAGCAAGGAGTGTGGGCGCAACTGACAGCAGGCAGCCTGCTTGGAATGCAAGGGAATAACGCGCGCCGCTGCGCCGAAACTCTGCTCAAGAAAGGTTTGATTTCCTGTATCGCCTCGGATTCTCACGGCTTAAAGAGGAGACCGCCAGGCATTATCAATGGTCTTGAACGTGCTGCTCATTTCGTCGGCCAGAACCGTGTTCATCAATTGACCGAGATACAGCCGGCAGCGATTCTAGGGGCGCAATGTATTGCGCCCGCCTATCGCGCGCAAACGGGTGACGCGGGCGCAATACATTGCGCCCCTACGGAAAGGATACTATAACCGTGCGTATCTTGTTCGTCACTCCCTATGTGCCATCGCGTATACGTGTGCGGCCTTTCAATCTGATCAAGTCTCTCTCGGTCATGCATGATATTTCCCTGGTGTCGCTGCTCGTTGATGACTATGAGCAAGCGATGGTTAAGGATATAGAAGAATATTGCGTTTCGGTCGATCTGGTGCCGCTGCCGAAATGGCAAGCATACAGGAATTGCCTGCTGGCTTTGCCTACGTCCGTCCCATTGCGTGTCGCGTACTACCGCTTACCCGCGTTCGCGCAGCGTATCAGGGAGGTGATTCACAGACAGGGCATCGATGTGGTCCATGGCGAATTGATCAAGGTTGTTCCTGCTTTACAGGCTGTCCTCGCACAAGAACGCCTGCCTGTTCTCTTTGACTCGGTCGATTGCATCTCGTGGCTCCTGCAGCAGACTATGGGAACGACGCATAACTTCCTGAAAAAAACTTTCGTTTACAGCGAGTTGCAGAAAATGCGCCGCTATGAGGGAAAAGTTCTGGCAGATTTCGACCGGTTGATCATCAGCAGCGCTTTTGATCGGGAGAAGCTAGGAAACATTACCGGCCAGCCGCAAGCTATCGAGGTTGTGAGTAACGGCGTCGATACAGATTACTTTGCCTTCGAGCCGGGGCCGCGCGCAACCGACTCGCTGGTCTTCTGCGCGAAATTAGACTACTTTCCCAATACCCAGGCGATCATTCATTTCTGTGAGCATGTCTTACCACTGGTCTGGAAGCAGCGCCCGCAAGTACGATTGACCATCGTGGGGAACAATCCGCCGGAGGGAGTGCTCAGGTTGAGTGTAGACGGGCGCATTACCGTCACCGGATACGTACCTGATATCCGGCCATACCTGGGTACGGCATCTGTCGCGCTTGCGCCGCTCCTGGTAGCCGCTGGCACGCAGTTCAAAGTATTGGAAGCATTATCAATGGGGACGCCGACCGTAACAACTCCCCGTTGTTCTCAGGCTCTTGGCACGAAGGATGGGGTACACCTGCTCACTGCCGAAAAACCCCCAGCGTTTGCGCGCGCAATCGTCAGGCTGCTGAACGATCCTCTGTTCGCTGGCAGGTTGGGAAGATCCGGGCGGCAGTTCGTTGAACGCTATAACTGGAAAGAAGCCTCGCGTGTTCTTGAACAGCTTTACTACGATATTATGCCTGCGCCAGGCCAAGACGAGCCGGCGGTGAATGTGGCAGCCTATTCGGGAAACAAGCAATACAGATAAGGATGGAACTGCCGGAAGAGAAAGGTCTACATGATGATATCTCAGATGCGCTCTCCTGATACAGTGAGTACCAGGCACACCAGGCGTTCTCGACGCAGGAGACCGCGCAGGATTTTGCTCGTCCTCTGCCTCATTCTGCTCGCTTGTGGTATGTTGTCGTCTGTTCCAGGATATTTTATGTATGCGACACTTGCTGAGAAATATCATCAAGATACCGCTCAAGCGCATACAGGAGCGCTGGAACTGGAGACGGGCCTCTCCCTTTTGCAGACTCTCGTACATGATCCGTTCAATACAACGACCGTGAGCGGAGCCCAGCAGAACTTCAAGGGCGCGCTCGCAATCTTCACCAAATTACAGGGCGATCTCGCGCTTATCCCCAACGCACTTGACGCGGCTCCTGCATTCGGGACACGCTTGAGCGCCGCGAAACATCTCCTGCCATTAGCGCTGGACGTGGCTCAGGCCGGTATTGCCGGTTGTACCGTGATCGCTATTTTTTCAGCTCACTTGCGCAATTCTTTGCATCAAAAGTCTGGGCTGACCCTGGCGGACTGGGCGAGCCTGAGCCAGAATCTCCAAAACATCAAGACTATGCTGTCCCAGGCGGTGGGACTGCTGGATCAGTTGTCGCCGCAAGACTTGCAAGTTGTTCCGGGGGCGGCCAGGCTCATCAGCGAATTTCATGCTCGCCTTCCTCTTATCCAGCAAGTGATTGCGCAGACGGGAGTCCTGATCTCTGTGTTGCCCTCTATTCTCGGCATTGGGAAACCCTCATACTACCTGATCGAGATTCTGGATTCTAGCGAACTGAGGCCGGGCGGGGGATTTATCGGCAATTACGGCATCGTTACGCTGGCAGGTGGGCAATTCACATCCGCGCATGTCATCGATACCTATCTCCTCGACCGCTCGTTTGAGCAAAAGAAGAGTCCTGTTCCTTCTGCCTATTCATGGTTTCCTTTAGCATCGGTATGGGGATTGCGCGACTCTAATCTCGATGCGGACTTTCCAACCTCGGCTCGTAATGGTGAGATGCTCTATAAGCTGGAAGGAGGTACATTTCCCCTCGCGGGAGTAATGGCTATCACTCCCGCGCTGATACAGCAAATCCTCACTCTCACCGGCCCTGTCAGCGTTCCTGAGTACCACGAGACGGTGACAGCGCAAAATCTCATGGATCGCATTCACTACCACCAACTTATAGAAGAGGCAGCCGGTGGAGATGTGCCTTCAGCCGATGGCTATTCATCTGTGCGCAAGCACTTTACGGCATTGCTGGCGCAAGACCTGCTGGCACATATTCGCACATTATCCAGTTCGCTTCTCCCTAAGCTGTTTGGGAGGATGATGGCCTCTCTCCAGACCAAAGACCTGCAAATCTACTTCAACTCTAGTGCAGCGGAAAAACTTCTGCAAGCGTATCATGTTGACGGCGCGATCCAATCACTCACCGATGATGGTATCGCTGTCGTCGATGCCAACATCACTCCTAACAAAGCCAACCAGTATATGATCACAGACGTGAATGACACGGCAACAATCGATCAAACGGGAACCGCGATACATCATACAGTAATTCAATTTTCGTGGACCCAGGCCGGGCTGACCGGTCTTGACTTCTATGGTTCCACGCGGTACCGGGGATATATCCGTATCTATGTCCCGCCTGGTAGTATATTACAATCCCAGGCTGGGTGGGATCCGCGTGATACCGGAACCTCATTTGGAAACACATTCTGGGGCGGCTATTTTTACCTGGATTACCCGCTTACCGGCTCCATTACGCTTACCTGGAAGATTGCGGGCGCGGCTCGCAAACATGGACAGAGCTGGCAGTATCTCTACGCGATCCAGCGGCAGGCAGGCGCGCTGGAGAATATGAATTTCCAGGTCTCGCTCCCATCATGCTCAACACAGGTTCATACATCCGCCGGCATCGTAATCTCGAACAGGCGGCAGGTGCATCTTGCGCAGGTGCTCCAAAAGAACACAGAAGTCAGCATTGGCTATACCTGCCAGGCGTGAGGAGAAAAAGCTTCATTGCTGGTTCTTGCCGCTTTTCTGTTCCTCGCGGCGATAGGAATAGTAGTAGGAATACGAGCTATCGTTACGGCTGCGGCGCTGCTTGTTGACTACACACCCGATCACGCTGGCCCCATCCTGCGCCAGCAGCGTTTTCACCTGCTTGAGTTGGCCGCGCGTCGCGCGCGTGCTATCCACGACCAGTATGGTGCCATCGACTTTTGAGGCAATGATGTTGGCATCGGAGAGGCCGCAAATGGGTGGGACATCGAAGATCACCATGTCAGCGCCGCAATTAGCGACGAGGTCATAAAAACGCTGCATCGACTTCGAGTCCAGCATCTCCGACGGATTGGGCGGCAGCGGACCGGAGGGCATGACGCGCAGGCTGGAGATACCCACGGCGTGCGCGTATTCCTCCAGTGGAAAGCCAGTCACGCCAACGCCGGACTTTGGGATGCCTGTCGTTGACTGCGGCACAATGGGCGCAATAAATTGGGTCCCTATACGCGCTGTTCCGTCAGGGGGCTGGGGCATACTCAGGGCAAGCAGGGCGTTGCTCAGTCCCTTCTTATCGGCGGGCAGATTGAAGATCTGGTGCTGCACCGGGCGGCGCAGGTCGGCATCGACCAGCAGCGTGTTCTTGCCGGCTTTCGCCATGAAAATTGCCAGATTCGCCGCCACCGTACTCTTGCCATCGCCCGGCATCGCGCTTGTTACCATCAACAGGCGCAAGGGCTTATCGATGCTTGAAAAGCCGATATTCGTGCGCAGGATGCGATACGACTCCATGTTTGCGTCATGCTCTTGCGTGTTGATCCATTCCAAACGGTTGCCTTCCTTCGTCGCAGGATCGCGCCAGATGGTGCCGATGACCGACCAGCCAAGCAATTCGGTCAGCGCCTCCGACGTGCGCACGCGGGTATCGAACCGATCGACCAGGATCGCCGCCAGGACACCAAGGAACAGACCAGCCATGAAACCGATACCCGTATTCAGCGGAATATCGGGACGCACCGGCGCCGCGGATGGCTGCGCTAATTGGACGATACGCAGGATAGTACCATTTTTCGCTTCATTCAACTCAAGCTGAGCCAGCAGCGTTTGCCACTGCGCATAATGTTGTTGCAGGCTGTTGAGCTGCAATTGCAGCAAGATCACATCACCTTGATGGCCGCCGCGCGCTTGCAGATAGGCTATATTGTTGGAGATATCACTAATATTCTGGCTTGTTGTTTTCAAATCTTGCTGTATTTGTTGCGCGTTCTGCGTGTTTTGTTGCTGCGCGATCGCCGTCTCCCGCCTGGTCAACGTCTGCGCAATGTCATTTGCCAGTACCGCCGCCCGCCGGCGATCAGGATCAAGCACTACTACCTGGAACAACTGCGTGTTCAGCGTCGGCGACGACGATGCCTCTTTAGACACTACGTCCGCTGTCAGGCCTGGATAATGGGAGGCGACCTCACTCAAAATCGGGCCGCTGGTCGCCAACTGCGCTTCAGTTTGTACCAACTGGTCGCTTGCCAGTAAATTCGTATAATCGGTCTGGCCATTGCTGGAACTACTTGCCGTCACCTGCACCAGCGCGGTCGCTTGATAGAGCGGCGTCATCAGCTTGCTGACCATCAATGTTCCCAGACCGGCCAGGAGAAAACACCCAAGGATCAGTTTCCACTGTTTGAGTAAGAGTGTCCAGTAATGTTCCCACGTCATGCGCTACCATCCTCCAACAAAATTTATTGCCCGCGCGAGAGCAGAATCTCGCTGACCATTATCAAGAGAGGATTTGCAGCGTTAGCGAAGGCTACGATGATCGTATCAATCATGCTGTCCTTGACCAGGGAATGCAGCGTGCCGCCGCGCAAAGAATATCCCCTCCAGCCAGAACCAATAGGAACTCTACAGTCAGTATACTGAGGTATCCCACAATGGCGAAATGCAGTAGTACTTAGGGGAAAGTGGACGCGATCCGTAGGGTCGAAAAAGCCGGGAGCAAATTTTGAGAAAAATGCCGCTGTGCAAGCGTAAATCTGGTATAATCAGGTATAATCAAATGGATTGTGTGCCGGGCCACGCAAGAAACAGAGGAATAGCACCTATGATGAGTACGCAATCATCTCTCTCATCCGAGATACTCACGCGCGCCAGGGACAGCGAGGAGACGCCGGACGGCTGGGTTGTCTTGCCGCTCAAGCGCGGCAAAGTGGCCTGGGGCATCGCCGGCTGGGTTGTCGGTATCCTGATAGGGGCGTTGCTCTTCGCGGCCTTAGCCGTCGCGACCATCCCCTACAACTACCACAGCGTCATTGGGGCCGTCGTGACGACCATTTTCCTGGGCCTGCTGGCGTTTGTCGCCATTGGCAGCGCCTGGGCAGCTATGAGCGATATCCTGCGCCTGCGCGACGCGAATCGCCACATTATCGTCATTACGCTGGACGATTTCGTGAAGCAGGAGGGCAGCAAGATCGTTCACGTACCGCTCGCCAATGTGCGCTATGTCACGGCGCGCGGCAAGGCTCCGATGAATCGCTCACCCAGCGACATTCAGGGAGAGATGAAAATGCCGACGCTGGGCGAGCAATTCGTCGGCTTATTCGCCGGGCGTGCCTTCACACAGCGTGGGATGCGCTGGCGGCGCCGGCGCATGCGCACCCCTACCTCGCTGGCCTTCATCGATGACCGATCTGACAGCGAAGTGACCGTCGTCAGCGACGCGGCTTACGGCGATCCCTTCCTGATCGCGGCCCACCTGAAACAATACGCCGAAGCGGCTCAGCGTATGGGGCATTCGTAGGGACAGGCGAACAAGATAGTTCGGTGATTCCGACCCCGCTGCTGCTGTGGCGGCGGGAGTACCAGATGACAGAGCCAGAAAGTGAGGTGCGAGCGATGCTGCTCGCTATCGATATCAGCAATTCCAACATCAAGTTCGGCGTGTACAACGGGGATACGATGGATCGCCACTGGGTCGTCTCTACGGCGCGCGAGCGCACTACCGACGAATACGCGATGGTGCTGGGCGACCTGATGCGCCACCACGGCTACGAGCTTACCCGCGTCAACGGCATCATTATATCCAGCGTGGTGCCGCCGCTGACGCCCGTTTTCCAGGAACTGGCCGTGCGCTACTGCGGCAAAGAGCCGCTTGTCATCGATTACTCGCTCGACCTGGGCATGAAGCTGCTGATCGACAATCCCTGGGAGCTTGGCTCTGATCGCATTGTGACCGCTCTGGCGGCGCACTACCTCTATGGCGGCCCGGCCATTATCATCGCCTTCAGCACGGCCACCACCTTCGATGTGATCTCCGGCGACGGCGATTTCCTGGGCGGCGCGATTGCCCCCGGCCTGGTGATCTCCGCCGAGGCGTTGAGCAGCGCGGCCTCGCGTCTCTACCGCGTCGATCTAGCGCTGCCCTCTTCCGCCCTGGGGAAAAACACTATCGAGAACATGCAAGCCGGCATCATCTTCGGGCATGTCGGGCTGGTGCAGGGTCTGATCAGTCGCTTGCGCCAGGAGATTCCCGGCGTGTCGGAGGGCAGCGCGGTCAAGGTGATCGCCCACGGCGGGCTGGCGCAGTTGATGGCCCCGCTCATCCCTGAGATTCAATATATCAACCAGTACCTGCCGCTTGAAGGGCTGCGGCTGGCCTATCGCAAGCTGCGGGGATGATCGCAGTGGCCGCCCCTACAGTTCGTTTTCATCCGGCAGGCCGACGAGGATAGTGCGCCCATCGACCTTGACGGGATAGGTCATGATATCCTGGCGAGCGGGGCCGCGCAGCACCTTGCCGGTGCGGATATTGAATTGCGCGCCGTGCCAGGGACAAGTCAGCACTTCGCCGTCCAGATCGCCGTCACTGAGGGGTCCGCTGATGTGCGTGCAGTTATCGGTAAACGCGCAGATCGCGCCGTTGACTTTCGCCAGGCAAACCGGCTCGCCGTCCACTTCGACGCCTAACAGTGCGCCTTCATCCAGGTCGTCGATGTCGGCTGCCTTGTAAAATTCTTTGGTGGCCTCCCACTTCATTGTGGCGGACTCATCACTCATCATCACGCTCCGCGGGCGGCTTTTCCAATCCGGCGAGAGCGAGGCTGCTGTGCAGGACGCGTAGGGAGAGGAAAGCGCACTTCATACGCGCCGGGCTGATGGGGATACCCAGCGCCTCCAACACATCATCTTTGCCCAACCTGACCACTTCATCGACAGTTTTGCCCTCGATCATCTCGGACAGCATCGAGGCCGTGGCCTGGCTGATGGCGCAGCCGCGCCCCTGGAAGCGCACTTCCTGGACATGATCCCCCTCGACCAGCAGATCGATGGCAAGCTGATCGCCGCACAGCGGATTGGAGTCCTCGGCGTGCGCCGTTGGATGCTCCAGCTTGCCGTAATTGCGCGGGTTGCGAAAATGATCAAGAATGTATTCGCGATAATAATCCATTGACATAGGTCATGTCCTCACAGGCTAAAGATCTCGATCGCCTTCTTCAATCCCTTGACCAGCGCGTCGATTTCTTCCGGTAATGTATACACGTAGAAACTGGCGCGCGCGGTTGCCGCGAGGCCGTAGCGTTCCATCAGCGGCTGAGCGCAATGATGTCCGGCGCGCACGGCCACACCTGCCTCTTGATCGAGGATCGAGGCCAGATCGTGCGGGTGAATGTCGCCCACGGTAAAGGATACCACGCCGCCGCGCTGTGCGGCCCCCTGATGCATCGTGGGTGGCGGGCCGTACAGGGTGATGCCGGGAACGGCCTGCAACTGCTCCAGCGCGTAGCGCGTCACCGCCTGCTCGTGGCGCTGCACGTTCTCCATGCCGAGCGCGCCCAGGTAGTCGATGGCCGCGCCCATGCCGATAGCCTCGGCAATGGCGGGCGTGCCTGCCTCGAACTTCCACGGCAGATCGTTCCAGGTCGAGTTGCGCAGGCCGACGCTGCGGATCATGTCGCCGCCGCCCATGAACGGCGGCATGGCTTCGAGCAGGTCGCGCTTGCCATAGAGTATGCCGATGCCCGTTGGCCCCAGCATCTTATGCCCGCTGAAGCAGAGGAAATCGACATCCAGTTCCTGCACGTCTACCGGCAGATGCGGCACGCCCTGCGCGCCATCGAGCAGCGTGACGGCCCTGGCGGCGTGCGCCTGGGCGATCATGGTTTTGGCCGGATTGATCGTTCCCAGCACGTTTGACATGTGCGTGAAGGCGACGAGTTTAGGCTGCTGCTGCAACAATTGCTCGTAGACATCGAGCTGCAGCTGGCCGTCATCTGTGACGGGGATAAACTCCAATCGCGCTCCCGTGCGCTGGGCAAGCAATTGCCAGGGAACAAGATTGCTGTGATGTTCCATCTCCGTCAGCACGATCAGGTCGCCCGCATGGATATTGGCGCTGCCCCAGCTATAGGCCACCAGGTTGATGCTCTCCGTGGTGTTGCGCGTGAAGATCACCTGTTTGGCTTGCCGCGCGTTGAGGAAGCGCGCCACCTTGACACGCGCCTTCTCCATCAGCGCCGTCGCCTCTTCGCTCAGTTCGTAGACGCCGCGATGCACATTGGCGTGCGTGGTCTGGTAGTAGACGCTCATGGCATCGATGACGGCGCGCGGCTTCTGCGAGCTGGCCCCGCTGTCGAGATAAACGAGCGGCTTGCCATGCACCGTGCGCGACAGGATGGGGAAATCGCCGCGAATCGCCTCTACAGAGAACGCTGGCGTGGCCGCCCCATTCATGGTGGCGGACCCCTTTTCTCCCGGTTGTATCATATGCGACCTGATTCCTCTAGCATTTGCAACAATGATGTGTGGTTCCTGCCAACCCCGCGGGGTTGGCAGGAACCACACATCATTGCCCGTTAATATTCGGCCAACTGAATCTCTTCGTCCGCGCCCTTGCGCTCGTCGAGCTTCACGGCGTACTCATCGACGCCCTCGATCTCCCAACGTTCCTGGGCGTCGAGCCAGGCGTCGGCCTCGTCTTCCCCACTCAGGCGGCTGACGATGCTGCGGCGCAGGCGCGTGCGCAGGTTTTCCAGCGTGATGCGCTGCAAGACCGGCTCGAAGAAGCCCTGCACCACGATGCGCTCGGCCTCTTCACGCGGGATGCCGCGCACCATCAGGTAGAAGAGCTGCTCTTCGTCGATCTTACCCGTGGTCGCGCCGTGGCTGGCGCTGACCTCGTTGGCGCCAATCTCCAGGCTGGGGATCGACTCCGCGCGGCACTCGTTGCTCAGCAGCAGGGTGTGATCTGCCAGAAACGAGGCCGTCTGCTGCGCATGTGGCTGCACGCGAATCATGCCCGTGAACTCCACGCGCGACTGATCCGTCAGCACGCCCTTGACCATCGTCTCCGCGTTGGTGGCGAGGGCGTCGTGGTTAGAGAGCGTGTGCATACTGATGCGCTGGTCGTGGTCGGTGAAGAAGACGCCCACCAGTTCGGTCGCGCTGCCATTGCCGCTCAGCCCCGAACCGATATTCTCTACTGTAACTTTGCCGCCGATATCGGCCATGACCCAGGTGGAACTGGCATCCTTCTCGTGAACGGCGTTCTTGTTCGTCACGTTCCAGACGTTGAGGCCCAGGTCTTGCAGGTTGCTGAACTCCACCTGCGCCTCGTTGCCCACGAACACTTCGACGACATCGTTCATGAACGAGGGCTGCTCACCCTCGAAAGCCGAGTTATACTCGCAGACGAAGCGCAGGCTGCTCTGTGCGTCGGCGACGATCAGCGTGTGCGGGAAAACGGCGGCGGCAGGCTCGTCGATCCAGAATTGCGCCAGGATGGGCTGCTCGATCGCCACGCCCCGCGGCACGTACAGGAAGATGCCGCCCGTCCAGAAAGCCGCGTGCATGGCGGTGTACTTGTTGCTCTCGACGGGTATGCAGGTGGTCATGAAGCGCTGCTGCACCAGTTCGGGATGCTCGCGCAGGGCCGTTTCCAGGCTGCTGAGGATCACGCCTTGCGACCTCAGCGCCTCGTTAAGTTCAACGCGCACGACGGACGAGTTGCGCTGCACGATCAGGCCGGAGCGGTCGCCGACGGGCGCGTCGCGCAGGGCTTGCTCGATGGTTGCTGTGAGCGCGCCGCGGCTCCCCAATTCATTGTGGGAGATTCCTTCAACATAGGGCGTCAGGTTCTGATATTTGAAATTCGCCATCGTGCGCAGCGTGCCGAGGTCGCCGCGATTGCCGAGTGGGGCATCCAGGCGGTCATAGACCTCCCAGGCGCTCAGGCGTTTTTGGCGCATCCACTCCGGCTCTTCCTTGCGCCGCGACAACTCCTCTACGAAATCGCGCGACAGGCTATTTGCCAATACCTCAGACATTGGCGCTCACCTCGTTCTCGGCGTGGCCACCCGCTTCATCGTGGGGAGTGGGTCTGAGCCATTCGTAGCCCTTGTCTTCCAGTTCCAGCGCCAATTCTTTACCGCCGGACTTGACGATGCGCCCATCGTACATGACATGCACGAAATCGGGAACGATGTAGCTCAATATGCGCTGGTAGTGCGTGATCAGCAAGATGCCCAATGCGGGGCCGCGCAGCGCGTTGACGCTTTCGGAGACGATCTTGAGCGCGTCGATATCGAGGCCGGAGTCGGTCTCGTCCATCAGCGCGATCTCAGGTTCGAGCAGGGCCATCTGGAGAATCTCGGCGCGTTTCTTCTCGCCGCCGGAGAAGCCGTCATTGATCGAGCGGTTGATGAAGCTGTTATCGACTTTCAGCAGGCGCATTTTTTCTTGTAAAAGTTTGCGGAACTCACCGGGAGGGATGCCCCTGCGCTTCGCTATCTGGCCGGTCGGATTTTCGCCCTCTGCGAGCGGTTTATTGCCCTCGCGCACGGCTTCGAGCGAGCGGCGCAGGAAGTTGGCGACGCTCACGCCAGGGATGGACATGGGGTACTGGAAGGCCAGGAAAAGGCGCATGCGGGCGCGGCGGTCGGGCGAATATTCCAAAATATTCTCACCCTTGAACCAGATTTCGCCCTCGGTCACTTCGTACTTGGGATTGCCCATGATCACATTCGCGAGCGTGCTTTTGCCGGAACCGTTCGGCCCCATCAGGGCGTGGACTTCGCCCTGCTGCACCACCAGGTCAACGCCACGTAAGATTGTTTTGCCTTCAATGTTCGCATGCAAATTTTTAATAACAAGTTCTGATGCCATTACGATACTACCACTCCTTATGATGTAGGGGCAAGGCTTGTCCCTGTCCGCGGGCGAATCTCCGGCTCCTGCTTCTTGGGAATTAGCTGCCTCCCAGGCAGGCTGGTGAAGTCCAGGTTCGTCACTGTTTGAATGTCGGAAAGCGCGATAAAGCGCGTTTTTGCGGTAATGGACGGGTCTGTGGCCGCCCAATTCATGGTGGCGGTCTCCGCTTGCAGGAGGTCGGCCAGCGTCATGCCGTCCAGCGTCTGCGCGACGACATCGCGCAGCTTTGCCCACAGGTAATGCGTCTTGCAGGAAGCGAGGAAGCCGCAAATCTGGCTCATCTCGCCTTCGGTCGCGCAGATCATGGGCGAGATTGGCCCTTCGAGGACGCGCACCACCTCGCCCATCGTGATCTCTTCGGGTGCGCGACTCAGCCGGTAGCCGCCATGCGCCCCGCGCGTGCTGGCGACGAGCGGCGGTTCCGCTTCGCGCAGCAGCTTGATCAACTGCTCAAGATAGGCCAGCGGCAGCAGCTCAGCCTGGGCAATGTCGGTCAATGAGCGCGGATGTTCGCCGAAATGACGAGCGAGATCGACCATGATTCGCACGCCGTATTCACCTTTGGTCGAAATTCCTAAGTTCATGGCTTACTCCCTTTCGTCAAAATCCAGGCCGCGCTCTGCCGGAAAGCGAAGCTATTAATCCGACCTGTTTACTAGGATATATTGTAACACATACCCCCTGGTAACGCAACTTTTTTCCACTTGTGAATCAGGGGGTCTACGTCCTTGCGGGGGAATTCTGTAGGGGCGTGGGCTTGCCCCGTCCAAAAACCGTGCATCATCGCACACAAGGGCGGTGCTTGATCTTCATCTTGATCTTCATCCCATGAAGCTCGATGAAGCTCGGCCCACGCCCCTACAGGTTTCGATCCCGCTTCCCCCCGAAGGATGGGGAATTCAGAAAAGAGCTAATGTTGCCTGAGAAGAATAAAGATGGTATAGTATTTGAAAAAGTATATAGCGCAGGAGAGCCGGGTGAAAGCATATGACAACCACATCGAAAAAGACTTACAC
>Ga0207416_1001646_pt1 | contig 28107 bp, 20 predicted proteins | sample PaiPotPPM11metaG_FD_184107 | JGI IMG/M metagenome (GOLD analysis project Ga0207416, IMG submission 184107) | Iron sulfur acid spring bacterial and archeal communities from Banff, Canada, to study Microbial Dark Matter (Phase II) - Paint Pots PPM... ... | reverse complement strand
GGGGTGCTACTTTCTGTCGTCCATCTGGCAGGTCGGGAATTTCGCCCGACTTCAACTCATCAGTTATCACTTTCGCGACGACCTTTCCCCTGCCTTCCAGCAGTTTCAGGTCAACGGGCCGCACCTGAGAATTGTCCCTCTTTCCCCCTATCAGGAGCGCGTAAATCTTTACTATAATATTCTTGTCGAGGTGGGCAATCTTACCCATGATTTTATTGCGCTATCCCGGTATACTGTTCCTTGGAACGATGCTCTAAAATGATCGATTTACTATGATTTATGAGAGGAGAATCTTCTTGAGTTTAAATAATCTAGAGAGCATGACTACATATGAGCTTGCTGAAATGATTCGTAGCACTTTGACTCCAGATAATCTAGAGAGTATAACCACAGAGGCGCTTGCTGAAATGATCAGCAGCATAGTACTTGTGTTGCGGAGATTGCCGAATGTTCCGTTAGGGGAACTGAATAGCTTGGCTGATAAACTTGTAGAGAGCAACAGAGAATCAGAGACGAATTTGAAACCTTATGAGGTATATAAAGGCATTCCTGTCCATCTTTATCAAGAGGAGAGGCCTGATAAATGGAGGGCTTCTGTCGATTGGTATGGACGTCTGGCAAATGTCGATCTGGAAGAAGGGGAAAAACCTACTCGAGAGACTGTTATTAGGGCGGCACATAGGCTAATCAACTTATTAGAGAATATCAGAGATAATGGCTTGGTTTGGCCTGAAAGCTACTTTGTACGTAAGTAAAATTGTAATTATTCAGGTCTCTTTCTGCTTGCTCACTGCCTCCGGCAGTTCGCAGGCCAGAGGGTGGGAGGTGGATATGGCAGCCCGCGGGCTGCCATATCCACCTCCCACAGACAATTCGGGCGAGCCACCGCAGGTGGCGAGGTGTCCTGAGCAGTTACAGATCATTCATTCCTTACGGCAAGATACTGTACACTGAAAAACTGCTGAGGATCTGTCCACACATGCTCGACTGTCAAACCAGCTGTTGCAGCTAAGGATGCAAACTCCTCCAGGGTGTATTTATACGAACTCTCCGTCCAGATGCTCTCTCCCAATGCAAACGCCACTTCGACCTCTCCAATGCGAACGGTTTGGTTTTTGAGGCTTACAAGATGCATCTCAACCCGCCCCTCTGTGGGATTGTAAAATGCATAGTGCCCAAACTGACCGAGCTGGAAGTTGCCCCCAAGCTCCTGGTTGATCCGTACAAGCAGATTTTTGTTAAACTGCTCTGTCACTCCCCGCCAGTCATTATAGGCACGATGCAGAAGAGTCGCATCTTTCTTTAAATCTACCCCAATCAGCAGACCTCCTCCCTGGTAGACCATGGCAATTTGTTTGAGGAAATTCCTGGCAGGCTCTGGATTAAAGTTGCCAAAGGTCGAGCCAGGATAATAGGCAATCCGTCGTGCAACTGTTTTACCCGGCGTAGGGATCTCGAAAGCACTTGTGTAATCCGCGCAGACTGGAAGCACCTCCAAGCCAGGATACTCAGAAGCTAAAGTCGTACCTGCCCGTGCAAGATGCTCTTTTGAGATGTCTATGGGCACATACCCCGCTGGAGTCTGTAGGGTATCCAGTAACAAGCGAATTTTTGCACTGTTTCCGCTTCCATACTCGACGAGCAAACAATTGGGTCCAAGCAATGATACCATCTCCTGGACCCGCTCCTGCATAATATATAACTCGGTTCGCGTGAGATAGTACTCATCGAGCAGGCAAATCTGCTCAAACAAGCGCGAACCACGTTCATTGTAGAAGTACTTGCTCGGCAGCTCTTTTCTCGGTTTTTGCAATCCTTGCAGCACCTCTGCACGAAATGTATCCTGCTCCGGTTCAAAGTCATAGAACCGGAGCGGGTAATTCGAATGCTGTATAATGACTACACCTCCCGTGCAAGTCGAATACCCATGAATTGCCAGCGGGCATTGGGGGGAAAAAAGTTCCGGTAGGTTGGCCGAATATGTGAACGGGACGTTGCACATGAGCCGCCGCGCAGCACAAATTGGTTGCACATGAACTTCCCGTTGTACTCTCCTACAGCACCCGGAGCAGGCTTATAACCAGGATAGGGTAAGTAGGCGCTTTGGGTCCATTCCCACACATCACCATACATCTGAGCCAGTTTTCCGCTTGCAGTGGTACTATTCAAGGGAGCAGGGTGATAGAGACCCTCTTCGACAAAGTTCCCTTCTATAGGGATATCACACACGGCTACCTCCCACTCCGCCTCTGTAGCGAGTCGTGCATTCGCCCAGCGTGCGTAAGCATCAGCTTCATAATAGCTGACATGGCATACAGGCTCAGCGGGTTCTACCTCGCAAAAGCCGTGAAGAGTCATCGTCCACCAGCGATCATCTCTCTTTTCCCAGTACAGAGGAGCTTCCCATCTCTCCTGCTGTACTGTGCTCCAGCCGTCGGAGAGCCACAGGAGAGGATTGGTATAGCCTCCATCTTCGATAAACTCCAGGTATTCTCCATTGGTGACCAAACGTGACGCAAGCTGAAAGGCATGGATAAACTGTCGATGCCAGGGTTCTTCATTGTCGAAACAAAAGCCTTCTCCCTCATGGCCTATCCAATCAACGCCCTCAGGATAGAACACCCACTCCATTGGGAGAGCGCCCATCGAAGACACATGCTCTCGCTCCAGATAGGCGGGGTGCAAGGGATTACATGACAGGACATGTTTTATATCGGTAAGCATCAACTCTTGATGTTGTTGTTCATGATTCAGGCCAATCATAATGATAGGCGCAAGTTCTGTAAGTTGTCGCTCATCTACCTCATTAAGCAGGTCAAGCACCCGCTGGTCAACATACCAACGGTACAGGTATATCTCCTCAACAGTCGGTCGAGAAATCAGACCTCGCGTTGGCCGATAATATCGCTTGCCAAACGAATTGTAATAGGAATTAAAAAGGTACGCATACTGTGGATGAAAAGATGTGTACCCAGGAAGTGCAGGGGAAAGGAGAAAGGTCTCCCAGAACCAAGTCACGTGGGCGAGCTGCCATTTCGTCGGGCTCACATCCGGCATCGACTGAATAACGTAATCTTCAGTCACCAGTGGTTCACACAACTGCTCTGTGAAGCGACGAACAGCCTGGTATCGCTCGACAAAATCTTGCCTGTTTCCAGGCATAGCACCAAGCGAATGCACAGAGATGTCTTTTGCCATCGTTGATCTTTCCTCTTCGATTAGTGTACCCTGATCAATAGCATCCGGTCGAAAAACACTACAGCATAATAACTTTCCCAAATCGATTATAACACATTATAAGTACATCTTTTTTGAAGAACTCAACAAATAATTCCCATATTCCCCACAAAGAGATGCCATCTGAGCACATTTGCCTTACTACAAGTTATATAGGGTTGATGCCAAGTGGTAGATAGCCTTCAATATTCTGATGAAGCTTCAGGGCTTGTGAATATTCCTGTCAAGTACAGTTTTGCTCGTCAAAACTGCAAGCATTAACTGCAATAGGGGTTTTTGTTCGATAATTCACAAGCCTTGAATGAAGATTAAATAAACATTGACAACCATTGATATATGTTGTATAATTGTAAACGAGCTGATTTTTGTGTGTAAATAGGAGGTAAATACTGCTATGGCACTTGTTGATGCAAAGCAAGTGAGTACCTATCTGTCCCATCTGGAGCTTTCTCCAGATCAGTCTCAAGCAGTTGACTTTATTATGTCGTGTCCCTTAGATCAAGTGCGGGAGAGACTTGTTCGGAAGCAAGTTCTCTCTGAGGAGATAGCCGATCAAGCTATTGCAGAATACAGGAAATTTCTTGTATTGGCACGGCTGGGGTACGGCCCTCTAGAAATGTTTAGCAGGCAGGTTGATGAGGTTTGGCATGCGCATATTCTTTTTACTAGGGATTATGCCGAGTTCTGCCAAATGGCCTTTGGTCGCTTCTTCCACCACCAGCCACACACAAGCTCTGAAAACTCAGGCTCTGAAAAGATATCAAAACAGCAACATGATCCCGCTTTCCACTTTGCGACAGCGTATACCAATGTGTTTGGTTCGCTCTCTCCTTTGTGGGAAAATGTTCGCCTTTCGGACTGCAAAATCGCTAGCGATTGCAAAACTAGTCTTTCGGACTGCAAAATCGCTAGCGATTGCAAAACTAGTCTTTCAGACTGCAAAACCGCTAGCGATTGCAAAACTAGTCTTTCAGACTGCAAAACCGCTAGCGATTGCAAAACTAGTCTTTCAGACTGCAAAACCGCTAGCGATTGCAAAACCAGCTTCTAAATTAAGAGCTTATTCGAAAACCTTATTTTGCCTTTGGATTAGAGTGGCCTCACTGAGGTTGCCGAATAAGTTCCAAGTTGTTTGCCAAAATCAGCTTAGGGCGGATTATACATCTGCCCTTAAGTGTGATTATACACTAGCCTACTTATCAAGGGTTGAGAACAAATTATTCAGTGCTTCGGCCAATGTCGGATGAGCGAAGATGGCCTCACGGAGAACTGTATACGGCAGTTTTCCCATCATTGCAATCTCCAGCATGGCCATAATCTCTCCCCCTTCAATACCCAGGACCGCACAACCTAGAATCTGTTTGGTATCAGCATCCACGACGGCTTTCATGAAACCTCGGGCTTCGTCTACTTCTAGTGCGCGAGCAACGTAATCCATTGGCAACTTGGCTACACAAATATTGCGCCCTTGAGCTTTTGCCTCTGTTTCACTCAGTCCGACACGTCCAAGCTGTGGATCAATAAAGACGGTGTAAGGGACTAATCGATCATGAATGGTAACATTGCCATTTTCGAGCAGATTGGTACGAATAATACGAAAATCATCATAGGAAATATGAGTGAAAGCTGGTCCTCCCTTGACATCGCCCAGTGCATAGATACCGGGCACGCTTGTCTCCAACCGTTCATTGGCAGGGAGAAAGCCACGCTTGTCCGCCTCTAGGCCAGTTGCAGCTAGATTCAACCAATCGGTATTGGGTGTGCGCCCTGCTGCTACCAGCAGATGCGACCCAGTGATAACCCGTTCTTCTTGTGGAGTACGTACTACTAGTCGAATACGATTATTGGCAAGTTGCTCGACATGCAGAGGAGTTGTCTCTAATAATATCTCCAAGCCATCTTCACGCATGATCTTAGCCGCCTCATCGGCCACATCATCATCCTCACGCGCCAACAAGTGTGCACCTCGCTGGACAACCGTCACCTCACTACCGAAGCGGCGAAACATCTGCCCAAACTCCAGCCCGATATAGCCGCCCCCTATCACCAGCAGGTGCTCGGGTACCGCATCCAGTTCCATGATCGATGTCGAGTCCAGCGTTGACACTTTATCCACTCCACTTAGGGATGGCATTGATGGTCGAGCGCCAGTATTGATGAAGATCTTATCGGCAGTCAATTGACGAGTTTCACCATTGTTCAGGTGCACTTCCAGTATCTTTGGACCGATAAAGTGAGCTTCTCCCATCAACAAGTCCAAGCCTTTGGTTCTTTCGAGCCCCCGTTGACTGCCACTGCGGAAGCTGGTAACAATATCGCGTTTCCGTCGCCGTACGACTGTCATATCCACAGATACCGGACCAGTCTCTACTCCATAATCAGCGCCTCGTCGAGCCAGGTAGGCAACACGAGCACTCGCAACCATGGTTTTGGTAGGTGTACAGCCTTCATTGACGCAGGTACCGGCGACATGCTCACGCTCGATAATAGCCGTCTTCCATCCGGCTCGCCCTAGCGCCCTGGAGAGCGGCGTCCCAGCCTGTCCTGAGCCGATTACAATTGCATCGTATTGTGTTGGTTGGATCATCTATGCTTACCTCTTTCTCTCTTTAAGATATATCGTTAACTACTGTCTACAGATCCCTTTCCATCTCAAAAACGGATGGCATGGAGAACTTTGCCTTCGAGACTCCTCATGATATCACAACAGACCCTGTCCAACGGGAATACACAACCGCCAATGGATTCCTCGAAAGCATCATCCCCACTTGGCAACCTTGATCCGCTTCCCATCCGCACCATCAACCATGAAAATTCTCACCCCAAACCGACGGCTCAGCGTCCATAAGACACTGTGGATGGTCTCAGCAATGTCTGAGTTTGGCAGAAGCTCGGCGAGGGATCGAACAATTGATTCGTCGTATGCGAGTGTTTCGATAGTTTTAGCAATGTTCTCACCCAAGTTCTCACTGATCTGCTCGTTAGCTAACATTTGTATCAACTCTGCTACTACCGACTTCTCTCCTAACTGCCCTAGCACACTAGCAATTCTCTCTCGCACGTACCAAAAGATCTGCTCGTTAGCTAGCAAATGCACTAGCTCTGCTGCTACCGACTTCTCTCCTAACTCCCCTAGCGCATCGACAATACTCCCTCCTACACCTAGACGGATTTGCTCATTGGCTAGCAACTGAATCAGGTCTCTTGCTACTGACTTCTCTCCTAACTCCCCTAGCGCATCGGCGATTTTGATACGCACATGGTTACTGGTCTGCTCGTTGGCTAGCATCTGCACCAACTCTGCCGCTACCGACTTCTCTCCTAGCTTCCCAAGTGCATAGGCAATGTTCCCACGCATCTCCCCACGGATCTGCTTGTTGGCTAGCAACTGCACTAACTCTGCTGCTACTGACCTTTCTCCTAACTGCCCTAGCGCATCGACAATACTCCCACGCACGTGCTCACTGATCTGCTCATTGGCTAGCAACTGCACTAGGTCTTTTGCTACTGACTTCTCTCCTAACTGCCCAAGTGCATAGGCAATCCAGCCACGCACAGCCTCACTGATTTGCTCATTGGCTAGCAACTGCACTAGATCTCCTGCTATTGACTTCTCTCCTAACTGCCCAAGAGCATTGGCAATCTTAACACGCACAGCCTCACTGATTTGCTCATTGGCTAGCAACTGTACTAATTCTCTTGCTACCGACTTCTCTCCTAGCTTTCCAAGTGCATCGGCAATCCTCCCACGCATCTCTCCACTGATTTGCTCATTAGCTAGCAGCTGTACTAATTCTCTTGCTATCGACTTCTCTGCTAACTTTCCTAGCGCAGCAGCAAACATCTCATGCACATCCCAGCTGACCTGCTCATTGGCTAGCAGTTGCACCAGATCTCCTGCGACAGATTTTTCTCCTAACTTTCCTAGCGCATTGGCAATACTCCAGCGTACATACCAGTGGATCTGCTCACTGGCTAGTAACTGCACTAACTCTGCTGCTATCGACTTCTCTCCTAACTCCCCTAGCGCTGAGGCAATCCTGCCACGCACGTCCCCATTGACCTGCTCATTGGCTAGCAACCGCACCAGCTCTCCTGCTACCGACTTCTCTCCCACCTCCCCTAGTGCTGAGGCAATGCCCACACGCACACTCACACTGATCTGCTCATTGGTTAGCAGCTGCAGTAAATGATTGTTGACTTCTACACCGCCAATAGCCGCTAGATCTTCGGCAATGTGCTCCTGGATTAAGGGATAAGGCGTGCTTAGCAGTACCTCAAACAGTCTATCGATCACTACCTGCCAGAGCGATATCTGCTGGACCGTTGGTCGGGCAGCTAAACAGCGCCCTGCCAGGACAAGATTGGTACAGAAGATATCCTCTGGCAGACCACCCTCGCTCTCGTGACCTATCAACCTCAAAAGGAGAGGACTGGCATCGGGTGTATAGCCAGCGTAGAGCAGTAGCACTTCTTCCCACCAGGGATCACCGCGATGGGCTAGCAACACGTCCAGTTGTTGATGGTCAGTCATATATTGAGCAACAAAGTACTCCTGCAATGTCAGGTGAAGAAAGCCTTGCCAGCCTCGCGCCTGCTCTTTGAGCAAGCCTTGCTCATTGGCAACCTCTGCCAGGATCTGTCCATTCTCTTCTAGCTGTCGACGAACTTTGGGCAAGAATTCGGCTATTACATCCAATAATTCTTTTTCAGGAAAGTAGCGCTTACCCTGGCGATGGAAATGCCAGGCCACTTCTGTTAGCAATTGGCGCTTGTGCTCCGGCTTGAATTCGCGACGACGACGAATATTGCGTTTGGCATCCCATTCTGTGAGCAAGACTTCAACACAGCGCTTATACAGTTCGGCCCGGCGCTCGGGCAGGTCAAGTTGTGCCTCGTATACCAGTACGATGAGCGAGAGGAGTAGCGGATTGGCTGCCAGTGCTTGCATACGCGGATTACGCTCTAACTTTTTGTTCAGATCGTCGCCATTAGCACGTTTCTGGGGATCTTGATGGCAGTTGAACCAGTTTGTGACAAATTGCCGGATGTCGTCAGAGCTAAAATCCAGCACTTCCAGTTCTGTGAAACCAGTCAGCGGCGATCGCTGGTGATAGCCAGCCTTGCGTGCCGTGACTACGACGGGAGCTTGATGATAGCGAGCAGCTACCAACATGATCGCATCTGCGACGCGCTGGTAGGAGGCATCTGCAGCTTCGGGAGTCTCGCCAACCGCCGTTTCATCAAGCGCATCCAGAAGTACAAGTGCATGGCCTTTTTGCAAGTTCTCGTCCATATAGTTGCGTGCATCAGTTTGCGGGAAACCATAACGCTCATCCCACTCTGCTGCCGCGAAATCTAGTAAATCGTGGTGGCCGGAACTCGCAAAGGCATTGAGTTCAATACGAATAGGCACATCCGGCAATTGATCGAGTTGGTCATCTGCCGACCTCAGCGCCAGATATTTGAGCAGGGTGGTCTTTCCTGCACCAGGATCGCCTATGAACACACAGCGTTTATACTTGCGAATGGCTTCATCAGGGTCCATGGCACTGTCAGTTCGTCGTTCCATATATTTGATGCCTGCCTGTAGTAAGGCATTGGGATCATGTTGCAATTCTGCGGCTCGTATGGTTGGGTCAAGCTCATAGCTGCTTCTGGCATCCTGGTGAACGCGTACCTTTACGTAGATGCTAGTCACTTCCAGAGGATGACTCATATCCAGAATCTGTAAGCGCGAGACACGTGGATCGGCATGCAGTGCCTGACGATATGCTTCCGCTCGCTCTGTATTGGTTTGGGCCAGCACCATTTGGAGCCGCAGAGCTTCAGCCTTGGCAGCTTCGTTCTGTTCCTGTTGCTCCTTGGCTTTATATTGTGCTTCAAGCTCTTTGCGGAGGCGTTCCATTTCCTGCTCATGGCGAAATTGGTCCTCTTGCCTCTTCAGTTCAATTTGAGCAGTGCGCCGTATTTGATAGATTATAAAAGCACCACTTATCAATGCCACGATGATAGCACTTACGAAGCCAATCAATGCAGCCCATACGGCAGGGTCGAGGCTAATGGTAGGATGAGCAGCGTTAGTCGAGGCCGCAGTGGCAGTAGGTGAAGGTGTTAGAGATGGAGCCTTTGAGAGATGATTAATAGATGCCGCCAAAACGTTCCCGGTTCCTAGCAGGAATGTAATGTAGAGGCAGAGTATTGCCAGAATTGCTATAGCAATTCTGATCGTTTCCTTAGGTCGCACTGCTTGCTCCTTTGGTTGGTTGATGGGGCATAAAGGGCTTTTGGTGTGAATATTTTAGGAGGAGTATAGCATGTTAGCGTGGTATAGGCAATTGGGGGCTTGACGCATATGTTAGGTTGCCCTAATATATGAGTAAATCACTAGGATTTTAGCATGCCCTAATATACGAGCGATGACACAAGTACGTGAACCGGGATGTGGATATTTTGGAAGGATTGAGGCAAACGACACTTCTTTCCCTGCTTTGTTAGAAAGGAATTGACCTATTCATGCAAACTGCCTTTGAGTCTCTTAGCAAGCCCGTCAAGATGGGATGGAAAATTATACTCGTGCTCGCCGGACTGGCCGTGCTGACAGCCCTGGTATGGCAAGGCATCACGGCATCCGGTAACCCTGATCCCACGGTTGCCCATATCAGCCGTGGAGCTGCGATCATGGATACTGGTCTGCTGGTGTTCCGCGAAGGGTTAGAGATGATTCTCGTGCTGTCGGCGATCACTGCCAGCATGATAGGTACCAATCAGAGTTATCGACGTCCTATTGCAGCTGGCGCAGGGGGCGGGTTCCTGGCGACTGTGATTACCTGGTTTATCGCCGTTGGGATTCTGAGCAGTTTGACTCACAACATTCCGGCACTCGATATTCAGGCTGGAACAGGACTCTTAGCCATTATCGTTCTTCTCGTCATCATGAATTGGTTCTTCCACAAGGTCTACTGGACTGGCTGGATCTCGATGCATAATCGACGAAAGCGAGATTTGCTCAAAAATGCTGTAGACTCCAGCAAATCGCGATCGCGTCTGCTGTGGGGGATGGCTCTGCTTGGTTTCTCCTCGGTGTATCGTGAGGGTTTTGAGGTTGTCCTCTTTCTTCAGAACTTACGGTTACAGGTAGGCTCATTTGTGGTGTTGCAAGGGGTCCTCGTAGGGCTCTTTTTCACAGCAATTGTCGGGATACTAACCTTTGTGGCACACCATCACTTGCCATATAAGAAAATGCTCATTTTGACAGGTGTGATGCTGGGAGTTGTGATGCTCGTCATGGTTGGTGAACAGGCACAGGAAATGCAACTAGCTTCGTGGCTTCCCACCACACATCTCAATTGGCCCATACCAGATTGGATGGGATTGTGGTTTGCAGTCTTCCCGACAGTAGAGACACTCGTTTCTCAGGCGCTAGCTGCCATTCTGGTTATTGGTTCCTACTTCCTGTCCCGCTACATACAGGTACGGAGACCGCTCCAACTTGGTATCACTCCTGCCAGAAGGCCAGAGACAGCATCGGCAATGGCTGAGTCTGAGACAATGGTCAGCGTCCCAGCACAGAAATGAGAGACCATACGCGAACGTGATAAATACATCCATAATACCTACTAAAATCGCAATTCATTGCGATTTTAGTAGGGACCCGATTTATCGCGTCCGCCGCTACCATCCCTGCAATTTATCGCGTCCGCTGCTACCCCATCCCTGCAATTTATCGTGTTCGCCGCTACCGTCCCTGCAGATAATCGAGATACTGCTCAGCATCCAGCAAGCTATCGAGCTGGGCAGTACCTGCAAGCTTCACGACCAGCAGCCAGCCCTTGTCATAAGGATCATCATTAATGTATTCGGGATGCTCTTTGAGTTCGTCGTTGGCCTTGACAATCTCGCCTGCAATAGGAGAAACAAGCTCAGATGTCGCTTTGACCGACTCAATATCCCCAAATTTTTCCTCTTGCGCGATCTGCTGCCCACTCTCCCAGGGCAGATCGATATAGACCATATCTCCCAGTTGGTCCTGGGCATAGTCAGTAATACCAATTACAGCCTGATCACCTTCCACACGTACCCATTCGTCGGTCTTACTATATTTCAGGTTGTCGGGATGATTTAAGTTAGCCATCTTCTCATTCCTCTCTTCTCCAGGGGTATGGCGGACGCGATCAATCGCACAAAAGTCTAGTCAGTACCTGAGGTTTTACCTTTTTCAATTGAGTTGATCAATGCGATTTATCGCGTATAGTGTAGGGGCCCGATTTATCGCGCCCGCTGCATCCCTGAGTAGTCACCTTTTTCTTATTTGCGCTTATAAAAAGGCAGTGCCACGATTTGTGCCGCGATACGCTTGCCGCGAATATCTACTTGCACTTGACGGCCAATGGTCGCGTGTGCAGCTTCGACGTACCCCATACCGATGTTTTTGTGTACGGTCAGACCGGGAGCACCGCTAGTCAGGCTGCCAATCTGTTGATCCTGCTCATAGAGTGCATAGCCGCTGCGTGGTATGCCACGTTCAAGCAGTTCGATGCCCACTAGTAATCGCTCTGGGCCCTGTTCTTTCACCTTGAGCAAGGCATCACGGCCAATAAACATGCCGCTATTAAACTTCACAGTCCAGCCCAGCCGCGCTTCAAGCGGATTGGTCTGCTCATCGAGTTCGTGCCCGTACAGGCAATAGCCAGCCTCCAGGCGGAGCGTATCGCGTGCACCCAGGCCAGTAGGTAGCAATCCCCGAGGTCTCCCTGTTGTCAATATATCTTCCCAGAGCTTCACAACATCGGCAGAAGAACAGTAAATCTCAAAACCATTCTCACCAGTATAGCCAGTACGCGAAACGATACTGTTTACGCCATTGACTAGCCCGGCCATGCAATGATAGTAACGAATGCTCTGGAGATTAATTTCTGTCAGTGGCTGTAAGATCTCTTCCGCTAGTGGACCCTGCAAAGCCACTAGTGCAGTCGTCTCTGATTGATTGCTCATCTCTACATCCTGGAAGTGAGAGGTCTGTCCATTTACCCATGCAAAGTCTTTGGCAATATTGCCTGCATTGACCACCAGCATATAGTGCTGCTCGGTCAGACAGTAGATCAAGAGATCGTCGATCACATTCCCATTGGGCAGGCACAACTGCGTATAGAGCGCCTGATGGATCGCAAGACGCGAGACATCATTGGGAACAAGGTACTGCAAGAAGGCCTGAGCATCGCGACCTTCTACCTTGAATTCGCCCATATGACAGACATCGAAGAGCCCGGCTCGCGTGCGTACAGCCTCATGCTCCTCCAAAATACTGCTGTACTGCACAGGCATCTCCCAACCGCCAAACTCCACCAGACGAGCCCCCAGCTCACGATGTTGTTCATACAGAGGAGTACGTCTCAATTGAGAGACATTATCATGCGTAGTCATACAAAAGTTACTCCGGCAGACTTTAAAGGACATTAGTATCTTCCCGCCCATAATTCACAAAAAAGGACAGCATCTGTTCATGGCTTCCCCTCACGCGAAATACTAGATCGAAACCTATGGCTTGAGTATGCATTTTGCTACTGTCACTCACTATACCAGATTTTCACGGTTACGACAATCAACTGCATTACCTCATTGTTTCTTACCCGGGTTGCCAGCGTAGATTTGGTTTGCGTGCCGCTAAGGCTTGGTCCAGCCTTCCCACTACTGTTGTATGTGGTGCTGTCTTGACAATCTTTGGGTCGGTACGAACCTCTTGAGCAATGTGTCGCATCACACGCACAAAGCTGTCTAGCATCTCGCGAGTCTCCGTTTCGGTTGGCTCGATCATCATCGCCTCATGTACAATGAGTGGGAAATAGATGGTGGGCGCGTACATGCCAAAGTCCAGTAGACGCTTGGCGATATCCAAGGCCGTCATATTGGCTTCCTCCTTCTGGCGCTTTGCCGTTGCCACGAACTCGTGCTGACAGGTCTGTGGATAGGCAATCGCATAGTCGGACGACAACTCGTGCTTGAGATAGTTGGCATTGAGGATTGCGCTCTCAGCAACATGGCGCAAACCTTCGGAGCCGTATGTACGAAGGTAGGCATAGGCACGTACCAGCACGCCGAAGTTGCCCACATTGGCACGAACCTTACCGATAGATTGCGGCCCAGGCTCCTGCCAGAAGTAGCCGTTTTCGCCTTTAGCCGGCAGTGGACCGGGCAGGAAAGGCACTAAATGCTCCTTGACGCCAATAGGACCCGCGCCAGGGCCACCACCACCGTGCGGTGTGCTACATGTCTTGTGGAGATTGAAATGAACAACATCGAAGCCCATATCACCAGGACGTGTAATGCCAAGTACGGCGTTTGCGTTTGCACCATCGTAGTAGAGCTGTCCTCCGACAGCATGCACCACGTGGGCAATCTCAACGATATTGGTTTCGAAGAGTCCTAGTGTATTTGGGTTGGTCAGCATGATTGCTGCGATAGTAGCAGCATTCGCGTTCAACAGCGCATTGAGGTCATTCATATCAATCCCACCTGTGCGTGGATCGCTCTTGACCTCCATCGTCGTGTAACCTGCCAGTGTTGCGCTCGCAGGATTAGTGCCGTGTGCATTGTCAGGAATGAGTACGATATGGCGCTGTTCCTCGCCCCGACTCCGATGATAAGCCTTAATCAACATGAGACCTGTAAGTTCGCCATGTGCACCAGCAGAAGGCTGCAAGGTCACACGTGCCATACCAGCTATTTCTGCTAAATACTGCTCCAGCTCATACATTAACTGGATTGCACCCTGTACGGTCTCCTCAGGCTGGAGCGGATGAATATGTGCAAACCCTGGCAAGGAGGCCATATCCTCATTGAGCTTGGGATTGTACTTCATAGTGCAGGAACCAAGGGGATAGAAGCCTGTATCAAGACCGAAATTGCGTTGTGAGAGGTGGGTATAGTGACGCACTACTTCGATCTCACTCACCTCTGGCAATGGTGCAGGCTGCTCACGCAATAGATCTCTTGGTATTATATTCTCTAACAGCTCGATTGGCACATCCATGCTAGGCATTGTAGCAGCACGACGGCCAGGAGCACCATACTCAAATATCAGCTTCTCAACGCTCATACCTATATTCCCTTTGTACACAGACTATCAGTGCCTATCCTGGTGTGAGGCTGGATGCCATCAGTCGGCACAGCATATATCTCGTCCAGGTGGTCTGGAACAACTTCCTCTAACACGGCGACCAATCTATCGATCTCGTCTCTAGTGCGTGTCTCGGTAACGCAGAAGAGCATACAGTCGTCCACTCCTGGGTAGATCGCATCCAGTACATAGCCACCGATGATGTTCGACTGTGTAAGCTTCCGCTGAAGCTTCGCTGGAGCAATGGGAACTCGAATAACGAACTCATCGAAGAAGGGAGAAGTGAAGATTGCTTGATAGCCAGGAAGAGCAGTAATCTGCCGGAAAGCATAGTGAGCTTTTTGGAGGCAGAGTTCACTAAGTTCGCGCAAACCTTGCTTGCCCAGTGTCGCTAAAAAGATCGTGGCCCCGACCGCCAGTAGTGTCTGGTCAGTACAAATATTGGAGGTAGCCCGCTCACGACGGATATGTTGTTCACGCGTCTGCAGCGTCAAGATATAGCCTGTCTGCCGGTTAGTGCCCTCTTCAACAGTCTGCCCAACGAGCCGCCCAGGCAGAAGACGCATATATTTCTGCTTTGCTGCCATAAAGCCTAGGGCAGGGCCACCATAACTCATCGGGTTGCCAAAACTCATCATCTCACCCACGGCAATATCTGCCCCATATTCTGCCGGAGGTGCGAGAATACCCAGTGAGGCAGGCTCGGTGATAGTGGCGATGAAGAGAGACTTGTTCCTGTGTATGATAGGCTCTAGAGCGTGGACATCCTCAAGACAGCCGAAGAAGTTGGGTTGCTGAATAGCAACGGCGGCTGTCTTGGGCCCCACAGCTTCATTCAACTCTTCAAGAGAGGTCACACCATTGCGGGTAGGAACCTCTTTGACAGTAAAGCCTCGCGCAGACGCATGGGTGTGGAGAACACGGCGATACTGCGGATCAACACCCGCCGAAATCACAACGTCACCATGTCCCCCGGGACCGAGTGCCAGGAAGACCGCTTCAACCAGGGCCGTTGCACCATCGTAGAGCGAGGCGTTGGCAATATCTAACCCCGTCACTTGGCAGACCATCGTCTGGAACTCGTAAACTGCCTGTAACATGCCCTGACTCACTTCTGGCTGGTAGGGAGTATATGCGGTGACGAATTCCGAACGGCGTTGTAAGTGGGGAACAACACTCGGAATGGCATGATCATAGGTTCCTGCCCCCAGAAATGAAATGGTCGTATCCAAGTCCTTATTCTTCCTCGCTATACCACCAAACAAGCGTTTGAGTTCGGGTTCGGCAAGGGCAGGTGGAAGATTGAGCGGACACTGCAAGCGCACATTGGCTGGTATAGGAGCGAGCAGGTCCTCCATGCTGGAAAGACCTAGATATTCCCACATCGCCTGCTGTTCTTCTGGGGTACTAGGTATATAGCCCATAACTGAACTCTCCTTTCGAATCATATAGCCAGACTTACTCTTACACATATTTCATTGTTATAAATCGGCTACGCAACATATTCACCTGCTGCTTTACATTCTTCCCGCAAATCGCATCATGAATCAACCGAGCTAGTTCACCTATTGTTTGCTCATCCATGCCAAAGCGCGTCATCTCCGAGACTCCTATACGCAAGCCAGAGGGGTTGCGTGGGTCAGTATCACCAGGGACCATGTTGTAGTTCACTATCAGATCATTCGCTTCTAAACGTCTAGCAACTTCTACACCCCCTCCCCATTGAGCGACATTTACAGCTATCATATGACTCTTAGTGTACCCAAACTCACGCGCTTCGACGCGGACACCCAATTCGTCGAGACTCTGTCCGAGCGCCTGAGCATTGCGCACAACCTGAGCGGCATACGCATGCCCATACTGCTTCATCTCGCGAATCGCAACGAGCAATGCCGGAAGCGTGTGCAAATGATGGTTGCTCGAAGAACCGGGGAAGACACCACGATCTGCAGGAAGCCAGTATTTTTTCTCGGCCTCCACATCCATATTGCCCAAAATGATACCACGCTGAGGACCGGGGAACGTCTTATGCGTACTGCCTGTCATCCAGGTTGCTCCTTCATGCAATGGCGACTGAAATTGCCCACCTGCAATGAGTCCAAGCACATGCGCACCATCGTAGAGTATAGGGATCTCTCTCGTTTTACAGAAGGCAGCCACCTCTGACACTGGCTCAGGAAAGAGAAACAGGCTCTTACCCAGAATGATGAGTTGTGGTGAAACCTGATCGATCAATTCGAGGGTCTTATTGACATCAACATGGTAATGGTCCTCGGTTCGTGGCAGATAGTGAAGATAGATCGAGTTTGCTACCCCTAGTTTGAGCGATTGCCCACGGGCCTGAAGGCGCCGGCCAAAGATGCCAACTGGCCCATGACTGATATGCCCACCAGCATCGGTTGAGTGAGCAATCACAGTACTGCCACCACGCAAATAACCCATAGCAATGGCTGTATTCGCAGCGTTTCCACTAATCGGACGCACATCTGCCTGCTTAGCATTAAAGAGTTCAATAATCTCTTTACGAGCCTTTCGCTCTATTTCATCGATATAGCGCGTTCCCTGATAATATCGATTAACTTTCTCACCCTCATTGGGATGGCCTTCAGCATAGCGTCCCATAAAGTCCGAGTTCTGCACTTGCCGCACGGCTCTGCTTGGAGTGTTCTCACTGGCAATCAAGTTGATTGTTTGGGTTTGTCGCCATGTCTCAGCTTGTGCCAAAATATTCTCGATGTCACTGATATCGACGGTCATAGATCTTTCTCCTCTGCAAATGATAAATCATGTTCTGCAGATTAAATATTGAATCCTAGGATCATCTCAAAAATCCGGGGCTCATCCATTGGAGAATTCAGGACAGAAGCGCCACGACGAAAGCTCATCGGCAAATTTACCCCAAAATATTGAGATGATCCGAATCCTACAATAAATACGAGTAAATGCTTCAATTCGTCTGAATGGTTTGCAATCAACATCCTCAGGAGGCAATACTTCCCTGTATCAGTGGTCCCTGCGCAATGAAGCCTCCGAGCAGGCCCATGTCAATATTTCCACCTGAGAGGAGTACTACAACCTCCTTGCCCGTCAGATTCAGCAGCCCTGGATGTAATAGTGCCGCTAAGCTCACTGCTCCTGCACCCTCCACCTGCAATTTACAGCGCTCTTGCAAGAGGAAGATGGCCCTTATCGTCTCTTCATCCTTCACTGTAACAACCTCATCGACCAGTTGCTGGATAATGGGGAAAGTCAGTTCACCTGGACGCTTCAGCGCAATCCCATCGGCAATCGTTGAAATGTGCGGAAGCGTTCGTAATTCTCCAGCGTCAAGCGAGACACGGCAACTAGCTGCACCTTCCGCCTCGACACCAATAATGGTAATGTCAGGTTTGAGAGCCCGTGCTGCAATGGCAATGCCTGAGATGAGACCTCCACCACCAATCGGGACAATGAGAGTATCGACAGAAGGGACCTGTGAAAGGATCTCCAGACCCAGGGTACCTTGACCAGCAATGATATCAGGATCATCGAAAGCATGTACGAAAGTGGCATCAGTCACCGCTTGCAGCTCAAGTGCATGGGCAAAAGCGTCATCAAAGGTTGCACCGTGCAGAACGACCCTGGCCCCATACCCTTGTGTTGCCATGACTTTTACCAGGGGAGCCAGCTCAGGCATCACGATGGTGGCAGGAACGCCAAACGATTGGGCAGCAATAGCGACGGCCTGGGCATGATTGCCCATCGACGTCGCAATCATCCCATGCCTGCGTTTCTCTTCGCTGAGCTGGGATATCTTATAGGTGGCTCCGCGTACCTTGAAGGATCCTGCTCGCTGCAGATTCTCAGGCTTGAGATATACGTTCGCTCCTGTCATTGTACTGAAGGTTCGAGAACGTAGCATAGGCGTCACATGGATTGCATCGCGAATCACGTTACTGGCATACTCGATATCTCGCAACGTCGGGACATTGGGGAGCTGCCTGAAGTTTGCAATACACACCAGAACATATTTCCTTTCTTGATCAGAGAGAACATCATTAGCAGATCACCGACGAGGGCATACAACACTAGCAAGACCACATCAAGCTTGGTATACAGTGTGATTCGGCCGGCGGATATACCCCTGTTGTTCCAGTCTCCGCAAGCGGGTATAGGTAGCAAGGGACGAGAGATTGATCGTGCGTGCTAGATCCGCATTGCTCAACCGCCCATCCTATTGCAGAGTCCGTAACAGAGCTATATCAAGTTCGTCCAGCGTCTCCTGCTTTGAAGATTATATCATAAAAACCCACTTTATATCAATATTATTTGATAATATAGCAAAAATGCAAAAGAAAGCCAATGAAAGTGCCACTAAAACTTTTCATTCTTTCAAAATGAGTGATAGAAAGAGCCAGACGTGGAAGAAACAAAACTATTAAACACAACCCCATAGCAAATAAGCCAGCGTGGCACTCTTGTAAGTGCCATGCTGGCTTATTTGTAACTATTCAGATCGCCTTGCCACCTCTGGTGGCTCGCTTGGGTATAATAAAGCTTATAAACGGTCGTGCTTATGCCTCAGCCAATGCGGCTTCCTGGGCAGCGAGTAACTCGATGATTGAGGGGCGATCGGGGAACTCAGTCACAATGCTCACCGAGCGGCGCTTGCGTGAGCTATGTCCAAACTTGACATAACCATCGATCAGAGCGAAGAGCGTATGATCACGACCTACACCAACATGCGCACCTGGATGAATCTTGGTGCCGCGCTGGCGTACAATAATGCTACCAGCTGTCACTAGCTGACCATCGAAACGCTTAACACCAAGCATCTTTGGGCGGCTATCGCGACCGTTACGCGAGCTACCCATACCTTTTTTATGTGCCATGATTTATTCCTCCGTGCTGCTTTCAGTCTGTTCCTCTTCTACTACTTCCGTTTCTATAACAGGTGCAGCAGGAACCTCTTTGGCCTTAGGAGCCTCTCCAGTTATCAGGCTCTTACCCTCTGCAACAATGTCATCGATGGTTAGCACGGTCAGTTCCTGGCGATGACCGCGACGATGGCGATAACGCTTTTTGGACTTGTACTTGAAGACGATCAATTTTTCGCCACGCGCCTGCTTTTCAACGGTTGCCAGCACTTCTGCATTGTCCACAAAAGGTGCACCGATGAATGAGCGATTGGCGTCGGAGATGAGCAGCACTTCATCAAAACGAATCTGTGTGCCATCCTCGACCGGAAGCCTGTTTACTTCAAGTTTCTGGCCTACGGAAACTTTGAATTGTCGTCCACCACTTTTGATTACTGCAAACATGTTCTTTAAATTCTCTCCTTAGTTCGTCCCCACGCACATCTGAGGGAGGATACGTGGATGGCATTGGTGGAGGGCCATCAGCACAGTTCCTTAATATATTCGTAACTACTCAGGTGCTCTCTTCTATGGCATCCTCACAGCCTCTGGCCGTTCGCAAAGCAGGCCGAGGCACCGTGGGTGCCGAGGCGACCTGAGCAGCTACTCACTCTATCACAAAGCGTAGGGGAGTAGCCCACAAAAAATACTCTTGTGATTCTTGAGGGGGCATGAGCTGCCTTTTTGAGCAGAGCAAAATTGCGCTTGCCCGATGCATAATAGCAGCGATTTTGAGACGTGTCAAGCTCTCCATCCTGAAATCGCGAGACCTTTTCCCTCACGTCACCGTAACGGACCTCGACGGCCTACACACCACATATCCAGCAATCTGCTTGTGACTATAGGAAATCTTCCCCATTCTTAGTTTCTGCTCCAACGCCTGAACTCGACCATCACCCGCAGGGTATACGAATGCTGGATTGCTAGAAGCCTCGACGATCGCCAGGTATGCTTTATAACGGTCAGAAGTATGGATGACCTCGTGACCCGCAATCCACGTATTGCCACAGATCAGCTTTTCCCGTGAAAGAAAGATGAGCCTATTGCATGTCCAATACTCAGAATAAAACCGGGTGATTCCAGACTTCTGGAGATAGGTAGTCAATTCCTCTATGCGCGAGTTCTCGGCCTGTGCCTGTGGGATCTGACTGAACACACCAAATGTTCCATACGTCAGGAGAGCTACGAGAAGCAGAGCAGAAGTGACTCTTAGGACCAGGAAAACCCTGACCAGCCACCTCTTCTTTGCAAAGTCAGCTCCAACCCATAAGGGCCATATGATAGCTGGTAGCGATACCCATGTACATATAAGATAGCGAGATCCGTTCATAGCATCAAGCACTAGAGCCCCGCCGCGTATGTAGGACACAAGCGTGAGGACAGCAGCAATCAGGAGAAAGAGACGAGCACTTTGTTGTATTGCGTCACTGCGATCATCAATGGTCCATTGTGAGATACGACGTAGATACCAGAGTGCCATACATGCCATGGCCATGGCAAGAATCAGTAGTACGACATAACCTCCACCCCATCCAGCCTGTTCTGCTATACAATGAGGATGAGATGTAGGGAAGAGAGGCAAGTGGTCAGAGATATGCAAGGATAGACAGCGTGACCAGAATCCCGTCGCAAACGGGATCGTCACCAGGACTGTTCCTACAATATGATCAATGATCCCATAGCGAGGATCCTGGCCGAGCTGGGTCATGTGCAGAGCAACAGAGAGCGAGTCTTGCCCAGGTGGCGCATGCAGGTTGTACCAGATCAAAGGCCAACCTCCAATGACGGCTCCAATGATCACGCACCAGAGCCCGAGTCTCAGCATATCACGGAATCGCCACAGCATAAGCAAAGAGGCCGATGCAAGCACATAGGGAGCCGTGAGGACATGTTCCCACAGAGCAAAGCCAGCAATGACCCCCCACAGGCCATACACCACTGCTCGTCTCCGCCATGACCAGACATCGCTCTTGCAAACCAGACTGTATGCAACCAGGAAGAGCAAAGTGACAAGCAGAGGCAGCTCGGGATAGCCAACGGCCTCTGTTTGCAGCTGCAGCACTTTCGGGCCACCCAAAGCACATAGCACCAGAACAAGCAAAGCAAAGCGCCTAGTATAAAGCCTGCTGGTAAGAGCATAGAGGGCTACCAGGAATAGTGCACAGAAGCCAATCATCTCTAGACGCATCAGTAATACCGAAGGCTCAAAGACACGAAAGAGCACAGCACCAACGTATGCTTCAAAGGTTCCCAGATAGTGTTGTCCGTAGAAAAACGTAGGATGCTCACCACGGTAGGCAATATGCAACGTCAAGAGATTCCACATGCTTTCATCACTATTCGCCGACGTCCAACCTTGGATGCTCAGCGTTACCCGAAGCACAATAGCAGCTGCGATAATGAGTAATGGATACAAAATAGGAAATTTGAGCAGTTTTTGCACTTTTACTACTTTCCCTCAATATAGTTCTCAATATCAAAACTATCCATTGACTCCAGAAGTAACTTTTGCCCACTCCTCTCCCAAAATATTCCCAATCAGTGCAAAAATTACTCGTCTTAGCTACGTATATCTAGACAGAGAAGTACAAGCGAACAGAAAACACCTCTCAGGGCAAATGAGCAAATGGGCCCTCTTGACAACCTGACCGGGTTTGTACTACTGTACTTAAGTATTATCACCTAGGACAAATGTCTGGTCAAGGATTTTATGGCGCTTTCGTCACCAAATTTTTGTGATACCTGTGGTGCAGCCAATCGGCTACAGGCACATTTTTGCCGGGTTTGCGGTAGTTCGTTTAACACCACAGGAAATATAGCTACCAGCAATACGCTGACGGGCTTAATCCCCATGGCGATGTTGAAGCAGCGCTATGTTATTCTTGTCCAGGCTGGTCGCGGCGGCTTCGGGGCAGTCTATAAGGCCAAAGATATGCAATTCGGGAATCGGCTGGTAGCCATCAAAGAAATGAGCCAGAGCAGCATTGACTCAAAGGACCTTGCACTAGCCACCGAATCCTTTAACCGCGAAGCAATGCTGCTGGCCAATCTAACCCATCCCAATCTGCCACGTATCTATGAGCAGTTCACCGAAAGCGGACGCTCATATCTGGTCATGGATTTTATCGATGGTGAGACACTCGAGGATCAACTGCAGAGGCTTGGCAATAGCAAAATGCCAGTTGAGAAGACTCTCGGTATCACACTCCAGCTCTGTTCAGTCATTGAATACTTGCACACACGTCAGCCCCCCATTGTTTTCCGCGATCTCAAACCAGGCAATGTTATGCTGACACCTAATGGGCATGTCTACCTGATCGATTTCGGCATCGCCCGTCACTTTAAGCCGGGGCAGGAGAAAGATACTACGGCACTCGGCTCCACGGGCTACGCGCCGCCAGAGCAATATGGCAAATCCCAAACTACGACACGCGCCGACATCTATAGCCTGGGCGCAACCTTGCACCAGTTGCTAACCGGAAATGATCCCTCTGACAGGCCCTTCCACTTCGAGCCACTCCACTTTACCGATCCATTGCTAGCTGGCCTGGATATACTAGTGATGAGTATGGTTAATGTGACGGTTGATCAGCGACCGGAAAGTATCTCTATTGTACGTCAGGAATTGCAGCGTATTATGGCACAATACGTACGGTCACTGTCTCTACAGGATGTATGGGCAGGTACATTGCCTGTTACGCTCCCTGCACTCTCTGGATCTTCCATATCTACGAAACAGTCCCAGACATACCTGCAGCCAGCCTCACAACAGACATCCAATAAAAAATCTCAGAGGCAGACGAGTCAGCCCCAGGTCCGTCTCCAGACCAATACACTCTATGTGTGCCAGGGTCATACCGGTCGTATTACAGCGGTTGCCTGGTCGCCTGACGGTAAATACCTTGCCTCAGCCAGCTACGACAAAACGGTCCTAGTCTGGGACGCTACCAACGGCAAGCAGCTTCTGTCGTATTTAGGACATAATGCTCGGATTAACACTATTGCCTGGTCTCCCGATAGCAAATACCTGGTCTCGGCTAGCGATGACCAGAGCGCCCACATCTGGGAAGCGGCCACAGGGAAACTGATTCGCTCCTACCATGGGCATAGTGGGCCAGTGCTGACTGTTGCCTGGTCTCCCGATGGCAAGCAAATTGCCTCGGCTGGTGAAGACAAAACAGTGCAGGTATGGAACGCTACTACAAAAGAACTGATCGTCAAGTACGAAGACCATGGTGATAAAGTTCACTGCATTGCCTGGTCGCCTGACGGCCATTATCTGGCTTCGGGAGGCAAGGACTGCAAGCTCAGAATTAAAGAACTGGATAAGGTACGCGAGGGGCGCTCGTTCTTCAGTAAACTGCTCTTCCCCCGCCATGGACAAAAGACCTTCGGTGGCTATAACGGACCAATCAATGCGCTGTCCTGGTCACCAGATAGCAAACGTATTGCCACTGTCAGTAGCGATCACCATATACGCGTTCGGGATATCTACCTCAATAGGGAATTTATGATAGGGGAGTCCTGGTCTACAATGAAGAACACTATTGCCTGGTCACCGACAAATAAGCAGATTGTAGCGATTGGTGGAAATGACAAAGCCGTACATGTATGGAACACCTCAGCAAAAAAACAGTTTGTCTACTATGGGCATAATGGCTACGTGATGACAGTAGCCTGGTCGCCCGACGGCTCACGTCTTGCCTCAGGAAGTGTGGATCGCACGCTACAGGTATGGCAAATAGTGCAGTTATCGGATACGAAATAACACGATAAATCGCGCCCACCCTACCCCTGCAACGCGATTTATCACTGTGCCCCATAGGCGTTAACGTAAGAGCCGAAAGCGGGGTTCAAAGGGGCGGCCAGCCCCTTTGGGGGGTGCGGGGTCTCCCCGCAAAACCTCTTTTTCTCGCCGCCGCAGGCGGCGAGAGGTGAGAACAGAAGCATTGGGGACACCCCAAACCCCGGCAGGGAGATCCCTGCACCCCCTTAAGTTCACGCTTATGGGGCACAGCGGTACTTCGTGACCGCCCTATCCACTGGTACAGGAGCATATTATGCACTTTGATCTCAATGAAGAGCAAGCCGATATTCGTGCTATGGTGCGTCAATTTACCGAGCAGGAAATCACACCACACGCCGGAGTGTGGGATGAACAGAACTACTTCCCTCGTGAAGTCTACACAAAAATGGCAGCACTGGGTCTGCTGGGCATGACCACTCCTGAGGACTACGGCGGCAGCATGCTTCCCCGCCTGAGCGGAGTGCTGGTCTATGAAGAGCTGGCGAAGGGCGATATGGCCACCGCTGTGGGCCTTTCCGTTCACAATATGGTTACTGGCTTACTTGTCCTCTTTGGCAGCCAGGAGCAGCGTCAGCACTGGGTACCACACCTAACGACTGGTGAAGTGCTTGGCGCATTCTCTCTGAGCGAAGCCTCGTCCGGATCAGATGCTGCCAGTCTGCAATGCCAGGCAAAGCGCTATGGCGATTGCTATATCCTCAACGGCTCTAAGATGTGGGTTACCAATGGCGGCGAAGCCGACCTCTATCTGCTTATGGTTCGCAGCAGCAGTAGAACAGGATCTGCCGGGATCTCCTGCTTTATAGCTGAAAAGGGCATACCTGGCTTCTCATTTGGTAAGACTGAGCGGAAGATGGGCCTGCATTCATCGCCGACCCGCGAACTGATTTTTACCGATTGCCAACTTCCTGTTACTAACCGCATCGGTGAGGATGGACGGGGCTTTAAAATTGCGCTCTCTGCACTCAACGGAGGGCGTGTTAATATTGGCGCTATAGCAGTAGGTGTCGCACAAGCTGCATTTGAAACGGCATGCGCCTACGCTAGGGAACGCGAGCAGTTTGGCAAACCGATCGGAGCCTTTCAAGGCATCCAATTTATGCTGGCCGATATGGCGATGAAGATTGAGGCCGCACGCCTGCTGGTTTACGAAGCTGCCGATAAACTCGACCAGACAGAGGACGTACAGAATGTCACGCAAGTAGCAATGTATGCATCGATGGCAAAATGCTTTGCCTCTGACATGGCAATGGAGGTTACCACCAACGCACTGCAGGTCCTGGGTGGCGCAGGCTATGTACGTGACTACCCGATCGAGCGCTACATGCGCGATGTCAAGGTCGCCCAGATCTTTGAGGGTACAAACCAGATCCAGCGTATTGTAATCGCACGTGCATTACTAGGAGCTATCGCGGAATAGAACTCGGTACCATACCGCTCTCCGACGCCTGAGCAAAAGAAAAGACCAGGTTCGCTAGCTAGCAACGGCCTGGTCAAGTCATCAAGTGCTTTCTTGTTTATAGATTACGAACTCTTAACTTACAATCTCGGAGGTAAGACAGCACTTCCTGCCTATGAGTATGACAGATAAACGCCTGCCATACAAGAGACAAACACCTGTCATCTAGCGGACAGCTATGTCTTAAAGGTGTGTTGATGCCATGAGTATGTTGATATAATGTCGTCGTCATTACTCTCGACTAAGATTTCAAGAGACTTGTGTTGATAGAAAAACGCTACTGAAGAAATACAAATAAGCAGATCAGGGGACCAATCGTGGTCCCCTGATCTATTTATGCGGGCGCCTTAATGACTTGAGATCAATGGCTTGCCAGTGCAGATTGCTGGATTGTTCGCTCTGCCTTTTCACCCGAGGCACGCAGAACTGCCAATTGCTCATTGGTGACAACTTTGTTGGCTTTAGAGTCAAATACTACGTCGTCATGCGAGCAGTAGTACAGGCTACGCCAGGTTGCCATCGCGCTATCCCAGGCAGGGAAACACAGGGTCGCCTCCGCATCCCCTTGCACTACACGCTGGAAGGCATAGAAGGAGATAGCAAGTACAGCAATGATACAAAGGATAGCTGCGGCGAGGAAAAAGAGCATAATTCTCGTATCCATGCCACCGCTAGCGACCAGCACGATAATCAGGAAAACTAGAATGCCGATAAAAACCACACACGCGCCAATATAAGGTAGCATAGAAATATTTCGGGTTGGCATATCGGGAGGAGCGCAGCGAACCACGCCAGAAGTATAAGCTGCCTGCGTTGTCTTTACTAGATCTGACCGGTGACAAACCGGACAGGTTGGTATTGAATTTTCAGCGGATGCCATCGAGAACAAACCTCCTTATGTTACTCATCTTCTGCTGAGCAATCTTTGCAGTTTTCTTGTTGGAGATAGCATAGCACGTTAGAGGATATTCGACAATGATGGAATCTTTCGTTCTCAAATTTGACACACCTACCCTCAACTGCTATATTACTTCCATGACAAAAGCTGCAATTACCATTATTGGACTCGGGCCTGGGAGCATCAAAGACCTCACTCTGCAAGCTCATGAAATGCTGGCCCAGGCTGCTCACGACCAACAAACTGTCTATTTTCGAACCGCTATTCACCCTACAGTCGAGCCATTAAAACAGGATCTTCCCCATTTACAAATAGAATCGTTTGATAGACTCTATAATGAGTCGCAGAACTGGAGTACACTGTACCAGCAAATTGCCGAAAAAGTCTGTAATCTGGCAGCTAGTCAGCCAATAATCTACGCTGTTCCAGGCCATCCCCTGATTGGCGAAATTTCCGTCCAGCTTGTACTGCGTATGGCACGTGAACGCAATCTTAGCACAACGATTGTGGCAGGACTCTCGTTTATCGAGCCTGTGTGCACCATGTTGGAACTCGATCCATTTGAGTCTGGCACGCAGATCATCGATGCGACCAATCTTGCCGCGCTGGGAATGCAAGAAGTGGGTGGTAAGATTATTCCTACCGTTCCCTTGCTCGTGGTTCAGCTCTACAACCAGCGGGTTGCCAGTCAGGTCAAATTGGCTCTGGGTGAATGCTACCCCGACGAATGGCCAGTCAAGCTGATATGTGCAGCTGGCATCGATAAAGATCAGCGGGTCATTGAGATGCCGCTGTACGAACTCGATCGCAACACCTTCGCCAATCATCTCAGCACACTGTATGTGCCTCCAGTGGATGAGTTGAGCGCACACAGGCTTCCTGAAACACTGCGCTATATCATCATGCGCCTGCGGCGTCATCCCGATGGTTGCCCGTGGGACCGCCAGCAGACACATCAGAGTCTCACACGCTACCTTCTTGAAGAGACCTATGAGGTCGTGGAAGCTCTAGAAGAGAATGATATGGATAAACTGGCCGAAGAGCTAGGTGATCTGCTGCTTCAGATCTACTTGCATGCCGAGATTGCCTGCCAGGAAGGTTTTTTCTCCATCGGTGATGTACTTGAGCAGATCAATACCAAGTTGATCCGCCGCCATCCCCATGTCTTCGGCGATGCCAAGGTCAGTGGAGTTGGAGAGGTTGTGCAGAACTGGGAAGCCATCAAAAAGCAGGAACGTGCTAAAGCAGGAAATACGATTGAACAAGAAAGCGTGCTGGACCGTGTCCCCCTCGCGTCGCCTGCACTTACTGTCAGCCAGGAATATCAGAAACGCGTCAGAAAAATCGGCTTTGAGTTCTCTGACGTCCAGGGCGTACATGCCAAGCTAGCAGAGGAACTTGAGGAGGTGCACCAAGCTCCAACTCTGGAGGAACAGAGCGAAGAGATCGGTGATGTCCTGTTCGTAGTCTCCCATTGGGCCACATGGCTCAAGATAGACGCGGAGGAAGCCCTCAGACGCGCCAATCGCAAATTCCGCCGTCGTTTCCAGGCCATGGAAGAATCTGCTCATCAGCAGGGACGCGAACTTAGCTCATATAGCCTGGAGGAATGGACGGCTCTGTGGCAACACGCTAAGACCACACAAGGGCACTAACAAAACGGGAGGGGATGCGGCGGGCGCGATCACCTAAAGG
>Ga0207416_1001645_pt1 | contig 28112 bp, 25 predicted proteins | sample PaiPotPPM11metaG_FD_184107 | JGI IMG/M metagenome (GOLD analysis project Ga0207416, IMG submission 184107) | Iron sulfur acid spring bacterial and archeal communities from Banff, Canada, to study Microbial Dark Matter (Phase II) - Paint Pots PPM... ... | reverse complement strand
AGGACTCGAACCTGTGACCACGCGGATGTAAGCCGCGCGCTCTACCAACTGAGCTACGCGCCCCTGGCGATCGGCATAGTAGGGCCGCTCATTTTATGAGATGGGTGCGAGGCCGCCCAAGATGGTCCGCACCGAGGAGCGCGCCACGGTCTCCTGACACTTCACCACTGACCAGGCTAGACACAAGCTGGAGCGCTTCTACCGCTCATGACCAGAGGCACGCACCCACCGTCTCGGTGGACCTCCCGTGCGGTCCGCCCACGTTGGGGCCTTCGTCCCAGTCGAGCCCAAGCCGGCGCAGCAAGTCAAGAATGCTCTGCAGGATCGAGCGAGCAGGCGGTTAGGAAATCAGTCAAGAGCCCCGAGCAGCCACCTCTTCGAAGAACGCCGTCGCGTCGCTCGCTGACGGAGAGTTGAGGATATTCTCCTGGGCGAACTCCTCTGCTCCCGGGAAGCCGCTCGCGCGAATCTGTTGCGCTGTACTTTGCAGGTCGTACCGGGTCCGCTTGAAGGTCACTGTCGGACCAAGAAGCAGCCAGTACGCGCCGGGTTCTCCCTCGTAGGGCATCCCCACGCTCCCGGCGTTGATCACTCGCTTGCCGTGAACGTGGCGCTCGAACTGCATGTGGGTATGACCACAGACGATCACTTCTTGCGCAACGGCGCGGAGCATGTCCCGCATCCGGTGCTCCGGCGTCGCTGAAGTAACAATCTCCTCGTCACTCCGAGGCGAACCATGACAGAAGAGAACCTGTCCGAGGCTCTCTGTCTCTACTACGGTTTGCTCCCGGAGGTTGGCCAGGAAGTCTCGCTGGGCGCGCGTGATCCGCTGGGCTGTCCACGCGAGGACAGGTGCAAACGGGTCCTCGTCTTTTCCTGGGGCTCGGTGACCATCGTAATAGGCTACGACCTCCCGGTCGCTGTTGCCTCTGATGAACTGGGCCCGCTGGCCCAGTGCCATGAGCCGGTCGAGCGTCTCTCCAGGCATCGGGCCGGAAGCAAGGTCACCGCCGACGATAATCAGGTCGGGGTCGAGCTCGTCGATTTCGGCGAGGGTGGCCTCGAGGGCGCGGACGTTGCCGTGGATGTCGTAGATCGCTGCGATCTTCATTGCGATCACCCCGCATCACTCATCTGTAAATTTAACCGGACGGATCACTAGTCCAGTTTGCCATGTGGCCCGGAAAGCCGCTCCAACGGTCGCGCTAATGAGATGTTCCCTGGATCGTTCGTGATAACCGGCAGCACTATCCCCTGGTAGGGGCAGCCCCTTGTGGGTGCCCTCCCGGCCACGCTCCTACCCGCATCCGGGGCCTTTGCGCTACGCTGTCACATCGCCAATTGTAGGGAACCGACCGATGCAGGAAACTACCCACCCGTGGCACCGACGCTCTCTGCGCCTGCAAGGATACGACTATGGCGGGGCAGGTGCGTACTTCCTCACACTATGTGCTCACCAGCGAGCCTGCCTCTTTGGGGACATCCTCGACGGCATCATGCATGAGAACGAAGCCGGTCAGGCGGTGCGAGAAGCCTGGGAGAGCTTGCCCGATCGCTTTCCCGACGCTGAGCTTGATGCGTTCGTGGTGATGCCCAATCACGTCCACGGCATTCTGCTCATCGGCGACAGTCATGAACACGACCATCTTGGCAGAGTAGTCGGTGCATTCAAATCGCTCACCGTGTACCGCTACAACCAGGGCGTCGTCGGTGAAGGGTGGCCACGCTACACCGGGAAGCTGTGGCAGCGGAACTATTACGAGCACGTGATTCGAAACGAGGAAACCCTAGATCAGATAAGGAGATACATCATGGGTAATCCAGGACAGTGGTTGGATGATCCGGAGCACCCCCAAGCCGGGCAGCGCGGATAGGGACAATGCCGCCGAAGTGAAGGTCGCGGCCGGGAGGGCACCACACCCAGAGTGTACCCGGGGCCTGACTAGGGTAGGTATGCGCCCGATTTCGCGGAAGCGGCCTACATTTTGTGTGTGGCCGGGAGGGCACCCACAAGGGGCTGCCCCTACAGGCATATGCGCGCAGGGAGATGCGAGTGGTTTGGGGGGAGCACCGAGAGGAATTTGTGGGACGTACGGTTATCGGACGGTGGGCGTGGGAGGTAGCGGTATGGAACGGTCGGGGTGAGTGGTGGAAAACGGCTTTGGCTCGGGAGAACAGGTCTCTATAATGGCCTGATCCATTGTTTGATTCTCCAGTGCCGGTGGAGGAGGCAACATGGCTGGCAAGAAGACCGTCCGCGACGTGGACGTTCACGGCAAGCGGGTGTTCGTCCGTGTGGACTTCAACGTGCCGCTGGAAGATGGGCGGATCACCGACGACACGCGCATCCGGGAGACGCTTCCGACCATTCGGTACCTGCTCGATCAGGGAGCGGCCGTTATTCTGGCGTCGCACCTGGGACGGCCAAAAGGCAAGCCGGTGGACTCGATGCGGCTCGCTCCCGTGGCCGATCGACTCTCCGAGCTGCTGGGAAGGCCGGTCACGATGGCGCCCGACTCGATCGGACCGGAGGTGGAAAGGCTCGCACGGGAGCTGAAGCCGGGCCAGGTGCTGCTGCTGGAGAACCTGCGGTTCCATCCCGAGGAGGAGGCCAACGACCCGGAATTTGCGCGAAAATTGGCCTCGCTCGCCGACCTGTACGTGAACGATGCCTTCGGATCGGCCCACCGCGCACACGCATCTACCGAAGGCATCGCGGCGTACTTGCCGGCAGTAAGTGGTCTTCTGATGGGCCGCGAGCTCGAGGCGCTGGGAGGCGTTCTGCACAACCCGAAGCGGCCGCTGGCCGCCTTGATCGGCGGGGCAAAGATCTCGACGAAGATTGGTGTGCTGCAGAATCTGCTGGATGTGGCGGACGAGTTTCTGATCGGCGGGGGTATGGCCAACACGCTGCTAAAGGCCGAAGGCAAAGAGGTGGGAAGCTCACTGGTCGAGGACGACAAGCTCGACGTCGCGCGGAGCTTTCTGTCGGCGGCCAAGGAACGGGGGCGCGCGGTGTATCTGCCGAGCGACGTGGTGGTCGCCCGGCGCATCGAGCAGGGCGCGGACGGTAAGGTGGTGCTCGCGGATAGGGTCGAGGAAGGTTGGATGATCGCCGACATCGGTCCGGCGGCCATAGATGAATTCTCATCGGTCTTGAAGCAAGCGGGGACTGTGGTCTGGAACGGGCCGATGGGCGTCTTTGAAATCGAGCAGTTCGCCGAGGGCACGCGCGCTCTGGCCCGAGTGCTGGCCGACAGCAAGGCAGAGACGATCGTGGGAGGAGGTGATTCGGTAGCGGCGGTCGAGCAGACGGGCGTTTCGGACAAGATGGCGCACATTTCCACGGGTGGGGGAGCGTCCCTCGAATTCCTGGAGGGCCGTGAGCTACCGGGTGTCGCCGCTCTGGACGACGCGTGAGGATCAGCCTGTGAAGTTTCCAGAATCGGAAGAGAACCAGCCCATTGCCTGGAAGGCCATTCTGGCGAACACGCCTGTGTACGCATCCGACGGTGAACAGGTGGGCGTCGTCGACGAAGTCCTCGGGTCACAGGACGAGGATATCTTTCACGGTCTCGTGGTCCGATCGCCGGCGGTGCAGCACAACGTAGCTATCCTGGCGGACAGCGTGTCCAGGATCACCCGAAGCCGGATCGACGCATCGTTGACAACGCAAGAGATTCGGGCGCTTCCCGTCTACAAGGAGGAGGCGTCCTATACGCTCGGTATGGTCGGTCTTCTCCGGAAACACCTTGGCTGGAAACGCGACGATGGGAGCGGACCCAGTTGAGCCAAAATTGACATGTTACGATTTATGGTCTGACAACGTTACAGCATTAACGGGTAGCTGCCGCCCTGAAAGGCCGCACAGAAGAGGGTGTTGCTGCGGAGGTGAGCGCCCTCGTTGTTTGAGCAGGAAAAAGTGAGGAGTGCGACGGTATGAGAAAAAGTTTCACAGCCGCGGTCGCGATCATCGGAGCGTGCGCTCTGATTGGATCGCTACTCACCAATGCGCTGGCCAGCAAGCCGGCGCCGCTGCGCGGGTTGGCGCGCGCGCAGGACAAGAAGTTCGCGGTAAACGGCAGCCTGAACGTCACGGGCGTGCTCAAGGTCAACAAGAACGTGAACATTGTCACCGGAAAGCTTTATGCGCATAACGGTGCGCAAATCTGGAAAAGACTGACGATCTCGGGCGGTGGTCTGATTGTTACGCCGGCGCTGCAGGTCACCGGACCGAGCGCCGCCCTATTTAGCGGCGGAGCCACGATCGCCGGCAATGTGAGCACCGGCGCTCTCTCGGTGAATGGCGCCTTGAGTACAACCGGCGCCGCGAGCATCGGGGGCAAGCTGACGTCGATTGGGGGTGTAGACGCGGGTACGGGTGGGATCACGACTTCCGGCATCATCAACACCAGCGGTGACATCAATGCAAAGGACTTGGCGCTCACCGGCACGCTGACGGTACCCACGTTGACGATCGCCAATTTCTCACCGCAGGCCATAACCACCGGCTCCATTTCCGCCGCCACGCTTACGACGAGCGGCACTGCAGCGGTGGGAGGCAATGCGACGGTCGGAGGCACGCTTACAACGAACAGCGATGCGACGATCGGTGGCACGCTCAGGACGGGGACGATCACTAGCACCAGCACGAGTGGTACTGTGAACTTCACCGGGAATGTGAATTTCTCCGGAGCTACCGTAACGGGACTGTCCGGTGTCGGGACAAGCGGTAATCCTGTTAGCTTGACGGTTGGTGCCTCGACTGCAACGACCTCGCCGCTCACGATATCGGAAAATAACCACGCGGCTACCATAGGAGTGGACACGAACGGCAACATGGTGTTCAGCAGCAATCTGATATCAAGCGCCCTGAGCGCGCCCATCACTAGCGGCACAACGCAGGGCACCTTGTCCCTCACCGGAAACGGAATCAACCTGACGGGGGCCACCACACTGACAAGTGGCAGCGACCTGTTCTTCTCGATTCCGGGTTCAGGCAGCGCAGGCCACCTCGTGGCCAATGGAGACTCCGACCTCGCTGGCGTGACGAGCGCCATAAGTGTCACGTCGGGTACCCAGCCGTCCGGCGGCTACACGGTATCCAAGACATTTACCAAGACCTTTAGCACCACGCCTGTCGTGGTGGTAACGCCGACGTCCGATCCGGAACCGACTCCCGGCCAGTCGCCCCGGATCTGGGTCAATACGAGCACCACCGGATTCACCGTCCACCTTGTGCCAGAGGAGACGGCTGTAACAACTCCGTACAGTGTGAGCTTCTACTATGAGGTGATGGGCGGCTAGATAGACTCTTTGCACTAACATGGAGGGGCTCCCTGCCGGGAGCCCCTCTTCTTTGGCAATGACATGACCACACAAACTTCAGCCAGCGACGCATTCACCATTCCGAAAGCTCGAATCAGGCAGGCCGGCATCGTGGCCGGCATCATCGTGGCGGTCGTGCTCGTCGTCATTGGCATCGTCGCGCTGGTGCGGTCGCTGTCTTCCTCCGACAGTCTTAGCAGTGCAATCAATCCGCATGAGTTTCAGGCAGTGCTCCTGACCAATGGGCAGTCATTCTTCGGAAAGCTGAGCCATCGAGGCGGCGATTTCTACGATCTGCGAGACGTGTATTATCTGGCCACGACCGGCTCCGGACGCAGCGCGCGGCAGACGCTGGTAAAGCTCGGCAACGAGATCCAGGGTCCCGAGGACCTGATCGTCATCAATCGCAGCCAGATCGTCTACGTCGAAAATCTCAAGCCATCGGGGCAGGTGACGCGGAGGATCCTGCATCCAAGCGGTCCGTGATCCCTATCCCTAAGGTAGGGGCCGGCTCCTGCCGTGCCCGCCCTGGCGATGCCGCCGACAGCTGGTTAAGGTCGACGTAGGGTCTGGTCGCCTTGCAATCGGCCTCTATCGGCCAATACCAGATGAGGGAAACATCCGAGCGACCTAGACTTTAGACATGTCCTCCTACCCAACGCGCCGATCCCTCCGCCTCGGCAATTACGATTACAGCCAGGGAGGGGCATGCTTCGTAACTATCTGCACGCAAGACCGCGGCCTCCTGTTTGGCCGGATCGTTGACGGGCAGATGGAGCTGAATGCAACAGGGACAATGATCCAGGGGGTGTGATGTGCCGGCGCTAACCTGTCAGCCTCCGGAGATGGCGGGGCGGTTGGGGGCTGCGAGCTGGTGGGCGTGCCGGGTTGCCGGATGAATGAGAATATCCAGGTCGTTGGGGTTGTCCTTGATCTCCATGAGGACGGAGTCGTGGTCGCGCACCAGACGCAGGCTGAGGCAGCTGCCTGCAATCGACAATTTGTCGACCACCACTTCCTTGAGGAAGGTTGGAAGCGCCGGAGTAATGTCGATCTGCGTCGAGTAGGGACGTGGCGCGATTCCCAGTACCGTCTGCATCAGCAGAAAGATCGATCCTGCAGACCAGGCCTGCGGCCGCGACGCATCGGGCTGCCGCGCCAGCACTCCGCCGATCGACTTCCCTACACCCGTGTAAACCTCCGGCCAGCGGTGGTACTCGAAGTAAAGGGAGGCGTCGATGAGGCCTTCGAATATTCGCTGGGTCTCGGTCACGCAGCCGTACTTCTTGAGACCGGCGGCGATGATCGCGTTCTCGAACGGCCAGACCGAGCCGTCATGGTAGCTGAACGGGTTATACGCCTTCTCGGTGTTCGCCATGGTTCGGACGCCCCATGAGCTGAACATGGTTTCGTGCAGAATCTTGCTGGCCACGGCCAGGGCGCGATCATCGTCGATGATTCGCGCCCAGAGACATTCCGCCGGGTTTGAGGTAATGGAGTCGACGTGGCGGCCGTTTCCATCGAGCGCCATGGCATAGTACTCCTTCTCCGGCATCCAGAACTCGCGATTGAACTTCTGTTTGAGGGCCTTCGCCCGCTTCAAGAGCTTCGCCCCTTCGTCGGCCATGCCGTTGCGCGCGGGCATCGCGCTGTAGATCTGACCCCATAGGTCCAGCGCGCGATAGAGCTCGCCCTGTACTTCTGCCAGGCTGATTGGATGGTCGGTGACCATGGTTCCATCGGAATACATGACGGCGACCGAGCTGTCTTTCCAACCCTGGTTGAAGAGACCCACGGTCAGAGCCGCGGTACTTGCCCTGGGCGGAGTATGCGCCTGGTACTGAATGTAGCTCTTGTCGTTGATGTGGCCGTAAGTGTCAATCCATTTCCAGGCAGCGTCGAAGTTCGGCTTGAGCTCGTGATAGAGCTCGAGGTCATGCGTCCATCGAATGTACTCGGCGCCCAGCACTAGAAAGAGCGGCGTGGAATCGACCGAGCCGTAGAACAATCCAAAAGGAACTTCTTTGAGCCGGGCCAGCTCGCCGGTGTGCATCTCGTGCATGATTTTGCCCGGCTGCTCGTAATTCCAGGGATTTTCCTCTTTTCCCTGGGTCTTGGCCAAAAAAAGCAGAACATCACGGGCCAGATGCGGATTCCAGCTCAGCGTCATCAATCCGGTAATCAGACAGTCGCGGCCAAACGGGACCGTGAAGCGGGGAAGTCCGGCAGCGGGTACCCAGAGGTTGCGCCACTCAGTCAAAAGCACCTCCATATCGTCGATGCTTCGCTGAATGATGGATTGCACCACGGCGTTGTCCGTTGAGATTCCGGTGCTACTATCGAACCACTTTGGCTTCGGCACCCGCGCGATGTTCGGTTGTGGCTCGAGATTCACGCCGTTCGGCGCGCGCTCGACGAGCTTGACGTTGAGCCGGAGCGTGGTGCGCTCATTGTCTTGCAGCGCGACGCGAAAGCAGACACAGCCGTTTTCCCATCGGTGCATGTCCGGCTCGACGTCGATCTGCGTGCAGCGGACGACCTGATCCAGACCGAGGTACTCGAGGACGACTCTGTTATTCGTCACGCGCGGCGGCTTGATCTCGCCGCGTTTCAGCCGCTTGACGCCGCGAGCTTCGAACGAGTCGAAGAAGTCGGAGTCGAGCTCCACGGAGAGCTCGAATTCGAGCGGTCGGAGCGCCCAATTTGCCAGGGTGATCTCGAACTGAACCGAGCCCTCTTCGATGGTGTTTCGTTGCAAAATGCCGATTCCGCGCGCGTGGATGTCGGGAAGGTCGGGGTTAGTATGGAGAAAGGATGCCTGAAAGAGAATTTCCTCGGTCGAACCGAGGAGCACCGGTTCCGCGTCATTGATCCTCAGCTGGAAGCGGCTGAGGAATCTCGTGTCGCCCAGGAAGAGTCCCTGGCTGGAAGCAGAGGCGGGATCCATGGAGCCGTCCTCGTGCGTGGCAAGAACGACCGGTCCCTGCTTGATAATGCGGCGGTGCTGCACGGTTGTATCCTCCTACATTTGCCGTATATTACCCGTTCAGTGATCAAGGCTAGGTAGCCGATGACAGAGCACTTACCATGTGGTCAGGATTTGGTCAGTTTGCGCGATCCGGACGGGTTTCTGGAGGCTCTCAATGCCTGAAGAGGAACTATACCGATGTGGCGCGCGCGCAACCAGGGGTGAGCCACTCGCGGGATCTGTTCCGGCAGGCGGAAGCGACCTACCCTTCAAATTCGAGAGCTATTAGTGGTCGTTCCCGATTCAGAGGGAGCTCCGCCGGAGTACGCCATCGAAATCGAGGGCATGCGCAAAGCGTATGGCCGCGCCCGGGTCGTGCGGGATCTTGCCATGCACGTGCCGCGCGGAGCCGTATACGGTTTTGTGGGTCCGAACGGTTCCGGCAAGACGACCGTCATTCGAACTCTGGCTGCGCTGCAGCGCCCAGATGCGGGCACGGTGCGCGTGGTGGGAATGGACGTTGTCTCGAATCGAGGAGCGATTCACGATACGGTCGGGTACATGCCGGACTACTTCGGTGTATACGAGAACCTTACTGTGGAAGAGTATGTGAACTTTTACGGCGCCAGTCACCGAATACCCGGGCCGAGGCGGCGGCAGGTTTGCGACGAGCTCCTGGAGCTTGTCAACCTGACCGACCAGCGCAGGGACATGGTCGAGCTGCTTTCGCGCGGGATGAAACAACGGCTCGGGATAACGCGCTGTCTCATCCACGATCCGCAGGTGCTCTTGCTCGACGAACCGGCTTCCGGGATGGATCCGCAGGCGCGTATGGAGCTACGCGAGATCTTGCGCGAGCTGGGTAAGCTCAATAAGACCATCTTGATCAGCTCTCATATCCTGCCGGAGCTGGCGGAGATCTGCACGCACCTTGGCGTCATCCGTGCCGGGCAGATGGTTGCCGAGGGTGCGCTCGCGGACTTCTCGCTCGACGGCAGTACACTGGAAGACGTCTACCTCCAGACGACGAATGAGAGCCAGAATGGCGTGGGCTAGAGCGGCGATCAGAATGCTTGGGCGAGGGACGGGGTCCGCGCGATTCGACGTGGTAGCGGTTCTAGCGCCGGTGAGGCGCTTGATGGGTCTACGCCGGATCGGGCAATGGGTGGCACGCGGAGCGGGACTGGGCGCCGCTGCCGGAGGCGTCGTTCTCGGCATGGCACAGCTTCACTCATTCCGAGCGGCATTGCCCGTGGCAGCGTCCGTTTTGTGCGCCGGAGGACTTGCAGGACTGATCGCCGGGCTTCGCCACTGGCCAAGCTCGCTGGAAGCGGCGCGTGCGGTGGACGGTCATTTTGCGCTGCGAGATCGACTCACCACAGCTCTCGAGCTCAAGTCGTCGGATGACACTTTCGCACACATCCAGAGGATGGAGGCAGCGGGCCGCCTGGAGGGGCTCCGGCTGGGCAGAAGCGCACGCAATCGGGTTCGTTGGCGGGAAGCGATTCCGGTCGCCCTGGCCATGGCCGGCTTCCTGGCGCTTCTGACATTTGCCGGCACGCCTCCGGTGGGCAGCGCCTCGGCGACATCCGCGCCGGACGCGCAGCGCATTCGCACGGCTGCGACATTCCACTTGCCGGCGCTGAAGCGGAGTGTGGAGAGTGGTTTGAGCCGTCAACAGCGCCAATTTCCCGCGGTCCGAAAGCTGGATGTGGCGCTGGCCCAATTGCGTGCGCAGCTGCTGCGCAGCCAATCTCGAAGTGCTGCACTTCGATCGGTTTCCCTCACGCAGCAGGAGCTTCATCAGCTGGCGGCGAGCCTGCAGCCCATCACGCCCCAGGCGGCGGCGCAGCTCAATGCCTCCCTCTCGGGCTACATGGAGCCGAAACAACGTAACGCGCATGGATCAAACAGCAGCGCATTGGCGACCGCGTCGCAGACTTTGAGCCGCCTGGTTGAACGGCTGAATCACATGACGCCCGCGCAGCGAGGCCAATTGGCGCGCGCGCTGGCTCGGGAATCCGATAAAACTTCCGATGCGACGCTGCGCTCGGCGCTCCAACGTGCTGCATCGTCGCTGGCCACCGGCGATCCCCGGACTGCCGTGTCCTCCCTTCGAAAGGCGAGCGCCGCTCTCACTGGATCGCCCTCTGCCGCCGCTGCCCAGACTCGCTTGAACGCCGCAAGCGGCCAGCTGGATTCCCTGAAGTACGAAATTAGCGGCCTGACGGGAGAGCCCCGCCCGAGTATTGCTTCGTCCGGTCAAGCCGGCAAGAGCGGCGCCGGTGGTCTCGCCAGGAGTCAGAGCAATCTCAAAGGAGGCAACGGCAGCAGCAGGGGTCAAGCCGGTGTACGAAGGGGCCAGGGCCGCGGCAATCCAGCTGCTCAGGGTCGCGGATCTGGCGCCGGTCGAGGCTCGGGTACTGGTTCGCGTATCGCCGCCGGACAGACCGGATCCGGCGGCACCGGTGGCCATGGCACGAGTGGGGGCCGGGGAAGCAGCGCTTTCAATCGGCGCGGACGCTACGCCACCGTTTACAGTCCCTCCCAGGAGCAGTCGGGTCCGCGGACAACTGAATCGGGACCCAACGGCCAGCCCACGCTGAGCGGAATCGTTCCGTACCAGATGGTGATCGCCCGGTATCGGCGCTCGGCCCGCGCCGCGCTCGATCGATCCTCCCTGACACCGGCCCAACAAGACACGGTTCGAAAGTATTTCTCGTCGATCGCGCACTAGCGGCAAAACACCATGATGCAGCCCGAGCCCTTGCCTTCCAGCCCGCCGGTCACTGAAGAAGCCGTCGGCCAATTTATGCAGAGCGCGCGGGAGCTGGAAGCTGCGGTGCAGACGGTGATTGTTGGGCAGGCGCAGGTGGTTCGCGAGACGATAATCGCCTTGCTCGCCGGCGGGCATGTCTTGCTTGAAGGGGTCCCGGGTCTGGGCAAAACGCTGCTTGTCCGTACGCTGGCGGCGGCGCTGGATCTGTCCTTTTCACGCATCCAGTTCACACCGGACCTGATGCCGGCCGACATCACCGGCACCACGGTATTGCGCGAGCACGAGGAGGCGGGCCGCGCCTTCGCCTTCCAGGCAGGTCCGCTTTTTGCTCATCTTGTGCTGGCAGACGAGGTGAACCGCGCGACGCCCAAGACGCAGAGCGCTTTGCTCGAGGCGATGCAAGAGCGTACCGTCACGGTGGGGACCGTAACTCACCGATTGCCGGATCCGTTTTTCGTGCTGGCCACTCAGAATCCCCTGGAGATGGAAGGGACCTACCCGCTGCCGGAGGCACAGCTGGACCGGTTTCTGCTCAAGGTGCTGGTCCCGTTTCCCAGGCCTGACGTTCTGCGCGATATTGCGCTGGAGACGCTGCGGCCGAGCGCTCCGGTACGCGACGTGCTCGACGGTCGCCGTCTGTCGGACATGGTGCAGGTGGCGCGCGCGGTACCCATTGCCACACCGATCCTGGATTATGCGATTGCGCTGGTCGTCGCGACGCACCCAGCCATGACGGAGATCGAGGCCGTGCGCCACTACGTTCGTGCGGGGGCAAGCCCCCGCGGCTTGCAGGCGCTGCTTACCACCGCCCAGGTCCGTGCGCTTCTGGAGGGCTGCTATAACGCGTCGAGTGAGGACCTGCGGGCGCTGGCGCACGCGGCTCTGCGCCACCGCATACTGCTCAACTTCGAGGCGCAAACGGAAGGGCTGAGCACGGATACCCTGGTCGACCAAATTCTGGCTCAGGTGCCGCTTTCATGATCGACCCGGCTTTTGGGTTCGAGAGCACCTTCCTGGCCCGTCTGGAGCGCCTTTCGCTGCCGAATCGGCGGCCCATGCCCGGGCCATCGGCAGGTCCGCGCCGTTCGCCCCACCATGGCGCTTCGGTCGAATTCGCCGACTTCCGCTCCTACAGCTCCGGCGACGACTTTCGCCGCATCGATTGGAATGCCTATGCCCGCCTGGGTCGCTTGTTCTTGCGCCTCTACAGCGCCGAGGAAGCGACCACCGTCACGCTGTTTCTCGACCACTCCACCTCGATGCGCTTCGGCGAGCCGAGCAAGGCGCTGGCCGCGGCTCGATTCGCGGCGATTTTCGCGTACGTAGCGCTCCAGAACTACGATCGTGTCGCCGTGGTGGGATGGGGCGAATCGGTGGACCGTTACGTGCCGCCTCAAGGGGGAAGGGCAGTAATTCCGCAGGTCTGGTTGCAGATCGCTCAGATTATGAACGCACTGGAGGCGCAGCCGGCTTCCAGGGGTACCGATTTCGCGGCGCTTCGAGAGTTCGGACGGTTTCATCGCGGCCGCGGCCTCGCCATCGTGCTGTCCGACCTCCTGACCGACAGTGACTGGCAGGGCGGCCTGCGCGCTCTGATCGCGAGTGGACAGGAAGTGAGCCTGGCGCAGATTCTGGCACCGGAGGAGATCGATCCGAGCTTGCGAGGTGACTGGAAGCTGCGAGACCTGGAAAGCGGCCAGGAAGTCGAGGTGACGATCACTCCACGCCTCTTGAAGCGCTATCGGGAGGAATTTGCGGCGCATACGAGCGCCGTTCGCGAGTTTTGTCGCCGCCAATCCATTCCCTACGTTCAGCTCAGAAGCGACGCGCCGGTTGACGCTACTGTGCTGACCAACTTGCAGACTGCCGGGCTCCTGGGATGACGCTGCTGAATCCGTTGGCGCTCGCTCTGGGTCTTTTCGCCGTGCCCATTGTCCTGATGTACGTGCTCAAGCTGCGGCGCCGGAAAAAGGACCTCTCGAGCGTATTGCTCTGGCGGCGATCGCTCGACGACGTGCAGGCCAATACTCCCTGGCAGCACCTTCGACCGAATCTTTTGCTCCTCCTGCAGCTACTGGCACTTTTCGTCCTCGTGGTGGTGCTGGCTCAGCCCGCCTACACGCGTGCCCACGCCATCGCGGGGGATCTCGTCCTCATCGTCGACGAGTCGTATGGAATGCAAGCGCACGACGTCCGTCCCTCCCGATTCGCCGTTGCTCTCCAGCAAGCCCACAACCTGGAGAGTGGCCTGAACAGCGGTCACGTCATGAGCGTCATCGGCATGGGGGCGCAACCGCGCCTTGCGATCGCCGAGAGCTCGGACGGCGGAGCCATCGGCCGCGCCATCGACAGTCTGCGCGTTGGCGCCTCTTCACCCAATTTTCTGGCTGCGATGAGCCTCGCCTCGTCCCTGGCGCGAAGTGGAGAGAACACCCGCGTGGTGGTCATCACCAGCCGGCAGAGCGGCATCTCGATCCTTCCGATGGTTGTGACCTTCCCAGTCGAGATCCATCGTATCGGCGCCAGGCTGCGCGACCTTGGTATCACCGCCTTTAGCGCCGTGGGCGCGATGGGGCGCACAAAGGCGCTGGTACGTGTCGGCAACCTCGGAGAGGTAACGGCAAAGTCCGACCTGGACCTTTACGTGAACGGCCAGCTCGCCGACGTGCGCCCCGTCAGCCTCGATCCCGGTAAAGAGCAAACCATTGTTTGGACGAACTTACCGCCCTCGGTTCGATATCTCGCTTGCCGCATCACTGCCGGCGACGACGTGGCTATGGACAAGACCGCCTGGGCGGTCATCCCGACCCCCTCGGCCCGCCACGTGTTGCTGGTTTCGGACGGTAACCTTTTCCTGCAGAATGCGTTGGCTGCAATCCCTTCCGTACAGGTGACACAGGTCAAACCCACCGATTTGCAGGCTGCGTCGGTAGCGAACTTCGACCTCGTGGTCTTCGACGGCGGCTCATCGCACCTATCGCCAAGTGCCCCTGGCGGAACCCCGATCCTGCTGGTGGGGCCGGCTCCAGGCACAATCGGACGGCTTCGCATCGGGAACTGGACGCGAGCGAGCGGCATGGCGGCTACGCAAGTAGTGAGTCCTGGCCCGCTCGCAGGCGTGTTCTCGGGCGTTGAGCTCGGCGACGTGCATATTGCGCGAGCGCGCCGCCTCCAACTGCCCGGCTTGATGCAAACCCTCGCGACGAGCGGCCGGGGTGCGCCGATTGTCGCGGCCGGTCAGGACGGGAGCCGGCGCCTGGCGATCATAGGCTTCAGTCTTCAAGAGTCGGACTGGCCGCTGCGTGTCAGCTTCCCGGTAGTGATCCAGAACCTGGTGCAGTACCTGACACCCGGTCTATCACTGGGAATCTCGAACCTGGCCGTGAGTCAGGCGCTCAAGCTGTCTCCTCCGGCGGGCGCACGAGCTCTTCTGGTCACACTTCCTGACGGGAGTGTCGACACGGTCTCGGCTCCCTTTCCGCCGTTCACGAACACCTCACAGCCCGGTATCTACACGGTGCGGGAGAGAGGGCGCGGGGCCGATAGCCGATACGGATCTGCGGCCTCCTTTTCGGTGAACTTTTTCCCAGCGCGGCCTGCCCCGGCCACCGGCCCCGCCGTGCAGCAGATCGGGCGCCGGGGCCCGCATTCAGTGCGGTCGGTGCCGGTTCTGAGCAACGTCGACTGGGTCTTCTGGCTCCTCGCGATGGTGATCCTCACAGGCGAATGGTGGTTCGCCTTCCGCCGCTGACATGATCTCGGTGACGAATCCACTCCTGTTGCTGCCGGCACTGCCGTTGGCTGCCGCGGCAGTGCTTATCTGGCGCAAAGGCTACGACAATCTGAGCGCCCGCCGAAGAAAATTGTCCCTGGCGGTGCGACTGGCCTTGATCGGCGTAATCGTCCTGGGATTTGCCGGTGCGATGCTGAACTTGCCTCAGAGCCGCCAGGCGGTTGTGTTCGTCGTGGACCTGTCGAACAGCGATGTCGGGTACAAGAGCGGCATGCAAGCGATGATCAACGCGTCTCTGGCGCGACGGCCGGCGGACAGTCAGGCAGGCGTGGTGGTGCTGGGACGGCAGGCGCAGGTAGAGCAGCCGGTTTCTTCGCTCTCGCGGCTGGACGGCTTCCAGTCGTCAGTCGACGCCGACTACACGAACCTTCAGAACGGCCTGGAGCTGGGAAGCGCGATCCTGCCGGATGGCTACCGACATCGGGTAGTTCTCCTCACCGACGGACAGGAAAACGTGGGCGACGCGGCCACAGCTGCTCAGCTGCTTCGCGCTCAAGGTGTGCGCCTGGACATTGTCCCCGTTCGCGTGAGAGGCGGCCCCGAAGTGTTGATCAGCGGAGTGCACGTGCCGTCTCAGCTGCGTCCGCGGGAGACCTTCGCGCTCGCCGTCTCATTGCACTCGACGGTGAACACACGGGCGCAGCTCGACGTCTATCGAGATCGGAGCCTGATCTCGACCCGTATCGTGCCGGTACCGATTGGAAGCAGTCAATACTCCCTCCAACAAGCTCCACTGCCGTCCGGGTTCCACAGCTACACAGCGCACGTCACGCCAGCTCTGGACACCCTGCCGCAAAACAATTCTGGCTCGGCGTTCACCGTGGTCCAGGGGCCGCCCCGAGTTTTGATCATCGCGTCCGTTCCGGCTGAAGCAACCAATCTGCTCAAGAGCTTGCGCGGGACTGGGATGCAGGTCGATCTGCAAACGCCGGCGGAAGTCATCCCGACACTGAGCTACTTGCAGCGCTACTCATCAGTCTTGATCGTAGACACCGCGGCTGACACGCTGGGATCGGACCTGATGGCCCAGCTGGTGCCCTACGTGCGTGATCTGGGACGCGGCCTGGCGGTGGTGGGCGGCCAGGAATCGTATGGCCTCGGTGCATACGGGCATACGCCACTCGAGCAGGTACTTCCGGTCCGGATGGATCTACCGAAGCGCAAAGATCTGCCAAGCGCAGCCGTCGTCCTGATCCTCGAGGATCTCGAGGCGGTGACCGATGTCAATGTCTCCAAAGAGGCGGCCAAGGGTGTGGTGAGCCTGCTGACCCAGGGAGATCAGGTGGCGGTCAACGATGCGCCTTTCGACAATACCAGCGGGTTTGTCGTCCCTTTGCAGCACGTGGCCGACAAGCAGCGCATCGAGGGCGCGATCGACGCCATGGCGCCCGGCGATCCGATCAGCTACACGCCGTACATCCGCGCAGCTTACCGCGTGCTGAAAGGCACTCGAGCGCGGGTGAAGCACATCATCCTGCTCGGCGACGGCGACGCCGAGGATTCCGCCTACGAGAGCATCGTCAAGCAAATTCATGCGAGCGGGGTTACTGTGTCCACGGTGGGGACAAACGGCCAGGGATTCGCGGACTTCCAGATGATGCAGAACATCGCCGGGTGGGGAGGTGGCCGCTACTACCGCGCAGACAACGCGGCGACCATTCCAAAGATCTTCTTGCGCGAGGCCCGGACCGTAGCGCGATCGGGAGTCATCACCGGCAAATTCTATCCGGTGGAGCTGTCGGCAAGCCCTATGCTGCGCGATATTCGCGCGATCCCACCGCTCTATGGCTACGTCGCCACGACTCCAAAGGCGACGGCAGAAATGGTGCTGGCGAGTAAGAAGCTGGATCCTGTCCTGTCGGCCTGGCAGTTCGGATTGGGCCGATCGGTGGCCTGGACCAGCGATGCGGCGGGGCTCTGGACCAAAGACTGGCTCCGAGCACCCGGAATGCAGCGGTTCTGGGCGAACCTGGTCTCCTGGACGTTGCCTGCCTCGGCCGGCGGTCACCTCGCAATTTCCACGACCAGCGCGAGGGGACAGGGCCAGATCTCGGTCCGCACACCGTCTGAGCTGGGAGCCGATCCCAGTGTCACCGCGCGGATTGTCGGGCCGGATCTCCACCGTCTGTCGGTGCAGCTGCAACCGACAGCCCCGGGGAGCTTCAGCGGCTCCTTCCTCGCCAATGCGCAAGGCTCCTACTTTGTCACGGTCGAGGCGCGTGGCGCAGGTCACGCCGAGGTGGGGCAGGCAGGGCTGGACGTCCCCTACTCAGCGGAATATGTAACGACGGGCACCAATGCGACTGTCATCCGGTCGCTGGCGCAAGCCGGCGGCGGCAGCGTCATCACCCAGCCGCGTTCGGTGTGGCAAGATAATCTGCCCTCGGTCCTGGCGCGCCGTTCGCTGGCTCCCTGGCTCGCCTTCCTGGCGCTCGTGCTGCTGCCCATCGACGTCGGCATTCGCCGCCTGACGCTCGGCCGGCGGGACCTCGAGGACATCAAGGCACGACTGCCCTGGAGAAGCAGAGAGGCGCGAAATGAGCAGCCTTCCACGGTCCTGCTTGGAGCGGTGCGCACGATCCGCATGGGAGTGTCAGCTCGGTCAATGAGCGGGGAACGCGGAAAGAATGCCTCAGCTTCGGCGAGGCGAGCTCAAGACGCTATAGGCTCCGTGCGCGGTGGGGAGTCGGTAGGCGCGACCACACGACGTGCTGTGGAAGCTCCGTCTTCAGCGGCGGCGAAAGTGCCCGCGCCGGCAGCGCTGGTCGAGGAGACAACGACGTCGAGGCTGCTTGCCGCGCGGCGCAAGCGTCGCTGAGACGGGGTTTGCTATGCGACAGCAAGGACTCTGCATGAATGGGCAGGCGGAGGTGGGACTGTGAAGAGGACACGCCGGCGATCGTGTTACACCCGCGCCGGAGTGGAATGAGCCCTGGTGATCCTGCCGAGGAGAAGCGAGTACAGTCTCTGGAGGTGGTTTTGGCGCGATCCACCGATCCAGTGCTGCCCATCCTGCACCTGGAAGGGAGGCAGGTCAACGGCAAACACCCGAGACTGTACCCACTCCAGATACTCCAGTGACGGATGACTGGTTACACCCGTCGAAACCGGCCACAAGCGGGTTTTCCTCAGTCGCCGATGTGAGAGATGGCCAGCCGGATGGAGAAAGACGGTGCTACGGGCGCTACACGGCCCCAGAAACGGTCTCTCCTGAAGACCGCCAGGTGATCGTCGATTTCATCACCGACTTTGCCCGGGAGCTGGGCGACGAGGCACCACTCTCCAGCTCGGTGCAGCGTGCCTATAACCTCTACCAACGCTCCGATCTTTCGATCGGCAGCTTTACCAGCCTTCTATACGAGGCGCGTTCGACCACCCAGGAGTATAGTGCCAATATCAAGAAGACGAGGAGCGGGTACGGTAACCCCCTCGGTCCCCGCAAGGCCAAGATGGCGTACTTCTTCTCGATCCTCGACAAGCTTACGCCGACTAACCGGAACGCAGATGGATCGCAAGCGCGAGATGCACAACGAATCACTATATCGAGCATTACGCGAGTACGCTCAAGCTGGTCTCACCCTGATTGGTGCTCAGCTACGGGCGGCTGGTGTCCCCCTCGGGCGTGACACACGCCCGATCACGCAGCTCGTTCACCCGAGCTGCGGCTACCGTCCAGCGGATCTTGGATGGGAGCAGTTCGTCTGGCAACTCGCTGCGCCGTTGCAGGCATTGCAATCATACCGTGCCGCCGTACAGGCAATGCAGAACGAGCCGGCCGTCGCACGCCACCTGGACGCTCTGGTTGGGACAGCAGATTCCCAGACACGTATGGAAGCGTCGATGGTGCTGGGTACGCTTCTCGTCTGCCTTCTTGCCCAAGGGGGTGTCGTGTTCGATGAACGCGTGTTCCGGTCGCTCTACGTCGACCTCGAGGGGTACTTCCATGCGGACACCGCGGAGTGTCGCTACTTTGCCCCTGTGTATGGGCTGCAAATGGAAAGGGATCGCCTTGAGCTCGGAGACAAGTTTGCTCTTGTCCGACTTACCCAAGAAGAGCGCCAGGCAAGATTCGCCCGCCAACAGTCTGGGGGGCACAGCTCGCTCGGTATGGGTCCCAGCGAGTTCGCGTTCGAGCTGTTGCTTGTCTCACCCAAGCACATCGTCGAGTTCGATTCGACGAATACCGCCTACGTCGAATTCACCGCTCGCCACCCAACCGAAACCCTCATTCGCTTGACTGCGTGGCTGCGACACGAGCTTCAAGACGTTAACCAAGGATGGCGCGTTAGCATCCATCACAGCACACCAAACCCACATGTGTCGGAGCAGCCCCGCCAGTCCATCACGCAGTGCGCCCGAGACTTCCTGCTCCAGCACCCCATGCCTGATGAATCCCTGCAGGATCCCTTGAACGATCCTTGGGGGCACATGCTGGTGGACATCTGCGAGGACGCGGAGACCCAGATTGCAATCCACCTCGAACCCTGGCCCTGTCCACCGGTGATGCCAGCAGAATTCGTGGGCTTCGTGCAACACCCGCATGATCAGTTTCCCCGTCTCTTGGGCCCTGTTCGCCGCAAGATTCAGAAGGGACAGCTCACGGGCGAGCAGCCCACAGTCGCCGTGATCAACCTCGCTTCCGGCGAGGTAGGCGAGCAGTTGCTCACCGCGGCACCCGTTTGGGAGGCGTTCGAGCCACTTGTGAGAGCGGTGCCGCTCTATGACGAGGTCGACGTAATTATCTTGGTCTGGTTGGACTGGAAGGGAGTAGGCTGGTCCGATCCACTCGTATTCGCCACAGAGCACAGTGCCTGGGCGTCAACCCCGGAGGGTCAAGCGCTGGTGACCAACCTGATGCGGCCCTTGGGATAACGGCTCTCGTCTCCGGTGCGGTCCGCGGCTTCCTCGCGGTTCAGCAGGATGCTACGCGCCTGCTCTGACCACTCGTCACCCTTACGGTCCGCTCGTCGATCCATCCGTTGCTGTCTTCCGGGTCTGCCTTTCATTTAGGCAACCCGTCAGCCAGGACGCGCAAGCGCGTCAGAGACGCTGGCTGCGAAAAGGGGCTTCGCCCCCTCGGCGCAAGGGTCGAACGGAGCCTCCCCTCTTGGCATGGCTGTGGGGCTTGGAAGCCACCTATCGCGGCCTCCACCCGCACCCGAACTGCCCGTACTCGTTGCTCACCGGTGGTAGGCCCTCGACTCCGCAACGTTCCGCCTGACCGACCATCGATTAGGTGGTCCCGCCCACGCTGGTCAGCCGACGGCGTTCGTCCAGATCGTCTTCGATAGAGTCCAGCACCAAACTGAACCGCTCTCGCAAGGCCTTGAGTGCCTCTGGGCCGCGATCGGCGGCCCCCTGTAGGCGCTCCACTTGCTTGCTCAACTCTCGACCCTTCCTTATCAGGCTTTCGGCGAGTGGTCAGTGCTAACTCGGACGGCACGTCCGATCGTCGCTGCTGCCTTCATTGCGCGTTCCCTGGCTTCCAAAGCATCCGGTGGTTGGTGCTTCGACCAGTCCACTATCGCCTCGCGCAGGGTGTCGAGCATATGCGCTCGTCGCACTTCGCTACGATCTGGCTGCTTGCGCTGCGCTTAGCTCAAGTGATTGGACTCTGTGCCTCTGGGATACTAAAAGTAGAGCAAGTCAACATGCGAAGAACTTCATCCACTGACAAGGCACAAGTGCTCGAGCGGATCGTCGCGATGCTGCACGAAGGACCAGGCGTCACCGTCCAGCAGCGAGTGAAGCTACCTACACTCTTTAACCCTCGGAGAAAGCGTGAGATCGACGTTCTGATTACGGGACTTGTCGCTGGCCACCGTGTCCAGCTGGCTATCGAATGTAGAAATGTCCAGCGCCCAATTGGGACTGAGGAGATCGGCGACTTCGCGCGCAAGCTCGAGCAGGTGGGACTAGCTCCTTCCCAAGGCATTTTCGTTGCCAGAAGCCGCTTTACACAGGACGCGTTAGATCACGCTCGGTCGCTAAACATGAAAACGCTGGTCTTCCCGAATCTCACCGAAGACGGACTGAACCTGACTGTCTCAGAGGCGCTCCAGTCAGTCGTGTTTCTGCTCGCGGAGGTCGTAGAGCTCAATCTCGTTAATGACCTGGCCGAGCCTATCGCCCAGATTGCAGACGCTTTCATGCTCTACGATCAGAATGACGAGCCGGCCGGGACTATCCCTGACTTCGTCTGGGACGCCTGGCGAATGGGGAACATCGAACCGGTTATTGGGAAGCATCTCCTCGAACTCAAGTTTCCAGATCAGTGGTACAACCTCACTGGGGGGAAGAAGCAGTCCATCCGTGCGGTCGGTGTAACTGTCCAGGTCATTGGCCTAGCCCTGACTCTTCGAGGCGAGTCCCGGAGTCAGTCCCTTGCCCACGCACCTGATGGAACTGTCGATCGGTTGAGCACAGAGGCGACATGGCAACCTCTGAAGGGACAGTACGAGCTACGGACTTTCGAAACCCCGCCCGAACTCGAGGAGTATGTGACTTCGGAGCCGCTCCTCCACGTTGTAACGCAGATTCCCCTACCACGTATCCAGTTCTGGAATATGATGTTTTGGCCACCGAGTGAGCGCGTGGCAGGTATCATCAAGGATCGCATGGAGGCATTTCAGAGAGGCCTTGGGCCGGATCCACGACCGTTCGACTTCACTGAGCTCGAGGGGACCGACCTAAGCGTGGTCTGGGAACCAATTGCGCGTGAGTACTTTCCAGACAGCCAGGATGCAGCGTAGGAGTTAGGCGTGGCGACGGAGTTAGTGGAGGTCCGCGAGCCGAAGACACACCTGGCCCGACGGGTTGCAGAGCGCTTCGGCAACACGCCTGATGAGGCTGCTGCACTCTATCTCGGCGACTTGTACCTCAGTTTCGAATTTCCCCACGTGTTCTTTCACAGCTCGCCGAAGGGAAGGCAGGCCCGGATACGGGGAACGGGACTCGCGGTCTGGGAACTCGTGAAGCTGATCCGTGAGCTTGATGGTGACGCAGCTGGAGTGGCCGCACATCTTGCGATCGAGCCAGAGCTCGTGGACGAGGCATTGGAGTATGCCAAGAGAAACCCGCGAGGGATTGAGCAGGCGATACGCAACAGCCAGTCCTTCACCCTGCCACGGATGAAGACGTTACTTCCGAGCCTACATGTGTTCGATGCCCATGACGATGAGCGATCGTAAGTGTGCTGCGCCTGCTCCTCGATGCGAATGTTAATCCGGCGGCCGCGCAGGAAGTTCGCAAACATCGGCCAGAGTGTGAGATTACCACCTTGCGCGATTGGCGCGGGGGACAGTACCTCGACGAGCATGACGATGGAGTCATCCTAGCGCGGGCGCATGAAGACGGACTGACACTTCTGACCCGCGATATAAGCACGATCTACCCCCTCGTTGTGGAATGGGACGCGGAAGAATGGGTACATGGGGGTGTCGTCTTCGTAGACGACCGTACTATCGCTCAGAGGGACGTGGGAGGACTGGTTCAAGCCGTGATCCAGCTCTGGGATGAGGAACACGAGATTGACTGGCAGGACCGTACGACGTTCCTCCGCCGACCCACTAAAGGCGAGGAGATCCGTCGCCCGAGATGAACTGCCCTCTGAGCGTGAAGCAGAGCTTCAGCTCGCCGGCCAGAACCCACACGGTTCGCGAGGGAGGTCAGTCGGCCGATAGCCGATATGGATCCGCGGCCTCCTTTTCGGTGAACTTTTTCCCAGCGCGGCCTGCCCCGGCCACCGGCCCCGCCGTGCAGCAGATCGGGCGCCGGGGCCCGCATTCAGTGCGGTCGGTGCCGATTCTGAGCAACGTCGACTGGGTCTTCTGGCTCCTCGCGATGGTGATCCTCACAGGCGAATGGTGGTTCGCCTTCCGCCGCTGACATGATCTCGGTGACGAATCCACTCCTGTTGCTGCCGGCACTGCCGTTGGCTGCCGCGGCAGTGCTTATCTGGCGCAAAGGCTACGACAATCTGAGCGCCCGCCGAAGAAAATTGTCCCTGGCGGTGCGACTGGCCTTGATCGGCGTAATCGTCCTGGGATTTGCCGGTGCGACGCTGACCTTGCCTCAGAGCCGCCAGGCGGTTGTGTTCGTCGTGGACCTGTCGAACAGCGATGTCGGGTACAAGAGCGGCATGCAAGCGATGATCAACGCGTCTCTGGCGCGACGGCCGGCAGACAGTCAGGCAGGCGTGAAGGCTCCTACTTTGTCACGGTCGAGGCGCGGGGCGCAGGTCACGCCGAGGTGGGGCAGACGGGGCTGGACGTACCCTACTCAGCGGAATATGTAACGACGGGCACCAATGCGACTGTCATCCGGTCGCTGGCGCAAGCCGGCGGCGGCAGCGTCATCACCCAGCCGCGTTCGGTGTGGCAAGATAATCTGCCCTCGGTCCTGGCGCGCCGTTCGCTGGCTCCCTGGCTCGCTTTCCTGGCGCTCGTGCTGCTGCCCATCGACGTCGGCATTCGTCGCCTGACGCTCGGCCGGCGGGACCTCGAGGACATCAAGGCAGGACTGCCCGGGAGAAGCAGAGAGGCGCGAAATGAGCAGCCTTCCACGGTCCTGCTCGGAGCGGTGCGCACGATCCGCATGGGAGTGTCAGCTCGGTCAATGAGCGGGGAACGCGGAAAGTATGCCTCAGCTTCGGCGAGGCGAGCTCAAGACGCTATAGGCTCCGCGCGCGGTGGGGAGTCGGTAGGCGCGACCACACGACGTGCTGTGGAAGCTCCGTCTTCAGCGGCGGCGAAAGTGCCCGCGCCGGCAGCGCTGGTCGAGGAGACAACGACGTCGAAGCTGCTTGCCGCGCGGCGCAAGCGTCGCTGAGACGGGGTTTGCTATGCGACAGCAAGGACTCTGCATGAACGGGCAGGCGGAGGTGGGACTGTGAAGAGGACACGCCGGCGATCGTGTTACACCCGCGCCGGAGTGGAATGAGCCCTGGTGATCCTGCCGAGGAGAAGCGAGTACAGTCTCTGGAGGTGGTGGTTGCTCATCAGAGTGGGAAGCGATATTCAGCGACTGCCTGAACCTGCCGTGTGGTGAAGATATTGACGCTTGTGCTACAGAGGGACGGGGTCGGTGCTGGTCGGTGCCGTCTTGCGATGGTGTGCCCAACCGGTGGCACCGGCCCCGCCCAAGCGCACCATACTGAATCGGAGGGGCAATGTCTATCCCTCCTCCGGTCAGAGATGGAGCGCGCAGGAGTACTCCCTGCTTGCACGCCGACGGAGTTGGCACAGAAGTTTCGCGGTGCTCCCTCAGGGCCTCTGTGGTTGATGCCAACAATACTGCCGGGACGCTTGTCTGTAGCCCGGACCCGGTCGGCCCAGTTAAGGATGCGGCTTATGTGCTCGCCGGCGATGTTTCTCACCCGCTTGCTGAGCCGGTGCGAGCGCGCCGATGATGAAGACCAAGTACGTGGCGGCGAAGATCATCAGGTCAGCGGGTATAGATCAGGTACTCCTCGCGTCGAAATCGTGGGGTGGTTGGGGTGGCTGCTCCTCCTCCGTCGCACGCACCTGCTGCCGCATAGTCAGCTCTATCTGGTGTGCAGTGTGGTGCAGGACGAGCGCTGCAGCAATGAGCAGAGGGCAAGCTCACCTTTGCGGAGCTGGAGGACGAGGAGAGCAACCTGGAGCGGCTGCGAAGGTACCTCAGCCACGTGCAGGCGCGGGACGCCTTTGGTGCGGACGGACAGGCACAGGCAGTTGCCGAGGTCGAGCGGTGTGCTTGCCCAATCGCCCGCATGAAAGGAGGTATGCTCAATTCGACCAAAAGTCCGGTGACCCGGTAATCAACTCTCTCCTGAACCGGGGCCACTTCCTACTGGAGGGAACGCGTTACCATGCAGCCAGTCGAGAAAGCCCCTCTCGCCACCCAAGAGACGCCGACCACGGGTCTCAGCGCCCAGGATGTCGCAGCGCGTGTTGGACGGGGGCAGATAAACGTCAGCCGCGAACACACGAGCCGATCACTTGCGGAGATACTACGGGCGAACCTCTTCACCCGGTTCAATCTCATTCTCGGCACCCTGCTGGTGGTGATCCTGGTCGTCGGGCAGTTGCAGGACGCGCTCTTCGGCATCGTGCTCGTCAGCAACGCGCTCATCGGGATTGTGCAAGAGCTACACGCGAAGCGCACCCTCGACCGACTCGCGGTGCTCAACGCCCCTCGTGCCCGCGTCCTACGCGACGGAGCCGAGCACGAGGTGGCGGTCGAAGACGTCGTGCTCGACGACCTCGTGGATGTGCGCACGGGCGACCAGATCGTGGCCGATGGAGTTGTGCGGGCGCTATCCGGTCTCGAGGTCGACGAGTCGCTGCTCACAGGCGAGTCTGAGCCGGTCGACAAGACGGTTGGTGGTCAAATGCTCTCGGGGAGTTTTGTCGTCGCGGGATCCGGAAGCTACAAGGCGACAGCAGTGGGTGCCGAAGCGTACGCTCGCAAACTGGCCACTGAGGCCCGGCGGTTCGCGCCCGTGCGGTCTGACCTCATGGACGGCATCAACCGGATCCTCCGCTATATTACGTGGGCGATCTTCCCGGTCGCGGCACTGTTGCTGGTCAGTCAGCTCCACGCCAAGGAGAACTGGCGCGATGCGGTTAGCGGCGCAGTCGCCGGCCTCGTGGGCATGGTTCCGCAAGGTCTGGTCCTGCTAACGAGCGTCGCATTCGGCGTGGCCGCGGTAACACTCGCGCGGCACAAGGTGCTCGTCCAACAGCTCGCCGCGGTGGAGGGACTCGCGCGAGTAGATGTGATCTGCTTCGACAAGACGGGGACACTCACTGACGGCAGAGTGGTGTTTAACCGTGTGGAACTGCTGGATGGCAAAGCTCCTGTCGAGGCTGCGCTGGGCGCACTCGCCAATGACGAGAACCGCAATGCAACGCTTGCCGCAATCGCACAGGCGTTCCCCAACGCAGGAGGGTGGGAGCGCACCAGGGCTGTGCCGTTTTCGTCCGCACGCAAGTGGAGCGCGGCAACCTTCGGCGGCCACGGCACCTGGGTGCTTGGGGCACCCGAGATGGTGGTAAGCGAGGGCGAACAAACCGAGCTCGGACGCGCCGCAGCACTCGCGGCCAGCGGTCAGCGAGTGCTGCTACTCGCTCACACCGATACCCCGCTGGACGGCGACCGCTTGCCGGCAGGACTGCATCCGGTCGCCCTGGTCATCCTCGCGGAGCAGGTGCGAGCCGACGCCGCCGATACCATCGCGTACTTCCTCAAGCAGGGCGTCGTGCCGAAGGTGATCTCGGGGGACAACCCGCGCACTGTTGGAGCAGTGGCCGCGCGAGTGGGGATGCCGGATGCGGACCGGCCCGTTGACGCCCGGGACCTGCCCGATGACCTGGATGCCCTCGGCCACATCCTCGAAGAGCGATCGGTCTTCGGCCGGGTGACACCCCATCAGAAAGAGACAATGGTCACCGCGTTGCAGGCACGTGGTCATACCGTCGCCATGACTGGGGACGGCGTGAACGATGCGCTGGCGCTCAAGCTTGCCGATGTCGGCATTGCCATGGGCTCGGGTGCACCCGCTACCAGGGCGGTCGCCCAGCTCGTACTCCTCGATGGGCGTTTCTCATCGATGCCTGGGGTGGTTGCCGAGGGCAGGCGGGTGACGGCCAACATCGAGCGGGTCGCGAATGTATTCATCACAAAGACTGTCTGGGCGACCCTGCTGGCGATTGCGGTCAGCATTGCGCTGTGGCCCTACCCGTTCCTGCCCCGACACCTGACGATCATCGACACGCTCACGATCGGCATCCCGTCGTTCTTCCTGGCCCTGGCGCCCAACCTGCGCCGGTATCTGCCTGGGTTCGTTGACCGGGTGCTGCGCTTCGCGGTTCCCGCCGGAGTCGTGGTCGCGGCTACCACGTTCGCCGCATACTGGCTGGCACGAGCCCACCATCTCCCACTGGTGCAGCAGCGCACCGGCGCCACGCTGGTGGCCATCATGCTCAGCCTGTGCGTCCTGGTGATCTCGGCGCTACCCATGACCTGGCGAAGGTTGCTGCTCGTGAGTCTGGTGATACTGGGCGTCGTGTTCTTATTCCCGGTTGGACCGGTTCGTGCGTTCTTTGCTCTGGAGTTGCCAAACGAGGTCCTCAGGGCGACGGTTCTCATCGGAGTCGCCGGCATCGCGGTGCTTATCACGGCCTGGCAGCTGTTACGCCGTCTCGGTCACGGTCCGGCGGCGGTCCGGCCACCGGTTTAGCAGTTATGTGCAAGCGACGCTTGAGTGAGCCTATGCAGATCACTATGAAAATTACGCGTACCATTCGCTCGTGCAACTTGACGAGCGGGCCTCAGACAGGCATGCTATGCCTGAAATACCGGAAAGGAGCATCGTGCTATGTGGGCACAGCTTATCAAGACGCGTTTGAAGCCGGGCAAAGAGGAGGAGTTGGAGCGCCTGTACCAGCAATTGCAGGCCACCGAGCAGCCGGGGTCCGGCCTGGTGCGGAGCACGGCGATGCGGGATCAGAAGGACCCGCGCTCGGTCTATATGATGGTCGTGTTTGAGAGCGAGGAGAAGGCGCGCGCCCGCGAGCAGGATCCCCGGCGCCAGGAGGGGCTGCAAGAGGCGCGGGCAACGATGGCGGACATATTCGAGGGTCCTCCCGAGTTCGTCGATCTGACCGTCGTGGAAGAGATAACGAGCTAGGAACACCTAACCCCGCGGCCGCGCTTTCAGACTGAAGAGCTCGGCAACGCGTCCGAGCTCTTTTGGGTTCGCATAACTGCCTGTTGAGTCTCGAATAGTCTTCGAGACTCAACGCCGATCTACATCAAACCCTCTGTGCCGATAAGGGCATCTATGTCAAGGTGGTATGGTGAGCGCGCAATCTGAGGAGCAAGGAGACGGCTCAGAGACGGCTCAGGGCGCTGGGCAGGCTGCGCACCGGGCCCGTCCCCCGCCGGCGGTCCGGTGGCCCCCCCTAACTCCAGGCGCTCGGTCTGGTCAGCGTGCTGCAGCAACCTAACGACGGCGTGCGGAATGACCTTCCCTCCCGACCTTGGGAGCCGAATCATAGAGTCGTAGGGGCTGAAAAGTCAATCGGGCGGACGTGTTGGGCTATGCCTCAACAATATGTCAATGAATAATCCAGGGTGCGCCGAGACGAAGCCTCATTGTTCCAGAGGGTGGGATTCCCTCCCCGGCAAGGTCTAGCCAACCACCGGGAATCGAGTCTTGCGTCGAAGGAGGTAACGACAACGACGAAGCGTAGACAGAG
>Ga0207416_1001644_pt1 | contig 28115 bp, 23 predicted proteins | sample PaiPotPPM11metaG_FD_184107 | JGI IMG/M metagenome (GOLD analysis project Ga0207416, IMG submission 184107) | Iron sulfur acid spring bacterial and archeal communities from Banff, Canada, to study Microbial Dark Matter (Phase II) - Paint Pots PPM... ... | reverse complement strand
AAGTGGCCGCGTGGGTCGCAGACCGCAACCGCGCCGGGGTCGGTGTGAAGTGGCGCTTTACGACCACAGACGCCCGCATTCGGTTGCAGCATCTCTATCCCACAATCCCGGCGTGACTGCCTACTAGCAGGCTGATGAAAAAGTAGATTTGCCAAGATTTCATCCGGTCGTTATGTTCAGCACCACGAGGGACTTGTCAAGAGTTGACAGCCAAAAGCGGGCGTTTTTCAGCAGCCTGCTAGGGCTTCTTGCTATCGGCAGGTCGGTTGCTTGTACGAATGGCGGAGCCATGCGCGGCGCCTGCTGGGCGGCTGAAGCCGCCCCTACGACACTGCCACACCGGCGGCCGTGGTCACGTCGGGACGGAGGGATTCGCCCGCCCGCGCCACCTCTGCCGCTCGCCCATGAAGCAGCAGCCCCGGTTACTTTCGGTGGTGTTACACCGTCGCAAGCAGCCACGCCGTACCATCGTGCACTCCAGCAAAATCGGGCTGCCGCAGAGCTACGCCGGTTAGTCCTGCTTCGCTGCCTGGCCCGTCTTCGTACTGAAAAGCACGCGCGATTCACATTGCCCAACGATCGGATCATCAACGTGAAGGCTGAGCGATTTGGAACGGTTCCGTAAGAACAATAACACCTCTTGCCAAGGCCACAGGTACCTATCGGCAACGTTCTGGAATGTTCTGCCCTTTGAAATCGCCTCGTTGACTCTCCACTCAATCAGTTGCCCTCGGGTCTCTGTGTCACTCTCTTTGAATTCCAGAGAGATGGCCAGATCGATATCATTCAGCTTGGATACCTCGGTAAGATAGCTTCCGAAGGCACGCACCTCGGTTACTGCATAGACAAATCTGTCATCGCTGTTTACATACATGACTCGTTCTAGCAGTTCATTGACCAACCTCTCAGCCGTACGTCGATATATAGGTTTACCAGCGGGAGCCATTGATAGAGCGTTCCCCTGCACAGTGGTCTGGTACAGCTCTCTACCGTCTCCGTGGATTCGTGACTGATGGTTCTGTGACTTTGATACGAGCTCCTGCCGAAGCAACTCCTCCACCAATCTCGTTGCGTCGATTGACGAGAGACCCAGGATCTCTGCTATATCTTCTTCAGACCATTCAGATCCCCTGATTCGACGCAACAAACGCCTGATCTCAAGGATATGGATGTCCAAAACTCGTGTGGAAGGATCGATTCGCATACACACATCACCACTGCACAAACATCGGCATCACCACATGGACGTAGTTGTCGAGGCCGAGGGGGCGAATGACGCCGGGCTGTGATGGGCCTTGCGTTTCGAGCGCGACTTTACCGTCTGAGATGACGTTCAGCACCTCTTGCAGGTACTTGCTGTTGAAGGCGATCTTGCTGCTCTCGCCTTCGACCGCGGCGTCGATCTCACCCTGATTGTCGCCGATCTCTTCGGCACGCGCCGAGATCTGCAGGCGGCCTGGTGTCAGATCCTCGCCTGGATGTAGCTGCAAACGCACAATGCCGCTGCCGTCGCGCGCGAAGATCGCGGCGATTCTCGTTTCGCGCAGGAACTCACGGGCATCAACCGTCGCGCGCGTGTTGTGCGCCTTGGGGATGAGCTGGCCGTAGTTGGGGAACGGACCCTGCTTCAGCTGCGCTACCATCTCCGCTTCGATGTCTTTGTTCACGACGCGGAACATCACGCTGCTGCGGTTGGCGTTCACCATCATCTCCACCGGCGCCTCTTCGTCGGTCAGCAGGCGCGCCAGCTCGTTTAGCGCTCGGGCCGGCACAATGATCTCCAGTTTCTCCGTGGCCGGCTCGGTAAGCGCCAGATGGAACACCGCCAGGCGGAAGCCGTCGGCCGCGGCGAGCGTCAGCTCGTCGCCGTCGATCTGGAAGTGCACGCCGGTCAGCACCGGGCGCGTGTCGTCGGTCGCCGCCGCAAAGGCGACGTGACCGATCGCCTGCTTGAGCGCCTGCCGTTCGATGCGGATCGCAAGCTCGCTCTGCACGGCTGGAATCGGCGGGAAGTCATCGGCATCCATGCTGCCGATGGTCGCTTCGTTGCGGGCGCAGGTGAGCCGTAGTGTGCGCGAGCGCGGTGGCAAGGTCAGCGCGATCTGATCCTGCGGCAGGGAGTTGACGAAATCCTGAAACAAGCGCGCCGGCACGGTCGTCGTGCCTTCTTCCTCGATGCGGGCGCCTACCCAGCAGCTCAGCGCGATTTCCAGGTCCGTCGCCGCCAGCTTGAGCCGGCCGCTGTCGGTCGTCACCAGCACGTTCTGGGTAATCGGCAGCGTCGAGCGCGCAGCCACGGCAGGGCGAACAACCGCCAGGCCACGCGCCAGGTTCTCTTGCAGACAGGAGATTTTCATCTGATCACCCACTAACGCCGTTCAGCAATATCGGCGCGTTTGGCTGAGTATAGCGCACATAGCGCGCCTCGTCTAGAGCCTCTATGCCCGCGCCGGCCGGGAGTCTGCATGACGGGAATATCGCTCGCGCCGCGCCGCGACGACGCATTCTCGCGGCCCGGCGGGCTGAATCGCTATGATACGCACGAGCGCGGGTATTGCCCCGCAGCTCTGCTCGCGAAGGACGCTCCGGTGAAGCTGCCCTTCCCGCTGCAGCCCGATGAACAGGTTGTGCTGGTCACACACCGGCACTGGATCTTTTTCGTGCCGCGCTTCATTGGCTACGCGCTCGCGGCGCTGGTGCCCGCCGGTCTCCTGTTGCTGGTGCTGCGTATCCAGGGCTGGTTTCATGGCACGACGGCGCGCGTCGCCCTGCTTGCCTGTCTGCTCTGGCTGCTCTACTGGCTGGCCCGCCTGGCTCTGCTCAAGTATCGCTACGACCGCGATCTGTGGGTGATCACCAACCATCGCGTTGTCGATCTCGTCGCCACCAGCCCCTTCAACTTTCATATGTCTACCGCCGCGTTGCTGGAGATCGAGGACATCTCCACCAGCATCGACGGCATCTTCCAATCGGCGTTCAACTACGGCAATTTGGAGTGCCAGACGGCGGGCGAGGTACGCCACTTCACCTTCCGCGGCGTGCCCGATCCGCGCCGCATCGCCGCTGTGCTCGAGCACGAGTCGCTGCTGGCAAAAGGCAAGCTGCCGCCGGCGCTGCGCGACACGCCGACCGAACCGTTGCACTGAGCCACGGCAGTCTGGCCGCCGGTCACTCCGCCGGCTGGAACCTGACCAGCGTCATCGCCTCGCTCACGTCGTCGTAAACCACGCTCACGGCCATGCCGACGCGGATCGCCTCGTTGGCCACCCCGACCAGATTGGTGTAGAGCCGTGGTCCCTCTGCCAACTCCACCGCCGCGACGTTGTACGGCACGTCGTCTTTGAACGACGGATCGTAGACCTGGTGCATGATCACGAAACTGTACACGGTTCCGCGCCCGCTCACCGGCGTCCATTCCGCGGCATCGCTCAGGCAGTTTGGGCAGAAGCTGGTGGGCGGAAAGCGGAAGCGGCCGCAGGCGCTGCAGCGCGGCAACGCCAGCCGGTGCGCCTTCGCCGACTCCCAGTAGGGCCGCGTCTCGTCGGTAATTGCCGGCAGCGGTTTCGTGTAGCTCGCCAAGATCACGCCTCCGTGTCCGGGAGAGGGTCAATCGGGAGGGCAGCCCCCAGCGCGACGGCTTCCCTGCCCGTATGTTCCGTGTCAGTCTATCGGCTGGCGTCCAGATTCGCGCCCCCGCCAGCCGGCGGGCCGCGCCGTCAACTCCAGGTCCATTCCACGTTCCATATCTTCCCCCTCTCTGGCGAAGCTGGAGAGGGGGTCAGGGGGTGAGGCCACGCCGTTACAGTTCAAACCGCGTGCCGACGCTGTTCTGAATGAAGGCCTCCGGCAGGGCCGAGGCGAGCGCGTGCGTCGCCCGCCAGCCCGTGCAGTGCGCCGGCACCACCACCTGCGGCTCCATCCAGGCCAGCGCGGCCACGGTAGGCGCAATCGTCGGCTCCCAGACCCGGCCGCCCAGATGGAAGCCGCCCATGATTGCATAGATCGGCTCGATGCCAGTCAGCTTGCGAGCGTAGCGCACGATGTTGACGATGCCGGCGTGCCCGCAGCCTGTCAACACCAGCAGCCCTTTGTCGCGCAGGTGCAGAATGATGGCCTGGTCGTCGAGGGTCTGCGTGTCCGGCTCCCAGGCGCCGTGCTTGAACGCCTGCTGCATTGGCATGCCGATCTCGAAGTCCGTGGTGCGATCGACTTCGCCCGTGATCAGCAGGGCGCCGTCGAGCAGAAACGAGGGCTGGCGCTCCTCCACGATCTCGAAGCCGGCGCCGCGCAGCGCCGGCTTGCTCGTTGTCGGCAGCTCGATCGGCTCGCGGCCCTCGATCACCAAGCGCCGCCGGTTCCAGAACTGCGGGTGCAGCACCAGCGGCAGACCGGAGCGGCCCAACTCGCGTTGCAGGCCTTCCAGCCCCATCGTGTGGTCGAAATGACCGTGGCTGAGCACGACGGTCTCGATCTCTTTGGCGGGAAGCTGCAGCCGGCGCATATTCTCGACCATGCCGTCCGGCGAGACACCCGTGTCGAACAGGATCGTGTGCTGGCGCCCGTTCCGCTCGACGGTCAGCAAGGCTGAGAAGCCGTGCTCGGCCCGCGGCATGTCCGGCCCGGAGCCTTCTTCCAGCAGCGGGTTCGCCACGCGCGGCCCGCTGGGACCGCGCAGCGCCGCCCGCTTCGCCGGGCCCTGGTCGGGCATCAGCGTGTCGAAGTAATTGTCAACCAGCGTCGTGATCTGGACCGCATCGACCGTTTCGAGCCGGATGGGAGCCATCGCCGCGTCCTCCGTTGGGCGGCCGGTTGCCGTCGCCGCCGGGCCAGCGCTCAGGTCGACCGCGGCTCCGCGGCCTCTGCTTCAAGCCGCCGGTAGCGCGTCAGCGCCGGCGCGGCCGAGAGCACGCCCAGCAGAAACGCGACCACGAGCACGACCGCCGAAACAGCGCCGTTGGGCTTGAACACCATCAGCACGATGATGCCGCTCGGCAGCGTCGTCATCGCTTGACCCGCAATCCATAGCGCGGGATCGTGGACCGCCAGCCGGGCAGCCCGCGTCGGTGCTGCGGCGGGCGCGCCTTCCAGCGTGCGCCGCGCCGCCGCCAGCCGGCCGCGCAGCAGCAGCGGACCCAGCGCGATCGTGATGATCAGACCAAGGATCGCGGCGTTCACCCAGCCGTCGCGCCAGCTCCAGCGATCCGAGACCATGTATGCCGCTGGGAAGAAGGCGAGCGCACCCAGCGGCGCGACCAGCCGCTCGGCCACGGCGGCCTGGCGCAGCCACTCGCGCAGCGCCTCCACGCTCTGCGCCCGCCGCGCCCCGCCCAACGCGCCGATGAACAACGCGATCACGCTGAACAGCGCGACGATGCCGGCGATGTGCAGCAAAAGGGCGAGATCGTAGCCGTTCAGGACGCTGCTCCGTGGCGCGGAACCGCGGGTCCGCCAGCAGGAAGAATAGCAGCCACGAGGGCTTCCGCTCTACGCGCCCGTGGCGCGTTCTAATCGCGCGGCGGGTGAGGGATCGCTTCCAGCAGCTCGTCGCGGAACTGCGGATGGGCGACTGCCGCGAGGGCGCGGGCGCGCGCGTGAACCCCTTTGCCGCGCAGATCGGCCACACCGTACTCCGTCGCCACGTAGTCGAGCATCGTGCGCGGCGACGTGACGGCGGCGCCGGCTGCCAGCGTGGCGACGATGCGCGAGGCCGAGCCCCGCGCGGCGGTTGAGGGCAGGGCGATGATCGAGCGGCCGCCCTTCGCATGCATGGCCGCTTCCATGTAGTCGAACTGCCCGCCGATGCCGCTGATCTGCCGCCCGGCGACCCATTCGGCGTTCACCTGGCCCGATAGATCGACCTCTACTGCCGAATTGATCGCGACGAAGTTGTCGAGCTGGCGCACCGTGGCCAGCCCGTGCGAATGCACGGCCGAAACGATGGCGAAGCGCGGATTGTCATCGACGTAGTCGTACAGCTTGTCGGTGCCCATCACTTCGCCGCCGACCACGCGCAGCCGGTCGATCGTCTTGCGGGCGCCGGTGACGACGCCGTCTTCGATCAGAGGAATCATGCCGTCGCAGATCATGCCGGAGTGAATGCCGAGGTCCTTGTGATAGCGCAGCGCTTCAAGGATCGCCTGCGGAATCGAGCCGATGCCGATCTGGAAGGTGGCGCCGTTCGGCACGAATCCCGCGACATAACGCGCGATCGTGCGCTCCAACGCGCCAACCTGCGGCGGATCGTACGGCAGGAGGGGACGATCGACCTCGATGGCGTAGTCGATCTCGGAGATGTGGATGCTGTTGCCGCGGGTGCGTGGGGCGCTGTGGTTGATCTCCGCGATCACCAGCGGCGTCTGCGCAACGAGGCCCAGGCAGGCTGAGACCGAGGCGCCCAGCGTGCAGTAGCCGCGGCGGTCCGGCGTCGAAACCTGAATTAAGACCGCATCCACGGGCAACTGGCCGTCCGGCGCGAAGACCAGCGGCATCTGCGAGTAACGCAGCGGCAGGTAGTCGGCGCGGCCGTCACGCACGAGCTGCTCGGTCTCGCCGGTGACGTGGGTAGTGACGAGGCGGAACGGCCGCGGCACATGGTCGAGGAAGCGTACGTGGCGCATCACCAGGCCGGTGTAGAGTTCGAGGTCGTCAAAATGACTGGCGGCCTCGCCCAGCGCGTCGCAGAGCGCGGTCGGCAGGCCGCAGCCGGGCGCGATCAGGACACGGCCGCGCCGCGGCAGCCTGCGCACGGCACCATCCGGGCTCTCGACTTGCACGCCCACGCCTCCTCGTCTGCGCCGTCGCGTAACGGCGCCGGCGGTGCGGATGTCCGAACCATACCATTGCGCCACGGCTGGTGATTTGGGCAGGGCGCGACGGCCTGCTCGTCACCAGCGCGCACGAACGGCGCGCCCATGAGGCGGTGCGAGGAGGTTGCGATGCAGGAACTCGATCAGGCACGCCTGTACGAGGAGTACCGGGCCGCCCTGCAAACCTACGTGTTCGAAGGCACCGCTTTCTGGAACCGGATCACGGCGTTTGTCTTGTTGAACTCGGCGCTGCTCGTGGCGCGCAACGCGCTGCCAGCGGGCCACGCGGCCGACTGGATGCGGGCCGGCGTCGGCGTGCTCGGGCTGGCCGCGGTACTGCTCTGGGGCCACACGGCGTTGCGGGCGCACTACCTGCTGGCGTTCTGGATCGCGCTGCTGCGCGACATCGAGCACCGGCTCGGCATGGAGCAGAACGCGCCGTACCACATGTACGACGCGTTCATCCGTGCGCGGCCGGTGCAGATGCCAGGTGGCGAGACGATGCGCCTGCCCCGCCTGGCCCGCATCAACGTCAACGACTCGACCTCACTGGCGCTCACGCTCGTCTTCGCCGTCGTCTGGGTCATCTCGATCGTGCGCATGGCCTGAAGGAGGGCGGAGGCGCGCGTGGAGCGGGCGCATCTCGTGTGGCGGCGCGCTGCTGGTCGCGCCTGCGGGCGCGAAGGGCACACGCCATGCGCCCTGCAGCGGCTTGCTAACCCGACGTCCTGTCGTCCTGGCAGCGCTGGATCGCCCCTTCTCTCCCATGCGCTCTTGATACGTGGCAGATCTCCTACACCCGTGTGTATGGGAGAGAAGGGGAAGGGGGTTATGAGCGCCGCTCCTGCGCCCTGCCTCAGTCGTGCCCCTCGGCGAACTGATCGGAGAGGCCGTAAGCCTGCATCTGCTCGTAAAACTCCTGCGTCTCGTGGCCCATCAGCACCAGATCGTGCGGGGCGCCGGCACGGTCGCGCACGTGGTTGCGCAGCAGCCCTTCGACGCGGAAGCCGAGCTTCTGAAACACCGCGATCGCCGCCTTCTGCTCGATCGTCATCTCCGCCACGATCTTGCCGATGCCGCGCTGGATCGCGAGCAGAAACACCTCGCTCGTCAGCCGCGTGCCCAGACCGCCCAGCCGCGTGTTCTGGTCGACGACGACGCGTACCTCGCCGACATGCTCGCTCCAGGGCACGCTGTTCGTGTGCAGGCTCGCCTCGCCCACCAGCTTGTTTCCCTGCAAGGCGAAGACCGTCACCACCTGCCCGCGGCGTACGCGCTCCGACCATTGGTCGATCACCGCCCGCTGCGTCACATCGCGGCGCAGGAAGAGCAGATCTTCCGCCGGAATGCGGCAGAAGAACTCGTGCAGCAGGCCCGCGTCCTCGGGCGTCATCAGCCGCAGTATCACGGTCTGCCCATCGCGCAGTTCCACCTCTTTCGGGTAGCCGCCGGGCGCGATCGCATCCGGCTGCGGCGCGGCGCCGTCGGCGTTCGTCGTGGTCATCGCCTGCCTCCTCGGCGCGCCGCGCCCGCCGGCGCCGTCTGCGAGCGTTCGCCCAGCCAGGCGGCGACTTTGGGCCAGAGCGTCTGCACCGCCTTGCGGCCGGCCGCCAGCCCAACGTGGCCGCCGGGCATGACCACCAGTTCCTTGTCGTCGCTGCCGACGAGGTCGGGCTGCATCTGTGTCGCCGGCAGTTGCACGATGTGGTCGGACTCGGCCGCCACGGCCAGGAAGCTGCAGCGGATCGCCTTCAGATCCACGCGCCGGCCGCCCAGCTCCAGCGTGCCTTTGACCAGCTTGTTGCCGCGCGCCAGCTCGATCGTGGTCTGGCGGAAGCACTCGCCGGGGAAGGGAATATGATCGTTTGTCCACTGGTCGAAGGCGCGGTACTGCTCCACGAAGCGGTCGTTCATCACGTTCTGCCAGAGATTGATGTAGCGTACTGGACTGAACTCGCTGGCCGGCTTGAGCATGCGGAACGACTGCTGGATCAGCTCGGGCGGGATATTGCCGTAGACGTCGACCAGGCGGTCCACGTCCATCGACAGCTCCTGAGACCAGAAGTTTTGCAGGCCCATCTGGGAAAAGTCTACCGGTGTTGCCAGCGTGATCAGGTTGCGCAGCGGTGCCTCGGGGTGCGTGCCCGCGTAGAGCAGGGCCAGCAGCCCGCCCATACAGTAGCCGAACAGCGAGAACTCGCTCGCCTCCGACTCTTCAAGCACCACGCCCACGACCTCGGGGATCATGTCGAGCGCATAGCTTTCCAGCGTCAGCGACTTGTCCTCGGGCCGCGGCGTGCCCCAATCGATCAAATAGACATCGATGCCCTGGCCGACCAGATACTCGATGAACGAATTCCCCGGAATCAGGTCGAGGATGTAGGGCTTGCTGACGAGCGAATGCACCATCAGCAGCGGCACCGGATACACGTCGGCGGTGGTGCGACGGTAGCGGTAGAGCTGTGCCGTGCCGCGCTTCCAGAGCACGTCTTTCGGCGTTTTGCCCACGTTCGCTTCGTCGCGGGCCGAGAGCACCTCCAGCGTGCGCATCGACTGCAGCATGGCGCGCTGCAACTCGGCCTGGAACTGCTGAAGCTGGCCGCTGAAGACGTCCGGGGGCGTCAGTGGCGCGGAACGCTGTGCAGTCATCGGCTGCCTCCCCAGAAGCGAGGCCGCGCTGCCGCCGTGGTGCGCGGCCTCATCACCGGCGGACGGCGATCGGGTCGAAGCGCCGGGCTCAGGCGCCGTTGCCGTTGCCGCGGGCCTTCTTCGCGCCGCCGCCGGCCTCAAGCGCCTCGACCTTCTTCAGCAGGCGCCGCTGCTCGGCGGCCAGCGCCGAAAGCTGGGCCTCCATCGAGGCGAGCCGTTCGCCGATCGCCGTGATGTCGGTGCGCGTGGGCAGGTTCAGCGACTGCATGTAGCGCTCGACGTTGCGGGCGAGGCTCTGCTGGAAGGCGAGGTAGCCCTCCATGTAGCGACCCATCATCCCCGCGAAGGCTTCGGTGCCCATCGCCTGGTTGAGGTACTGGTTCCACTGCTGCTCGGCCTGCTCGGCCATCTGGCGCCAGGGTCCGAGCAAATCCTGCGGAGTCGGGATGCGCGGGGCACTCTCGGCCATCATGCCCTCCTTCGGCCGCACGGCGCCCACGACACGCGGGCGCCGTGACCGCCGTCTTGTGCCCGCTACAATACGCCCGCCGTCAAGCCTTTGCTATCGTCCCTGCCGAGGCAACCGCTCTCTGCTTCGCCCCGGCTTGCTGCCGGACGCTGATCGCCCACGCTCTTCGACGCTCACACGCCAACCTGCCGGCGTGTCGGATCGTTCACATCCCGCGCGTTTGTGCGATCACCGCGCCGCCGGCAGCCGCCCGCTACTTTCGTGCTGACATGTTGATCGGGGGCGTTCACGGTATCGTTCAGGATCGTTCAGGAAGGGAGAGTACCCGGCATGTTGCGTGTCTTCTCAGCGCCGCGCCGCTTGCGCTTCCCCGGCCGGCGGTTGTTGCTGGCGTTGCTGCTTGAGCTGGTGCTGTGCGCCGGGGGCTACCTGCTGTATTCCGGCGTGCGGGTCGCCGTGCTGGGCGAGGCGGCTGCGGCGGTGGCACACGGCTGGAGCGTGCTCGACCTCGAAGTTGCCTTGCACGTCGCCTTCGAGCTGCCGCTGCAGACGCTGGCGCTGCACCTGCCAGGTCTGGTTCAGTTCTTCAACTTCTACTATCTCTACGTCTATCTGCCCTTCATCGCGATCACGGCGGTCGTGCTGTTCCTGCGCAACCGCAGCCGCTATCGCCGGGCGCGGCGCACGTTTCTGATCTCCGGCGGCATCGGTCTGCTGATCTTTGCGTTGTTTCCGGTCGCGCCGCCACGCCTGTTGCCGCAGGCCGGCTTCGTCGACACGATCAGGCTGCTCTACCCCGCGTCGTATTTCTACCCGCGCGAGGGCCACGTCAACCAGTTCGCCGCCATTCCGTCGTTCCACGTTGGCTGGGTGACGCTGGCCTCGTTCTGCCTGTGGCAAACGACGACGCGCCGTCTGCTGCGCGCCATGCTGCTCGCGATTCCGCTGCTCATGCTGCTGACGGTGGTGATCACCGGCAATCATCTCGTCTCCGACGCACTGATCGGCCTCGGCGTCGTCGCGCTCTCCTATCTGCTGGCGTTGCAGTGGGAGCGTCGCATCAGGCTGCCGGCCCACCTGACAACTGCCCTCCGTCGCCGGCTGCCGAGGGCCGCGCCGTAGGCGGCAACCGACGCACGGCCGGGCACTTGCGAGCCGAGAGCACCTTCCTCAGCATGGTGAAAACACCGGGAGCCGGGTGGGTGATGCGCTTCGGCCTTTCGCTTCCGAACTTCGGACCCTACGCCGATGCGCGGCTGCTGGCGGCGCTGGCGCACGAAGCCGAGACAGCGGGTTGGGACGGCTTCTTTCTCTGGGATCATGTCCTCTTCGGCGACATGCCGCTGGTCGATCCCTGGGTGGCGCTCAGCGCCGTCGCCCTGGCGACCGAGCGCATGCGCCTCGGGCCGCTGGTCACGCCGCTGCCGCGCCGGCGACCCGTGAAGCTGGCGCGCGAAGCGGTCTCCCTGGACCATCTGTCAAACGGCCGCCTCGTGCTTGGCGTCGGCAGCGGGCTGCTCTCATGGGAACTCGAAGACCTTGGCGAGGAAGGCGATCTGCGCACCCGCGCGGCGATGTTGGACGAAGGGCTGGAGGTGCTCACCGGCGTCTGGTCCGGCCGCCCGTTCAGCCACAAAGGCAGACATTACACGGTCCATGCGATGCTGCCCGGTGCGAGCGAGCCGGCTGCTTTCCTGCCGGTGCCGGTGCAGTCGCCGCGCATCCCAATCTGGCTGGCCGGCACCTGGCCGCACAAGGCGCCGTTTCGTCGGGCCGCCCGCTGGGACGGCATCGCGCCGATGAAGGCAGGGCAGGGCCTGGACGGGATGCTGACTCCCGCTGATCTGCGCGCGATCGTCGCGTACATCGGCGCCGAACGCGGCAGCATGGACGGCTTCGACGTGGTGATTGCGGGCGCCACGTCGGGAACGGACGGCTCGGCCGACGCGGCGATCGTCGCCTCGTACGCGGCGGCCGGTGCGACCTGGTGGCTGGAAAACATCAATCCCTGGCGCTGCGGCTGGGCGTGGCAGGGGCCGTGGCCGCTCGATCAGATGAACGCCCGCCCGGGCCTCGGACCGCCGCGCCTGTAGCCCGTGCAGCGCGCTGTGCGCGAGCGCCGGCGCGGTGCCGGCTCAGCGCGGGCGATCGGCGTTTTCGTCTCGCCCGCTGTGCTCGATCGCGTAGCGGATGAATGCCAGTGGCTCGGACGGATCGCCCGCACCGCCGTCGTGGCGCCAGGCGAGGGCGCGGTCGATCAGCGGCGCCCAGCGCGCGGCGAGCGCCCGGCGCGCCCACGTCGCCGCTGCAGGTTTCGACACGACAGCGCCGTATCGCAGCGTGTAGAGCGCCCGGCACATCGTGAGCACGGCGAACGCCTGGTAGATATGGGCGTGAAACCAATCGGGCTCATCAAGCATGTCGAGCCACCAGCCGCGAAGAATGGCGCAGACGGCGGCCTTCAGCTCCCCCGGCGAGATCGGATCGATCAGCGCCCGCGGCGGCGGGCCGGCCAGCACGACGCCGCGCTCGCGCAGGATGTGCAGCTCGATCACCCAGTCCGGCTGCTGCTGCCGCACGGCGAACGGCTTATCGACGCCCATCTCCGGATGGCGCGCCCGGTTCGGCTCGTAGCGGCGCAGCGCGGCCCGCGGCCAGTACGAGCATTCCAGGTGCGACGCCCAGGCGAGGCCGCTGCCGGCGATACGAGCGTGCATGGCCGCGAGCGCGGGCAGCAGTTCGGCCTCCAGCTCGCCTGCCGTGACCACGACCACGTCGATGTCGCTGCTGAGCGGGTCGAAGTCACCCGTGGCAAGCGAACCGTGCAGATACATGCCGGCGAACTCGCCGGCCAGCACGGTCTGCACCTCTCGCAGTACGAGTTCGAGCAGCGCGTTCACGTCGGGGTAAGGCGTCGGCTGCGCAGGGAGAGCGGGCATCGGCGTGCAATCTGGTGCGCCGGTTTAGGAGCGGGCCGGCAGCTCTGCCTTTGCTATGGCTGCGCGGCCCCGGCGGACGGCCGCCAGCGCAGCACGGGCTTGCGCGCGGCCGTGGCCTCGTCCAGGCGGCGCAGTGGCGCCTGGTGCGGCGCGTCGCGCAGCAGCTCCGGCTGCTGCTCGGCCTCGCGGGCGATCGCGAGCATCGCCTCGCAGAAGGCGTCGAGCGCCGCCTTGCTCTCGGCCTCGGTCGGCTCGATCATCAGCGCCTCGTCTACGATCAGCGGAAAGTAGACGGTCGGCGGGTGGAAGCCGTAGTCGATCAGCCGCTTGGCGATGTCCAGCGTGCGTACGCCCCGCGCCCGCTGGCGGCTGCCTGAGAACACGGTCTCGTGCATGCAGCTACGGTCGTACGGCAGCGTGTAGGTCTCCTTCAGCCGCGCCTGCACGTAGTTGGCGTTGACGACGGCGGCCTCGCTCATCTCCCGCAGCCCCGCGGCGCCCAGCGTGCGCAGATAGGTGTAGGCGCGAACCAGCACGCCGCTGTTGCCGTGAAACGCGCCCAGCCGGCCGATGCTGCGTTCCGGCCGCACGAGACGGAAGCTGTTCGCCTCCTCATCGACGATGACGTACGGTTCGGGCAGGAACGGTGCGAGCGCCGCGGTGACGGCGATCGGCCCGGCGCCCGGCCCGCCGCCGCCGTGCGGCGTGCTCAGCGTCTTGTGAACATTGATGTGCATCACGTCGAAGCCGAGCTCGCCCGGCTTCACCTGTCCGGCGATCGCGTTGAGGTTGGCGCCGTCGCCGTACATCAGCGCGCCTGCTCCATGCACCAGCTCGACGATGCGCAGGATGTTGGGATCGAAGAGGCCGAGCGTGTTCGGAATCGTCAGCATCAGCGCGGCGGCCCGATCGTCCAGCGCGGCTTCGAGCGCGGCGAGGTCCATATCTCCGTCGGCAGCCGTGGGGATCGAAACGACGTCGAAGCCGCACATCGCGGCCGTGGCGGGATTGGTGCCGTGCGCCGCGTCGGGTACGAGCACGCGCGTGCGGCCGGCGCGGCCGTTCGCCTCAAGCCAGGCCTTGATCGTCAGGATACCGGCGAGTTCGCCCTGCGCCCCGGCCATCGGCGCGAGGCTGGCTGTGTGCAGGCCCGTAATCTCTGCGAACAGGTCTTGCAGCTCGAAGAACAGCCGCAGCACGCCCTGCACCGTGTCCTCCGGCTGCAGCGGATGCAGCCCGGCGAAGCCCGGCAGGCGGGCGATGTCCTCGTCGATCTTCGGGTTGTACTTCATCGTGCAGGAGCCGAGCGGATAGAAGCCGGAGTCGATGCTGTAGTTCAGCCGGCTGAGCGCGGTGTAGTAGCGCACCACGTCGAGCTGGCTCAGTTCCGGCAGCGAGGGCGCCGCTTCGCGCAGGAACGCTCGGGGCGGCAGATCGCTCTCGGGCACGTCCATGGCCGGAAAGAGGATGCCCTGCTTGCCGGGCATGCTGCGATCGAACGAAAGCGCCGAGCCCAGCTCATCGCGCGCAAGATTCGGCGGCGCGGCGAGCTTTTCGCTGTCCCGCGTCACGGCGATGGCCTTCACCTTTGTGTCGGATGTGTCGGCGGTCATGGCCGGACAGCCTCCGCCAGCGCCGCAACCAGCGCATCGATCTCACCGCGGGTGTTCATCTCCGTCACCGCGATCAGCAGGCCGTTTCGCACGCGCCCGCTGACATCGATGCCACCGAGGATGCCGCGCTCAAGCAGCGCCGGCAACAGCTCGCCCGGCGAGCACGGACACTGCATGGCGAACTCCTTGAAGAACGGAGCGTCCGAGGCGAGCCGGAAACCCGGCAGCTCCCTGATGCGGCCGGCAGCGTAATGCGCCTTGTGATAGCAGAGCGACGCGATCTGCCGCAGCCCGGCGGGACCAAGCAGCGTGAGGTACACGGCCGTGGCCAGTGCGAGTAACTGCTGGCTCGTACAGATATTACTGGTGGCGCGCTCGCGGCGGATGTGCTGCTCGCGCGTCTGCAGCGTCAGCACGTAGCCGGTGCGGCCGTCCAAATCTTTGGTCTGGCCGACGATGCGGCCCGGCAGTTGGCGCACGAAGCGCTCGCGGCAGGCGAAGAGGCCGACGTGCGGTCCGCCGTAGTTCAGCCCGCCCCCGAGTGCCTGGCCGCTGCCGGTTACGATGTCCGCGCCGTAGGCGCCCGGCTCGCGCAGCAGGCCGAGCGAGATCGGATCGACATCGGCAATGAACAGCGCGCCGGAAATATGCGCCGCTTCGGATAGCCGTTGGACATCTTCCAGAAAGCCAAGCCCGTTCGGCTGCTGCACGGCGAGGCAGGCGTGCTCGGCGCCGAGCCGCGGCTGCTCGGGCGATACCAGTTCGACGGGCAGCCCGTGGCCCGAGGCGTAGGTGCGCACCGTGTCGATGTAGGCCGGATTGACCGAGTCCAGTACGGCGATGCGGCGTCTGCCGGTGACGGCGACGGCCATCAGGCACGCCTCGGCGAAGGCGCTGGCGCCGTCGTACATGCCGGCGTTGGCCACGTCCATGCCCGTCAGCTCGCAGACCAGCGACTGGAACTCGAAGGCGCCCTGCAATGTGCCCTGGCTGATCTCCGGCTGGTAGGGCGTGTACGCCGTATAAAACTCGCTGCGTCCCACGATGTGGCCGACGACGCTGGGCACGTAGTGCCGGTAGGCGCCGCCGCCCAGGAACGAGATCAGCTCTCCCGTATGCCGGTTCTGCCCGGCGATCGCCGACAGCTCGCGCAGCAGTTCCTGTTCGGAGAGGGGCGGCGGCAGGCGCAGCGGCGGGTTGCGGAAGGCAGGGGGAATCGGCGCGAACAGCGCCTCGGCAGAGGCGACGCCGATGCGCGCCAGCATCGCCGCGCGCTCGGCCGCGGTCGTGCCGAGATAGGGATCGTGCACCCCATCGGCTGACGGCTGCAAGACCTCAGTGCTCGCTGGTGGTGTGCGCCTCATACTCCTCGGCCGAGAGCAGATTGTCGAACTGCGCGGGGTCGGCGATCCGCAGCCGGATCAGCCAGCCCGCTCCGTACGGCTCCTTGTTGACGATCTCCGGGTCGTCGATCGCGGCCTGATTGACCTCGCTGACCTCGCCGCCGACGGGCGTAAACAGCTCGGAGACCGACTTCACCGACTCGATCTCACCGATCTTGCCGAACTGCTCGACGCTGGCGCCGGGGTCGGGCAGTCCGAGATAGACGATGTCGCCCAGCTGGTCCTGCGCGAAGTCCGTGATGCCGACGGTCGCCGTCTCGCCGTCCATCCGCACCCACTCGTGCTCCCTCGAGTATTTCAGGTCGCGCGGCGTCTCCATCGGCCCCCCTTTGATAGGGAATAGGGAATAGGGAATAGGCTATCGAGGTGCCGGTTGGCAAGCTACGTATCCCTCAGGACACCGACTTGCGCTCGTACGGCATCCGAGCCATCGTTTCCACATTGCTATCCCCTATTCCCTATTCCCTAACTCCTATTCCCTCGTTTGTAGAACGGCCGCTTTACCACGCGTGCGGGCACGGCGCGGCCGCGGACGTCGATCTCCAGTGCGGTGCCGGGCGTTGTCAGGTCGCGCGGCAGATAGGCCATGCCGATGCCGGCGTCCAGGGTGGGCGAAAAGCTGCCGCTGGTCAGAGCGCTCAGCTCGCGGCCGTCGTGCCGAACCGCGTAGCCGTGGCGCGGCACGGCGCGCTCCTCGGCGCGAATGCAGCACAGGCGGCGCTCGGTCGCGCCGCGCGCGTTCACCAGCGCCTGCCGGCCTTCAAACGGCCGCTCGCCGTCGAGCGAGACGACCCAGCCCAGGCCGGCCTCCCAGGGCGTGGTCGAGGTGTCGATGTCGTTGCCGTAGAGCGGCAGCGCCGCCTCCAGTCGCAGCACATCGCGGGCGCCGAGGCCGCACGGCGCCACGCCCGCCGCGATCAGTGCGTCCCACAGGCTGCGGCCGGCATCGAGTCCGCAGACGAACTCGAAGCCATCCTCGCCGGTATAGCCGGTGCGCGAGACGAGCGCCTTCTGTCTGAACAGTTCGATCTCGCGGCAGGCATGCCGCGGCACGGCCTGCTCCAGCTCGGCAGAGAAGATTGCCTGAAAGACGTGGCGGGCGCCCGGCCCTTGCAGGGCAAGCATGGTCGTCAATGCCTGGCGGTCGTCCAGCGACACGTCCATGCTGCCGCGGCGGTGCGCCTGCAACCAGCGCAGGTCGGCTTCGCAGCGCGAAGCGTTCCCCACCATCAGCCAGCGCTCGCGGCCGACGCGGTACAGATACGGATCGTCGAGGATGCCGCCACGCTCATCGCAGAGCAGGTTGTAGTGACCGAAGCCTTCGTCCACCCGTGCCGCGTCGTAGGTCAGCGTTTCGCGCAGGAGCGTGACGGCGTCGGGACCGTTCACAAAGAGCCGGCCCATATGCGAGACATCGAACACCCCGGCGCGCTCCCGCACGGCGCGCACCTCTGCGACGATGCCCGCGTACTGGATCGGCATCTCCCAGCCGGCGAACGGCGCCATGCGGGCACTGAGGGCACGGTGCGCTGTGTCGAGGGGGCTTTTGCGAAGCACGTCCTGCGCCACTGCGCCGGCTCCCGCGGCCAGATGCCGCAGCACGTATTGTACGCCCACCGCCGCGGCGCTGTGCGCGGGCGCATAAGCGCGCCGTGGGCTACGATGGCTGTGCTGGCCCCACAGCGGGCCGAGGCCGAGAGGCAACGGTGTTCAGACGGCGGAAGCTCGAAGACGAAGGGCCCCTGCGCGGTCCCGGGGGCGGTCGCGTACGCCGGAGGCCGTTGCGCAAAGAGCGGCGCCGGCGCCGGCAGGGGCTGGGCGACTACCTGTTTATCTCCGCGATCTTCGCCGTGATCATCTTCTTTTTGGAGCGTTTCGCTTTCAAGGCTCCGTGGGCGGTGTCCGCGTTTGAGGCCGTGGTCGTCCTTGTCGGAGGCGTAGCCGTGTCGATGTTCACCAGGCGCTGGATAGACCGTCGCGATCCGCCGCAAAAGCCGAAACGTTGAGCCTGGGGGCCGCGCGCATGAGTGAACTGCCGGGCGACGACCTCGCGACGCTGCGCGACGAGTTGCGAGAACTGCTGGCGGCGCATTGCTTCTCCTTCGGCGACGTCGTGCTCGCCTCCGGGCAACGCAGCAGCTACTTCTACAACGGCAAGCGCGTTACCCTCTCACCGCGCGGCGCCTATCTCAGCGGCCGGTTGGTCTTCGAGCGGCTGCGCGGTCGCGGCATTGAGGCGATCGGCGGCAAGACGCTGGGCGCCGATCCGATCGTGAGCGCCGTCGCCCTGGTCAGCGCCCTGGCAGGCGAGCCGGTGCCCGCCTTCATCGTGCGTGCGGCACAGAAAGACCACGGCAAGCAGGACCTGATCGCGGAGGCGTACGGACCGGACGGTGGAGCACTGCTCGGGCCGGGCCGGCGCGTGGCGATCGTGGACGACGTGGCGACGACCGGCGGCTCACTGTTGGACGCCGCCCGCGCCGCCGAGGAGCGCGGCTGCACGGTGGCGCTGGTGATGGCGATCGTCGACCGGCAGCAGGGCGCCGCCGGGACGTTCCATGAGCGCGGCTACGAGTTCTGCACGCTCTTCACCGCGGACGCGAAAGGGACGCTGCACACGGCGCCGTGAGCCTGGCGCCGCTACTCCACGGCCGCGGGCGACTGTGACGAAGCCGGCGGCGCGGCGTGCTGGTGGACCATGCGGAAGAGGTCGTCCAACTCAAAGGGCTTGGGAAGATAACCGACGACGGGACCACGTCCCCCATCGGCCTGATTGAGCACGCTGCCGGACATGACAATGCAGGGAACCGGCGCAGCACACAGCTCGCCGACTTTCCTTGCCAGTTCCTCACCGGAGAGGCCCGGCATGCCGATGTCTACCAGCAGCAGTGCGGGCGGTTCGTGCCCCGCGATCGCGAGCGCCTGCAATCCATCGGCCGCCGTCGCAATTTCGTAGCCCTGCTCGGAGAGCGCCATCGCGACGAACTCGCAAAGCTGGGGGTCGTCGTCAACCACGAGGATACGGCCGCGGCAGACGTCGCTGCGCTGAGCGGCATCGGGCATCGGGCATCCTTTCACGGGCGTGCGCCCGTTTGAGGGTATCATCCGGCCTCTGCCTTGTGACAGCTTGACAGCATCGGTATCATAGATGGCATCAGGAGTGGACAGTAGGGGTGCGTTCTCCACTGCCCCTTGCAATATCGTGTCGTCAGCGCCCGGGTTCCTCGTGGCGTTGACTGTGCTTGTGCGCCCTGCTACACTGGTGAAGCTGGGCGTATTGCCGTTTCCACACAGTTTCCCCGGCCTCATCTTGCGACACAGAATCGTCAAATACAGCCGTCACGTTCTGCCCATGTGCTGATCGTCGGGGTTTTACGATCGCGCCCGTCGCGATCGAGAGCGCGCTCGAGGAGTTTCGCTTCATGACCACTGCCAGGAGCCTTGCACCGGTTCGGTCCGCCGTGCCATCACTGCGGAAGGAGTACAGCCAGATCCCGGAGATCATCTCCATCCCCAACCTGATTCAGGTCCAGCTCGATTCGTTCCGCTGGTTCATCGGCGGGGCAGATACCGCCAGCCGCGCCGACAGCGGCCTGCGTGAGCTGTTCGACGAGATCTCGCCGATCGTCGACTTCACCGGCACGCGTATGGAGCTGAGCTTCGAGGACTACGAGTTCGGTCAGCCCAAGTACAGCGAGCTCGAGTGCCGCGAGAAGGACATGACCTACTCGGCGCCGCTCAAGGTCGACGTCGTACTCCATATCAAAGAGACCGGTGAGATCAAGGAGCAGCAACTGTTCATGGGCGACTTCCCGCTCATGACCGACAACGGCACGTTCATTATCAACGGCGCCGAGCGCGTCGTCGTCTCACAGCTCGTGCGCTCGCCGGGCGTCTACTTCAGCCTGGAGCAGGACCCCTCCAGCGGCCGCGGCCTCTGCGGCGCCAAGCTGATCCCCAACCGCGGCGCCTGGCTCGAGTTCGAGACCAGCAACAAGGACATCGTCTCCGTCAAGGTCGATCGCAAGCGCAAGATCCCGGTGACGACGCTGCTGCGCGCGATCGACACGGACCCGGCGATCGACGACGAAACCAAGCTCGGCTCCGACGAGCGCATCCTGGCCCTGTTCGAAGACGTCGAGTCGCTCTCTGAGACGCGGCACTACATCCGCACGACGCTGGAGAAAGACCCGGCGCACACCAAACGTCAGGCGCTGGAGGAGTTCTACAAGCGCCTGCGCCCGGGCGACCCGCCCACGCTGGAGAACGCGCGGCAACTGCTGCGCTCGCTGTTCTTCGAGGCGCGGCGTTACGACCTGGGCCGCGTCGGCCGGCACAAGCTCAACAAGCGCCTCGTGATGAGCGTGCCGGAGAAGACACGCACGCTCACCAACGAAGACATCGTTTCGATCGTCAAGCAGCTCGTGCGCATCAACCTCGGCCAGGGCATGCCGGACGACATCGATCACCTCGGCAACCGCCGCGTGCGCGCCGTGGGCGAGTTGATTCAGAACCAGTTCCGCATCGGCCTGCTGCGCATGGAGCGCGTGGTGCGCGAGCGCATGACGATTACCGACCCCGATCAGGCCACACCGAGCGCGCTGATCAACATCCGCCCGGTCGTCGCCGCGATGAAGGAGTTCTTCGGCGGCTCGCAGCTCTCGCAGTTCATGGACCAGACGAACCCGCTCGCCGAGCTGACGCACAAGCGGCGCCTCTCGGCCCTGGGTCCGGGCGGTCTCTCACGCGACCGCGCCGGCTTCGACGTGCGCGACGTGCACCACAGCCACTACGGCCGCATCTGCCCGATCGAGACGCCGGAAGGCCCGAACATCGGTCTGATCGGATCACTGGCGACCTTCGGCAAAGTCAACCCGTACGGCTTCATCGAGACGCCATACCGTAAGGTGCTGCGTGAGCTGCCGGCCGACAGCTCGCAGCTGATCGGCCACGTCCTGCGCGAAGATGTGCAGGCGGGCGGCGAGACGATCGCGGCCGGCAGCGAGATCAGCGCCGATCTGGCGGCGCAGCTCGCGCGGGCAGGCATCGAGCGCGTCAAAGTGCAGCCGTTCGTCTCCGACATCGTCGAGTATCTGTCGGCGGACGAGGAAGACAACTACGTGGTCGCGCAGGCGAACGTGACGCTCGACGCGAAGGGCCACTTTCTGGAAGACCACGTCGAAGTGCGCCATCGTCAGGACTTCCGCGTCGATCAGTCTGCTCACGTGGACTACATGGATGTCTCGCCCAAGCAGATCGTCTCGGTCGCCACGTCGCTGATCCCGTTTTTGGAGCACGACGACGCCAACCGCGCGCTGATGGGCTCGAACATGCAGCGCCAGGCGGTGCCGCTGCTGCGTCCCGAAGTGCCGCTGGTCGGCACCGGCATGGAGCGGCAGACGGCCTACGACTCCGGCCAGGTGGTCTTCGCCCACAAGGACGGCCGTGTGGTCAGTTCAACGGCGAAGAAGATCACGGTTGAGTACGAGGACGGCGAGCGCGAAGAGTTCCCGCTGCAGAAATTCGTGCGCTCCAATCAGGGCACCTGCATCAACCAGCGGCCGATCGTCGAGCGCGGCCAGCGCGTGATCGCCGGCCAGGCGCTCGCCGATAGCTCTTCGACGGACCAGGGCGAGCTGGCGCTCGGACAGAGCGCGCTGTGCGCCTTCATGAGCTGGGAGGGCTACAACTTCGAGGACGCGATCATCATCTCCGAGGCGATGTGCCGCGACGACAAGTTCACCTCGATCCACATCGAGAAGCACGAGATCGAGGCGCGCGACACCAAGCTCGGACCCGAGGAGATCACCCGCGACATTCCCAACGTAGGCGAGGACAGCCTGCGCGACCTGGATGAGGACGGCGTGATCCGCGTCGGCGCCGAAGTGCGCGAGGGCGACATCCTCGTCGGCAAGATTACGCCGAAGGGCGAAACCGAGCTGACGGCAGAGGAGAAGCTGCTGCGCGCGATCTTCGGCGAGAAAGCGCGCGAGGTGAAGGACACGTCGCTGCGCGTGCCGCACGGCGAGCGCGGCAAAGTGATCGACGTCAAAGTCTTCGACCGCGAGTCGCACCTGGAGCTTTCGGCCGGCGTGAACAAGCTGGTGCGTGTCTCGATCGCGCAGAAGCGCAAGCTCTCCGAAGGCGACAAGATGGCCGGCCGCCACGGCAACAAGGGCGTCGTCGCCCGCATTCTGCCGGTCGAAGACATGCCGTATCTGGCGGATGGCCGGCCGGTGGATATCGTGCTGAACCCGATCGGCGTGCCCAGCCGCATGAACCTCGGCCAGGTGCTGGAGACGCACCTCGGCTGGGCGGCGAAGCAGCTCGGCTTCCGCGCGGTGACGCCGGTATTCGACGGCGCCACCGACACGAAGATCGAGGACGCGCTCGGCCGCGCCTGGCTGGCCGTGCAGGCCGGCGCGATCGCGGACGAGTATCTCGACTACGCGCTGCGCGACGGCAACGGCTATCACGCCGATGGCGCCGCCGGCTTCGACGAGGGCGGCGAATATCTGGACGAAGCGCGCCTGCGCGCCTGGGTCGGAGCGCAGGGGTACAGCCCGGACCAGGTCTTCAGCGATCAGTACCCCGAGGCGGCCACCCGCGCCTGCCTGGAACTGTGGCTGGAGCAGCAGGGCGAATCCGGCGTGCGCGGCCGATCGGTGCTCGAGCTGCAGGACCTGGCCGACCGGCTGAGCACCGAACGCCGTCTGGCGCCGCCGATCTTCGGCAAGCAGATGGTGTTCGACGGCCGCACGGGCGAGTCGTTCGAGCAGCCGGTCACGGTCGGCTACATCTACATGCTCAAGCTGATCCATTTGGTGGAGGACAAGATCCACGCCCGTAGCACGGGGCCGTACTCGCTGATCACCCAGCAGCCGTTGGGCGGCAAGGCGCAGTTCGGCGGCCAGCGCTTCGGCGAGATGGAGGTATGGGCGCTCGAAGCGTACGGCGCGGCGCACATCCTGCAGGAGCTGCTCACCGTCAAGTCCGACGACGTGGTCGGCCGCGTGAAGACGTACGAGGCGATCGTCAAGGGCGAGAACGTGCTGGAGCCGGGTGTGCCGGAGTCGTTCAAGGTGCTGGTCAAGGAGTTGCAGAGCCTCGGCCTCGCGGTCGAAGTGCTCAACGAGGACGAGGAGGCGCTCTCCTTCCGCCCGGAGGACCAGGCGGAGATTCCGTCGATCGGCATCAACCTCTCCGGCTTCGAGCGCGACGACTTCTCGTCGTTCGACAACGTGTGAGGCGATGGGCAGCAGGCAGGTGGGAGCGGGGTTCGTGCCTCGCTCCCGCTGCTGCGCCATTTGCGATTGTTCGGCGCCGCCCACGGGCGGCCCGATCCGGCAAGCGAGTTCATCAATCAGTCAAGGAGAAGACGGGAGCCGGGAAGCGGCGTCTGGCGGGTGATTGGGCAAGAAGCCTCACCACTCACCATTCACCACTCACTACTCCCACCGATCATGCTGGAAGTCAACGATTTCAACGCCGTCCGTATCTCGCTCGCCTCGCCCACCCAGATCCGCTCCTGGTCGTACGGCGAAGTGACCAAGCCGGAGACGATCAACTACCGCACGCTCAAGCCGGAGAAGGACGGCCTCTTCTGCGAGAAGATCTTCGGGCCGACCAAGGACTTCGAGTGCTACTGCGGCAAGTACAAGCGCGTGCGCTACAAGGGCATCAAGTGCGACAAGTGCGGTGTTGAGGTCGCGCGCAGCAAGGTGCGCCGCGAGCGTATGGGCCACATCGAGCTGGCCTCGCCCGTGAGCCACATCTGGTTCGTCAAGGGCACGCCCAGCCGGCTCGGCCTGCTGCTCGACATCTCGCCGCGTTCGCTCGAGCGCGTGCTCTACTTCGCGCAGTACATCATCGTTTCGGTCAACGAAGAGGAGCGTAAGCGCGTCCTCGATCAGATCGCGGCACAGATGGACGCCGAGATCGGCGAGGCGACCGGCAACCTGCAGGCTGAGATCGACGCCGCGCGCGAGGCCGTGGACACCGCGGTCAAGGCGCTGGAAGCCGACCGCCTCAGCCAGCTCGACGCGATCGAGAACGAGCGCGCTCCCGAACTGGCGCGGCTGGAGCAGGCCTATCAGCGGCTTGCGGCCGAGCTGCCCGCCCGCGTCGGTGAGGCCAGCGGCGATGGCATCATCCTGGGCGACGTGACGCTCGTGCGCGCGGATGAGATGATCAAGCCGACGATCGCGGACGATCTGCGCAAGGCCTACACCGACCAGGCCGACCAGATCGAGAAGCGCTACGCCCAGCGCCGCCAGGACGTGGCCTTCAGCATCGACGCGCAGATCGACGCGCGCCGCGCTCAGGCCACTCAGGAAGTCGAGCCGCTGATCGAGCGCAAGAAGAGCGAAGATGCGGCGATCCGCGACAAGTACCAGGAGCAGATCGACGAACTGAACCGCGACATCCAGCCGCTGCGCCTCATCCCCGAGGCGAAGTACCGCGACTGGCTGGATCGCTATCCCAACGTCTTTGCGGCGGGCATGGGCGCGGAGGCGGTGCTGCGCATCCTCGAAGGCGTCGATATGGAGGATCTGCGCACGAAGCTGCACATGGAGGTCAACTCCACCAGCGGCCAGCGGCGCAAGAAGGCGACCAAGCGGCTGCGCGTGGTCGAGGCGTTGAAGCAGTCGGGCAACGACCCGTCGTGGATGGTCTTCACCGTGCTGCCGGTGCTGCCGCCCGATCTGCGGCCGATGGTGCAGCTCGACGGCGGCCGCTTCGCCACGAGCGACCTGAACGACCTGTATCGTCGCGTGATCAACCGCAACAACCGCCTCAAGCGGCTGCTGGAACTGGGCGCGCCCGAGATCATCATCCGCAACGAGAAGCGCATGCTGCAGGAGGCCGTGGACTCGTTGATCGACAACGGCCGCCGCGGCCGCGCCGTCTCGGGCTCGGGCAATCACAAGCTGAAGTCGCTCTCCGACATGCTCAAGGGCAAGCAGGGCCGCTTCCGCCAGAACCTGCTCGGCAAGCGCGTGGACTACTCCGGCCGCTCGGTGATCGTGGTCGGCCCGGAGCTGAAGCTGCACCAGTGCGGCCTGCCCAAGCGCATGGCGCTGGAGCTGTTCAAGCCGTTCGTGATGCACGCGCTCGTGGCCCGCGGCCTGGCGCACAATATCAAGAGCGCTAAACGCAAGGCCGAGCGCGCCTCGCCCGAGGTCTGGGACGTGCTGGACGAGGTGATCAAGCAGCGCCCGGTGCTGCTGAACCGCGCGCCCACGCTGCACCGCCTCGGCATTCAGGCGTTCGAGCCGGTGCTGATCGACGGCAGCGCGATCCAGCTGCACCCGCTGGTCTGCCTCGCCTTCAACGCCGACTTCGACGGCGACCAGATGGCCGTGCACGTGCCGCTCTCGCGCGAGGCGGTGGCCGAAGCGCGCCAGGTGATGCTCTCGACGCACAACCTGCTCTCGCCCAGCTCGGGCGAGCCGGTGGTGGCGCCGCGGCTCGATATGGTGCTCGGCTGCTTCTATCTGACCAGCGTGGACCCGCACGCGCCGGGCCGCTATCAGCCCGCCGTGGGCAGGCCCGGCGAGGACGGCTACCAGCCGGCGAAGGGTATCTACGGCAGCTTCGAAGACGTGCGCCTGGCGCTGTCGCTGACGAGCGCGGGCGGCAGTGACGAGACGCTCGACCTGCGCGCCGAGATCAGGGTGCGCGATGCGCGTACCAACGGCGAGTTCGTGACGACGACACCCGGCCGCATCGTCTTCGATGAGATCCTGCCGCCCGAGGTCGAGTTCAAGAACGTGCTCATGAACGGCAAGAACCTGAAGGACGTGGTGGCTGAGAGCTACAAGAAGCTCGGCAATGAGCGCACGGTTCTGATTGTAGACGCGATCAAGTCGCTCGGCTTCAAGTACGCCACGCGCTCCGGCATCACGATGTCGATCCACGACGTAAAGGTGCCGGCCGCGAAGGGGGCGCTGGTGGCGCAGGCCGAGGAAAACATCGACCTGATCGACCAGCAGTTCCAGATGGGCAACCTCACGGAAGAGGAGCGTTACAACCAGGCCATCACCGTTTGGAACGACACGACGGCCAAAGTCACGGCCGAGATTCAGGACAACTTCGAGTCGTACGGCTCGGTCTACATGATGGCGAACTCCGGGGCGAAGGGGAACATCACCCAGATCCGCCAGATGGCCGGCATGCGCGGCCTGATGACGGACCCCTCCGGCCGCATCATCGAGATGCCGATCCGCTCGTCCTTCCGCGAAGGCCTCACCGTGCTGGAGTATTTCATCTCCACCCACGGCGCCCGCAAGGGTCTGGCCGACACGGCGCTGCGCACGGCGGACTCGGGGTATCTGACCCGCCGCCTGATCGACGTGGCCCAGGACGTGATCGTTCTGCTCGAAGACTGCGAGACCGAGTCCGGCACCTGGCTCGGCGAGCCGGACGATAAGGGCGTGCCGGTGACGTTGTATGAGCGCATCGTCGGCCGCTACGCCGCCTCCGACTTCGTCGACGAGGAGACGGGCGAGCTGATCGTCTCGCGCAACGAGGAGATCGACGAGGAGAAGGCGGCGCGTATCGTCGCGGTCAAGGACCGGGTCGAGGCGCAGGGCCGCGAAGAGGGCCGGATTTTGCCGACCTTCAAAGTCCACGTGCGCTCGCCGCTGAGCTGCGACGCCAAGCGTGGCGTCTGCCGCTACTGCTACGGCCGCAGCCTGGCCCGCGGCCAGCTCGTGGAGATCGGCGAAGCCGTGGGGATCATCGCCGCGCAGTCGATCGGCGAGCCGGGCACGCAGCTGACAATGCGCACCTTCCACCTCGGCGGCGTGGCCGGCGGTCTCGACATCACCAGCGGTCTGCCGCGTGTCGAAGAGCTGTTCGAGGCGCGGGTGCCCAAGGGCGAGGCGAAGATCTCGGAGATCGACGGCACGATCACTGTGCTGCGCGAGGGCGAGCAGAAGAAGGTGCGGGTCACCAGCAGCGAGCCGTACTACGACCACTACCAGATTCCCGGCGACGCCGAGATCCTGGTGGAGCACGATCAGTGGGTCGAGCCCGGCACGCTTTTGGCCCGGCCCGGCGGCGAGAACGGCAGCACCGACCTGGCGCAGATCGCGGAGCTGACGGCGCGCATCGCCGGCCGCGTGATGCGCGAGAGCGGCACGCAACTCTCCATCGTTTACGAGGAGAAGGACGAACGCGAGTATCCCGTGGCGGCGCAGGCGCGGCTGCTGGTGGAAGACGGCAGCCGCGTACACGCGGGCGACAAGCTGACGGAAGGCAACAAGAACCCGCAGGACGTGCTGGCGATTCAGGGCCGCGAGGCGGTGCAGATGTACCTCGTGGACGAGGTGCAGAAGGTCTACCGGCTGCAGGGTGTGAACATCAACGACAAGCACATCGAGACGATCTCGCGGCAGATGCTGCGCAAGGTCGTGATCGATCAGGCCGGCGATACCGGCATGCTGCCGGGCGAGCTGGTCGATCGCTTTGTGTATGAGGATCGCAACGCGGGCGTGCTGGCCGAGGGCGGCGAGCCCGCCACGGCCAAGCCCGTGCTGCTGGGCGTAACCAAGGCCTCGCTCAGCACGGACAGCTTCCTCGCCGCGGCCTCGTTCCAGGAGACCACGCGCGTGCTCACCGAGGCCGCGATCACGGGCCGTACGGATCATCTGATGGGTCTGAAGGAGAACGTGATCATCGGCAAGCTGATTCCGGCGCGGGCCAAGCTCGATCTGCCGCCGGAGGAACGCCAGCTTGAGGCGCGGCCGCGATTCCTGGCGTTCGGCGATGGCACCGACGAAGAGGTGGCCTTCGACGAGAACGCCGAGGACACGATGGAGGAGACGCCGTTCAGCGACGAGGCCGAGACCGAAGAGGTTGAGACCGCGGAAGCCGAGGACATCGTCGAAGCGAACGCGGACGGCGACGAAGAGAGCGATCTCGACGCGATCGCCGAGCCGGGGCCGGACGATCTCGCGGCCGCCGAGGCCGACGAGGACGAAGAGTAGCGGCGCGTTCGCAGGTTTGTGGCCGAAGGGGGTCGGCGTGGTTGCCACGCCGGCCCCCTTCCTCTCGTCTGTGTTGGAAGTCTCCGACGGTTGCGCTGCGCTCTGGCCCCCAATACTAAGTAGCCTTCCAAAAGGTCCCGGCACTTTTGCACGCCGCTCGGTATGCTGACGGTACCCGCCGGGAGGGCAGCGAATGCGGTATGTTCGTGCGCTGCGTGCGGACGAGCGTGAGGCGTTGCGCCG
>Ga0207416_1001643_pt1 | contig 28118 bp, 23 predicted proteins | sample PaiPotPPM11metaG_FD_184107 | JGI IMG/M metagenome (GOLD analysis project Ga0207416, IMG submission 184107) | Iron sulfur acid spring bacterial and archeal communities from Banff, Canada, to study Microbial Dark Matter (Phase II) - Paint Pots PPM... ... | reverse complement strand
CGTCCAATCGAATCATGGTGAAACAAGCTCCGCCCCGCGGCCTGCCGCCGCGCATCTACCTCCCGATCGCCGCGGTCTTCGCCCTGCTCTTTCTGGGAGTGATGGCTTACCTCGTCGCCGACGGCCTGGGCGTTTCAGGTTCGGTCTTCGGCAAGAGCGGGAGCGCGACGGCGGCAAACCCCGCCCAGCAAGCGCAAGGCGCTCAGAACAGCGTTCAGGGCGGCGGGCCTCCCCCGGCCGTCATGGCGCAATTGCAAACGCTGCGACAACGCATCGCGAAAGATCCGAAAGACGACGTCGCGCTAACGCAACTCGGCGATATGTACCTAGCCGCGAGCAAATTTCAGCAAGCCATTCCGTTCTACGAGCGCGCGCTCAAAGCCAATCCGTCGAACGTCGCCGCCCAGACCGGCTTGCAACAGGCCAAGTCGGGGATCGCCGACCAAGCCGCCGCCAATCAATGAGACTCTACGTCTCGTGCGACATGGAAGGCACGGCGGGCGTCTGTTCCTGGATGCAAGTCGACCCATCCGATACGCACGAATACCCGACGTATCGCCGCTACATGACCCGCGAAGTGCGCGCCGCCATCGAAGGCGCCCGCGCCGTCGCTCCGGCCGAGGTCCTCATCAACGACTCGCATTGGAGCATGCGCAATCTGCTGTGGGAGGAACTGCCGCACGACGTGCGCGTCATCTCCGGCTCGCCCAAGCCGCATTCGATGATGGAGGGCGCGCAAGCGCCGTTTGACGGCGCCTTCTTCACCGGCTACCACGCGAAGATCGGCGACGCAAACGGCACGCTCGCCCACACTTACAGCAATAGCGTGCTCTACAACGTCTCGATCAACGGCGTACGCTGCAGCGAAGCGATGCTCAACGCAGCCATGCTCGGCTCCCAGGGAACGCCGCTGCTGCTTATTACCGGCGATCGCACGATCGTCGAGGAGACCACCGCCGCGATGCCCTGGGTCACCGGCGTCATCGTGAAAGATGCGATCGGCTACTACAGCGCCAACTCGATGACGCCGGCAAGCGCCTGCGAGGCGATTCGCGCCGGCGCGGACGCTGCGATCCGCGGAATGGCTGCGGCGCGCCCATTCACCTTCGCACCGCCGGTCGAGCTAGTGATCGAAACCGCCGGCGTCGAGCACGCCGACTTCATCGCGTTACTACCCACATTCGAACGCGTCGGCGGCCGAGCCGTGCGGCACGTCGCGGCCGACTACCCATCGGCATTTCGTGCTTTCCTCGTCGCCACGCGTCTAGCCGGCGCCGCAACGGCAACCGCATGAAACTCTACATCTCCTCGGATATGGAAGGCGTGGCCGGCGTCTGCGCGTGGGAGCAAGTCGACGCGCGCACCCCGCATCCCGAATACGCGCTCTACCGCGAATACTACACGCACGAAGTCCGTGCCGCCATCGCAGGCGCGCGCGAGCTCGGCCCGGCGGAGATGCTCGTTAACGACTCGCACGGCCCCATGCGCAACCTGCTCTTCGATCTGCTGCCGCCCGACATCCGCGTGCTGTTCGGCAATCGCAAGCCCTATTCGATGGTGCAAGACGCCGACTCCACGTTCGACGGCGCCTTCTTCATCGGCTACCACGGCGCGATCGGCGACGCGAATGCCGTGCTCTGCCACACCTACACGCCGTCGGTGATTCATAACGTCCACGTCAACGGCGTGCGCTGCAGCGAAGCGACACTCAACGCGGCGCTCCTCGGCCACCACGGCGTACCGCTGCTGCTGGTAACGGGCGATCGCACGACGGTCGAGGGCGTGCAGCGTCAAATGCCCTGGGTTGAAGGCGTTATCGTCAAAGAATCGATCGGCACGTTCAGTGCCGATTCCATCTCGCCGGCCGCCGCGCAACGCGCGATCGCCGCGGGCGCGCGTCGCGCCCTCGAACGCCGCGACGAAATGGGCACGTTCGTCTTCGAGCCGCCGATCGCGATGGAGATCGATCTCGCCAAAGTCGAACAGGCCGATCTGGTCGAAATGATTCCCGGCTTCGAGCGCACCGGCGCGCGTAGCGTGCGCTTCATCTGCGACGACTATCCGACGACGTTCAAAGCCTTCGTCGCAACGTTCCGCCTGGGAGCAACGGCGTAGATATATAGCGCCGGGTTCGTTGCGGGTGTAAGCCTCGCGTAGAGCCCCCTGCATCTGGGGAACGTGCGATTTTTGTGCAATCGGCAGGATGCCGATTTCCTTTGAAAGTTGCACAAAAACGTACGAGTAGGAGACGCGCAGGATGCGCGTCGACGAACGGTTCCCCAGATGCAGGGGGCTCTACGCGAGGCTTACGCCCGCAACCCTCGCAACGCCCTGCCGTTAGTTTAACGCGACCGGCCGGCCGAGTGCGATGGCGATCGTCATTACGTCGTCTTCGCTGAGCGCGAGTTGCTCCATCGCAGCGCGATGCACTTCGATCGCTTCTTCGTTCGCGTTGCTCGCGGCGCGCTCTTCGCGCAGGCGCTTGATCTCTTCGGTGACCCTTTGCGCAAGTTCCATGGTGACATCGATTCCGGCTTCGCCGAGCCAGGCCTCGCGCCGGCGTAACGTGCCTTCTACAAGAGCGACGCCCGAGTGCTTGCCGTAAACGAAGCTCGTTTCGGCACCGACCAGCTCGGTCGGCACTGCTTCGTACATGCGGCGATCGATCATCACGCCGTGCGTGTGAATGCCGGATTCGTGGGTGAAGACTTTCTCGCCGATGATCGGCTCGTGCTGCTGCATCGGGATGCCGCTCATACGTTCCATGAATCGCGCGAGATCGCGCAGCTTGTCGTACTTGAAGCCGGGGATATCGATGCCGTAGAGCACTCTGAGGGCTACCGCATATTCGTGCAGCTTCACGTTACCGGCGCGTTCGCCGTAGCCGTTGGCCGTCACCGAAATGACGCGGAATCCGCACGACGTCGCGGTGATGGCGTTGATCGTGCCGAGGCCGTAGTCGTTATGCAGGTGGGCGACGAGCGGCATGTTTTTCGGCATGGCGTTGACGATTCGCGAGCCGTACCAGCGCATCGCTTCCGGCGTGAGACAGCCGACCGTATCCGGCCACGCGGGGCGGGTTCCGCCGGCTTCGAGGCCGCGTTTGAAGTATTCGATGAAGTAGTCGACGTCGCCGCGGCTGCCGTCTTCGGCGCCGAATTCGATGCTTTCGACGCCGCACGCACGTGCGTGCCGAATCGCGTCACATTGCAACGCGATGTTCGCGTTGCGATAGAATTCCAGGGGCAGATCGAGCCATTGGCTCTCTTCGCGGCCTTCGAAACGCAGCAGCGTTTTGCCGATTTTGTACTTCATGTGTAGATCGGAGCCGCTCGAAAAGATGAAGAACGTCACCTCGCGCGGATCGATGCCCACGTCGCGCAGCGTCTTGACGGTCACGTCGATGTCGCTGCGGCTGCTGCGGCACATCACGACGATCTCGACGTCGCGGAGCTCGCCGTCGCGTTTGGCTTCCATGATGAGCTGGAGGGTGGTGCGGTCGCCCGCAGACGCGGCCGGGAAGCCGACGCTCATCACGTGCACGCCGACCGCGGCGATCGCCTTTGCGATCTCGAGCTTCTGTTGAGGCGTGTAGCATACGCCCGGCATCTGCTCGCCGTCTCGCAGCGTCTCGTCGTAGAGACGGATCTCCGAAGGATCGGGGAAGGGGACGGTTTTCGTAAACTCTTTCGGGTTACGAATGAGGCGTTCGATCGGCTCGCGCAGTTCCATGATGTCCTCCGTGGATGGGGTTCTACAGATTGACGGTCGGTTCATCGCGCGGGGCGATGCCCGCATCGACGGCCGCGCTGGACTGGGCTTTGCGGCTATAGATGCGTAATTCGGCGATATCGCGCGGGAAAAGCAACTCGAGCAGCCAGTCGAACGCGACGCGGAGTTTTCGGTCGAGGCCGGGGAGGCGCAGCAAGTAATAGCTTCGCCATAGGAACCAAGCGGGAAAGCCGGTCAGTATTCGGTCTCCCGGGAGTTGGGCGACGGCCTTGCGTCCGCCGAGCGACGCCATCATGCCGAGCGACCTGAAGTGGAACGAAGCCGGCGGTTTGCCGCGGAGCGTTGCGACGATGTTGTCCGCGAGAACCGGGCCCTCGCGGATCGCGTGCTGCGCGGTTGGCGGATAGGTGCCGCCGGCGCCGTTTGGGATCGCCGCGCAGTCGCCCGCCGCCCATACGCCCGCGAACCCTTCGACGCGCATCGTCGCATCGGTCAGCACCGCGCCGCGCTGGTTCAGCGGCAATGCCGTACGCTCGACCGACGGGCTCGGGGTGACGCCCGCACTCCATACGATGGTGGCCGTTTCGATGCGCCGCCCGCTCTGCAGCACGAGGCCCCGATCGTCGGCCGCGGATACGCCGTCGCCGGTGATGATTTCGATGCCGCGCGCGGCCAACGCGCGCTCCGAGTAGCGTCCCATGTTCGGCGGTAATCCCGGCAACAGCGTGGCACCGCCCTCCAACAATATCAGCCGAATCTTGCTTAACGCGACGTTCGGGTAGAAGCGCACCACGCTGCGAAAGAGGCCGACCAATTCGCCGGCCGCCTCGACGCCGGTAAAGCCGCCGCCGACCACGACGATGGTGAGCAATCGTGCTTGCTGCTCGGCATCGGTGGTGGCGTCGGCAAGCTCGAGCAACCAAACCAAGCGGTTGCGTAGAATCCCGGCGTCTTCGAGGGTTTTGAGCGCGAATGCGCGCTGTGCGACGCCGGGCAGCCCGAATGTCGACGTCGACGAACCCATCGCCAGAACGACCTGGTCGTAGTCCATGCTCGCGCTTTGACCGGTTAACGTATGCGTATAGCGCACGCTCTTCGCCGCGAGATCGAGTTGCTGCACGTCGGCCAGCACGAATTGCGTGCGCCGGAGTTGCGGGCGAATGGGCGTGACGACGTGGCGCACGTCGAGTTCCCCGGAGATCACCTCGGGAAGCATCGGCGTAAAAAGCGTGAAGTTCTCGCGGCTGATGAGGACGATATCCGCTTCGTCCGGGCGCAAGCGAGCTTCTAAACGCTGGGCGACCGCCATCCCGGCAAACCCGCCTCCGAGAATGACGATGCGGGGGCGAACGCTCCCCGGCGGGAAATCAAGCATGGTGAACCTCGAGCAACCCGATCAACCTCCGCATAATCCGGACCCTTCCGTAACGGGCGAGTACTTACCGCCCGACGCGGCTGCGCCCGGCTCGGAACACAAAACCCGCAACGGCGCAAAAGGTGTCGGCGCGGCGGCGACGGGCCTCGGCTTGCTCGCGCTCAAATTCAAGGGCCTGCTCGCGGTGCTCTTGCAGTTCAAGTTTCTCTTTATCGGCCTCAAGCTGCTCTCGCTCACGTGGCCGTTTCTCCTTACGCTCTGGCTCTACGTCGTGTTCTTCGGCTGGAAGCTCGCGATCGTCATCATTCTGCTCGTCCTCGCGCACGAGATGGGCCACTACGCGGCATTCCGCGCGTATGGCTTGCCGGTGAAGCTGCCGGTCTTTCTCCCCTTCATGGCCTATACGGCCGGCGCGGTTCCGGCCGATCTCGAGCAAGATGCGTATATCGCGCTGGCCGGGCCGCTGACGGGCCTGGCGCTCGCGGCGACCTGTTACGGCGTCGGGCTTGCGCTCCACGATAGCTTTTGGTTTGCATGCGCCGATTTGAGCGCGTTCCTCAACCTTTTCAATATGATTCCGGTGCCGCCGTTCGACGGCGGGCGCGTGATCGGCGCGGTGTGGCCCGCCCTTTGGGTTTTCGGTTTCGCGCTCTTCATCGGGCTCGCGATCGTGTTGCACATACCGATCCTGTTCGTGCTGATCATCGGATTGGTGGGCTTACCGTCGATGATCTCTGCGTGGCGCGGACACGTCGATCCTCGAGCCGCGCTGATGACGAACGCCGCGCGCCTGCGCGTCAGCGTGTGGTATCTCATGACGTTGCTCGGACTGATCGTGGTGATGGGCCAAGCCCACGCTCTGACCGCCGGAATTCGCGGATCGATGTGAGCGGCGAAGGCGAAACGCCCGATTTCGCGATGCTTCGCGCGGTCGAGGTGCTCGCGAATATCTACGAACGCAATCGCAAAACGGCAGACGTGCCGCCGCCGCTCGATCGCCCGGTCGTGCTTTTCAACGAGGCGATTCCTCTCGACGTTACGCGCACGACGCGCGACGAGGTGGAAAAGACGCTCGGGATCGCGTTCGCATATCCGGCGCGCGGTTGGCATACGTACTGCGTGTTCGGAGCCAACCGCACGCGGGAATTTTTGAGTCTGTTTTACAGCAGCGCCGATCGGCGCCTCGCATCGGCCGAACTCTATCTGCCCAAAAGCGACCGCGCACCGAAACTCGAGGCCAGGGATCTCGGCGGTTTTCGCCTGGTACCTTCGGAGGTAACGCTGGGAATGCAAGTGACGGCGCTCCCGGAGAACTTCGCGCGTATTATGGCGCCCTCCGAGCGCGCCGCCTATGCCGACATCTTCGAAGCGCGCTTCCCCGGCGGGGCCGCCTATGCGATGGGCAACAAAGGCCTGATCGAACGCATCGCGCTCTACGTGCTCAAGCCTTCATCGCCGGCTTCGTAGGCTCGCCCCTTTAGATATCCACGTTCATCATGTCGTCGAACGGCGTGACCGCGTTGGGATGGAAATTCTTCAGGTCCTTATTCACAACGAAGATGTCCTCGCGACCGGAGGTCACGATCGTCGGCACCTGTTTCGCGAGCTGTTCGAACACGATGCGATCGTCCGCATTGCGTTGTGCTTGGTCGTAGTGGCCGTAGAGATCGTGCATGGCTTTGTTCGCCGCAGGATCGCACCAGCGTAGATCGTTCTGCCCGTTCGGCGGAATCTGGTCGCACGCATAGAGGAATGAGAAATCCCCGATCGGGTCATCACCCCAAGCGAAGACGATGACATCCCACTTACCCCCGTACACGATGCCGCCTTCATTGAAAGGTGCGAAGAGCAGATTGGCGGGGTAATGCCGCACGTTGATCTCGACGCCGATCTGCTTCCACCACGAGCGGATCAGTTCGATCTCCGAATCCGTGTCTTGCGTGCCCGTCGCAGTGGCGAAATCCAAATCGAGTTTTACGCCGTTCTTCTCGCGAACGCCGTCGGCACCGCGCTTCCATCCATCGGCGTCGAGTAACGCGTTGGCACGCGCTATGTCGAACGGTGTAAGTTTAATCGACGGGTCGTAATAGGGCGCGTTCATCGGCGCGACCCCTTCCTGCAATATCCCTACGCCGTGGCCGATCTTCTCGATGATGGCCTTGCGGTCGATCGCCATCTCCAGCGCTCGACGAACGGCAAGGTCTTTCACCCGCGGACGGGTGACGTTGAAATCAAGATGGTTGAAATAATATCCGGGCTGACGGATCGCGGTGTATGCGGCGAGCGTTTTGGCTTTCACGTAGTAGCTGCCGGGCACCGGATACCAAAGGTCGAGTTCGTGCGCTTGTAACTGCGTGAGCAGCGTATCGCGGTTCGGAATAATTTCGAAGTCGATCTCTTTGAGTTTGGGCCGGCCGCGGAAGTAGTACTGGTTAGGCACCATAACGACGCGCTGGGAACGCGACCATTCCTTGTATTTGAACGGCCCGGCTCCGACCGGCAGCGAGTTGAACGGCACGTGGTTGATGTTCGGATACTTCGCGAGCAGGTGCTTGGGCAAGATGGACGGGTTTGCCCCGGCGCTCGAAAAGAACGTGACGATAAACGGCGAGTAGGGCTTGCTCAGATGAAAGACGACCGTGTATTTGTTCGGCTCGTCGATCTTCGTGATCCGGTCCCAGCCGGCCCGGCTCACGACGTTGTTTGCCGGATTCAGCACCGCATGCTCGGTCGTCCATACCACGTCGTCGGCCGTGAGCGGTTGTCCGTCCGACCATTTGAGGCCCTTGCGCAGATGATAGGTGATGGTGAGGCCGTCTTTGCTCACGCCGCCGTTGGCCTGCGTCGGCACCTCGGTTGCGAGTTCGGGATACGGTTTGTTCTGCGCGTCCCATTTGATGAGGAACGCCGCGGTGAGGGACGACATCATCCCAAGCGTCGTTTGCTGGCCGAGCAGCGGGTTGAGCGTATTGATGTCTTCGGCCGTCGCATACCGCAGTACGTGGGGGACCGTAAACGCGTTGATGCGCCCGTTTGCCAGCGTCGTCGTTCCCGTTTGAGCTTTCGAGCAGCCGGCGATGGCCACCAAAAGGCAGAGTGAAACCGCGATGCGCTTCATTAAATCGAGTACTCCCATGGATCCCAGAACGCCGAGATCACCGGCGACGGCGTAAAGCCTTTGAGGTCGGAATTGTAGACGTAGATGTCTTTCCAGAAGTAGAGGATGATCGTCGGAACGTCGATCGCCATTTGCTGCTGGATGATCTTGTAGTCGGCCTTGCGCCGGTTCGTGTCGATCGTTTGTAGGGCGTCGGCCGCGGCGGCGTCGACCTTCGGGTTGCTCCAGAAGAGATTGTTCTGGCCGCCGGGAGCAAAGTTTTTCGTCGTGTACAGAGGGCTATCGTCCGGGTCGGCGGCTGCGACCCAAGCGAAGATCGCCGCGTCGTAGTGGCCGCCTTGCAAGATGCCGGTGGACGGGCTGTTGTCGAAGAATTCGCTCGTCGGGGCGTTTTTGACGTCGACTTGCACGCCCACGTCGCGCCACTCGCGCTGCAACAGCGTTTGAATGGCCTTGCCGTACGTGCTCTCGGTCTGCGTGCTCAGATTGAACTCCAAGCGCTGCCCGTTCTTCACGCGCACGCCGTCCGGGCCGACTTTCCAGCCGTCGGCGGAGAGAATCGCTTTGGCTTTAGCCGGATCGTACGGATGGTGTTGAATATCGTTCGTGTAGGCCCACGAGAGCACCGGGCTTTGATCGGTCTCCGCCAGAACGCCGGAGTTGTGGCCGATTTTGTCGAGGATCTCCGGCCGATTGGTCGCGTAGGCTAAAGCGAGGCGGACCTGACGATCGCTCACGATCGGGTGACGCAAATTGAAATCGATATGCGAATAGATGTAGGAATTCACGCGTATGGCCGTTAGGTTGTTTTTCGGGTCGGCTGCCAGTGCCTTATAACGCGGCCAACTGATGGCGGTGCCGCGCGCGACCATGTCGATCTCGTGCGTTTGAAGCTGCGTGATCATCGTATTCTCGTCGGGCATCATGCGAAAGACGACTTCGTTGAGCTTCGGCTTGCCCAGGTAGAAATCGGGATTCGCTTCGAGCCGAATCTTGGAACCGCGCTCCCATTCCACCACCTTGAACGGCCCGCTGCCGACCGGCATCGAGTTGAACGACGACGTATTGAACGAGCCTTTCGCGTCGTTGACTTTGGCGAGAATATGCTCGGGAAGAATCGGCGCGTTGCCGTTGACGCCCCACAGCTGCTCCAAGAACGGCGCGTAGAGCTTCTTCATATGGATAACCGCTTCGTATGGATTGACGCAGTCGATGCTCTTGATGTCTTTGAAGCCGTCGGTGGTGTTGACGTTGTTGTGGGGATTCATGATGACTTGCCACGTAAACACCAGGTCCTTGCACGTCAGCGGCACGCCGTCTTGCCACTTGATGTTGTGGCGCAATTTGTATTTGAGCGTTAGGCCGTCTTTGCTGACGTCGCCGTTCGCGACCGTCGGAACTTCGCTCAACGCGTCCGGGACCGGTTGCGCCTTATCGTTGTAGCGCACCGCGTACGAGAAAATGAACATCGAGAGATCGCCGGTGACCGAGGACGACCCGAGTTCGGGGACCAGCGTCTTGGGGTCTTGATTCTCGGCAAACCGCAGCACGCCCGGTTGCGTCCACGTATTTGCGCTGGAGGCCCCGCCGCTCGTGGAAACCTTCGCGCACGCGCACAGCGCGGCTACCGCGATCGCACTCGCGAACGCGCTTCTATAGAACGCTCTCATACCGCGCCTCCTTCTTCGCCTGGTTCGGCGAGCATCGTGTTTGGATCGATCCCATGCGCTTCGCAGAACACCCGATAGGCACTCGGCGCGATTTCGGACGGTTTGATCTCGCTGCGACCGCCCCAGAAAACGTTGGTGTACGTGAAGTCGATACCGGCTTCGCGAAGATGTTCGTCGATGGCGGCCTTGTTGGCCAGCACGCGTTCCTTCTCCATCCCGTGAGCCACGGCCATCACGTTGACGTGGCGAAACTCCGGCCCGCCTTCGCGCCAGTAGGCGTGCGTGATCACGTAGTGTCGCCCAACCTCGCGGCCGGCCTCCATCTCGCGCCCGGCCGGTACCGCCCAGTGGAACAGGGCGTTATATCGCGTCACGCGTTCGTTGTTCGCATCGGGCTTGACGTGTTCGAGGAACGTCGAAAAGCGCCCGACGACGCGACGCGCGTTCAAGTCGCGACCGACCCGCATAAATTCGTCGAACGCCACGTTGGCTTCGGCGGCGCGCGCTCGCCATACGTCGCGCACGATTTCATCCGGCGCGAACTCGCGTTTGAGCGCGGTAAGCACCCGCCACTCCAATTCGGAGAGCTCTACGATGGCGGTGTTCATCGGCTCGGCCATCGTCTCGGCCCGGGCGCCCGGCTCGAGCCCGCGACGGCGCACGTGCCCGACACCCAGCGCAAACACAAACTTGGCCGGCATCAAGCGGAAGGCTTCGGCTCCGACTTCGCGCGCGAGAAACTCCGCATGCTTGCGGATGGAGTACCCTTGCGGTACTTTCAGCGTCGTCCAGAGACGATAGTTACTTCCGGGCGTCGCACTATCGGTCGATCGAATGACGACGTGTCCGGAGAACGGGTCGTCCTCGAACATGTACTCGAAGGCCGCGTCAAGCCGATCGGCCGGCACCTGCCACGCGACGAGCGCGCCACGGGCCAGGTTCGTCGACATGAGGGTTTGGCGCACCCGGCGGATCGTGCCGGCTTGCAGCATCGCGACGACGCGTTCGAGGACCGTTTCAACCGGTACCCCGCTCTGCGAGGCAATCTCCCCGAAGGGGTCCTCCTGAAAACCGGCGAGCCGGTCTTCAGAGACGGCCAGAATAGCGGCATTGATCGGGTCCGAGACCGAGGTTGGGACGGTTGGGTGGTCGAGAGGCATATCGCGCTTCATTTCACGCGCAGCGTCACAACCCCCGGTTCCGGAGGAAGAGGGACGGTCTTTATGGGAGCGTCAGGTCTCCCGTGCCCATCGCGTACGTATAGCGCTGCTCCGCCAAACGCTCGTTATAGATGCCCGTAATGTCGTCGCGCTGGGCCGTCGCAAGATTTGCTTCGGCGGTGACGATGTCGGTAATCGTCGCGGCGCCGACTCTGTACTTGGCTTGCGTCGCCTGTTGGTTGACCTGGGCGCTCTGCAGTTCGGCTTGCGCCTGGAGCAACGATGCGCGAGCCGAAATGAGGTTCGCCAGCGCGCCGCGCACGTCGGATTCAACGGTCAGGCGCGACCCCAGCAATCCCGCCGTCGCCTGGTCGAGTTGCGATTGCGCTATGGCGACGTTGTAATTGGTCAGCCCTTGATCGAAGATCGGAATCGTGAGCGTGGCGCCCAGGCTCTGCCCCGCGATCAGCTTCGGCGTTGCCGTGGGCAGCAATTCGGAGTAACCGGTGCTCGCGTTGGCGGTAATCGACGGAAACCGTCCGAGCTTCGCGTAGCGTACGTTCTGCTGCGCCGATTCGACCGTATGTTCGGCCGAGAGGAAGTCGGGTCGCAGCGCCAGCGCCTCATTCAGCGACTGCGCGTACGAAAGCACCCGCGGGCCGCCGGCGGTGCCGGCGAGCGGCTGCGGGTCGACCAGGGCATCCGCGTTCAGCCCGAGATCGGTAGCGAAGGTGGCTTGCGCGCCGATGGCGGTGCCCTGCGCCGTAATGAGCGCACCGCGGACCTGTGCCGTTTGAAATTGCGCGGCCGCCAAATCCGACCGAGCGGCCGCGCCGAGCCGGATTTGCTGCCGCACGGCGCCCTCTTGCGTTTCGAACTGCCGCACGAGGGACGCTTCCGCATCGACGGTAGCGTTGGCTTGTAGCACGCCGAAGTATGCCTGCGCGACCGTATAATCGAGCGTCTGTAATTGGCGCACGAGCGTATCGCGCCCCGCGATGTCGCTCTCTTTCGCGGCGCGAATCGCCGCAATCACGCGACCGCCGTCGAAGATGAGTTGTTGAAGCTGCAACTGCCCGTTGATGGTGGTGACGTTACCGCCGATCGGCGTCGAACCTCCGCTACCGCTCTGCGTCGCCCGCGTGCCGCCGAACGAGCGCGTGACGCTCGCGCTGCCGCTGACGTTCGGGAGTATCGCCTGCTTCTCCGAGCTGTATTTGGCTGCGATCGCACGATACTGCGCGCGTTCCGAGGCGAACGTCGGAGAGCCCATCACCGCTATCGCCACGGCCTGCGCGAGCGAAACGCTCGCGGGAACGTTCGTCGTGGGTTGCTGGCGTGAGATGTCCGGCGCGGGGGTTCCGTACGCGGGGTAAGGCAACGGTGTGGCCGCCGCAACGGGCGTCGGCACCGGCGTGGGAGCCTCGACCGGTGCGAGCGATTGCGCTCCGGCACCCCACGGCGTAAAGACCCAGCTCAGGGCGAGCGCCGGCACGGCGATGGAAGAGAACCAGGAACGCGCGTGCTTCATGAGTGCTTCATCCCGCCCGCGGCCGCCGGCGAACCGGAGGCGTTCGGGGCCGGATTCGCTCCGTTGACAGCCACCAAACTGCCGTTTTTGAGCGCGTCGGGCCGCGTGGTGATCACGTTGGTTCCCGCTCGCACTTCCGGCGCGATCACCTGTGAGAGGGTATCGGTCTGCACGCCGATCCTTACCGGCACCTCTTTTGCTTTATCGTCGGGGCCGACGACGTATACGGCGCTGCCGTTCTGGGTCTGCGCGACCGCCTCGCGCGGAACGACGATAGCATCGTTGGCGCGTTGTTTCGGTAAGGTCGCGGTTATCAACATGCCGCCGCGCAAACGATTGCCGGCATTCGGCATTTGGATCCGCGCGAGGTACGACAGCGTGCCCTGCGTCGGGACCGCGTTAACGGTGTTGATACGTCCATTGAACGAAGTACCGGGGAGCGAACTCGACTGGAACGTCACGGTCGTACCGGGATGCACGTAATTGAGATCTTCATCCGGTACGTTGATATTGATCCACACCGTATCGATGCGCGAGATCGCGAGAACCGGTTGCGAAGGGCTCGCCATCGCGCCGGGATCCATCGAGCGAGCCGTAATCACTCCGCTAAACGGTGCGTACAGCGAGGTTTGGGCGATCTCGGTGCGCAGGATTCCGGCCTGCGCTCGAGCCGCTTCCGCCCCGGCGACCGAGGCTTTTACGCTCTGCGCGCTCACCTGGTCGTTCCGCATGCCGACCTGGGCGTTCTGATACGCGCTCTGCGCTTGCACGTAATTGGAGCGTGCCGCTTCGAGCGCGGCCTGCGAGACGTAGCCCTGCTTGAAGAGCTGCACGTTTTGGTTGTACACCAGTTGCGCGTTGGAGAGGGCCGCCTTGGCGTTCGAGAGCGCCGAGGTATTCTGCTGCTGCGCCACCGGCAGGCCGATCTGGGCGCCTTGAGCGCTGGCGGCTTGCTGATTTGCGGCGGCTTCCGCTTGCGCTAGTTGCGCGCGCAACGTCGAAGCATCGATGGTCGCCAACAGCTGGCCCGCCGAAACCCGGTCGCCGACGTTGACGTACACTCGCGAGACGGGGCCACTCTGCTGAAAGGAGAGGATGGATTGTTCGAGGGGGGCCACTTGCCCGTCGAGCGTGATGTACGTGGCGATGTCGCGCCGCTGAGCCGAAGCTACATCGACATTGAGCGGGGCCGGGCCGTGGTTGGCACTTCCGTGGCCACACCCGGCGAGAGCCACGGCTGCGGCCAGAGCGGCAACCGCCAAACGTTGGTACTGCATGATTCTCCTATTATTCGATGCGGCGCGATCGATCACATATACGGGCGAGGCGCTCAATTGATTCAACACCTACCGTCGAAACCTGAGAACGGGCTGATCGGCTGCAGGCTTGGATAGCGGGAGCAACGACGATAAGGGCGTATTCTCCAGCGACAATGAGCGCGAAACTCGACATCGGCCGCTCGTATAGCCTTCAAAACCGGGTAGAAGAGTGGATGACCGCCGCCAAGGCGGGAAACCTGGGCGTCGAAGCGCTCTCCACTTCGATGCTCGTGCAATTGGTGGAGAACGCGGCCATCCACTGCATCGAGCCTGCGCTCGAGCCGGGCGAAGTCACGCTCGGGACGCACGTCGATCTGGAGCACCACAAGCCGGTGCCGGTCGGTTTCATCGTGCGCATCGAGGTGGAGATCGTCATGATCGACGGCCCGCGCGTCAGTTTTGCCGTCCAAGTCTTCGACGAGCAGGAGCCGGTGGCAGAGGGGACGCACGAACGTTACATCATCGAGCGCTCGAAATTTCTGAGCCGTCTCGAAGAAAAGCTCTCATAACCCCCATCCATCGGCCCGTTTCAAGAATTTATTAAGAATTCGCGGCTGATACTGCAGGGGGGGCAATCGTACGTTCCCGAAGAAGGTTCGGAAGGATTGTTATTGGGGTACCCCTGCGCCGCGCCGGTGGGCCGGTCCGCCGCGGGAACTCGGATGCGAAAGCGCCCGACCTAAAGCAAACTTGAGGTCTCATTCTTACTAGGAGGAAACATTGAAGCGACTGAGCACCGGAGTCCTCGCCTTGCTGATGACAGCTGGCCTGGGACTCAATGCGGTCGCCGCCCCGACCTCCGCATCGCATGGCAACATTGGAACCAACGCGATCGCGCAGGCTTCGGGCATGGCCGCCGAGGCTCCGCCGGCGAATTTCGGTTCTCCGCCGTCGGGCCAAATCCCGATTCTTTATAACGACCATCACGTGTACAGCAAGCCCGATACCCTCAAGCAGGGTCGCGTTCTCGCTGCGCTCGTGAAGGGCGGTACCGTGCTGATCCCGCTTCGCTCGATGTTCGAGCAAATGGGCGCATCGGTATCGTATGATGCCGGCAGCAAGACCGTTACGGTCAGCAAGCCGGGAGCCGAGGTCAAAGTGACCGTCGGTAAACCAGAAGTCATGATCAACGGCGAATCGCGTCCCTTGGACGTCCCGCCGATGCTCTATAAGGGCAGCGTCCTCGTGCCGATCCGCGTTATTTCGGAAGGCATGGGAGCGTACGTCCAGTGGGTCCCCGACAAGCAACTCGTCGTGGTCCGCTACGTTCCGCCGACCCCTCCGCCAGCTCCGGCCACGCCGGAACCGACGGCCGCGCCGACGGCTCCTCCGACGCCGACCCCGGCGCCGGTAGCGACCCCGTACCAAGAGAAGTTCATCTCCGGCGATTACATTATCTCGCCGAAGGTGTACAACGAGTTCTCTGCCGGGCAGAACAACAACAACAAGGACGGCTTCTCGTATCAACTCGATGGCGCCGCCGAGTTCACGGCTCTTAGCCTGCCGTGGATGCTCGAAGGCAACTATCGTCAGATCAACTACCAGCACACGCAGACGGCCGCAACGACCGCTGCTAACGCCGGCCAGATCTGCGACGGTCTCAATGGTCATGCAACTGGGGGCGACCCGGGTTGCGTCACCGCCATCGGCGGACAGTTCCAGACGTTCGTTCCGGCCTTCACGGTGCGGAACTACGACTTCGACGTGCGCTTGGGCCTCAAGGTCCTCAACCCGCGCGTTTACATCGGCGTGGGCTACATGTTCCGTGCAAACAACGCCGGCTACCCGCGCCTCACGGCGTTCGGTTTCGGCGCCGAGAAACTGCCTGATCTCGATCAGCCGTTCTCGATCTTCGGCAACCTGTGGTACTACCCGAACCTGAAGGGGAACTTCTCGAACCCCACTCAGAACTACACGTTGTCGTACAACTACATGAAGTATGAGCTTGGTGTAGCCTTCTCGCTCAAGAACAGCCCGCTGTTCTTCGACGCCGGCTTCCTCGGCGATAGCGCCAAGAACAAGCAGAATGCTCCGGCGAACGAATCGGCCAACGGTGCCTTCGTCGGTCTCGGTCTGAAGTTCTAACCGACTTCTCAACCGTAGGTCATAAAAGAAGAACGGCTCCCGGCAATGCCGGGGGCCGTTCTTCTTTTATGGGAGGCGGCTGCTACGGCCGCGCGGTTGGTGTAGCGGTGGGAGCTGCGCTAGGAGTTCCAGGCGGACCGGCTGCCGGTACTGCCGGCGCGGGCGCGGATGCACTCGGCTCCGGCGATGGCGAGGGTGATGGCGTAGCCGGCGGGATGCACGGCGGGGTGATGATTTGCACCTTCGGTTCGCCAGGTTGCGGGAGCGGCGTCGGCGTCGCCACCGGCAATGCGGAGGGCATCGGTGCGCCCGACGGCAACGGCGTGGGACAGAGTTGTGCCAGCGCAAACCAATGTTCGGTGAAGCCACGCGAGAGATCGGCCTTTTCAATTTTGCCGAAATACGACGTGGGGTAACGGTTCACCAAAATCTGCATGTACTTCCAGGCCTTCTCCTGTGCCGGTTGCGTGTAGATTTTTTCGTACACTTGGACCGCCATGAAGTAACTGCGCGGCAGTTGCGGATCGTTGGGAAAACGCGAAGCCCACTGGTTCAACGCTTCGTCTGCAAACTTGATCTTGTTCACGATGCCGGAGTCGGTCGTGTACGCCCCGGCTTGAATCGCGGCGTCGTGGAACGTATTGTTGATGCCGAGGTAGCTCAATTTCATTCGGCCGAAGTATTGGTCGCCGGGCGCCGAGTGCGTGTACTCCTCACACTGAAGGCGTTGCCACTTGCTGGGCGCTTTGCTACAAGAATCCTTCGATGTCGTCTTTGACGGTGCGCTCGCGGCGCCGGCGTACATCGTCACGGCACCGCCGGCGAGTACTGCGGCGCAGAGCGTTAATATCGTGCGTTTCACGTACGGTCAGTCTCCCTCATCTTCCAAGCTTGGGGGGCTCGCGCGCCCGCCCGGGTTCCGCGGTTCATTCGCCATCCAAACGTTTGTCCCGCGTGCGACGTTGCTTCCGGCAAGGCGAGCGCACGCTAAACGCGAAACGCGAGGGCGATGACGCGTTCCATCCGGACGGCTGCGCTCCAGCTGCCGGCTACGCCCCGCGAAGCCTTCGCACGGGCGTGGCCACTCCATCTCGCGGCGATCGAGCATGCTGCTGCAAGCTCCGACCTGCTGGTTCTCCCCGAAGCGACCCTCCCGGGCTACGTGCTGGGAGACAACGGCATCGATGATGCGGCAATCGAGCGGGCGGTCGCACAATTGCGCGACGCCGCCAAGCGTCACGGCACGGTGATCGTGGCCGGGGTCGCGCAGCGAGTAAACGAGCAACTGCGCAACCGCGCGCTCGCGATCGAAGCCGATGGAACGATCGCCGGGCACGCCGATAAACTGTTCTTGTGGCACTTCGACCGTAAATGGTTCGAAGCCGGCGACAGGCTCGAACCGGTGGCCACCTCGCTCGGCCGGCTCGGTATACTCGTCTGCGCGGACGGACGCATGCCGGAGATCGCAAGCACGCTGGTCGACCGCGGAGCGGAGATGCTGGTCATGCCGACGGCTTGGGTCACAAGCGGGCGCGACCCCGAGCATCTGGAGAACGTTCAAGCCGACCTGCTGGCGCGCGTGCGCGCATATGAAAACGGCGTGCCGTTCGTCGCGGCCAACAAGTGCGGCGTGGAACTCGGCATCGTTGCGTACTGCGGAAAGAGCCAAATCGTCAGCGCGCGGGGCGAGGTCCTCGCGATCGCGGACGAACGTAACCAAACGTCTATCACGCACACCCTCGATATCGGCGGATCGCTGCCTCATCGCGGCGCGGGCCGCCCGCGCGAGCATGAGGTGGGCGCACCCGACCCCGCGCGGAGCATTCGGATCGCCATCTCGATGGATGCTCCGGACGAGCGAACGGCGCTACGGCTAGCCACCCTCGACGCGCGCTGCGTCCTAACACCGCAGGGTTACGAACCCGCCCTGGGATCGGCCGAGATGCCGACGGTGCGCTGCTCCGATCTCGAGCCGCTCGACCCCGGCTATCTCGCCGGGTATCGGCGGCTCGGGTACCGTGTCGCAGCCTGGGATGTGGCTCACGCTACGGCATGGACGCAGAGCGTCGCGCGAGCGCGAGCGCTGGAATTACGCATCTACGTGATCGTCCTCGATCGTCGGGCCGACCGCGCGTATGCCGTCGATCCGGATGGCGCGATCGTGGCCGGGACCTTCGGCGATTATCGCATGGCAAGCTTTTCGCTCGATCTGCGGCGAACGATGGAGACCAGCGTCGCACCCGGCACCGATATAGATGAAGGGCTCGAACGCGTCCAGGCCGCCATTTCCGGAGTTCCATGAGTTTCGACGCGCACAAGGCCCTAACCGAGGCCGTAGAACGCCACGAGCACATTTCAAAGGGCGGACGCTTGGTGCCGCTCGCGGCGGCGATCATTGCCGTGTTGGCCGCACTCGGTACGCTCTTTGCCCACCATCGTTCGATCTCGGCGCTCTCGGTGAAAAACGATTCCATCATCGCACAAGCGCGCTCGCTCGATCTCTATAATTACTATCAAGCGCGCCGGACGCGTTTTACGGTCTATTCGGCGCTCCTGGCGGCCGGCGTGCCGAGCGATCCGGCGGCGCGCAAACGCCTTGAGGATGCCGCCTCCGTCGAAAGCCGAGCCTCCGCGCAAACGCTCGAATCCGCCAAGCAGTTCGAGGCAACCTCCGAGCACGAGCAGGAGCGTTCCGAAAACATTCTACAGTCGTTCGAAACGCTTGAAGTAGCGACGACGCTGTTCGAAATCGCGATCGTCTTCGTATCGATCTCGGCGCTTTCGCAAACGCGGCTACTCCTCTACCTCGCCGGCGGCATGACCGCTTTCGGCATCGCATTTTTCGTTACCGGATTGCTCCAAGCGCATTGAATCGCATGGAATGGATTCCGCTACGGCGCGTTGCCGCGATCGCAACGCTCATCGTATGTGTCGCGAGCGCACCGGTGGCAACCCATCACGCCCTCGCTACCGCAACCCTTCTGACGAGTTCGACGCCGTACTTACCCGGCAGCCGCATCGGCATCCATACCGACGGCATCAACCCGCCCTATCAAATTCGCATCCTCGGCGACGCCTCGATCGTGAACGGCGACATCGCGTTCCCCACCGACGCGCCCCCCGGAACCACCACCATCTTTGCCGCCAATCCATACGGATTGGCTTCGCGCCGCCTGCAGATCACGGCTCCTCCGCCGGCGCGAGCGCCGTTCATCGCCGTCGCGTCGTACGATGAGGGCGTCGTCTTGCACCGGCCGACGGCGCCGTTCGCACCTTTTGCCGTGCTCGGAATCGGCGGCGCACCAAGCGACGTCGCCATCGATGCGGAGGGGCGTCTTGCAGCCGCAGATACGGATACGGATACGTTGACCGTGGCGACGCTGCAACCATGGAGCGTACGACGCTTTCACGACGTCCCCGTCGGGGACGAGGTGGCGTTCGATCCGCGTTCGCACGCGTTGTTCGTCACCGACCGCGACGTAGAAGGTAAGGGCGCGCTCACGCGCATCGATGCTTCATCCTCGCCCACCCGCGTCATCACCGGCGATACGGCCGAAGGGCTCGCCATCGATAACGCGCGCCAGCTCGTCTACGTCGCGAACGTCAATTCGGGTACCATCAGCGTCGTGAATGCAGCGACCATGCGCGTCCGCGCCACGTTCCACGGCGTCGCCCGCAACTTCTCGCTCGCGCTCTCCGGCGATGGAAACCGCCTCTATGCGGTCTCCAACCAGAGCCGCACGTCGATTCTCGGAGCATCGGGCGGCGTTGTGGCCTACGCGTTAAACGATGGATCCCCGCACCTCGTGGCGCGCAGCGCGGCGCTTGCCTTTCCGGTCGGCGTTGCATACGACCATCGCGACCGGCGCGTTTTCGTCACCGACGAACGCGACGACATCGTCGATGTCTTGGACGCGCGCACCCTGCGCCCCGTTCACGCGCCCCTGGCGACGTGCAGCACGCCCTGGCTGCCCACGTACGATGCCGCGACCGCTCGCCTCTACGTTCCCTGTTCGCGCAGCGGCGCCGTCGATGTCTTCGACGGGCGCACGCTCGCTCGCGTAGCGGGCGCGCCGTTTGCGACGGGCGGTTACCCGCTCGCGATAGCACTATGGCACCCCGGCACTCGCTGATGCGTTGAACCATCCGATGGGCGTTCGCACTCTTTTCGCGTTGGCGTTTTTTACCGCTTGCCTGCGGTACCTCCCCGCGTCTGCCGTCGAGTTGCCGCGACAACTCGATCCGCCGGCGCCCTTTCCCGCAATCCTCAATCAAGTTCCATCGGAGCAGACGATCGCGCCGGGCGTCACCTATGGAAATTACACGCTGCAAACCGCCGTCGGGCCCGAAGCGATTCACATCGTTGCCGTCGCTCCGGGGCATAGCGACGTGCGCGTTGGGACCATGCTGGCAAACGATGCGCTGGAGTCGTCCGGCGAAAGCGTAGTGTCCATGGCGCAACGCAGCGGCGCCGTTGCCGGCATCAATGGCGACTACTTCGATATCGGCGACTCCAATCGCCCCACCAATATCGTCGTGCAGAACGGGCAGCTGTTGCAAACGCCGCGTAAACGATACGCGCTCTTCATCGCCGGCGACGGCACGCCCGAGATCTCGGAAGTTTCGTTCATCGGGCAAATCCAACTCTCGGGCAAGACGGTCGGCCTGGACGCGGTCGATACCATGTCGCCGAACGGGGGCGTCACCTTACTCACGCCGCAGTACGGCAACGTCGCACCATCCGATAGCCTCACGCTCGTCGGGCTCGTGCCGACCAGCGGCACGCCGCCGTTCGCGACCTATCGCGTCACGGGCGTTCTCGACAACTTGCAACAACAGCCGCCCGGATACTATCTAGCGATCGGCATCAACGCCTATGCAACCGTCGGCGTACCAAACGCCGGCGACACGATCGCCGCCACCGGCGATCTTTCACCGCTGCCGCTCTCGAACATCGCCGCAGCCGTCGGAGGCGGCCCGATGATTCTTCAGAACGGCGCCTGGTTTGCAGACCCGGACGGCCCCAACGGCCCAGGCTACTCCGCTCGTATTCCCTGTAGCGGCGCGGCGATCGCCCCGGACGGGACACTCTTTCTGCTCGAAGTCGACGGACGGCAGCCGCTGGAAAGCGTCGGCATCACGCGGCCCGAGTTTGCGGCCCTCATGCGGTCGCTCGGCGCAACGCAAGGGCTGGCATTCGACGGCGGCGGCTCGTCCGGCATGGCCGTTCGCCTGTTGGGCCAAACGGTTGCGGCGGCTGTGGGCTCTCCGTCCGACGGATCCGAGCGCCGCGTGGCCGACGGGTTGTTCGTCTATAATACCGACCCGATCGGGCCTCCGGCGCGGATCGTCGCCATCCCGAACGACGTCCGGATGCTCCCGGGCGCAACGCTCGCGCTCCGCCTTGCGGCGATCGACACCCACGATCACACGGTCCCGCCGCCGGCTCCCATCGCGGTTCGGATCGAGCCCGCGAACCTTGCGACGTACCGCGACGGGCGCCTTGAAGCGTTGCGACCGGGCACGGGAACTCTGCAACTGCACAGCGGCGATCTCGCGACGGTCCTGCCCCTCACGATCGACGCGGCGCCGGCGCGCGTCGTCATTTCGCCCCCGCAGGCGAACGTTGCGCGCGGAGAACAGCTCAGGCTCGGCGTGGCGGCCTACGACGCGCACGGATTTTCGTTAACGATGCCGTCGCAACTCGCGTGGCGCGCGAGTTCGGGCAGCGTCGACGCCGACGGCCTCTTCAAAGCCGGAGCGCACAATGCCGTCGTCGGTTTCGATTTCGCGGGGCGCCGTTACCAAACGACGGTGACGGTCGGTGCGCACGAGGTGCCGCTCGATTTCGCAACACAGGCGCGTTTTTTCTCGGTGCCGAGCGGTGGTAGCGGCAGCGTCGTGCGCGATCCCTCGTGCCCGGGATGCGTACAATTAACGTTTGCGCTCGGGGAGAGCGAACGGGCGGCGTACGCGCTCGTCGATCTTCCCCTCCCCCGGCAGGTCGTAGGGCTCTCCTTCGACGTGCGCGACGACGGCAGCGGCGCGCTCGTCAAAGTCGCTCTGCGTAACGCGATCGACGAGCAGATTCTCGTTCCCGCCACGCGACTCAACCGCCCGGGATGGCGAACGGTGCGCGTGCGTTTCCCGGTAAGCCTCGCCGGCACAGCCCGCCTGGTCGCGCTCTATATCATCGGCGCGCCGCCCGGACACCCGTTGGGCGGAAGCATCGTGTTTCGAAACGTCCGCGCCATCGTCGCGGGCTCGCCCTAGGCTAGGAGACCCCGGGGTAGGAGGCGGGCGAGCGAGCCGACAACACCGGCACTATGGATTTCGATCGTTTTGCCGCGCGCGCGCTCGATACCGCGAGTAAACGAGGCGCTGCATATGCGGATATTCGGCTCGAATCCGCCCGTACCGAGCGCATCGAAATTCGTAACGGCGTCGTCGTGTCGCTCGCCGACTCCACCAGCACCGGATATGGCATTCGCGCGCTCGTCGACGGCGCGTGGGGCTTCGCCGCCAGCGACGAGTTCGCGGACGCCGGCATCGATGCGACGGCCGCGCGAGCGGTGGAAATCGCTCGTGCGAGCGCATCGATCGCGCGCGCGCGCGTCGGAATCGTGCCGCCCAACGCGTATCGCGACCGGTTCGCCACACCCTTGCTCCGCGACCCGGCCGGCATTCCGCTCGGCGAACGCGTCGCGCTGCTGCTCGCCGCCGAGAAGGCCCTGCACGTCGGCCCGCAGATAGCGGTCGGCCGAGCGTGGATCGATCTCTGGAGTAGCCGGAAATGTTTCTACAGCACGATCGGCTCGCGCATCGAACAACACATCGTCCAGACCGGCAGCGGCATTCAAGCGATGGCCGTGAGCGACGGCGACGTGCAGACGCGCACGTACCCCGGCGACGTGGGCCTCTATAAATCCGGCGGTTGGGAGATCGTTGAAGAGGCCGCGTTAACCGATCACGCCGAGCGCATCGCCGGCGAAGCCATCGCGCTGCTGAACGCACCGCAGTGCCCCAGCGGCACCGTCGATATTGTTTTGGGCGGCTCCCAGGTCTCGCTGCAGATGCACGAATCGTGCGGACATCCGGCAGAACTCGATCGCGTCATGGGCTGGGAAGCGAATTTCTCCGGAACCAGCTTTCTAGAGGTCGATCAAATCGACCGTTTGCGCTACGGATCGCCCGAGGTCACGATCGTCGTCGACAATACCCTCCCTCAAGGCATGGCCACCTGCGGCTACGACGACGAAGGCACGCGCTCGGGAAGTTCGGATATCGTGCGCGACGGTTTGCTCGCCGGCTACGAAATGAGCAACGACACGGCCCATGCAATCGGCCGCAGCAGCAATGCTTGCGTGCGTGCCCAAGGGTGGGAGTTCGTTCCGATGATCCGCATGTGCAACCTCAACCTGCTGCCCGGCAACGTTCCTTTCGAACATCTTTTCGACGATATTCGCGACGGCATTTACATGGAGAGCAATCGTTCCTGGTCGATCGACGATCGACGTCTGAATTTTCAGTTCGGCTGCGAAATCGGCTGGGAGATCAAAAACGGAAAGCAAGGGCGTATGCTCAAAAATCCCACGTATGCGGGCATGACGCCGCAATTCTGGAACGCGTGCGATGCCGTCGGCGACGAGCGATCCTGGTTCGCATGGGGGACGCCGAACTGCGGCAAAGGCGAGCCCATGCAGACCGGACGCACCACGCAAGCCGCGTCGCCCGCCCGTTTCCGCGGCGTGAACGTCGGGGTGGGATACCGTGGATAAGCGCGAGCGCGAAGCGATCGCGCTCGCCGCGCTCGCGCGATCGCGCGCCGACCAGACCGAAGTGATGGTCACCGCGCGCGATAGCGCGCTCACGCGCTTTGCGCGCGGTATCTCCAATCAAAACGTCGCATCGATCGAGAGAGCGGTTTCCGTGCGCGCCGTCGTCGGCGGGCGTACGGGCGTCGCCGCCACCAACGACACGGACGAACCGGCGCTCGACGCCGTCGTCGCGCGCGCGATCGCCCTTGCCACCTTCTCGCCCGCCGACCCCCACACTCCAACGCTTCCGAGCGGCGGTCCCGTCCAAGCGCCCGACGGAAGCTTCGTCGACGCCACCGCACGGGCCGGCGCCGACGAACGCGCACATGCTTGCGCCGCCGTCTTCGAGGCGTCGGAACGCGCGGGCTTCTGGGCCGCAGGCTATGTCTCGAACGGCGTGAGCGGCATTACGATCGCCAACTCATCCGGCGCTCTGGCATCGTACGACGGCACCAATGCGGCCGCCAACATCAAGATGACCGGCCCGGACTCCACCGGATTTGCGGAATCCTACCACGCCGACGTGCGCCGCATCGACGCGGCGGCGCTAGGCCGTCGCGCCGTCGAGAAGGCGCGCGCGAGCGCCGCCCCGCGCAGCGTCGAGCCGGGGCCGTGGACGGTCATCTTAGAGCCCGCTGCGATCGGCGAATTGCTGGCCTACGTTACCTCCCATTTCTCGGCCCAATCGTACGACGAAGGTTCGTCGTTTTTCGCCGGCCATCTCGGCGAGCAGCTCCTCGGGCCCAACGTCACCATCGGCGACGATTACGCGCATCCGCTCGCGCCTTCGATGCCGTTCGATTACGAAGCCCAGCCGAAGCAACGAGTAACGCTGGTGGAACGCGGTATCGTTCGTGCGATCGTCACCGACAGCTATTACGGCAACAAGCTCGGGCTGCCGAACACCGGCCACGCGCTCCCGGCTCCCAACGCTTGGGGCCCGCAAGCACTCAATATCGTTGTAGCCAACAGCGATACGACGGCCGACGAACTGATCGCCACAACCAAACGCGGCCTGCTCGTCACCCGCTTCTGGTATATCCGCACCGTCGATCACAAACAAGCCATCGTCACGGGAATGACGCGTGACGGAACGTTCCTGATCGAAGACGGCAAGATCGCCGGCGGCGTCCGCAACATGCGCTTCAACCAAAGCATCGTCGAAGCGTTACGTTCGATCGCGTTCGCGAACGACGCGACGCGGACCGGCGGCTATTCGTATTCGCTCGTCACACCGACGGTGAAGATCGAGAACTTCACCTTCACCAGCGGCACCGACTTCTAAGACTGGTCGCCCCGCGGTCGCGCGCTACGGCGTGGCCTAGTGGGGGTTTGGGGAACCGTTCGTCGACGCGCATCCTGCGCGTCTCCTACTCGTGCGTTTTTGTGCAACTTCAAAGGAAGTTCGACGTCCTGTCTTTTGCACAAAAATCGCACGTTCCCCAAACCCCCACTAGGCCACGCCGCAGCACGCGATCGTGGGTGCGTTCTAGCTTGCGAGTTCGGCGCTTCGCGTCGCTGCCGCTACCGCCGCGCGTAGAAGCGTGCTGCGCAGTTTGCCGTCTTCGAGTTCCATCAATCCGTCGACGGTGCAACCGGCCGGTGTCGTCACGGCCATTTTAAGCGCGGCGGGATGTTCGTCGCTTTCGAGTACCATGCGGGCCGAACCGAGCACCGTCTGCGCGACCAGTTCGCGCGCGACGGCGTGCGAGAAGCCGAGTTTGACGCCCGCATCGGTTAAGGCTTCGATCACGAGATAGATGTAGGCGGGGCCGCATCCACTCAGGCCGGTCGCGCCGTCCATCAACGATTCGTCGATGACGAGCGCGCGGCCGAGCGTTGCGAACAGCGAACGCGCGAGTTCCAGTTTTTCCGGCGGGAGGTCGCGAGCGCAGAGCACCGTCATGCCTTCGCCGATGCGACACGGCATGTTCGGCATCGCGCGCACGATCAGGCGGTGACCGTTCGTCCATTCATGCAGTTGGTCGAGCCGCACCGATGCGGCCGTCGACACGAGCACCGTCTCCGGTTTGAGGAAGGGCGCCACGTCGCGCAATACGCCCTCCAATTGGAACGGCTTGACGCACGCAAAGAGGACGTCGCAATGCGTTGCCAACTCGGCGTTGCTTGCGGACATCGTTACGGCCGGGTCGTCGAGCGATATTCCACGCCGCGTCGTCGCGGCAATCGACCGGACGGCGTCGTGCTCGCGCAGTCCGGCCGCAATGGCGCGGCCGATCGTTCCGTATCCAAGAATTCCTACGTGCATGTTTCCTCGCGAAAATAAAAAATCGCCCCGATATCGGAGCGATCGTCGTGTGGTGTAAGCCTACGTTGACGCGTGCGCTACCGAACCGGCATCCTGCGATGCGGTGACGGCGGGCACGGGACTGGGCCGAAGGCGCGGGTCATTGTGAGCGCCATGCTATCATGCGAGCGCCACGCTTCGCAAGGCACCCGCGACACGATCACGCCGACGAGGGCTCCTCGCGCATCGCTCGCACGAGCAGGCCACACCCCAGTAGCGCGAGCAGGCCGGCAATGACGATGGCGGCGAGCGAGGGCGCCGCGACGATCTCCACCGACGGGAACTGCAGCACGGTTCCGCGCAGACGCAGGCCGCCGACAAGCACCGGCTCGCCGCTGGCCGCTAGACGGAAGCCTCCCGGAAGATCCTTGCCGGTCTCATCCTCTAAAGCGAAGAGGACCGCCGGGCCTGACATGGATGCGAACGCGGCGCGTCCGAGCGCGCGCTCGCTCGCGACGTCGGCTGCCGAAAAATACACGACGCGGACGATCCGGTGGACTGCGGGGAGCGCGAACGTATCGAAAGGCAGGTCGGCGCCCGGCAGCGTTTGCGTCTTTTTCATCAGCAGTACCGGGGAGAGGAACGCGGTATTTCCTGCCGGCTGCGTGATGGTGAGGCTGCCGCCGCTCGCCGGCCCGGCGTCGATCATGACGACGCTGCGCGGGTGGAGGCTCAGGATCGAAGCGCCCGCGTATCGCCAAGCGCCGATAGGCGTCGTTTGCGAGCCGCGCAGTAAGGAGACGTCGCCCTGAATCGTGCCGTCTCGCCGAAGCGACGGGAAGGCCAGCGTTCCGCCGAAATCCGCGGCCGGCACGTGGCTATCGGGAGCGCCGATCACGACGTGGTTTTCGGGCCCGAGCAAGCCGCTCGCGACCGCCGCGAAGCCGGCGATGGCCACGCCCGAGGCGATGCATGCCACGCCCCAGCGACCGAACTTCGAGCGCTCCGCGATGGTCGAGCGCACGAGCATTCCCAGAATGACCACAAACGCGACGATCAGCGTGTTGTACCAGCCGCTATGATAGATCGCTTTTCCGGGGACGATGATTTCGAGCGCCACCATCGCTGCGGTGACGAACGCGAAGGTCCCGAACGCTCTCATGCGCCCCCCAAGAACGGCGTAACCGCCGCGCGCATTTGATCGATCGTAAGCGCGCCGTCGAAGCCGCGGCGGACGATGCCGTCGCGGCCGATGACCACCGTCGTCGGCAGCCCCAGCGCCGCAAAGACTCGCCCGTACTGCTGCTGATCGTCAATCCAAATGGGGAAACCGATCTGTAACGCCTTCGCGAAATCGGCCGCGCGTTGCGGCGACTCGCCCTGGTTGACGCCGATCACGACGAGCCCGCGGGATGCGAACGCCATTTGCAGACGCTGCAAATCGGGCATTTCGGCGCGACATGGCGGGCACCACGACGCCCAGAGGTTGAGCACGACGACTTTGCCGCGGTAGGCCGAGAGCGAAACGGCGTTCCCTCGATCGTCGTGAAGGGCGAAGACGGGGGCGGCTTGGCCGACTAGCCCGCCCGGGCCCGCTTCTCGCACGGTCCCCGGCCTAAAGAGCGGCAATAATACCAGTAACGCGACCGCAAGCACAACGGCCGCGACGATCCATAGGGTCCGACGATTCACAACGCTCCCATCATACGAGGCATTTACCAATCTCCCATCCGATCTTCATCGACTTCCCCCTCGAAGGCGACGACTCCGGCGGGCAGTACCGCAGCGTACAACGGGACGCCGCGAAAGCGCAACTGCTCGTTATGCGCCGATTCGCCGCCGTTGAAGACGCGGCAGAAGCGCACGAGCACGTCGGGGCTGCAACGCGCGAGTTGCGGCGCGACGTTGTAGGTTTGGACGAATCGGTCGAAGGCGCCCTCAAAGGCCTGCGCGGCAAACTCCGCGCCCAAACGCACTTCGCGGCGTACGTGTTCCAGGTAAGCCTCCCCGGCTGGACGAACTCGCCGACGCGTGCCCGCCATGATTCTGGACGGCAAAGCCCT
>Ga0207416_1001642_pt1 | contig 28120 bp, 27 predicted proteins | sample PaiPotPPM11metaG_FD_184107 | JGI IMG/M metagenome (GOLD analysis project Ga0207416, IMG submission 184107) | Iron sulfur acid spring bacterial and archeal communities from Banff, Canada, to study Microbial Dark Matter (Phase II) - Paint Pots PPM... ... | reverse complement strand
AGTTGCCGGAGGCCAAGCGGGGCTTTGTCCTGCTCCCCCGCCGCTGGGTCGTGGAGCGCAGTTTCGCCTGGGCAGCCCGCTTCCGGCGTCTGGCCAAGGACTACGAGCGCCTGCCCGAGACCCTGATTGGCCTGCATTTTGTGGCCTTCGTCTGTCTGCTGTTGCACCGAGCTGGACCATTGCTCGAAATAGTTCATAACACCTTCTAGACACCACGTCTGGCTGCGTCGATCCTACGTTCTCGACTCTCAGGCCTACGGGCGATGTAGGTAGTGAGCGGAAGAAGCCGGGTGTGTATGGCGTCGAGCAACCACTCCGGTTGGGGCCAGTACTCCTTTTCCATCTCGGCCGGCGGGGCAATCCAGTTCGGGGCCCCGACAATCGTTACCGGAGCATCGAGGTAGTCGAAGGCAAGCTCCTGGATGTTGGCCGCAAGCGCCGCGAGGTAGCTACCGCGTTCGCAGGCGTCGGACGTCAGGAGGATTCTGCCCGTCTTTCGGACAGACGCAAGTACCGGTTCGTAATCGAACGGCACCAGGGAGCGTGTGTCGATGACCTCCGCCTCGATGCCAAATCCGTTGGCGAGCCGGTCGGCAGCCTCGATCGCCCGATAAAGCGTGGCGCCGATGGTGAGAATTGTGAGGTCGTTGCCGGGACGCTTGATGTCCGGCTCACCGATGGGAATCCGATAGTAGTCGCGCGGCACGCCATCCCGATTGAAGAGCTCGACGGTATCGTAAAGGCGCTGACTCTCGAAGAAGACAACCGGATCGCTGCCGGATAAGGCAGAGGCCATGAGTCCCTTGGCGTCGTACGGGGTAGCAGGAAAGACTACCTTGAGCCCGGGAATATGGGCGAGAAGCGCCGTCCACTCCTGTGAGTGCTGTGCGCCATATTTGTTGCCCACCGACACGCGCACGACGACCGGCATATGGAGGATCCCTCCGGACATAGCCTGCCACTTCGCCAGCTGATTGAAGAGCTCGTCGCCGGCCCGACCGATGAAATCCGAATACATAAGCTCGACCAGCGCCCTGCCGCCTTCCAGGGCATATCCAACTGCGGTGGCGACAATGGCGGCCTCTGAAATCGCGGTGTTGAACAGACGATGGTAGGGTACCAGCTCGTGAAGTCCGCGGTAGACGGCGAAGGCGCCGCCCCAGTCACGGTTTTCCTCGCCATACGCGATGAGCCGCTCGTCATGTGCCATGTGATGCGCGATAGCCTCAAAGAGCGCGTCGCGGAGGGTGATCGCCGGCCCACCGGCGATTCGATTGCCCTTCTCGTCGAGCCCTGAGCGTCTTAGAGAGGCAAGTCTCCGAACACGCGAGCATCGCTCCAGAGGAATCAGGAGGTCAAAAGCAGGCTTATCGGGAAGCTCGGACGGTGAATTCGAGAACATCATCCCGGCGATCGCATCCGGTTGTCGGGAGAGATTCAGGCGGGGCGAGATGGTCACATCAACGGCCAACCGGCAGGCCTCCGTGACGCGCTCGGCAGCCCATGCAGTAAGCAATTCGGTCAGCGCAGCGTCGACGATGCCGATTTCCTGCAGCTTACGCGCATACTCGGCGATCGGATCCGCAACTCGCCAGGCCTCGATCTCCTCCTGTGAGCGATAGACGTTGGCATCGCTGGCCGAGTGACCGCTCTGCCGGTAGCACTGGATATCAAGCAGAACAGGTCCATCCCCAGCCTCGATGAGCTCACGCTTCCGCCGAATGGCGTCTGCGACAGCCAGCGGATTATTACCATCAATGGTTTCCGCATGCATGCTCTCCGAGTTGAACGCTGCTCCAGTTCGCGACAGATGGTCATAGCCCGTGGTTTCGCCCACCGTCTGACTGCCCATCGCGTAGAAGTTGTTGATGAAGCAGAAGATGACCGGGAGGCCCCCACGATAACTTTCCTCCCAAAGGGTGCGAAACTGGCGCATGGCGGCGAAATTGAGCGCTTCCCAAACCGGCCCGCAACCGGTGGCGCCGTCGCCCACATTGGCTACGGCGATGCCTGGAGCCTTACGCAGTTTCTTGTAGAGGGCCGCGCCGGCCGCGATACCGGCGGACCCCCCGACGATGGCGTTGTTGGGATAGATCCCGAATGGCGGGAAGAAAGCGTGCATGCTGCCGCCCATGCCGCGGTTGAAGCCGGTCTGCCGACCGAAGATCTCGGCAAGGAGCCCATAGAGCACATACTGGATAGCCCGCGTTCGGCAGTCGGCGGCGGGAAGATGGCGCTCGACCACATGCAAGACCTCGGCGCTGCGATACGTTTCCATCGTGGTCTGGAGAAACCCATCGTCCGCGCCGGCGATAGCCGACAGACCTTTGGCGATTATCTCGGCATGGCTTCGATGGCTTCCATAGATATGATCGTCAGGCCCGAGGAGAAATGCCTGGCCCACGGCGGCCGCTTCCTGGCCGATGGCCAGATGTACAGGACCGGCGTGGGTATACCGAATCTCGTGATAGTCGCCTCCGCGCTTGAGCCGATCGAGCATTGTCTCAAACTCACGGATCAGCAACATATCGCGCAGAATGCCGATCAATCGGTCAGAGCCAAGCCGGCCGAGCTCATCCTTGATGGAGGCCGCATAGCGGTTGACCACAATGGGTTGAAAGTGAATCTCCCGATATCCCCGAGTTGCCTCGGGATCAAGCATGAGCGATTTAGGCATATGAGATCGAGGTCAGGCGGTGCGGGAGTCGGTACCGAGCGCGCCGGTCATCAGGCTGACGGCCTGCTCCATGGACGCCTCCTTCGGGAAGAGGGTGCCCACCCGTTGCCCATGCCGCAGCACGATCATGCGATCCGCCACCTCAAAAACGTGCGGCATATTATGGCTGATGAAGACAACCGTAAGCCCCTGATCCCGGACTCTTTGTATGAGCTCCAGCACCATGGTGGACTGCGCTACACCCAGCGCTGCGGTCGGCTCGTCAAGGATGAGGATGTGCTTGCCCCAGAATACGGCACGTGCCACGGCTACCGACTGGCGCTGGCCTCCTGAGAGCGTGTCGACCGTCTGCCGCGGGTTCTGGATTGTGACTCGCAGCTGCCTGAGGTATTGCGCCGCCTGAGTGCGCATCGCTTTCCGGTTGAGAAACTCCAGCATACCGAGCAGGCCGGGAAGCACTACTTCACGTCCGAGGAACAGGTTGGTCGCGACATCCAGATCCTGAGCTAGAGCCAGATCCTGATAGACCGTCTCGATTCCTGCGTCCCGGGCGTCGCGCGGGGTATGGAACTCTACAGTCTGTCCGTCGAGGACAATGGTTCCTTCGTCGGGCCGTATTGCGCCGGACAGTATCTTGATCAGGGTGGACTTTCCCGCCCCATTGTCACCAATGAGAGCTACGATCTCGCGGGGGTACGCCTCAAACTCCACACCGTTGAGAGCGGTTACGCGCCCGTAGCGCTTGAAAATGCCGTGCGCTTCCAGGACCGGGGCGATTTCTGTCCGTTCCTCAGCTACCATGGCTTCTGATCTGCCTCCACGCTATTGGGCGAGCCGGCGCTTCCGCCACTGATCGACCCAGACGACGAAAATCAGCAGCGATCCTTCGATGACTTGCTGCCAGTATGGTTGAACGCCGATCAAGTCGATCCCGTTGGCGAGCACCTGAACCAGCAGGACGCCCAGAAAGGTTCCGGCTATCGAACCACGCGCGCCAAAGAGGCTCGCTCCGCCCAGCACCGCCGCGGCGATGGCGTCCAGCTCGTAGCCCGTGCCGGCGAGCGGATCACCCAGGCTGGTACGGGCGGTCAGCATAATGCCGGCGACGCCGGCCAGGAAACCGCTGATGGCGTAGACGGTGAGAGTGGTGGCGCGGATATTGACGCCCGCTCGGCGCGCGCCTTCGAGGTTGCTGCCGAGGGCGTAAATATACTGCCCCCTACGGGTGAAGTGGAGAAAGATGCCGGCGACCACGCTTACCGCCAGAAGGATCCAGAAGAGATTTGGCACGCCGAGAAAGGTGTTACCCGCAAAGGCGAGGAAGCCTGAAGCGTTTGCCTGTGTCGGATCGAAGGTGACTTCTTTGCCTGAGCCGAGGAGCTGCGTGACGCCGCGCAGGACGCCTAGCATGCCGAGCGTAACGATGAACGGCGGAAGCCGCTGCGTGTCGATGAGCAGGCCGTTGAAGAGGCCGATGGCGGTGGCGAGGATCAGCGGGGTAATGATCGCGACGATGAGCGGCCAGCCGTTCAGGAGCTCCAGCGCCGCCACCACGCCCGACACGCCGAGAACCGAGCCGACCGACAGATCGATGCCGGCGGTGATGATGACGAAGGTCTCGCCCACTGCGATCACGCCGTAGACTGCCATCTGCCGGCCGATGTTCTGGATGTTGTCGGTGGTCAAGAAGATCGGCGGCCAGCTGCCGGTCCAGGTTCTGATCGCGAAGTACGCCGCCAAAATGATGACGATGCCGAGGAGGCCCAGCCGCAGGACGACATCCCAGTGCCCGGCCAGTCCCCTGGCGGCGGGAGGAGTCGGCGCAAGCTCCTCAACCGACGGTTCGGCAACGGCTGCCGGTACTGATGGTGAATCGGCCAAGGGCCCTCTCCTCAGCGCGCATTAGCAGGATGCCGGAGGCTCTTGGCCTCCGGCATCCTGGTGTGTCGTCACTAAATGTCTAGAAACCGAGACCGCGCTTGGTGTCCGGGAACAGAAGGCCCTGAATGGCGGGCGAATTGACGTTGGCCGGCGTGGCCACGGATACGCCAGTATCCAGGTTCTTCGGTACCCTCAAGCCGGCTGCGGCCAAGATACCGTAGGCAACTCCACCATACCCCATCTGATATGGGTCCTGCAGGATGATGCCATCCACCTTGTGCTGCTTCAGGCCCGTAACCAGTGTGGTGCTGGGGTCAAACCCGTCCAGCGATATCTTATTCATGTTGGCGCCGTGCTCCTTGAAGGCAGTCAAGGCGCCTTCAAGGGTGTACAGGTTGTCGGCAAAGTAGCCGACCAGGTTCGGAACGCCGGTCAGCGTGTTTGCCGCGATGCTGATCGGCTTCGTCGCCTGGTCGCCGCCGGCATCGACGTGCCGGACAATGTGGAGGCCCGGGAAGTGCGCGATGCAGTCGGTGAACCCTTTATCCCGCTGTCCGAGCGAGCCGACGCCCGAAAGGAACGTCGCGTACGCGACCGCGCCGGCCGCCTTGCCCGTCTTTCGCTTGATCGCCGCGGCGAGGGCGTTGGCTGCAAAACAGCCTCCCTCGTGATTGTTCGTGGCCAGGAATGATTGATAGTTGTTGGTTGTTGCGGCGGAGTCGATGAGGATCATCTTGATGCCCGCTTTGTAGGCCTTGGTTATGACCCCGTCGAGCGGGTTTGCCGAGGTTGGCGAGAGGACAATGAAGTCCGGATGCTTGGCGATTGCATCTTCCATCAGAGCAATTTGCCCGGCGATGTTGGCCTCGGAGTTGGCGCCGGTGTAGTTGAGGGCCTGAACGCCGAATTGCCTGGCCGCCTTCTTCGCGCCGTTGATGACGGTCGTCCAGTACGACGAGTTCACCGTCTTGACGATGACCTCCATGCGAAGCCCGTGCAACGTTTTCCCTGCGTGCGAACGGACGTGTTGAGCCGCGACAGACCGCGGGGAACCGGTGACCGCAAGGCTGGCTGCGATAATGGCCGCCAAGCCCACGATCGTGACGACGAACAGACGCGTATGACGTTTCATGGTTACTCACTCCTCTCTTTTCTGAACCATATACCTATGGAGTCTTCCAGTCAAGCCCTATGATGTAGCATTTGACGGGCGTGTGTCTTTTGAGCGGAACTACAGGTTCTACCGGTCCGACCACACCTTTGTGACAAAACGCAGCATTTGATCAATTGTGCATGCGAAGGTCGCGAAATACGTGTACACTAGCTTCAATGTGGGTGTCGATGGGGACGAGCGTCTGGAGAGCCAGGTGTTGTGATGAAACGGCGAACTACCATTACCGATGTAATCGCTCGTGACATTCGATTTCCTACCTCCCGCACCCTGCTCGGCTCGGACGCGATGAATCCCGACCCGGACTACTCCGCCGCCTATGTAGTCCTGCGAACCGATCAGCCGGGCCTCGAGGGCCACGGCCTCACGTTCACGATCGGGCGCGGCAACGAGCTCTGCGTTGCGGCGGTTCAGGCGCTCGAGCATCTGATCCTTGGGAGCACGTTGGAGTCCTTCACCGCGGACATGGCCGCATTCTGGCGGACGATGACGGGAGACAGCCAGCTTCGTTGGATCGGTCCGGAGAAAGGGGTCATTCATCTGGCCACCGCGGCCGTGGTGAACGCCGTGTGGGATCTGTGGGCGAAGGCCGAGGGCAAGCCGCTCTGGAAGCTCGTGGTCGATATGTCGCCCGAGGAGCTCGTGGCTTGCATCGATTTTCGCTATATCACCGACGTGCTCACGCCGGAGGAAGCCCGGGCGATCCTGCAAAGCAATGAAGCGACCAAGTCCGAACGGGAAGCGGAAATGCGCGAGCGTGGCTACCCTGCCTACACTACCTCCGCCGGCTGGCTGGGCTACGCCGATGAGAAAACGCGCTCTCTCTGCCGGCGGATGATGGACGAGGGCTGGCGCCACCTCAAGATGAAGGTGGGAAGGGACCTGGCGGAGGATCTTCGCCGCGCCGCGCTGATCCGCCACGAGATTGGACCGGAACGCAAGCTGATGATGGATGCCAACCAGGTCTGGGAGATCGACGAAGCGATTGCGTGGGTGAAGGAGCTGGCTCGGTTCGATCCGTGGTGGATCGAGGAGCCCACCAGCCCGGACGACGTGCTGGGTCACGCGCAGATCGCGCGGGCTATTGCTCCGATTCGCGTCGCGACAGGCGAGCATGTCCAGAATCGGATCATTTTCAAGCAGCTGCTGGAGACGCAGGCGATCGGCTTCTGCCAGATCGACAGCTGCAGGCTGGGGGGCGTCAACGAGGTTCTGGCAGTTCTGCTGATGGCCGCAAAGTTTGGCGTGCCGGTGTGTCCGCACGCGGGGGGAGTCGGTCTCAACGAGTACGTGCAGCACCTGTCAATTCTGGATTACGTTGTCATTAGCGCCTCACTCACGGATCGGGTGATGGAGTACGTCGATGGGCTTCACGAACACTTCTTTGCACCTCCCGTTATTCGCAACGGACGGAACATGCCACCCCTGGTTCCGGGCTACAGTATCACCATGAGACCGGAGTCCCTGACGACGTACGAGTATCCAGGCGGATCGGCGTGGAGAACTCGAGATCCGGTGGAGCAGCCTGTGGGTGAGCGGCCGGGCAAAGCAGCACGCGAGCTGTAACAGAATTTTCTCATTCTGCACAGGCGTCGGCGGTTCGACCGGTCGAACCGCGTGATACCATTCATGTACGAATGTATCTCGACGTTCTGCTCTCTTTGGTGGAGGGTATCTATGCACTGGGGAATGCGACATGTGCGGCTGGCCGACGACGTCGTGGAGCAGGTGCGGCTGCTGGTCGAAGAGCGTGGGATTCGGCCCGGAGACCGATTACCGCCGGAGCGCGAGCTGGCGGAGCAGCTTGGGGTGGCCCGTGCCTCCATCCGAGAAGGCTTGCGCACCCTCGAACTGATGGGCATGATCGAAATTCGGCCCGGTCGAGGCAGTTTCCTCAAGGGGGATGTGGCGTCGCCGCTCGACTCCCTGATCTCGTCCTGGTTCTCCGTCCATAGAGGTCGGCTAAGAGAAGTCATTGAGCTTCGCGAGGCGGTTGAAACACAGGCTGCTCGGCTGGCAGCCGTGCGTGCAGCGGCAGAGGATATAAGGGCGATGGAGCAAGCCATCTTATCCATGCGCCTGGCTATCGAAGCGAATGACGTGGAACGCTATGTGGCAGGTGATGCATCCTTCCATGACGCGATCGCCCATGCAAGTGGAAACCCCCTGTTACGTCGGGCACTCACCTCGATCGCAGGTGAGATCTACTGGTATCGACTGGCCGTAGGGCGTCTCCTCGGGCGCACACATCTGGAGAAGTCCTTATCGGACCACGAGGCCATCGCGCGAGCGGTCAAGACGAGAGACGCCCTCGCCGCATGGCATGCCATGCGCCAGCATATCGTCGACGCCGCGCGCGACCCTCGGGTCCTGGGCGATGCGGCCGACGGTGCGGGGTTCAGCCTGGCAGATGGGGTCGAGGATCAGGGGGTAAGAGTCATCCCGTAGTACTGCATTAGCTCCCCTCGTTGTCCGCTTCCGATCGTTATGTCAGGTCCAGCTGGTAGGTTCGAATTGCATTCTCACCGAAGATCTTGGCGCCGGCGACCGTGGGCAGATCGCCCAGCGCATGCCGACTGGCATCGACTACCGTCTCGTACGACGCGGCTACTAAGCAGACGGGCCAATCCGAGCCAAACAGAAGACGATCAGGGCCGAACCATCCCAGCACCCGCTGCACATACGGAACCAGATCGTCTGGCTTCCAATTGGCCCAGTCCGCCTCGGTCACCATCCCGGAGAGTTTACAACTGACGTTGGCGAGGTCGCCAAACGGAGCCATTGCTTCCGCCCACTCCGTCAACTCGCCTGTCTTGATGGGCGGCTTTGCGATGTGATCGATGACGAATCGCGCCTCCGGGACCCGGCGCACAACCTCCAGCGCGGCTTCCAGCTCCCGGGTCCGCACCAGCAGGTCGTAAGTGAGATCGGCTTCAGCAACAGCTCGAATCCCACGCTGGACATCTTCACGCAGCAGCCAGCGGGGATCGTCCTCGTCGTGCACCTGGTGTCTAATGCCAACCAGGCTTCCCCCACCTCGCCCCGCCTTGAGCGAATTGAGGGCTGAACCCATGGCCGGGTCGGTGAGGTCCACCCAGCCGACCACGCCCGCGATGAAATCGGTCTGTGCAGCAAGAGCAAGAAATTCTCTGGTCTCCTCGAGACTCGAGCGCGTTTGTACCAGGATCGTAAAGTCGACGCCGGTCTTCGCCAGGAGCGGACGCAAATCGTCGGGCGTGAACGGTCGACGGATCACCGCGAGCTCGTCAGTCATCCAGGGATACTCTGCTGTAGACGGATCCCAGAAGTGCTGATGAGCATCCACCACATAGCTCTTGATCATGCAACTACCTCCTTGCCCACCGGCACCGGGGACTGGTTCGCGGAGAGAAGTCTTTCACGCTTCTGCTCGCGAGGGAGTTCTTTGGAGATGAGACGATCTCCCTCGTATCCTAGCCGGGATTGTGGTTTGATAGGAATGATCAAGGACTGGTTATCGTTACCGACTCTCTGGTAGTGTGTCAGCAAGATAGCCCTAATTGTTCGTAGGCCGGGCGCTCCGTCGCCGGCAGGTGAATAATTCGGGATAGTTGGAGGAGGCCGAGGAAGGAATCGGATGAGCAGTAGCATGGAACACCTGAGTTCCATCCTCAAGCGCGCGCAGCTGGCGCGCAAAGATGGCATCCCCGAGGAGCCGAAGCCGCCGGTGTGCCCGGTCTGTGATGGAGCCGGGTACCTGCGACATGACGTTCCGGTGGATGATCCACGCTTTGGCCAGCTGATCATCTGCGAGTGCACGCGCGAGGAGCTGGATCAGAAGCGGCAGCGGATTCTCCTGGAAAGGAGCCAGCTCGCCGATCTCCAGCACTTCACATTCGACCGCTTCGAGCTAAAGTTCAAAAGTGCGCCCCCTCTCGACTCGCCGGATGGCGCTTATCACACTGCCAAAATGTACGTCGAGACGCTTTCTCTCAACAATCGCCCGTGGCTCTTTTTTTATGGAATGAAAGGAACTGGAAAGACCCACCTGGCGGCGGCCATCGGTAATGCACGTATCGCCCGGGGCCAGCCGGCCATTTTCATGGTGGTCCCCGATCTGCTTGATCACCTGCGCGCAACGTTCAGCCCCAACAGCGACACGAGCTACGATGGCCTGTTCGAGAGCTTGCGAAACACTCCGCTCTTAATCCTCGACGATCTCGGAACCCAAACTGCGACCCCATGGGCACGAGAGAAGCTGTATCAGCTGATCAACCACCGCTACAACCGCAGGCTCCCCACCGTCATCACCATGAACATGGATTCCGAAGAGATCGATCCACGTCTCTGGTCGCGGATCAACGACACCGACCTAACCACGCGGTGCGAGGTGCGCTCGAGAGACCGGCGAACCAACGAGGAGCAGCCGGTGACACCGCGGCAGCGCTCCGGGCCTAGGATCCTCCGCGAGCCACCGGCTTAGTGACGGAGTCCCGACGAGCTGACATCATCTGATGGGCGGAGGGAAGCTCTTTTGGTTCCGAGCGCAGAGACCGTGCTCTACCGCCGTCGGTGATCGCCAGGCCACTTTCGCAGTGGTAGCGGAACAGCTCGGCTCGGCCGGCTTCGATGCTGGACTCTGCGCCCATGTTGCGGTTCAGCCGGCCGTCTATGATGCCGTCGTAACAGCCCCCATAGGTCGGGTGATACATCGACTCGTGCGCTGGATTGTCGCCGAGCAGCCAGCCGGCTATGCGGACGCCACGTTGCGCGTGACCCTCATCGCCCGTTGATAGATAGAGCTCGGCCAGGCCTGCGACCAGACTGCTCACGTGGTAGGCCGTGCCCACCCAGCGGAGAGAGGTGCGCGGCCAGGCCAGAGGATGTCCCTGGGCGTCGACCGGCCAGGCGTACGGCAAGATGGGAAAGACGCAGTCGAGGAGTGGGTCGATCAGCCTCTCTACCGTTCGGATACACGGTCGTAACCAGTCGGGACGGTCAAGAAGTCGTGCAGCCCGGGCCACAGACATGAGCTGGTGGTACCCCCATAGCTGCACTGTCCCGTTCAGGCCGCGAGGCTCTGCTCCATGGCGGAAGTCTGAGAAGTAGCCGGCGGGTTCACAGTTTGCCACAATGCGGTCAACATCGTGTCGGATGCGCTGTTCCAGTAACTGGGCGGAACGGTGGTCGCCCGAGGCCGCACAGGCCTCGTACGCCGTCAGATCTCCTTCCACTCGATTGGCGGTCGCCTTCAAGTCCGGCGTCGATTTGCGAAATACACGCCAGAAGCCTTCCTCCGCGTTGGCATCGTCGAATGCCTGCCAGAGATGAGCATAGGCACGGGCAACATTGCCCTGTGCCCACTTGCTGGGTGGACGGGAGTTGAAGCCACCGATGTTCAAGCGTCCGTCGGCAAAGATGAAGGGAGCGAAAACGCCCGGCCGGTCCTTGAGCTCCACATGCGACAGGAAGGTGGCCCATCGCCTGGCGAGTCTGGCGGCCCGAACGCTGCCGGTTTCGAGATAGAGATTGCAAGCGAGCACGATTGCACGGCAAATATCGTCGGTGCACGCATCGCCTTGATTCGAGATATCGTCTGCCGGCTGAAGCGAGTAGTGAACGCCGTCTTCTGTCTCGTTGTAGATGTGGAGGGCCCAGACCCGCCCGGGCACCGGGATCTTGCGTGTCAAGCCATCTTCGAGATATGCCAGGAGCGCTTCAGCGCGAGCCAGTGGTCGATGTATCTCGAGCGGGCTCACAACTCGGAGTCCCGGTGGGCTGCTTCGTTCTGCTACCAATTCGCTTGTTTCCTTTCCATGATCAGTGATGGTGTCGCGTCCCACCATCACTTGCAATCCATGTCGATTTTGGAAACAACAGGTAACCGATGGGAAAGTTCGACCAACTATTGTCGCCCTAAATAGCAATTCCTGTGCCAGTTCTCTATCTCTATCGGATGCATGCGTTCCTCAAGGGACATACCGGCTGGGAGCGTCTGAGCGCAGATACCGCACCTTGACTGGTTTGGCGATATCACGCTAAGTAGCCCGTAGCATGTACACCTGTGTGCAGCAATGCTCCTCGCGGCAGAATTATGCAGCTGTTGCGCGTGAAGGTGCGCCGAGCGTCGATATTTCGTGCGACTGTAGCGGTTGCCCGTATCCCGATTGATTCACGCGCTCGGCCTACGAATTAGTCGGATTATTCCTCGGTTTCTCGGTTCGGGAGCGGTCCCATGCCGAGCTCATCCGCCATCGCCTCGCCGTCGATGTCGGCTTTGCTGTCGCCATAGACGTCTGCCACGAAGTCGTCCGGATCTTCTTCAGGGGCCAGGGCAGCGTCGACGCCGGGTTCGATACCCGCTCCGGTTCCCCCTACTGAGAATCCGGCCGCCGTGTTGGTTGGATTGGGATCGTCGGGATCGATGGCGCCGGTTCTGCTGAATGAATCCATGTCAGGACCGATACCTCCACTGCTTTTGACTCCACCCGGCAACTCGTCCCCCACCTGCTGGGACGCAGCAATCTCCTCACCACTCGCCTGATAATCGACTGTGTCATCGCCGGTGATCTCATGCCTGGCGTCCTCCGTGGACATGGCTTTGCTCCTTATTTGGTCCGGATTATTTATGTAGCGCGGCGCTCCGCCGCCCGGGTACCCCTGGGTGTCGCCCGATGGCCGCCGGCGCGACGCCCAGAGTCAGCTCCCATGGGCGGCCAGAAGCGCGCGTGAATGGCTCAGGTTAGTCCGTTCGCCAACGTTCAGCATGATGTGTGCCGCTTGCCCACGATCACCGTCTCGATGTTCTCGGAGACGCGGTCGACAAATCGGGTGACGTGCGTCACACCCGGCATGACCTTCTCCTCCTGGTGGTATCCACTGTATAACGTCCAAAGACGATCATCCGCCACCCCCCAGACGGCGATCATGTTCAATAGCAGAGGGCCCGGCGCGTCAGAGGGGGACCACGACTGGTAGGAAGTGTCATGACGGCGCAGCAGGAACGTGACGACTACGTTCCGATCGAAGATAAGGAAGCGGCCTCGGACTACGCAGGAGTTACAGTGCACGACGACCCGGCTTCCGGTGGCGCATACATCCAGGCCGATCAACCGTGGGGCGACGCCGTCCTTGCCCCGCTATACGACGCTTTCCCGTTCTCCGCAGACATTCCGCTCTACAAGTCTCTGGCTGCGGCTCGGGGCGGCGACGTCCTGGAGATCGCGTGCGGGAGTGGACGGCTGGTCGTCCCGCTGGCAGAGGCCGGCAACCGGGTGACCGGTGTCGACGCCTCTCCGCACATGCTCGCCCGGGCACAAATGAAGCTGGCCGACGCCGGACCGAGTGTGCAAGGGCGTGTCAAGCTCGAGCAGGCGGATATGCGATCCTTCGGGCTGGGCACTACGTTTGACCTGGCGATCATTGCAGTCAAAAGTTTTGCGTATCTCACCGGCAGAGTGGATCAGGAGCAGACGCTCAATACCGCGACAGCCCACCTTCGACCTGGCGGCCTACTGGCCCTCGATTTGCTCAATCCAACTCCGACCTGGCTCATGGAGTCACCCGGAAGTATGCATCAGGATCTGATCAAGCGCGCGCCGTCGCTCGGTGCCACGGTAGCTCGAACGGAGACGGTGGTGAAGACCGATCTAGCGGCGCAGGTACGGATCATTCGATCGGCCTATGAGATCGTGAGCGATGACGGGTCGGTAACCAAGCGCTTCGTCGAGTGGCCGTTCCGGTACACCTTCCGGTTTGAAGCGGAGCATCTGCTGGAACGCGCGGGACTTGAGATTGAGGCAGTGTACGGTGGGTATCGACAGGAGCCATTTACATCTGAGTCACCACTTATGCTCTTTCTGGCGCGCCGGCCCTGAGCCAACCACCTCATGGACTGCTCCGAAAAACAAGGCGGCTGACGCCTCCCAGGTTGGCCGCTGTAGCGCTCGCCGGGCAGCCGCCTCGCCGAGCTCTCGCCGGAGCCGCTCGTCGTCTGCCAACAGCTGCAGCGCCCTACTCAATCCGCCCAGGTCTCCGGGCGCGACGAGTATTCCTTCGCGTCCGTCGGTGGCGAGATCTGGCAGGTTCCCGGCGCGCCAGCCGACAACCGGAAGTCCGGACGCCATCGCCTCACCGTAGACCGTGCCGTACGGCTCCCTGGTGCTCGGCAGCACGAAGATATCGCTGGCGCGGTAGAGGGCAGCCACGCGCTCTCGGGACACCGGTCCGTGGACAATCACCCGCCCGGCAAGATCCGGTTGTCTCAGCCTGGCCCTCAACCGCGCAGCGTAGCTCGCGTCGGCTCGATCATCGCCGACCAGGTGCAACATCCCGGTCTCGGCCGGCAATCGAGCGAATGCCTCCAGCAGATGGTGAATGCCCTTTCGCTCGATCCAATTACCCACACAGAGAAAAGCCACGCGATGCTCGTGCCGGACATCGAATAGAGGAAGGTCGGCCGGTTCAGCGACGTCGCGCCCGGGCGGTACCACCGTCATGAGATCGCGAGACACGCCCTGCTCTGCCAGCTGATCGGCCAGTGAGTCGCTCGCTACTAACAATCGCCGTGCCGGTCTATAGGCCAGACCGTCCAGTCGCTTTTGGATTGCCGTGCGGAGCTTGCCGGAGTCGATGCCGCCCGGTGGTTGGTGAAGCATAGCGACCAGTGGCGGGGCCCGTCGGAGAGAACGCGTCCATGGTCCGAGATAGGCCGCGGCGATACTGTCGAGGACGACAACATCCGCGCCTGCCCGTCGAATGTCTTGAAGCACAGAAGGTCCGGCCAGGGCGGGCCAGGGAAATGGGCGATCGGGAAAGGACACGAAGCTGATCTGAGCGCCAAAGCGCGGCGCTAGCTCACACATGCGACGATGGTAGAGATAGCCACCGGTCAACCGTTGAGGGTCGCCCAGGGTAATCAGCGCAATCCGAAGCATGCGTGTCATTCATGTCGCTCCGACACCTTTTGGAGCCACCGGACTGCTCGGAGGCGGGGAGCGGTATCCATTGGAGCTGGCCCGTGCGCTGGCCGCGCGGGTTCAGTGCGAGCTTATAACCTTTGGTCCCGAGGCACGAGAAGTACGCGAGGCCGGAGGTCTGCGCCTCCGCATCTTCCGGTCCCTGACCTCGTGGCGGGGACATCCGGCTCACGCCCTGGCGCCGAGTTTGCCGTTGGCACTCGAGGGTGCCGATGTGATTCACACTCATCATATGCGTAGCGCGGCGAGTCAGATTGCCGCGGTGGCCGCACGAGCTCGACGCCGGCGGGTGGTCACAACCGACCATGGACTTCAGGGTCCTGATTGGAACGGACTTCTGCCCCGTCTGTTCCATGGCTTCTTGACCGTCTCCACGTACTCGGCGCACGAGCTGCACGTACCGGCCGATCGGGTACGCGTGATCTATGGTGGCGCAGATCCGCAACGATTCGCACCCGATTCGAGCGTTCGCCGCGCAGGAGTGCTATTCGTGGGACGCATCACGCCGCACAAAGGCATCGATCGACTCATAGCGGCCCTCCCACCCGGGGTACTGCTCAGCATCGTCGGCTCATCAGGTCATGACCCCGATCCACCCGAGCGCGATTACCTTCAGCTGCTGCGCCGAATGGCAGCAAATCGCCGGGTGAGGTTCCTTGGACCGGTGACGGACGACGTGTTGGCCACCCTCTACCGGCAGGCGTCGGTGTTGGTCCTGCCCTCAGTGGAGCGGACCTGCTATGGTCGCCCCATCGCGGTATCGGAGCTGCTCGGCCTGGTCGTTCTCGAGGCCATGGCGAGCGGCACTCCGGTAGTGTGTAGCTCGGTGGGCGGGCTCCCGGAGGTGGTTCGACACGGCGATAGCGGCTATTTGGTCGAGCCGGGCAATGTTGCCGAGCTGCGTGAGCGTCTCACAGAAATCCTGCGCAATCCGCGGCTTGCTACCAGAATGGGGCGCCGCGCCCGCGAGCTGGTGCTAGAGGGATTTACCTGGCAAGCCTGCGCCGATCGCTGCCTCAGCGCCTATGCAGAGCTGTAACACCTACAGTTCGGTGTGGTAGCTCGCATAGGCCTGGGGTGATTCCCAGACGCGAACGCTCAGCGATGAAAGTCCGACGCTGTTGAGACGGGAGGCAATCACCTCGCAGACGACAAGAGCGACTGCCTCGGCGGTAGTGTTCCGTCCCGCGAAGACGTCGAGCTCATCGAGATCCTGATAGTGGAGGGGCGCTACCGCATCCTCCACGACCGATTGCAGCATGCCGATGTCACAGAGCGTGCCGTCCGCTCGAAGAGAAGGGCCACGAACGGCAATCTCGAGTCGGTAGGTATGGCCGTGACGTCTGGTAGCCGGACCGAAGTCGCCGTGCAAGCTATGAGCAGCCTCGAACTGGGTCACAACACCAACCTCAAACATCGGTCTCTCCGTAGGTCAGAATGACTTGCACCGTCTCTTCAGGATGACGGTCGACGAGCTCATAGGCATCGGCCGCACGACGAAAGGGAAATCGGTGGGTGATCAGCTCCGACAGATGCAGCTGGGATAAGAGGTCGCGCGTCAGGAAGGTCCGCCGTTCTCGACTCCAGCGCGCTCGCAAGCAGGGATCGATGGAGCCCACGTGTGAGCTGATGATCCGGAGGCGACCCCGATGGAAGGCTCCGCCAAGAGGCGGGCTCACCGGCTTCGTGCCGTACCACGAACACACCACCAGGGTACCCTCCGATGCCAGACAGCCGAGTGCCACCGGCATCACAGCAGGGTTGCCACTCGCTTCGATCGCGATGTCCGCTCCGGCACCGGCGGTGAGTTCGTGCACCACTTCTGCAAGATCATCGCTGGGCTCGAGCACAATGTCGGCGCCGCATAATCGCGAGAGAGCCCGGCGCCGCTCGATCGTTTCGATTGCGATGACCGGATTGGCTCCAGTGCGGCTGCAGAGCTGAGTCACGAGCAGACCCACAACGCCCTGGCCGAAGACGAGAACGCGCTCTCCGAGGCGTGGATGCGCATCGAGAATGACGTTGAGGGCGGTCTCAAGATTGGCGAAGAAGATTCCCTCTTCCGGCTCGAGATCCGCGGGGAGACGCACCGCCATCGAGGCGGGCACGACAAACTCGGTCTGATGCGGATGGTGCGCGAAAATGACGTCTCCCACCTGCAGACCGTCCACCATTTTTCCCGTCTCGATAATGTGGCCCACGCTGGCATATCCGTACTTGATGGGAAACTCGAAGCCGCCTCGCAGTGTCGGCAGATCGAGCTCGAGGTCGACGGGAACCTGGCCACGATAAACCAGCATTTCCGTTCCATGACTGAGGCCGGATGCGAGGCTACGCACCCGCACGTCAGCCTCACCGAGAGGAGGGACGGTCTCCGAGCGCAACTCTGCCCGGCCCGCGCACGGAAACCAGACGGCCGTGGCCGGGCGGCCTCCGGGTGATTTCCGACGCGACTGGTGCGGCATAGCTTCAATGGTGCTGAAGAGTAATGACTTCCTCGCGCGCCACATGCCCGTCGAAAATAATGTCTTCTCCCAGGCTCGTAAAGCTGGACTCTGCAAAGTGTAGCGCGTCATTCACGTGCAGAATATCGAGGTTTCCCACGGCCTCGATTCCAGACCCAATCAACTTGGGCGCGATGCACACCACGAGTCGATCCACCACTTGATGCTGCAGAGCAGAAGTGATCAGAGCCGAGCCGCCCTCGAGCAGGATCGACCGGATGCCAAGAGCGACCAGGTGCGAGAGTAGATCGGGCAGATCCACGCGGCCCATGTCATCCTGACCCACCAGAAGAACTTCGGCGCCGTTTCCGCGGACAGCCTGAATCCGTTCCTCTTTCGCTCGGTCAGTCGTCACCACCAGCGTCCGGGCGGCGCCATCGGTCAGCACATGTGCATCCGGCGGCAATCGGAGGGTGCTATCGACGACAATGCGCAGAGGGGAAGCCCCCGGGACCAGACGGACCGTGAGGCGGGGATTGTCTGCGCAGACCGTACCGACTCCGACCATAACGGCTTGGTGATCGGCCCGCAGTCGGTGAGCGAGTTCGAGGGTGGCATCGCAGCTGATCCACTGAGACTGGCCGGTACGCGTTGCAATCCGTCCATCCAGTGTTTGGGCGTAATGCACCGTGAGCCGCGGGCGGTCCCCTGCTGTCGTCATGGCTTTTCTCTGGTGTACAGTCTCAGACAAGTTCCCTTCGTATCGGCAAGTCTCGTACCACGGCGATCTCCTTCAGGGCTGCCCGTTGAAATTTGCCAGGAGCTGCTGCAGCGGCATCTCGGCAAGCGACGATAATTGCAGATCTGCGAGACCGAGATCCAGCTCGGCAGTTAGGTCGTTTGGCACTGCGACGCACCAGAGTCCGGCCGCCTTTGCTGCGGCCACGCCATTGGGGGAATCCTCGAGCGCAATGGCCTCATGTGGCACCACCTGCAGACTCTCGAGAACGGCAAGGTAGAGATCGGGTGCCGGCTTGGCCCGTTCGACATCATCCCAGCACCGGATGCACTCGCATTTTCCGTCCAGGCCCAGTCGCCCCAAGTGCCCGAGTACCCACTCACGAGACGAGCTAGAAGCGAGGCCGATGCGAATGCCCAAATGGCCCGCTTCTCTCAGGTAATCGTCGACTCCCGGTAGGACCGACTCGGCCTCCACCAGTTCTCGGTGGCGCTGCTTCTGGCGTCGCAGGAGCTCTGTCCGATCTATCGGCCGGCCCAAGTGGCTTTCAAGGTACTCGAGCGGATCAAACCAATCGGCTGAACGCCCAATGCACTGGGACCAGACGGAAAGAGGGAGGTCTCCGCCATACGATTGAAAGGCCTCCTGCCAGGCACGATAGTCAGGTCCCTCGGTGTCGAGGATCAAACCGTCAAAGTCAAAGATAAGAGCACGAATCATGGAGTGGCTCGCTTACCCCGCCGGCTATTGCTTGGCATCTGCTGGAGCGCTATTTCGGCAGTTTCGATGCAAGTCCCGGTGCTATTTTACAAAATCTGGTTAATTTTAGATTCATACGCTTGGACCGCATCTTGATAATGCCAATTTAGACAGCCGAGGAACTTGGACACCCGGATATAATGTCGTACTCCGGTTTGTCGAGCAGGCACGGTGATTGTCGGAGGGGGCGGGAACATGGTAACTCGCATTTTGATTGCGGACGACCACGGCGTGGTACGGCGAGGCCTCCGCATGTTCCTGGCCCTCGACCCGGAGCTGGAGGTCGTGGGCGAGGCGACCGATGGAGCCGAAGCGCTCCGACTAGCGCGCGAGCTGAAACCTGATGTCGTACTCATGGACCTTCTGATGCCCGTCATGGACGGCATCGCCGCCACCTCTGCCATCCGGCGCGAGCTGCCCGACACCGAAGTGATCGCGCTAACCAGTGTCCTGGAGGATGCGTCGGTCGTGGGAGCTGTGCGCGCGGGCGCAATCGGCTATCTCCTCAAGGACACGCAAGCCGAAGAGCTGCGCCGAGCAATCAAGGCTGCCGTGGAGGGCCAGGTGCAGCTCTCGCCGCAAGCAGCCGCCCGACTGCTGCGGGAGGTACGCGCCCCCGAGAGCCCCGAGACACTGACCGAACGCGAAACGGAGGTGCTTCGCCTCGTGGCGAAGGGGCAGGCCAATAAGGAGATCGCACGTACGCTGGTTATCGGAGAGAAGACGGTCAAGACGCACGTGAGCAATATCCTGGCGAAGCTCGGCGTGCAAAGTCGCACTCAAGCTGCGCTCTATGCCGTCCAGATCGGACTGGTGTCCGCGGACCAGGTGGGCGAGGCTAGATAAATGCCTTTGGTCTCCTCGGGCCGCACACTGTCCGGGTTGAGCGAGCTGGTCGAGCTCACAGCAGATGGCCTGGTGATTCTAGATGCGGATCTGCGCTGTCTGCACGCCAATCGCGCTGCCCGCGAGCTGCTCGCTGACCCGACCGACGAGCTCACCGGCCAGGAATTTGCACTGAGATTCCCGCACCATGAGCGGCAATCGATCGTGGATCATCTCTCGCAGAGTGATACGGATGAGACGGGTAGCTGGTCATCGGTGCTCAGAAGTCCCGAGGGCGACGAGCGCGCCATCGAGTGCACGCCACAGTTCCCGATCATCGACGGACAGAGGGTCGTGGCCATCACGGTTCGCGACCAAACCGAAAGGCGGCAGCTGCGTCGCAAGACAGTGGCATTGACGAAGATCGCGGCTGTCGCCGTGAAGAGTGCCCAGCTCGCGGCGGAGGCACAGACCAAGGCTGCCGAGGCAGAACGCCGGCAGGCGGACGAGCGGTACCGAAGCATCTTTGAAGCAGCAGCCATCGGGACGGCGATCACCGACCTAGAAGGTCGATTGTTAGAAACAAATCGTGCGTTACAGGAGCTATTGGGGTGGAGTGCAGACGAACTCCGCGGTGTGTCCTTCCCGGAGTTCACCCATCAGGATGATGTGCAGCGTCAGCTGCCTATGTTTGCTGAGCTGGTTGCCGGCAAGTGCGAATATTATCAGATCGAGAAGCGCTACATCCGAAAGGACGGAGCGGAGGTATGGGGCCGGCTGACCGAGTCCTTGGGGCGAGACAAGGACGGCAAACCCGCTTTTACCATCGCAATGGTGGAGGACATCACGGAGCGGGTGCAGGCCTACGAGCTTCTGGAACAGCGGGTCGCCGAGCGCACGCGGGAGCTAACTAGGCTGTATGAACGTGCGCAGGAGGTTGCAGCGCTGGAAGAACGCCAACGTCTGGCCCGCGAGCTCCACGACTCGGTATCGCAGGCGCTCTATGGCATAGCCCTGGGAGCTCGAACCGCACGCACCCTGCTGGACCGTGAACCCACGCAGCTGGCCGAGCCGCTCGACTTTGTCCTTCAGCAGGCCGAGGCTGCCCTGACCGAGATGCGAGCGCTGATCTTCGAGCTGCGCCCCGAGGCGCTGGAGACGGAGGGACTGATAGCAGCGCTCGAAAAGCAGGTGGCAGCCGTGCGCGCCCGTCATGGAATTGATGTTTCTGCAGACCTGGGAACCGAACCCGAGGCGGCGTTCGAAGCCAAGGAGGCGGTCTATCGCATCGCTCAGGAGGCGCTCCACAACACAGTCAAGCACGCTCGCGCCCGAAAGGTCGAGCTGCGATTGGAATGGAACGGCCGTGGAATCATCCTGGAGATCGCTGACGACGGCACGGGTTTCGATGCCGCTGCCTCGTACCCCGGCCATCTGGGGCTGCGAACGATGCACGAGCGAGCCACCCAGGTAGGCGGAACGCTGCACATCGACAGCACTCCCGGACGCGGCACAGAGATCAAGGTGGAAGTGCCCATGGTTTAGGAGTCTAGCGTCCCGAAGAGGTTGTTAAGAGACTCGGCCAGCGTTGGGTGCGCAAAGATCGCATTACGTAGGGTTGTATACGGCAGCTTGCCCATCATCGCGATCTCCAACATCGCCATGATTTCGCCCCCTTCGATGCCCAGGACGGCACAACCCAAGATCTGCTTGGTCTCGGCATCGACCACGACTTTCAACATGCCACGGCACTCGTCCACTTCGATGGCGCGCGCCACGTGGTTCATCGGCATCTTTGCGACGCGGACCTCGCGGCCCTGGGCGCGAGCTTCTTTTTCTCCAAGGCCAACGCGCCCGAGCTGCGGGTCAATAAAGACCGTATAGGGCACCAGGCGATCTTTGGTGCTTCGGCTGCCGCCCTCGAGCAGATTGGCCCTGAGGATTCGGAAGTCATCGTAAGAGATGTGCGTAAAAGCGGGGCTGCCGGCAACATCGCCAATGGCGTAGATACCCGGTACGTTCGTCTCCAGCCGCTCGTTGACCTGCACGAACCCGCGCTTGTCCAACGTGACGCCGGCTGCCTCGAGATTCAGATCGTCGGTGTTGGGCGAGCGTCCCACGGCGACGAGCAGATGAGAGCCTGTTACCATCTGCTCGCCTCTGGGCGTGCGTGCGCCGAGTCGGATTGCTCCGTCACCCCCTCGACCGCAAACAGTAGCCTCAGCCTCGAGCAGGACCTCGACGCCATCCTGGCGCAGGATATTAGCCACTTCTTCGGCAACGTCGGGGTCCTCGCGAGAGAGGAGCTGTGGTGCACGCTCAGTGATGGTGACCCTGCTTCCCAGCCGGCGAAACATCTGGCCAAACTCCAGACCAACGTAGCCTCCTCCCACCACGATCAGGTGCTCCGGCACTTCGTCGAGCTCCATGATGGTGGTGGAGTTGTAGTGCTGAACCCTGTCCAGTCCCTCCATGGGCGGATCGGATGGGCGCGCCCCGGTATCAATGACGATCGTGTCGGCAGAGAGCTCGAATATCCCGCCTGCATGCATCGCAACCTCCAGCGAATGGGAGGACGCGAACCGGGCCTGGCCCATCAGCAGATCGACACCACCTTGCCTGATGCTGCGTTCACTGGATGTGCGGAACTTCTCGACGATCTCTCGTTTGCGCTGACGTACTCTGGCCATATCGACCGATAGCCGGCCGGTGTGCACGCCGTAGACCTCGGATCGCCCGGCCAGATACGCCACGCGCGCGCTGGCTATCATGGTCTTTGTCGGCGTACAGCCCTCGTTAATGCAGGTACCGCCCACGTGCTCTCGCTCGATCAAGGCCGTCTTGCGCCCCGCACCGGCGAAGGTGGTAGAGAGCGGCCCGCCTCCCTGCCCCGAGCCGATGATGATGGCGTCAAAGTGCCGCGACATGGATCCCTCCTCACGCATCGAATCGAGCAGCTTAGGCAGTCAGGCTATGACACACATATCACCACACGGGCAGACGGCCAACAGGCCTGAGCTACGGATCGCATAGCTCACCCAGGCTGGGCAGGTGCGGTAGCGCAACCCACCATCGGAGTATAGTCTCCGGAGCAGGGATGAGATTGTCTTTAGCCAAACAAGGAGCACAAAAGACGGATACCCCCCGCGAGCGTCGACACTCGGGGGGGACACCAAGGGGATGCCCGGATCAGTTGCTACTCCTAGCGCAACACCGACATGGGCTTTTCGCTGGAGGCGGAGAATGCCGTCAGCGAGCTTGCTCCGATGGCGAGGATCATCCCGGTGAGGACTAACGCCCCAACCGTAGTCCAGTCGAAGCTCGGGCTGATTTTCAGGAATTGCGTGTCCACCTGAGCGGTGGCGAACATGGCCAGCAGCACGCCAACACCCGCCCCGAGGAATCCGACGATAGCGTTCTCCACCAGTAGGAACTGCAGGATGGTGCGCCGTCGGGCTCCCACCGCTTTCATGATGCCGATCTCGCGGCGTCGTTCCAGCATGGCGAGCGCGACGGTATTTGCGATGATGATCGCGCCCGCGAAAAGGCCATTCCTGCAATCACCTCAGGCAGGAGCGCGAGTTTGTCGATGATCTTGGTGAACTCGAGGAAGCTATCCAGATTCAGTACCAGAACTCCTGGAAATGCTTCACGGAGCCTCAAAGTGTCGGCTTTGAGGTTGGCATCGGCGATCCTGAGGTAGGTGAGGTGGTTGTGCGACCCGGACGGCGCGGTTAGCCCTACATGCTGCATGTATCCAAGGTCGCCAGCAGTGTCGGCAAACGTCATGAACTCGTTAGTCGAGACGATGCCGACCACCGTGAAGGAGACTCGGTGAGTACCCTCCGCAAACACGAGATGGCTGCCCACCTTGATGCTGAGTGGCTCGGCATACTGCTGCGAGACGACGACATGGTCGGTGCCCACATCGCGACTGCCCAGGTTGCGGCCCTTCCACATGGTGAAGTCGTCTGGGCCTTCGCCGCCCCGGCTGCAGGGTACGTACATGATGGCGCGGAATACGTACGCTCAACACCGGAATCATCGCCCACACTTCAGGTCAAGGGCATCGGACAGGCGACGCACAGCAAGGTGTGCAGTTAGGAGGATGAGGCCCTGGAGTTTGGCCGACAGCAAAGAACGTCAAAAGACGTAGACGGTGTTCATCGTGGACGATTTGTGCCTCACTCAGTCAGCAGCGGGATCAATGATTCCGGCTGGGCCGTGTGGGCGACCCAGAAAGCATTACCTGCTGACCAGGTGCCGCCTGGTCACCCAGGCAGCGACTCGCATTTGCCCTACCCGGGTGACAATGCGGTGAGTGGGACGTACGCAGTACGCCCCTACGAGGCGTTGTTGCCGTGGCTGAGGAGCGGCTACGGCCGGGCAGCCATCTGCGCGCCGAGGGAAAGCCGCGCCATCTCGGGGCTCATTCCAAGCGCCTCGAACACGACTCGGTAGGCGCCGAGCGTGTCTTTCTGCTGCTGCGCCTGGCTCAGCGTCCGCTCGTCCATCCGGCCGGCGATGTCGTCGATGAAGTTCCACTGCACTAGACTCTGGCGCGCCGCCTGAATCGCATCTTCGGTATAGGGATAGAGATCGAAGCCGAGCCGCTCGCCATCGCGGCCGTACTCGACCTTGCGAAGCGCGCTCGCGATTTCCAGCGTCTCCATGAACCGGGTGGCGCCGACGATATTGTCGTCGTCGAAAAGGCCCCAGCCGGAGTTGGCGTGCTGATGACCGAGTAGCCCTTCCATGGAGAGGAGCTCTACGTATTCGGCCAGGTTCTCGCCGTTCATGATGAGGTGCTGCCAGTCCATGTTGATCTTGAGCCGGCTGGTATCCAGCCCCATGTCGGCCACCTTGCGGATGACGTAGATCGACATGCCCATGTCGCGCATGTAGATCTTCATGGCGGGCTCGCTGTTCTTGTGCTCCAGAAATATGGTGACGCCACGCTCATTGGCGCGCGCCACAGCATCCGCGATTCCTTCCAGGAAATAGGTCCACTGGCTCCGATAGTCGCACTGGAAAGGATAGTTGTAGCCTTCGATTCCCGGCCAGATGATCATGGCAGCGCCGAGCTCGGCGGCGAGGTCGATGGCGCGCCGGTTGGCCGCCTTGGCCTCCTCGCGAATGCTTTGGTCGGGATTGGTAAGCGCACCGCGAGCGTGGCGCGATAGGGTATGGGCGCCCGAGGCGATGGCATAGATGTCCATCGGTTTGATGGCTTCGACGATGGCGGGAGCGTTCTCTTCGTTTATCTCGCCTGGATAGTGAAATTCGAGGCCATCGTAAAGGTCGTGCAGCCCTTCGGCCACACGTTTCGCTCGCTCCACCGGTTTCTCATTCGCCACTTCCGGATGATAACCGGCCATCAGAAAGCGGGTTCCGAGCGTTCCAAAGGCCCAGATGCCAATACTCGTCTTCGGTTCCGTCGCCATGACCGTCCTCCTCTTCAGCTTGTCCGCCACTGCCGAGTACTGAAGAAATCTTATCAAAGGGATCTCCTCGCATGGACCATAATGACCTGCGGAGTCATCGCTACCGACGGCGGAACGACAGAATCCTCGCGGAGGTACGGGCCATGCGGCTGACAAATAAGACGGCTCTGGTTACAGGCTCCGGCTCGGGCATCGGCCGCGCCATCGCGGTCCTCTTCGCGTCCGAGGGAGCACGCGTTTTCGCCGCCGATCTGAATGAGGCAGCTGCCGCCGGGACCCACGAACTCATCGCCAGGGCCGGCGGAGAAGCTGAGTCGTTCGGCGTTGATGTGAGTCACGGCGAGGAGGTGCGGCGCATGGTTGGCGGCTGTCTGCAGCGCTTCGGCCGCATCGACGTTCTGTGCAACAACGCGGGTATCGGCTCGATACAGACGGTGGTCGACACATCGGAGGAGGACTGGGATCGGGTGTTTGCGGTCAATGTCCGCGGCGTTTTTCTTGGCTGTAAGCATGCGATCCCACACATGATCGAGGCCGGAGGAGGCATCATCATCAACATGGCCTCGGTGGCGGGCCTGGTCGGACTGAAGGATCGGGCCGCCTACTGCGCGTCGAAGGGAGCGGTTATCTCTCTCACCAAAGCGACTGCCGTCGATTACGTGCGCCAAAATATCCGATGCGTTTGCATCTGCCCGGGAACGGTGGATTCGCCGTGGGTCGGCCGCTTGCTCAACGCCGCGCCAGACCCCCAGGCAGAGCGGGCCGCGCTCACCGCCCGCCAGCCTATGGGCCGGCTGGGTTCGCCCGATGAGATTGCCAAGGCTGCGCTCTACCTTGCCTCGGACGATGCCGCCTTCATCACCGGCAGCGCGCTGGTGATCGACGGTGGATTGACCGCGCAGTAGGCGCCTTGGGCCCGGAGCGAAATTTGATGCGATTTGAAAACAGGGTGGCGCTGGTGACCGGCGCCAGCAAAGGCATTGGGCGCGCCATTGCGTTGAAGCTTGCCTCTGAGGGAGCGCAGCTCGCGCTCAATTTCTATCCGCCTGAAGGCGAGGATGAGATCGCGGTCACGCTCGCGGACCTGGATGACACCGGGAGCGTACCCGGTGGAGATGCGCTGGTCGTGCCGGGGGACGTTGCGAAGGTCGAGGATGTGCGAGCGATCGCGGAACGGGTTCTGGCGGAATTTGGCCGCATCGACATTCTGGTCAACAATGCCGGAATCGCGCTGTGGAGGCCAATGTTTGAGGTGGACGAGGAGCTCTGGGACCGTCAGCTCGATACCAACCTCAAGAGCCAGTTCTTTCTCGCGCAGGCGGCCGGCCGCAAGATGGCCGAGCGAGGCTTCGGGCGCATCATCAATATCGGCTCAGTGCTGGGATTTGGGGCCGCGGAGTCTATCGTGCCCTACCAGGCGTCCAAAGGCGGCATTGCCGCGCTTACGCGTGGTCTGGCGCTCGAACTAGGGCCATATGGCATTACGGTCAATGCGGTCGCGCCCGGACCAATCGAGGTGCCACGCAACCTGGCCGATGATCCGGACTATGCAGCCCACTGGACTCCATTACTCCCGCTGAAGCGGATTGGCTATCCGGATGACATAGCTGCGGCCGTCGCCTTCCTTGCATCGGACGAGGCGTCATTTATCACCGGGCAGGTTCTGTACGTCGACGGCGGCTTGACGGCCATTCTGGCTCGCCCGCCACAAGCACAGGAGGAGGAAAGCTGATGATCGATTCGGTTGGGCTCGAAGCCGCGCCTGCGGGATTGGCGGAACATCAGGTGGCAATCTGGGCGCTCGGTCAGGCGGGATTTATCGCCCAGGGTCGGGCGAAGACGGTGGTATTCGACCCGTATCTCTCCGACAGCATCATGCTTGATGCCCTCGGTCCCAGACAGTTCCCGCCGCCGATCGATCCATCGGCGCTCCGCGGGGTAGATGTTGTCTTCATCAGCCACGATCATGGCGATCATCTCGATCCCGAGACGCTCCACCCGCTACTGTCAGCCTCGCCTAAATGTCACTTCGCGGCCCCGGGTCGAAGCCGCGATCTGTTGCTCGAAATGGGTGCACGAGCGGAGCAGGTCTTTGTGCCGGCGCCCGACGCGGAGCAACTGATTGCCGGTGTGGCGGTTCGAGCCGTTCCGTCGGCACATTACGAGTGGGAGACGGACAAAGAGGGCCTGCCGAGGTATTACGGCTACATCGTCAGGCTGGGTGAGGTGACGATCTACCACGCCGGGGACACCATCCTGTACGACGGCATGATCGAACGACTTCGCCGGCAACGGATCGACGTGGCGATTCTTCCGATCAACGGACGCGACTGGCCACGCGAGCGAGCGGGCCTGGTGGGGAATCTGGACGCGGCGGAGGCGCTTTATCTCGCGGACGCGATCGACGCCGGACTCCTGATTCCCTGCCATTACGACCTATTCGGCGGCAACTCGGTCAATCCGGCGCACTTTGTCGATCTGCTTTACCGCCGGTATCAACACCAACGATTCAAGCTGATGCAGCCAGGCGAGCGGATTGTTGTCGCGGCCAGCTGAGTAGCTACCCGGCAGGATATGGGTGGGCGTGGCTCGACCAGAAGCGCCTGTAGCTCGGCCCTCCGTGGCCGCGACGACCCGCAGGTCGTCATCGCGCGTGGACAGAGATTCGCTCTGTGATACCAAGTCCGTGACGATGAACAACCCTTTGGGTCGGCCGGACGGCTGCATGGCTTCTGTGGCTCCGCGGGAAAGGGTGCCCATGGACGCGGATTCGGTATGAGACGCCAGGATGGGGCCCCTCCCCCATCGCGGCCACGGAGGGCAGCGCTACAGAGGAGGCGGCGACGAAGCCCTGGACCACCAAAAAAGAGAAACGGAGGAGCCTGCCACGAATCCAAGCTTCCTTTCCGGGTTGCGTCCGACCGCGTTCCGACACAGCGGAAGAGGGTGAGGCGCGGTCAAGGAGAGTCTTCGAAAAAGGGCTCGCCGTCTTTGGCGTACTTTAAGGCCAGGTCCTCGTTCAATTCGACCCCGAGGCCGGGCCCATTCGGGACCGCGACGTAGCCATCTTTGATGATGGGCTTATCGAGACCGACGACCAGATCGTTCCAGAACGGCACGCTCATGCCGTGCCACTCCAGCGCCAGGAAATTGGGGATGGCAGCAGCCACGTGCGCCGAGGCGATGGTGCCGACCGGGCTGGAAATGCAATGCGGCGCCATGG